>Ga0233425_10010616_pt1 | contig 11129 bp, 6 predicted proteins | sample Watercolumn_Towu_2_FD_181712 | JGI IMG/M metagenome (GOLD analysis project Ga0233425, IMG submission 181712) | Freshwater microbial communities from Lake Towuti, South Sulawesi, Indonesia - Watercolumn_Towuti2014_140_MG | ecosystem: Environmental > Aquatic > Freshwater > Lake | place: Indonesia...
TGTCACGATCGGTCCAGGGTAACCGGCCCCTAGATCGACGTGCCAGACTGGCCGGAAGTGCTCTTCCGTCAGGCTCGTCGGCCACGTGGTTCCGCGTACCAGGCCGTCTCGCGTCGGCCCACGCCATTGGGGCCACGTATCGGCCAACTCCGTTCCAGGGCTCGTCGTTCCCACGAGTTGGATCGCGGCAATACTGGCGAAACAAACTAGAATCTGCGTAAATCGACAACCGCGCATGATGTGGCCTCCCATTCGCCTAGGATTGTATTCGAGCACTGCGGGCAGTCTAGTGCTCCGGCATGGGGACAACCCCTGGATCTGGTTCAGGATCGGCACGATGATACTGGGCAAGTCATCCGCGACTGTGGGCGGCATCGCGAAACGCGTCGCGCTGTAATTGTTGGTCAATCCCGCCGTCATGCCACGAGAGCGTTCTCCATGTCTGTTGACACCGAACAGCCACTTGCCACCGCCATCCGCCGCCTGCAAGAGCGACTGGACAACACGATTCAACAGATTGCCGGGCCGCAGGGTTTGGCCGCCGTCGTGAAGATCCGAGAGATGTCTTGCGCTGCGCAGACGGGCCACGAAGATGTCCTGCGGGCATTGGAGCAAGCCGTTGCGGCCCTGGAAGCCGACGAACGTCGAGTGGTGGTCCGCGCCTTCTCCATCCTGTTGGACCTGATGAATGTGGCGGAGGATCGGGAGCGGACGCGGATTCTGCGCGAGCGCGAGCGGGCTGCCCATCCGGCCCCGCGCGCGGAGTCGATCCGGGACGCCGTGGCTCAATGGGCTGCGGATGGACTGGCGGCCGATGAGGTGCAGGCTGTGCTGGACCAGTTGAACATCGAACTGGTCCTCACCGCTCATCCCACGGAAGCCAAGCGGCGTTCGATCCGCGGCAAGCTGCGGCGAATTCGTGAGCTGCTATCGCGGATAGACCAACGCGACCTGTTGGATCGCGAAGCCGCGGATCTGGACGCTCAGTTGCAGGCGGAATTGACCAAACTCTGGCAGACGGATTTCATCCGCCCCTGGCCGCCGACGGTCATTCAGGAAGTGGAGCGCGGCTTGAGTATCATGCCGGTGTTGTGGGAAGTCGTGCCCGAAATCTTGAGGGACTTCAGGCAGGCCCTGACCGAGTTTTATCCGGGACGCAGTTTTCGCGTGCCGCCGCTGCTGCGTTTTGCGTCGTGGATCGGCGGTGACCGCGACGGCCATCCGGGCGTGACCGCGGAAGTGACGGCGCAAACCCTGATCTGGCTCAGGCGCGCGGCCATCGCTCAACAGCGGGAGACGGTGTGCGATCTCTTCGGCTCTCTGAGCCTTTCGGCGCGGCAGGCGCCGGTCAGCGAGGAGTTGCGTGACGCGGTCTCAACCGCCGTTCGTAACTGGCCCGAGTTGGAGAAACTGCTGACCGGGATCCCTCCCAATGAGATGTACCGGCGTTGGCTGGGCGCGATCGATTGGCGCCTGCACGTCTCGGCCCAACATCACCCGGCCCACCCATTGTCGCCTGGGGCTTATGCGTCCAGTGAGGAGCTGGCGGAGGATGTGCGGATCATCCAGCGGAGTCTGTCGGGCGCGCACAACGACGTACTGGTGCATGGTGAAATCCAGCGCTGGCTGGACCAAATCGGAGTTTTCGGCCTGCACCTGGCGCGGCTGGATGTGCGACAGGATGCGCGGTACTACGAGGCGGTGATGGCGGAGTTGCTGTCGCAGGCCGGTGTCGCGGCCGACTTCGTGGCCTTGTCCGAGGCGGACCGCCAGCGGGTTCTGCTGGAGTCTTTGGGAAAGCCGCTGAGTTGGGACGACTCGGCGTTGTCTGGTCCGGCACGGGAGACACTGGCGCTCATGATGCTCCTGCGGCGCACGCTGCGCAACTGCGGGGGGGACGCTCTGGGCAGCCACGTGATCAGTATGACACGAACGGCCAGCGACGTACTCGTCGTGCTCTGGCTCTGGGAATGGTCCCGCACGGTCGATGGCGGCCATTCGCGCGATGCCGTCCTGTACCTGCCGATCATTCCCTTGTTCGAGACGATTGACTACCTGCGCGACGCAGCCGCCACCATGACTGCACTGCTGGACATCGACGCCTACCGGTCGTACGTGGCGCGGCACGGGCTGCGCCAGACGGTCATGATTGGCTATTCCGACAGCACCAAAGACGGCGGCTACCTGGCGGCCTGTTGGGCTCTGCATCGTGCTCAGACACAAATCCACGAGGTGGCGCGGCGGCGCGGCGTTGCGGTCACCTTCTTCCACGGCCGAGGCGGCTCGCTGGGACGTGGCGGCGGACCAACCGCTCGCGCCATCCTGTCGTTGCCTGCAGCGACGTTCGACGGCAGCCTGCGCCTGACGGAGCAAGGCGAAGTCCTGGCGGAACGGTACGACCACGCACCAACCGCGCATCGGCACTTGGAGCAGGTGACGTGGTCCGCGCTGCTCTCCAGCACGCGCAAGACCACGGCGGATATCGAGCGCTGGCGGCAGACGGTGGAATGGCTGGCGGACCGCTCCTTTCGCGCCTATCGCCGCCTGACGCAGGATCCCGGCTTTGTGGGCTTCTTTCGGCAGGCAACGCCGATCGGTGAGATCGAACAACTTCCGATTGGTTCGCGACCAGCGCGCCGCAAGGCGGGTGGCTCGCTGAGCGACCTGCGGGCGATCCCCTGGGTCTTTTCCTGGACGCAGATCCGCTGTCTGGTGCCCGCATGGTACGGATTGGGCAGCGCCGTGGCGGAGCTCTGTTCGGAGGCACCCGAGCGCGGGCGAGAGTTGGCCGACATCTACCAAGCATGGCCGTTCTTCCGCGCTTCCGTGGATAACGCAGAGTTGGCCTTGGCGAAGACCGATCTGACGGTCGCCAGTGTTTACTTCCGCCTGACGGACGATTCCGACTTGGCCGAACGCTTCGCGGCGCTGATCGTCGGTGAGTATCATCGCTGCTGCGATGCCGTGCTGCAGATGACGGGCCAGCCTCGTCTGCTCGAGAACGTGGCCTGGCTGCGGGATTCCATCCTTCGGCGCAGCCCGTTCGTAAACGCGTTGAACCTGATGCAAGTGGATCTGCTGCGCCAATTGCGCAGCGCGGCGGGGACCGAGACGCCAGACGCAAACGAATGGGCGCACCTGATACGGTTGGCAATCCAGGGCATCGCAGCCGGAATGCGGACCACGGGCTGAGACCGAAACGTTGCGGTCAGCGCTTTTCCGGCGAGGCGGAGCGATTACCTTGCAGTCGATCTCTTACGGATTCAGTCGCGCTGCCGGGGGTCGCCAGCACCGAGAGCCGCAATTCGCCGCCGGGCGGTGCCTCCGCCTCGAACGCGACCATGCGAGTTCCTTCGTTCGGCGAGTCCCACTCCTGGCGCGGAGTCGCCGTGTCGATCACCTGCCACGCAGATTGCCGGGGTGAGAGGGCCTGGAGACCCAGTCGCGCGTTCCCCTCGCGAAGCTCCAGTGCGGGTCGTCCCAAAGTGTCCGGTTCGGCCTTGGTAATCATGCCCCAGCGGATGCGGCTGCCGGGCTTCAGTCCCGCCAGCCGGTCTTCGATCAGGACTTCGCGGCTGGCGAAGAGCCTGATCTGCCGCACAACGGATTTGGCCTGCCCCTCATACAACGCGCTCATGTCGACCACGGTGTAGGGTTCCGTAGCGTCGTCGGAGAAGTCGATGATGCGGGCATCCGCGGAGGCCTTCTGCAGCTGCCCGTCGATCACCAGCGTATTGTGGCCGTGGTTGCTCTGCCGAAAAATCGTCCAACGATCGGAGTCCTGGTCGCGGCTCCAGAGGTCCATACCCCGCGACTCGATGCCATGGTAACCTTCGGCGCCCAGGTCATGTGCCCAGCGGACGCCGTCCGCATCGAGTACGAACGAACCGATGTCCATCTGCCCGTGACTCGCCGAGGGGCTGCCCCCTTTGAGCCCGACAAACGTCGCCTGCGGGTCGGTCCACGAGCTGCGATGGACGGCGATGGGCGTCGCCGAACGGCTCTGCCAACTGAGCGGCATGCGAATATCAACCGACTCGGAACTCGGCCGCATCCACAGCAGCAACAGCGGAAGGAAACGACCGCCGCGTTCCGCACCGGGGCGCTGCATACTTGCCTGCAGCAGTTCCCGATGGCTCAGGGTCCAGTCAGGTCGCTTGTATCGATCGGCAAGCCAGAACACGGCGGGCTCACCGCTTCGCGACGCGCTGCCGTCGGCGTAATTGAACGCCAGTCCCGAGGGGCCGGTGACGAGGTTGAGATATTGTCCCGTCTGGTTGAATCCGGGAACTCCGCCCAAGCCGAAATCGGACTGGAAGACGCTCTCCAAGAGGGCAATCAGGATCACGTTGTAGCTGGTGCCATACGACCAGTAACCTGGTCCTTCGGGATAGCTGCCCTCGGGGGCGTAGGATGCCATCGAGCGGGTGACGTTGTGCAGCGCGCTGTGAACGGTCTTGGCAGCCAGTTCCGGTTCGTCCTCCATTACCGCCAGTGCACCGGCGGTAATACCGCCGTGGCAGACTTGTCCCCAGTTGTTCGTCACCCGGACCCAGCCGTTGTGCCGCGTCTCCCAGGGGAGTCGGACACCTTTTTCCACAATCGCCTTGCGGATCTCCTGGCGTTCCGCGGGGCTCAATCGATCGAACAGCCAGTCGTAACCGATCGCCAGCGCGAAGGTCATCTCGCCCACATCCAGAAAGTGGCTCGGGTTCCAATCGCTGAATCGCGCCGCCGCGAGCATCTCCTGCCGGCAACGGTCGGCGTGTCTTTGGTCACCCGTCAGATGGTAGGCAGTTGCCAGCGACAGCACTCTCCCCACGACTTGCCGTGATACGCCAAGTAACCTCCTGCCTTGGAGTCGGCGCTCCGCGGGTTCTTCATTCCGCAGGCTTTTCGCTTCTCGGATGATGGCCTCAGCGACGGCGCCGGACAATGGATCTGCGGTAGCCGCTTGGCGCAATCCGGCTAAGGTCTTCCTGTCGGCCAGGAGTCGCGGATGCTGAACGGGTGCCTTATCCACCCGTTGCCTGACCTCATCGAGCGAAATAGTGGGCGGATAGCCGAACGGTTCTGCCGCGATTCCCCATTCCGCGGCAGCACTGGCGACCAGCGCAAGCAGAGCGATACGGCAGCAGTCCTTGATCGTCATGGAAAGTGTCCTTGTGATCCCTGGAATTGGCCGTCAGCATAAGTGATGTCAGCGGCGCAGGCAAAGCCCGGCCCTGTCAGCGATTGGGGGATCGCCGGGCGAACGCCAACCCTTCCATTTCGACCAGCAGATCGGAACGGCAGACATCCGCCACGACGTAGATCACGGGCAGAGTTTTTCCGCAACGCTGTTCTACTACCTTGCGAATCACCGGATAGTCCTGCGGCCGCTTCACGTAGACACGGAGCTTCGCCAGATCCCGTAGCGTGGCACCGCAGTCTGGCGCGCCGCTCCGCGCGAAGTTTTTTGCGGAGAGCAGCATCTCGATGTTGGTGAGCGTCTGCGCGGCTTGTTTGCCGGGGCAGCCGGCATGCACGGTCTTGGAACGCACGATGCTGGCGGTGCCGGAAATCCAGATCACCTGATAATCGCCGATCACCTCGGCCATGGCTCGCACGAACTTCGGGCTCTGCGGCGAATAGACCTTTTCGTACTCGCAGGTGGGCGTTTGCTGTGGGTTCTCCAGTGGTAGGAGAAAGACGTCCTTGCGGTCGGTGTCGATCGCGGTGGCGCTCAGGGTAATTCCGTCCCCGCACATGCCGATGCCGGTGCTCGCCGGATAGACCGCCTGCCCCACGATCGCCATGACGTGTCCGCGCCCAAAGCGCACGCCCTTGAAGAAACTGGTCCGCGCGCGGTTGAGTTCCATGTAGCGTTGCAGGTCGCCTTCGGGGCCGGTGATGTTGCCCAGGTACAGCCAGGTACGGATGAGGTGGTCCATCGCGACGCCGGCTTTCTTGAGTTTCTCCTTGAGCTGCCGGAAGGCATCGAGCGATTGCTCGTAGACGCCGCCGGTCGGGTTCCGCGGCGTGATGCCGCCGCAGTGGGTCCACATGACGTTGCCCATGCTCACTTGGAGCACGTTCGGCAGCGGACGCTCGACATAGACCGTCTTGCCACCGGTGGCCCACACTTCGATGGCCAGCGCCGCGCCAGAGCAAGGGGGCTGGTGCACAAACGTGGTGACCGGCGGCTCGTACATGTAGCGCGCGGCGAGAATCTGTTCGCACAGTACCTGGTCGCTCGCGTCCTTGAGGAAGACGGTTTGGGCAGTGACGTACGTCTTCTCGGACTGTCGATCGAGGACTTCATGGACGCTCCGCAATGCTTCGCCCAACTGGATGTGGACCGGGCCGCGGCTGAGCGGCGTGATCATCAGCGCGAAGCGGGTGACCTTCCCCATGGTGATCATCGTGTATTGGATGCCGGGAGCGCTGAAACGCTTGACGATCCGACTAGACGCGCGGGCGACGGCGGGTTTCGATGGCTTCACGGCGACGACCTTTCTGGCCGTGAATTTCTTCGGGGTGTCCCGTCGGACACTCGGCTGGCGTTTCGCCGACTTCAGGAACTTGGCCATGGCGTGACTCTCGGGGGTGGGGATGCTTTCGGGGATGCGGGCAGGCAGATTGCCGGGAGGGTGTCTCGACCTCGTGTTTGTCGTTTGCTTCGACCTTCTTCATAGTAGCCAGAAGGAGGTCGTTGTGTCTTTACTGCCGAGCCAAAAGTCTGCAGGTATTTCGAAACGCCAGGTTCGGGACACTCACGACGCTTGACGGACCCCGCATTGTGATGGAAGAGATCACGGGGATTCCGCGCGCGGATGTGCTCGGGCAGACCGATCGAGTACACATGGTCTTCCGACGTGAACCGCGCTGAATCGCGTGGCCCAACGGTCGCCCGGTGATCTCAGCAAGCTGAGGCCGCGGGCGCGCCCGCTGTTCATTTCTTCCGGTTTCCTCGCTTCTGCGGTTTCTGCTCCAGCGGTGTGACGATCTTGTCGGGGTAATCTGCTCCAGCGAGACTCTTCTCCACGGATGCCTGCCATGCTTCCAGCGCGGCAGTCATCTTGGCTACACGTTCGGGCTGCGCGGCGGCGAGGTCCGCCGTTTCCCGGGAGTCTCGAGATAGGTCGTAGAGTAGCGGAGTCGGAATGACTATCGGATTCTTGCCTCCCGTCGCGTTGCGGCGTTCGACGGCGTGAAGGTGCAGTTTGTAAGGCCAGTCGAGCAAAGCGGCGTGGCCCGGCTGGCGTGCCGAGTGAATCCAGAATGGGATTGCCTTGTCGCGCGCGGTGGTCGCTTGGTCGAAGACCGGCAGCAGGTTCACGCCGTCCAGCGGTTGGATCTGACTGGGGGCCACGGCCCCCGTGGCAGCCAATACTGTCGGGTAGATATCGAGCGTCGAACACGGTGTATCGCACACAAAAGGCTGTGCGATCCGCGCGGGCCATTCGACCAGGCCCGGCACGCGCAGGCCGCCTTCCCACAGTGTGCCCTTGCTGCCGCGCAGATTTCCCGTGGATTTCGGGCCCGCCGCGCCGCCGTTGTCACTGCAATACCAGAGGAGCGTGTCATGAGCGACCTGCAGTTCACGCAGCGCCGCGCGCAGTCGTCCTACGCTGCGGTCCACGGCAGTCAGCTCGCCGTAGTAATTCTGTTCGTTCTCCGGCAACGCGGCGTAGGCAGCCTTATCGGCAGGCAGTGCCTCGTGGGGAACGTGCGGTGAGCCAAACCAGACAACGGCAAGGAACCGGTGGCCCGCGCCCGCTTGTTTGCGGATGAACTTGAGGGCTTCGTCCGTTGTCACGTCGGAACTGTCGCCGTGGAATTTCTCGGGCGTTCCCTGGCGACCAAGCACAGGGTCGAGATCGAAGAAGTTGTCGGCGGAGACCCATTCGTCGAAACCCATCTTGCCCGGTGACAGCGGATCGCTGGCGAGGATGGCGCGCCCCGGCATCGATTTGGTGTCCTTGTCCCCGTTCTTGCCGTTGAGATGCCACTTGCCAAAGTGCCCGGTGGCGTACCCGGCCGCCTGCAGTACCTTCGCCACGGTGAGTTCCTGCGAGCGAATCGGCGCGCCGGGCCCAAATGTTCCCATGCGATTTGGATGTCGCCCCGTCATCACGCTGGCCCGCGTGGGCGAACAGTTGCAGTGGGCCGTGTAGAAACGGTTGAGACGCAGACCGGCGGCGGCCAGCGCATCGAGGTGGGGCGTCTTCAGTTCAGGATGACCGTTGTAGCCTGTGTCGCCCCAGCCCTGGTCGTCGGCCATGATGAGCACGACATTGGGACGCGCGGAAGATTCCGCAGCGGCGATGGGTGCGGCCGCCGCCAGCGACAGCAAGATTGCGACGTAAGTCTTCATTCCACGGAGGCTCCCTAATCGAAGTGGGGGGGTGCATGTCTCGCGTGGATGTTACACCCGCGGCGGGCAGAATCAAAGTCCCGCCGAGCGGAAGCGTAACGATGCCTACCGGGTGAGGGCCCCACCGGCTGATCGGGACAAAAGTACCGCGTCCTCGATTGGGTCCTGCGTGCGCAATCTCAGAAGTGAGGTTGGAACCGACGGAAACTGGCTTTGGAGGGATTCCTGCCCGTCAGCACCGAGTGTTACTCGCACCTCGGTGGGGCGGGGAAGAAGGCGCTGGTCCGGGCGACGTAGTCCCTGTATCCCGCGCGGCGCTCGCCGATGTCCTTTTCCAACAGGGTTACACCCGACACCCGAGTCAATAACCAGCTCATCAACAGCGGACTAAGAATCGTCCACCACGCGCCTCCAGCGGCAGCGATGAGATACAAACCCCACCACACGCAGAAGTCACCGAAGTAGTTCGGATGTCGCGTGTAGCGCCAAAGGCCGCGGTCGAGGACGCGTCCCCGATTTTCAGGATTGGAAATGAAGAGCGCGAGTTGCCAGTCGCCGACAACCTCAAACGCGAAACCCAACGTCCACAGGCCGCAACCGACAAGATCCAGCCACTGCCAGGATACGGGCGTTGACTGCCACGCGCCGGCCTGCAGTGGCAGAGACACAAACCACAGGATCGTTCCCTGCAGCAGAAAGACCTTGCCAAGGCTGACCCACCAGAACTGCGAGCCGTGTTGCTCGCGCATCGCCCGGTACCGCCGATCCTCGTCGCGACCCCAATTGCGCCACAATAGGTAGAACGAAAGACGCACTCCCCAGATGGTGGTCAAGACTGCCAGCAGCAAGGGCCGGAAATCAGGCGTCCGGGCAGTCAGGCAGCTCAGCCAGACCACCAGAACGAAACCCAGGCCCCAGAACGGGTCGACGATGCTGGCGTCTCGCCGCACGAGGCTGACGAGCCAGAGCACGCCCATTAGCCCCATCACGGCAGTCATGTTCAGCGTCAGCAAATGGACAAACTCGTACATGACTGCCTTCGATCCTACCGTTCGTAGAGCTGCCTCGAGCTTACGGCGGCCTTGTTCGTGATCGCCAGCGGGTCGCGGGAGCATCGCGGCTTGTCAAACTGCACTTGCACTACTCCGATGTAGCGCTCCGCGAAAGCCGCCTCGCAATAGGAGAGGTAGTAGAGCCACAGGCGGATGAACCGCTCGGTGTAGCCCAGGCAACGCACGTCCTGCAAGCGGCTCAGGAACTGCGCTCGCCAATCGCTCAACGTGCGCGCATAGTGGGGAGCGAAATCCTCCAGATGGACCATCCGCAAATCGGTCGCCCGCCCGAGGCACTGGACCATGGAGCCAATCGATGGCAGGCAACCGCCGGGGAACACGTACCGCTGGATGAAATCCGCGGAGCGCAGGTACTGGGCATGACGCTGGTCGTTCATCACGATCCCCTGGATCAGCATCGTGCCTGCCGGTTTGAGCAGCCGGCTGCAGCACGTGAAATAGTCGTCCAGATATTTGTGCCCGACTGCCTCGATCATTTCGATTGACACGAGTTTGTCGAACTGGCCTTGGAGGTCACGGTAGTCCGCGTTCAACAGGGTGACGCGGCGGCCCAACCCGGCCTCCTTAATGCGCTTGCTCGCCCAGTCATATTGCTCTTGGGAAATCGTGGTCGTGGTGACGCGGCAGCCGTAGTTGGCGGCCGCGTGAATGGCAAACCCGCCCCATCCGGAGCCAATTTCGAGAACCTGATCGCCAGGTTGAAGGTCGAGTTTGCGACAGATACGGTCCATCTTTTCGATCGAGGCTTCGCGGAGGGTGCTGTCCTCGGCAGGAAAAATCCCGCTGGAATAGGACATCGTGTCGTCCAGCATCAAATCGAACAAAGCATTACCCAGATCGTAATGTGCCTCGATGTTTCGCCGGCTCCCGCGGCGGTGATTCGCGTGCCAGTGATGATACGCACGCGCAGATAGTCCAGAAACCCAGGCGGTCAGACGATTCATTCCGTCGGCTGTGGCCGTGTCTCGTAGGAAGAGGCGAAACAAAGAGGTCAGGTCGTCGCATTCCCAATCACCGGCCAGGTACGAGTCGGCGACGCCGAGTTCTCCTGCCCAGAGGGCTTTCTGGTAGAAGCCGGGACGATGCACGCGCAACTCCGCGTGCAAGTCGCCTGCGGAAGCGTCACCAAGTTCGCAGGTTCCGTCAGCGTCAACCAGCGTCAAACGACCTCCGTTTAGACGTTGTAGCCGGCTCAACAGAACTCTCCGTGCCGCGCGGTTGGCCCAGGAGACGTGGCGAAATTCGACTATCGGCTTGGCAACTGCATCGCTACGCCCCGTGTTGGCTTCCATCGACGACGTATTTGCACCGAACGGCGGCTTGCCCTGACTGCGGTCCCGACGCGTTTCGCGTTCAGCCATCACGATCCGATTCATGGCGTTTACCTCGTCGCGTGTTGATGAGGACGGTGCAAATGGTGAGGTGAATATTGGCTCAAACTCGCACAAAATGCTATGAAATCCCATCCAGCGCCCGGCCCACGGTCGAGGTAGAAATCACAACTACTCGCGCCGTGAGCCTCGTTCAGGGGATACGTGGACGGCCAGCGTATCACACTCGTCCCATCCCTCTTTCGCGGCAGACGGTTGGCCGGATTCAGGAATCGTACTCATGCCAAGTTCGACATTCTATCAGCCGTCTGATGTGGAAAGGATTACCAATCCTGCCGGTTTTCATGCGGTCGGACTGCCAAGACG
>Ga0233425_10010617_pt1 | contig 11129 bp, 8 predicted proteins | sample Watercolumn_Towu_2_FD_181712 | JGI IMG/M metagenome (GOLD analysis project Ga0233425, IMG submission 181712) | Freshwater microbial communities from Lake Towuti, South Sulawesi, Indonesia - Watercolumn_Towuti2014_140_MG | ecosystem: Environmental > Aquatic > Freshwater > Lake | place: Indonesia...
CGAACCACCGTAGCAGTGAATGCCATGGGGAAAGTAAAAACCGTGGTTCAAATGGTGGCGATTTTATTCATGTTAGTGGCTCGAAGCCACACTACCTTCTTTTTCAAGATAGTTTCTTTTACGGGCGTATTTTGTCTTTACGTTGCAGCTATTTTGACCCTTTGGTCCATGGTGATTTATTTAAAAGCTGCCTGGGGTGAATTTCGTCTGAGGGCGTAAGGGCTTCTTATTCTTAGAGTATTTGCTTTTTCAATTTCATTGCTTGACTCTCTCGGAGTCTTCGATAGAATACACCGCCAATGCTGCGGGAATAGCTCAGTTGGTAGAGCACAACCTTGCCAAGGTTGGGGTCGCGAGTTCGAGTCTCGTTTCCCGCTCCATGATTTTTCTAGCTTTGTATGGCTGGGTGGCAGAGTGGTTATGCAGCGGCCTGCAAAGCCGTGTACGCCGGTTCGATTCCGGCCTCAGCCTTAAATTTTGATTCATGTTCATTGCCCGGGTGGCGAAATAGGTAGACGCAAGGGACTTAAAATCCCTCGGGACTTAAATCCCGTGCCGGTTCGACTCCGGCCCCGGGCACCAATAAAATCTTTGTGGATAAAATTAAATGTTGGATTTAACTAATTCTTGGATGAGCCGCCTAGTCTCTTCAAGTACATGTCCACAATCGGGTAATCCTTTTACTAAAACTCCCAGCGTCGATTGCCAGTGCTGATGCGCCTCTTTTACTAATTCCTCAGTGAAAAAATCATCAATATTTTGATATGATACGTCTCGATGATTGCATTTTTTATCTAACATTTCGATTAGCCTCACCGTATCCACTGAGGAACTATAATTTTTTAATATACACCAGAGGTCATAATAATCACGTGCCCGAGGCCTGCTCCAGCCTCTAACCACAAGTTTTTTATGGGTCTGTAATAATGCTCGTAACTTTTCAGCTACAATTTCTTCTATATGATAACAGGCTACCACACAATCAATTTGTTCTTCATAACCATGTAGAATAGTTTTATATTCTGGCGGCAAAATAACAGATTCATCGTGGGTTACTTCGATTTTAATTCGGCAAAGTGGGGTAGGTTGCCAAGGAAACTTTACAAATAAATTAAATGCCTCTTGGCCATTGGGATGAGGCGCTTTTTCAGGATTTCGGTTTAACTGAATATCGAAAGGGCCATAATCATTTAATAATTCTTTCGCAATGTTAACTGCCTTAAGTAAAGCGTCTTCAAGTTGCTTGTTTTTTGGTGCGTTAATCACTGAAAAATCGAGATCTTCAGAAAAACGGTAGTCGCCAAAAAATATTTTCTTAAGTGCTGTTCCACCCTTGAATATTAACGAGTGAGATAACTCTGGTTGTTTTGCTATACTTGCTAGCGCGTAGCTTAATGCATAATCTTTTTCAATGACGTGCTGAGGGACCTTCTTTAACTTTGCTTCATTTTGAATTTTTATACGTAAAGGCTTCATTCATCTTCTGCTTTTATTAAGTTATTCTGTATCATCCAGCGCTTATCACAGGGTCCTTTTGCTGGCGCTGAAGGATCAAGGCGACAGAAATAATTAATGGGAATTTTAAAAAGAGGTTCGAGTTGTTTGGCTGGAACACCAAAATATTCCAAGGCCCATCCCAACCTTTTAGTAATTGATTTTTTATCATATCGGAGAATGTAGTCGATCAGTTTTTGAAGATCAATTGTAGGTAGCGAATTTTCTAATATTCCTAATGCCCCATCTATCCCTCCAAACATTTTAGGATAAATAAATACATCAAGTAGGGTGCGCTCTTTATCTGTAATTGAGACTGAGAAATGCTCATCGAGCCATATTTTTTCAATGCCAAAAAAATGTTTTTTTTGAACATTAATATATTCATAATATATCCCGGCAATTTCCCAGGTATGTTTTACATTAGGGTTAATCTGTTGTTTTCCTCGCATAGATGGAGTAAGCACTTTTCTTATGGTTGATGCAGTAATAATTTGTGGTACTTGTTCTGTGAGCCCATGATATTGCAATGCCGACCAGTGGCTAATTGCCGAGGGCTGAATTAAATAAGCAGAAATCACAAAAGGATGTGTATTTGTCTCTTCAACAAGTAATCCTATACCCACATAAAGTCCGCGACGTAATCTTAAAAGCCTTCCACGTTTTGTTAAATTAGAAAGAATTTTTCTAAGTTGCTCTGAGGGGATATTTAGTGTCTGGGCGGCCTCGTTAATATCTTCCATATTAAATATTCGCTTCCCTCGATTAAATAGATGGCGAAGCAAACGAAAACCTTGGCTTTCATATGGTTTATCTTCATTCATAGAGAGCATCCTTTTTTAATCCATGCTTCAATAATACCACAAAAAGGGTATTATTGAAGTACACTTTCAAAAAGCATGAAATAAGGTTCATAGGGTTCTGGCGGGCAGCAAGAGAAAAATAATCACAAAGAATCACCATAGAAGACAAGGTGTTTATTTGTTAACTTATTGAAAGAAAAAATAAAATGAGAGGAATATTTAGTAATTATATTGCTTTACTGCCCTAATCCACTTAGCGAAAAATCAAATAATACTGAATTTGTGCCGAATCAGTTTAGAAGCCTATTTTTATCTTCGGTTGAAAATGATGAAAACTAGCGTTGACAGCGGAGGAACGTGTGAGGTTGAATTGGTTTCTTCAAACCAAAGTTGGGGCATTTGTTAAATGACATCAAATAAATGAGGAATTAAAACATGAAAAAAATTATTGAACAATTACCCCTGATGAATCTCGTTGGTATTACGGCTCGCACATCAAATATAGATGAAATGAATCCTACCATGGCTAAAATAGGTCCCACAATGCAGCGATTTTTTATGGAAGGAGTACAAGATAAGATTTTTAATCGAAAAAATCCAGGTAGAACTTTTGCAGTGTACACAAATTATGAAAGCGATGAGAAGGGGGCATATACTTATTTCCTGGGGGAGGAAGTCACTTCCTTTAAAGAAGTAAGAGAAGAATTCGAGATGCTTACAATCCCCATGCAAACCTATTCGAAATGGACTTCTAATCCTGGAAAAATGCCAGAGGTTGTCATCAATATGTGGCAAAATATATGGAAAATGGATTCCTCAGCTTTAGGTGGAAAAAGAGCATATTTAGCTGACTTTGAAATATATGATGAAAGAAGCCAAGACCCAAATGATTCTGTTCTAGATATTTATGTAGGTATAAAACTAAAATAGGATGCCAGTATTATTCCTCAAAGAAATGTTTTGCGGGGATGCAATATAATGATGAAAAGAAAACTGAAAAAGAAAAAAGTCTCTCGACAGAGTAGTTATAGTACTATTCCTTCCGTTGCTCATGCTCCCTTGCAACAGGCGGTTGTCTCTAGGGATGAGTTAGTAAATCATTTAGTGAATGTGGCGTTAAATCAAGATTCCCTTGGATTCGCGATCTTAGAAGCAGAGCAAGGAAGCAATTTTCATAGGGATTTAAAAAACGCAGAAGGCAAAGGCGCGCTTCATCTTCTGCTGGAAAATACTAGCGAAAGAACTTTAGGAGCTATTTTATTTTTATTAGAACGAGGCGTTTCCTTTGGTATGAAGAATAATCTTCAGCAAACTCCATTTCATCTATTAGCAATTCACGCGCCCTCATCCATGATTCTTGCATTTTGGGAAGACGAAAAAATTTGGACTTTTCTTAGAAATATACAAGTATCTTTTGATACAAGGGATGTGGAAGGTAAAACATTTTTACATTATCTGATGCAGAGAGCAGGTAATGATGAGTATGTTTCTATTATTTTGAGGAGATACTATCGCCATAGAGAGGTGGAAGTTCAAGATATTGAAGGAAATACCCCCTTACACCTGGCAGCGCGATGTGGCAATGTTGCTGGCGTAGAATTTTATCTATCGAGAATCAATGAAGAATATATCCATGCCAATGAAATGTTTATTATTACTAATCATCAGGGACAGACTCCTGGAGATTTAGCAAGATTACAGGGAAATATTCCCATCGCCAGAACATTATATCGTCGAGAATTTAATGATTCCCCATTTCATGACCATTTAAAAATTCAGCTAGAAAAACAGAAAGGATTATTATCCGCACCAGAAGCGATAAGAGGCCATGAACAAAGAATAATGAATCGTCTTGAACAACTTGGAAAAATAGCAATCATTCCTTCTAGTGAAATTGATGATAGGGTTGCAAGGGTTTTTCAATCTTTAGGTATTTTACCCATTGAAACGGACGATGGTATAGAAATTCAATTAGATGGTAAGGATATGAATTCTCTTGATTTCCAGGATAGGAGAAAACTCTATGAGCTAACCCTTCTAGGACGTTTAGAATGGCTGCTAAGAGATCAGATTATTTCTAGGTTAAAAAGCTTTGTCGAAGTCGAATGCATAAATGAAAAAGTTGATTTAATGGAAATACAGTATAAGCGCGGTCATCTTGAAGAATGTAGAGAATATGAAGAAAGAATGCGAGATTTTTCTGAAGGGGACGAAGGATATGATTATGAAGGCCCCATTATACCAAAACCTCCTCAATATACTTTTGATCGGAAGGCGGTAATTAAACAATTACAAGCTGAGGCGAAAGAGGCCGTAGATTGGGAAGATTTAGAAGAAGTATTAAGCTATGTTCCAGTAGAAAGGGGTCTAATGGGGCAAATGTTATATGATGATTTCATCGGTATGGATATGGCGGAAGATCTCGTAGAGTACTTGAATAAAAGTGACTTGGGTATCAATCCAGTTTTTTTAAGTAGTTTAATTTTAAATTTTGATTTTCAGTTTTCTGATATGGATATTACCAAAGATGGTTTTTTAATTGCGGCCATACGAAAAAATTTTAAAGATGGATTTAAAAATTTATATAGTGATATGGAAGCTAAAAAACTCGCTTTGGATTTTATAGAAACGTGTGCTCGCTCGGAAGACTTGGTTCAAGATATTCGCTTATATAATGCAGCGGCAGGAAGTAATAATTCGGTTGTTTTACAGGGAGTGTGGATGCGTATGCAGCCACTGCTTGGAAAATATTTACAAGCAAGAAGTAATAACCCACCCGTTTTAAGACGCTCCCTATCAACAGAATTTAAAAAAACCACTATGGAAAAAGATTATGTCAAACTAAGTAAAAAAACGAATAACTTAGTTAAAGTGTTTCCCACAGATGAAAGTAGAACTCTTTACTATGCAACAGGTGGCAGGACTATAACCTTAGATTTAAAACCACTTTTTAAGACCTTGAGAACCATCGCTCAGGAAACATGGGGAATTATTTCTAAACGCTCTAGTAAAAAAGCACAAGATGAAAAAACGAATGTAATTACTGGCTATTTAATTCTGGTGGTTAGCGCAAAAGGTAGTTCCCGCACATTACAAACAAAATTTATTAGGATCCCACTCCTTCTGAATCCTGAAAAAAGATTATTATCTAAAGATACTTCAGATGGTATTTTTGTGTCTGAAGATGAATTTCATACTTCCCTGGGAGAAGATAGACAGCGAGGTGCGGATATTGCTCCTGGGGAGTTTCTTAATATCGATACGGTTTCAGCAGGTGAAACTGCAAAACAAATGGCATGTCGTATCCTGTCTGGTCTTGGTCTTCCAGAATCAGCAAGACAGGAAGCCATTGCATCCATACAAGGAGCATCTGTAGATAAACCTGTATTGCTTGATTATGAATTGCGAGCCCCTGTGCAGCGATCAACTCAATTTTATCATAGTGAGCGCGTTATATTTAAGGCGCTTAAAATGCAAAGTAATATCAATCGCATGGTTGGTTATCTTTATAGTGAATGCAGGAATGAGAATACTTTTGATGTAGCAGATCCCTCAATCTTTCAAGTGGAAGCCGGTTGTTTGATTCTATATTCTTATCCTAATACAGTGTGCGAGGAATGTAGTTTAGGTGTGCTTTCTTTGCAACACTCAGAAGAAAAGGGATTCATTCATTTATTAACACAAACTCTAGAGAATTTTTCTCTATCTCCTTTACCAGCAAGTAGCAGTAGCCATGGTGGCAGCACTGGTCATGGTACTCCAGGGGTATTTACTGTATCAAAGAAAATAGAGGATTCTGATGTAGGGTTCCATTTGACAACCATTGTTGCTTCTGAAAAGATTTTTTCTTCTGATAAATACGCTTCTATTCTTCATAAGTACCCCGGGGCTAAAATAGATCATTTTGTAGGTCCAAGCTTTTTTTCTACTCGAGGCATTCCGATTCCATCTGCTTCTTCATCTTTAGCTCCCTCGCCCTCTTTTTTTTATGAGTTCGTGGGAACAAATGTCAGTGAGGTACCAACATCAATTCCCTATGGGGGCTCGGTGACCATGAGCGGTAGCAAAGAAAGCAAATTGGGTTCTCAAATCAATGATACTGAAGCCGCAGTAGCTGCAGTCATCACGAAGCATGATGGAGAGTTAACTCCGAAGAATGGACCTCGATAAAGAGGATAAAACAACTATGAATCTGCGGTTCATTGCTGAGAATTAAACGCCGCAGCCCAGGCGAGGGCACCGCCTTTTAGGTATTTTACTTTTTCAAATCCTATTTCTCTGAGCCATTGAAACGCTTGTTGACTTCGGCCGTCAGTGCGGCAATGGATGATGATTTGTTTTTCCTTATCTAATTCATGGACGCGGTTTTTTAATTGTTGTAAGGGAATGAGGTATCCCCCTAAATTAAAATGTTCATATTCTTGAGGTTCACGAACATCCAAGAGAATAAAATCCATTTTATTTTTTTGCATGGTTTCTAATTCCCAAATGGAAATCCATTGAGTTTCAGGAAGAAGGGCCTCTCCTTTCTGAGAGCAGAGGGGGCAATGGGGATTTTTTTGAAATTCATATTCTTTAAATTGAAGAGAGAGGGCTTGAATGGTGAGTAAACGGCTTTCAAGGGAAGTTCCTATGTTTAAAATCAGCTTGATGATTTCATTGGCTTGCAATGTACCGAGAATGCCAGGTAGCACACCGAGCACACCTCCCTCCGCACAGTTGGGCATAGCGGTTTGAGAGAGAGGCGCTTCAAATAAACATCGATAACAAGGCGTATTTTCCTTCATGGAGAATAAAGAACATTGTCCTTCAAATTGAAAAATACTGGCATAGACAAAAGGTTTTTTTAAATGAAAACAAGCGTCATTTAAAAGATAACGAGTATTTAAATTATCCGTACCATCCAGAATGTAATCATAGGAAGACAAATAAGAGAAGGCATTTTCTGAAGTTAAATAAGTATCATGGGGAATGATATTCACATGGGGGTTCAGGGCTTCAAGGCGTTTTTTAGCCATCATCACTTTTGAATGTCCCACATGGGAAACATCATAGAGGATTTGACGCTGTAAATTAGAAAGTTCCACCTGATCTCCATCCATGATGCCTAAAGTACCCACACCCGCTGCCGCAAGATAGAGGAGGGCAGGAGCCCCTAATCCTCCAGCGCCCACACATAAGACTTTGGCAGCTTTTAATTTTTTTTGTCCCTCAACCCCTAAGTAGGGGAGGGTCAAATGGCGGCCATACCGTTGAAGTTCTTCAAAAGAAAGGGAGTGATTCTCCATGGTGAAAATTCCTATGTTTGTTCATTAAATGTTGACAGGAGTTCCCCCTGGCAACTCCTTCCTGTGTTTTGAAACTGCGCCCAAGCCAAGCTTGGGCTTCTTCTCAAGGGGGAGAATCCTTTCTCCCCCTTGAGAATCCCCCATCGGTAAGGTGCCAGCGGGAACCGCTGAAATGTTGAATTTGAGACCGTTTAATTATAGGATAACCTCATTTATTTTTTCAAAAAAGTTTTTTCTTGAGGGGATATGTCTTCTTCAAACCCAACCAATGTGCTCCTTGGGAATTATGGCAATGAAACCATTGCCTTAATGCAATGGGCCCAAGAGACAAAATTACCCCATGTGACCCTAGTGTGGGTGGAAACAGGCCTGGAGGCAAGCCGATGGCGGGCACGAGTCATGGAGGGGCGTGCTTTTGCAGAACGTTGTGGGTTTCAGGGAGTGTGTTTGAAAGCATCTCCAGACTTTTCTGCCTTGATGAAACAGCGCCATGGCTTTCCAGAGCCAAGGCAACAATGGTGCGCCTCTCTTTTAAAGGGCCTCACTTTATTAGATTGGCTGGATGAATGGGATCCAGAATTAAAAGCAACGATTCATTTGGGGAAAACCCGTTTTAGTGTGCGTGAACAAGCAACCCTTTCTGAATACGTAACAGATAGCGAATATTATGAAGGTCGTTTATTGAGGCATCCCTTGGTGCACGATACTCCCGCCATCTTTAAAGCTCGCATTGAGAAGGCAGGATTTTCTTACCTCCCCCATCGTAGTTTGGAATGTGAGCCTTGCGTGAATGCAACTCCTTATGATTTTGCTCACATGGAAAAACAAGACATTGAACGTATGGCTTCCTTAGAACATTCTCTTGGAAAAACCATGTTTTCAAAACCCATGGAAGAAATGGTGAAAAAGTATGAGGGAACTTTAAAGAATGAAGGATACTTGGAAAAATTTTATCGAGGGTGTTCAACACCCTTTGGGTGTGGCTTATAGCAGAAGGAAAACAACATGACATTTGTTATTACGGAACCTTGTATTAAATGCAAATATACAGATTGTGTGGAAGTGTGTCCTGTGGATTGCTTTTATGAAGGACCTAATTTTTTAGTGATTAATCCAGAGGAATGTATTGATTGCGCTCTTTGCGAACCGGAATGTCCAGTGAATGCCATTTATTCCGAAGATGAGCTTCCTGAAAAATACGAAGAATATAAAGCACTCAATGAAAAATTATCTCAAACCTGGCCTAATATTACTTCTAAAATAGATGCTCCTGCGGATGCCGATGAATGGAAAGCCATTGAGAATAAGCGACAATATTTAGAAGAAAGCACATCGTGATAGAAGAACAGGTGTCCTCGAGAGAGGACACTGTAAAAACAGCTTATTGGCTTTCTGAGGAAAGTCCCCTTGCAAAAAAAATCAAGGGATTTTCTCTTCGTGAAAGCCAACTACAATTAGCAGAAGCCATTGAAGACACCATCGCCTCCCATGAAATATTAATTGCGGAAGCAGGAACCGGCACGGGAAAAACCTTTGCTTATTTAATCCCTGCATTTCTTTCTGGTAAAAAGACGTTGATTTCAACGGGAACGAAAACCTTACAAGATCAATTATATTTTCGAGACATTCCTTATTTGCGAAAAGCCATGGCCCTTCCCGCAAAAGTGAGTTTATTGAAGGGACGTAGTAATTATCTTTGTTTACATCGTTTAAATCATGCAGAAGATTTTTTATTTTCCCAAGGCACCATTGAAAAACATTTGAATCGCATCAGAGAACATCTCCCCCTCTTAAAGGATGGAGATGTGAATGAAATAAAAAATGTCCCTGAAGATTCTCCCGCTTGGTATTACGCCACCAGTACTGCAGATAATTGTTTAGGGAGTGATTGTGAATATTTCGAAGATTGTTATTTAGTGAAGGCTCGCCGCAGAGCCATGACAGCAGACATGGTGGTGATTAACCATCATTTATTATTTTCTGATTGGAAACTAAAGGAAGAAGAGGAAGGAGAGTTACTTCCTCAAGCGGAAGTATTAGTGATTGATGAAGCTCATCAACTTCCAGAAGTGGCAAGCCAATTTTTAGGAATGCGTTTTAGCGGCGGACAATTGACGGCTCTTGTGAAAGAGAGTTTAAAAGAACATGAAAAAGAAGCAAAAGAATTTTTAAATTTTGAAAAAGTGTGTGATATTTTTGAAGAAAGCTTAGAAACTTTTCGAAAATCCTTAGGCCCACCCCAAACCCGAGGGGCATGGAGCGATGTGAGATCTGTTCCCACGGTGATTCAAACCTTAGACCTTTTAAAAAAAGATTTTTTAGTTTTTGTGGAACAATTGCAAGAAATGGCGGCAAAGAGCGAAGAATTAGAGCGTTGCTGGCAACAAGCCCACAGTTTAAAAATGCAATTGGAATCCATGACAGCAGTGGCTTCCACAGACATGATCCATTGGTATGAAACATTTCAGCATTCCTTCGCTATTTATCAAACTCCTTTATCCATTGCAGCGCCTTTTCGTCATTGGGTGGATAAAATGTCTTGTGCTTGGATTTTTACTTCAGCCACTCTTACAGTGAAAGATAGTTTTGAAGGATTTAAAGAGCAACTAGGATTACATGAAGCAAGAGAATTGTTAGTGTCTAGTCCTTTTAATTATGAGCAGCATGCTCTTTTATATGTTCCTCGTTATTTGCCCCATCCTCAAGGGGAAGCACATACGATAAAAGTGGTGGAAGCGGCCATTCCCCTCATTAAAAAAAATCAGGGTCGTACTTTTTTTCTGGTGACCAGTCACCGAGCCTTACGAGAGGCGGCAGATTTGCTAACAAAAGAAATAGAATACCCTTTATTTATTCAGGGGGAAAAACCAAAGGAAGAATTATTAAAAAACTTTGTTGAGCATGGCCATGGTGTTTTATTAGGAACTTATAGTTTTTGGGAAGGGGTTGATGTACCGGGGTTGACTCTCTCCTGTGTGGTGATTGACAAATTGCCTTTTCCCTCTCCTATGGATCCGGTGAACATGGCTCGGGGACGTGTTTTAAAAACTCAGGGGAAAAATGCTTTTTATGAGATGGATCTTCCTAAAGCGGTATTGAGTTTAAAACAAGGGGTAGGACGTTTAATTCGTTCCATTGATGATATGGGTGTGGTGATGGTGGGGGATCCCCGTTTAGTGGGAAAAGAGTATGGAAGTATTTTTTTAGCGAGCCTTCCTAATATGCAACGCACCCGGGATGAAAACACAGTGATTTCTTTTATCGCCCATATTCATGAGAGAGAAGAATGAAGAAAAATTTATTTGCCATTGATTGTTCTACTTCCGTGACTCATTTAGCACTTTCCACCGAAGCAGGATATGAAGAAGAATCCATTGAAACCCATCCCCCTGGGGATCATTTGTTATGTGCAGCAGAGGCTTTATTAAAAAGAAACCATGAATCTTTAAATTCTTTGAAAGCAATAGTGTATGGTCAAGGTCCTGGAAGCTTCACTGGCATTCGTATGGCGGTGTGTGTGGCCCAAGCTCTTTGTGCTGTTTTG
>Ga0233425_10010618_pt1 | contig 11127 bp, 12 predicted proteins | sample Watercolumn_Towu_2_FD_181712 | JGI IMG/M metagenome (GOLD analysis project Ga0233425, IMG submission 181712) | Freshwater microbial communities from Lake Towuti, South Sulawesi, Indonesia - Watercolumn_Towuti2014_140_MG | ecosystem: Environmental > Aquatic > Freshwater > Lake | place...
GCCGGATCTTTAGAGGGAAGTCGGCCAGAAAGTGAAACAGGCTCGAACCCATTTTCCCTTCCCCGATGATGCCTATGGTTTCCATTTATTGTTAGGATTATATGCCGTCAACTCATGCCCGGCAACTTTTCTGTATCAGTTCCAGATACTGAGCATGCCGGTTGCGGTGATCACTTATGTGCCTGTGATTGCCCAGCATAACAAGAAGAAAGGCAATCCCCCTGTCCGCAGCCAGCCTGTGTTTCCGGATCAGTGTCAGGATCAGGAACAGCAGCTCCCGCCGGTGGCGATCCCGTGAAAAAAGAAATTCCTTCAGGATAACAAACAACAGCCTGAACCTCATCAATAACGAAATTCCACTGCCCGGACGGATGAATGTTCCGTCAGTGAACAGGCCTTTTGCCTTTTGTAATATAGTCTCAAATGAATATAACCATGTCACCGATTCCATGTATCGGGCGAACAGTTCCAGTGGCGACATGGTTGGATGCCGGAGCATGGGGAAATGGCCAACCCCGAGTTGTGGATTGCAGTGCAGTAACCGGTCTTCTTCCCGGTACCGTTCATACATATCCGATCCGGGCGGAGCGTGCAGAAGGTGGAGGTTCACATACGGCAGGCTTTGTTTCAGTGTGAAATCGCAGATCCGATCGAATTCCTCAGGCGTATCATGATCAAATCCCACGACAAAGCTCGCGTTGATGTGTATCCCGTGTGCATGGATCCGGCGGATGGCGTCTTCATAGATGGCACCCCGGAGGTTATGATGCTTTCCGGCAGCGTCCAGGCTTTCGGGATTCAGGGATTCAAAGCCGATCAATATGTTAAAGCAGCCGGCCTGTGCCATGGCCTGCAAAAGCTCTTCATCCCTGGCCACGTCGATGGAGCACATGCATCCCCAGGAGATCCCCAGCGGTTTGATGGCCTCCATCAATTCTTTTGCATATTGTTTCTGGATAGTCAAGTTGTCATCCACGAAAAAAAAGTACTTCACCGGTGCAGCCCTGATCTCTTCCTCCACATTCCTGATCTCGCGTGCACGCACCCGGTTCCCTGACTGTTTCGGCACCAGGCAGAAGTCACAGTGGTATGGGCATCCGCGTGAAACCTGAATCCCTACCTGGAATATACGGTCCATCCGGACAAGGTCCCATCGCGGCGGTTTCTGACGGCGGTATGGTGTGTAGGTGCCGGAAGAGTACACTGGTTTCAGGTTCCCGCTCTCAAAATCCCGCAGACATTCTTCCCATTTCTCTTCCCCTTCCCCGACCACCACGCTGTCGCAGTGTTTCAACGATTCCTGCACCATATTGGAAGCAAAGGGTCCACCAAAAACCACTTTGGAGCCTCTTGCCCGGTACCAGTCGCCCAATTCAAAGGCACGTTGCGAAGTAGCTGCCAGGGTGGTGATACCCACCACATCCGGGCACAGATTGCGTGGGATGGATTCAATCTCCTCGTCGCAGATGCGGATATCGTAATGGTCGGGAGTTAGGGCAGCAACGGTTGGCAGGGCCAATGGAATCATCAGTTTTCGTTTACCGAACATTCTGGCCAGATGGACCTGTGCCGGGTAGTTTACAAACTGTTGCCGGGGACTCAGTAGCAGGAGCGTGTGTGATTTACCGGGAGCTGATGACATATCCTGCCTGCATGAACTTGCTGACTTCAGTGACAAAGCTCAGGATAAGATCTCCAGGGCAGAGACGTTCCTCTTTCCTGATCCGGTCAAGGCACAGGAAAGCCATCGGAGGGCCGATATAGCCCATGGAGGCCATCTTCGAGTACAGGGTATGTCGGCCGATCCCCAGGTTGCTGCACTCATCCATCACCAGTTCGGAGATGTGTTTCGAGGGGAAATTAACCTGAAAAAAGCGGACCTTGCTCAGATCAACCGGGTAGAGCTCGAGCATCCGTTTCAATCCGTTCAGAAAAACCGATCCATCAGTCTCATGGAAATGGACTCGCAGCTCCTCCTGGAACAGTTGCGCCAGGTGGTGGTATCCCTTTTCAAACTCTTCCTGTGGATTCATCCAGTATGCGGGCCGTTTATTCCCCATGGCAGATGGCTTTTTCCCGCCGGCCGACTCGATGAAAGTGTAATCCAGGTACAGCCCGGGTGATTGACCGGAACCGGCTTTCAGCACAAGCGCCGAAGCCCCGTCGCTGAGAAAGTACCGGAGAAACAGCTCTTCCCTGGTCACCAGTGGCTGATTATAATATTCGGCGATAAGTTCGGAAGAAGAAATACTCGAAGAAAGCACAAGAGCATTTTGGTATCTTCCCGATCCGATCAGTTCATTGGCAATGAGCAACGCCTTGTAAGCTGAAGTACAATTGGCATGCACCGAAATCTCTCCGCACCGCTCAATACCAAGGGCTTCCTGGATCCTTACCGAAGCGGTCGGCATCTGGTCCTGGTGAGCGCTACCGTATATGATAAGCTCAATCTCTTCCGGCTTCATCCCGGCACCGGCAATTGCTTCCCGCGCCGCTTTCACCGACATGGTTACGTTATCCTCCGTGAACTGCCGCGTCACCGGATCAAGGGCGAAATGGTAGTATTCCACCTCCAGCAGTTCCTTCATCAGTTCCCGGATCCTTGATTGCCATTTCCGGATCTTGTCCGGAGCTGCCCGCAGTTCCCCCAGGTATCGGTCCACTTCATCAGGCGGAATCGGATCTCCGGGAAGAAACGACCCACTCCCGACGATTTCGATGCCAACCTGCTCTCGTTCCATAGCTCCGTACCTCATCCTGTCATTGTTTTTCTTCACTTCTCACCACTCACTTTTCTCTCATCAGATACAACTCCTTCAGTCCCTGCCTGTAGTTTCCCGGGAGCCCCTGTGCAAATGCGGCCGACCGGTGCACCACTTCTTTTTTGGGCCAGATACGATCCACGATGCCCATCTCCAGAGCAGTGACTGCATCAAATGTTTTGCCGTTCAAAATATACTCCAGTGCCCTGGCATTTCCCGCCAGTTCCGCAAACCGTCTGATTCCGCCGATCCCCGGAACCAGATTGAAGGTTGTTTCGGGAAGCCCGAAAACAGCATCTTCCCCGCAAAACCGAAAATGGGAAAAAAGAGCCAGTTCCATTGCCGATCCGAGGCAAACTCCCCTGATCGCGCTGATCACGGGGATATCCAGAAGTTCAAAGAACCGGAAAGCGTGGTAGTTGGCTTCCGGATCGGTATTTCCCCTGAGTAGCCGTGGTAACAACTCGTCCAGATCGGCCCCGGAAGAAAAGTGTCTGCCCCTGCTATATATCAGGATTGCCTTACAGGCTATTTCCCGGGAAAGCATCTGCCTGATCCCACAGATCTCACGGAAGAACTCTCCGGTCATTGCATTCGACGGAGGACGGTTCAACACCAGGTGCCCCACTCCCTGTTGCATATTCCATACAATGTGTCTATCCTGTTCACTCACTGGCTGTGCGATCAGATTGATTCACTGGCTCGCCGGCGGGCTTCCCGGACTGCCATTTCGCAGAACAAACGAACTTCCTCCCGGATCGCCTCTTCGGCTGGTATCCTTGTACTATTGCGAAGTATCTTCATAACAACCCGGATGATCTCCCGATGGTTTCCCCGGGTCATCCGGGAAAGCAAACTGTAGGCTGCCCGGAAACTCTCGCCACGCGGTACCACGTGATCCACCAGGCTGATTTTCTTTGCTTCTCCTGCATTCACCAAATCCCCGGATAAGATCATCTCCATGGATTTGGCCATACCAACTTTAGCAGGCAGCCTTACGGTTCCTCCCATCCCGGGCACCAGCCCGTGCATGATCTCCGGAAAGGCGAACAGAGCGTTCTCTCCGGCCACCCTGATATCACATATGAGTGCAAGTTCCAGTCCGCCACCGAAACACACTCCTTCAATCGCTGCGATCAATGGAAGGTTGAGCTCTGAAAAGATCCGTAAAACATCATGTCCTTCCTGCAGTTTTTGTTCCATGTCAGCTCCTGAGGATACCAACTGATATAACCTGGCCAGGTCCCCGCCGGATGAAAAGTGCCTTCCCTTTCCATGGATCAGAACGCCCTTCAGGGCATCGTCTGAAAGCCATGAACGGAGCGTTTCCGGAAGAATGAATCCGGGCTCATAGAGGCAGTTCCGGGGAGGGTTGTTGAGCATAAGTATCCCGATGCCTTCCCTGATCTCCCATGTAATTCGGGCGGATGGGTCCATCATGGTTTCTTCAGAAAAAATTGGTCAGACTATCCAGAACGTCCACAGGTTTCCTGGACTGGTCCAGGAATACGGTTTTGGTTTCGGCGCGTGCCAAAGCCAGTCGGGATTCCCTGTTTACCAGCTTCTGCCTGAAGACCAGGTACGGACGTTCAATCGATACCCGGGTCTGGATCTCCAGCCTGTCGAAGAGCACAGCTTCGCGCATATACCTGACATGTACATCGGTAACCACTATAAGAAGCCCTTTAAGTTCCAGGAATTCCGTCAGCTTCAGTTCTCGGAACAATTCCCATCGGCCGTGTTCGAAGTAATTGAGATACACCGCATTGTTCACGTGCCCGTATGCATCCTGTTCGTATCCCCTGACGGAGATCCCGGTTTTAAAGGTTTTTGGAGATCGGCTCATGAGCTTCCCGGATTTGGTACACCGATTTGCATTTGCAAAAAATTTTATCTCCGGAAGAAATGACCGCGTTGCAATGAAGCAGATCATCGCCGTCCGGTTTAACCGATAGGATAAAAGTCAGCAGGGAGGTTTCCCGTGGATCAATGGCAGACAGGAATTTCACCGGGTCGGCTGACCGGAAAACCAGCTCTTTTTCAAGGATGCTGCAAAGGATCTCTGTGATCATCCGGATCTGGCACACCCCGGGCACCACGGGATTTCCGGGAAAATGCCCCGCAAAAACGGGATGTTCAGGATGCAGTCTGACAGAAATCCGTATCTCGGACTGCTCGCCGGAAGGATGTGATCCGGTGATGATTTCCGGAGAACTGATCAGTGAATAAAAAGTTCCTTGTAACAACACTGTGGCCTGCTGACGGGAAACAAAAGTACGAAGAGCCATGATATCTATGCCGAATTTTATGCAGCGGGTTGCCTTCCAGGTTTAACCGGCGTTCAGCAGTGTAAGCGACATCTTCATCCCGATCACCGGATTGGAAATGTGGATGCGGGAGGGGATTGCCCGGGAATACTTAGTCAGGGAGATGATCACTTGTTCAAATGGATTGGATCTACCCCTGATCTCCCTCAGGGTGTCGCATCCGGGTGAATAAACATCCCAGCGACGGATATTGCCTTGTTTCGACCGGCTGACAGGTGTGCCGGATCCCTTCAATCTGAAGAATTCAGGTTCTTTTGGATGATCCACTGTATGCAGCAGTAAACTTAGATCGGTATGAAGGATTTTAAGGAGAGGTTTTTTGTACAACGGCTCGAAGCAGTAATTGACATCCATTCGATCGGCTGTGATTCCGAGGTCAAAAAAGGTCATTCCGAGTTCATTGCTGAATACAAGCCTGTATCCTGAATCAGGAATCTTTTTTAAAAATAGCAGCCCTGTCAGATGATGATCCCGGATATCCAGACTGGCCCTGAAAAGAGCTTTATGGAATGCGGTATCGCTGAACAGGGGAGGGTGACTGCAGCAGGTTCCCTGGGGAGGAACCCACGGGGCCAGGTGCCGCGGTGTGACGGAAGTGCATGCGGTAAACAGAAGGATCATCAACACATTACTCCAGGACAAATGTTTCATCGGGTAAAATTTGATTGATCTTTTTATCCCTGAAGGTAATCCTGGTGCGATCGGTACCGGTTTCAAACAACTCGACTGCATCGACAGAAAAATCCGACTTTGAGAAGTAAAGGTTGATCTTCCGGATGCTCTCTTTGAAAACGTCGGATGCCGGGATCAGTGTGACAATATAATGCTGCACGTTCTGGAAATAGCTGGCTTTGAAATTTACTTCATCCCTTAGCAGGGTGCCTCTCACGCTGCCGACAATGATCCGGTTTATCTCTGCAAAGACCCGGTTGTCATTTGCATTGAACTCCCGTACCTGATCATCATCCCTGATCCTGATCACAGGCCCGCGGATGATGATTGTGTAGGAAAAGGGATGGATATATTCCCACCGGAGCAGGTTTTCCTGCCTGAAATAGAATTTCCCTGAAGAAATAATTTTATCGTTCAGGATCGAAAGCTCCTTTTCCTGAGCAAAGCCGGCTGAGATGGTTTTGGTTGCTTCGGCAGTTTGGCTGATCCCGTTCTTAATCCGTTGGATAGTGGCAACGTCCATCAGATTCTGCTGCGGGAACAGGAACAGAGGCAAAGCCTGCAGGATCATGCAAAACAAGCTACGCATAGGGATGAATATTCAGTAAGGCGGGTAATGAAACCAGTTCGTACCCTTTTTGCCGGAGCGCCGGGATGAGTTCTTTAACGACAGCCGCCGTCTGAGGCAGGTGGTCATGAAGAAGGATCACCGATCCGGGCCGGATATTCCGAAGTATTTTATCTGTAATCCGTGCCGGGGTTCTTGTAATCGTATCGAGGGAGCGGATATTCCACCCGATCACATCCCAGTCCAGGCCTTTCAGAGCCCTGCTGACCATTGGATTAATGACTCCAAACGGCGGACGGAACAACCGCGGTTCCAATCCGGTGACAGTCCTGATCAATGAGGAAGTCCTGATCAACTCACTGCGGATCAGACGGGAAGGGAGGAAATCAATCCACCCGGAATGGCTCCAGGAATGGTTACCGATTATATGACCTTGCCGGTGCATTTCCCTCAGGATATCCGGATTCTTTTCGCAGAGGTGGCCGATGCAGAAAAAGACGGCCGGGACTCCATACCGGTTTAATTCGGTAAATACTTCCGGCGTGTGGATTTCATGAGGACCATCGTCAAATGTCAGGGCACACACTTTTTCCCTGGTGGTTGCGCTGCAGAGTGCCCGGTGGTGGAACTGGGAGCGGATGTTAAAAGCCATGATCACCGAAACGCCAAGGTAAAGTGCAATAAGAATGGCCTGGATAAAAAAGGAGTAGGAGCAAAAGAATCCGGAGGGCCAATGGTAGTCGCAGGAAAGGAACCTTAAAATGCCCAGTGTCAGGAATGCGCCAAAGGTAGCAATGGTCAGTAGTCTAAAGTTAAGCATTCAGGGACGGCTTAGCAGGATAAGGGAGTGATTGATGTCATGAAAATGGTTGTAGATCAATATGGTGTTTATATTCATCGGATCTCCCGATGGAAGTGCTGATGCAGGGACGGCCTGTTCGCGCAGGATCTGTGCGCCAAGCCAGGAGGCGAAACCGGTGGCTGTATGGTATTCCCCGCACAGGTGCTTGAAGGATGCACTGGGTGTATCCGGGAACAGATCGGAGAGAACATGGTGATATCTGGCATCACCCTGGGGATCCCCGTTCTTTCCGGTGATGATCAGGTCAATATCCCGGGGTGACAGTTGGGTACGTTCCAGGAAACGAAGGATCCATGGATGAATATCATCCTGATTAACGGGGCGCAGGAGCATAGCGCAATCGATAAATGCCGCGTAGGTGTTTGATTGCCTGGTGGTTTCAAGGAAGAAAAAGGCAGCTCCTTCCCCGGCAATGGTTCCGCGTCCCGGACTGGCGAAAAGTTCCAGGTTGTTTACCGGATTCCGTTTCCAAAAACCCAACCGGTGCTGGATTTGGAAAGAATGGTCGGTGAGCTCATCGGCACAGCCGAGCAGGATGTTCCCTGACGATCGGGTGTCAAACTGCATCAGGCAGTCAAGGAGAGCTGTTTCGAAAGAGAAGCCCCGGTGGACATAGGTAAAATTGTATCCGTGGCACTTTAGCAGAATGGCGATCTGGGCGCTGACTGTATTGTGGGTTGATTGTATGAATGAGGTAGGCGTAAGGAATTCCTCCCTGTTCCTGATCATGGAGCTCAGGAATTTTTCCGTGTCTTCAATGCATCCCAATCCGGTCCCGGTAATGATCTTTTCCGGAATTCCCGGTTGTCCCTGTACTGCCTGGTGCCGGCTATCGGCCAGGCACATTTTGGCGGCAGCCACTCCCATTTTGATGATCCGGCCCATCCGCCGGATCATGTCAGAAGGGATGAAGTCCTTATAGTTCGGATCAATGGCTTTTAAACGGTTACCTACGACGGTAACAGGTCCCTCCCGGAACAGCCGGAAATCGGAAGTTCCTTGCGGAGAGACACAGCCCAGACCGTTGATATATACCTTGTTCGTCACGGCTTATGCAGAATTGTCCCAGGCAGCGGGTCGGGACAGGATCAGTGTGGTATTGTTCCCTCCGAATCCGAAAGAGTTGGATAGTACATGCTTTATGTCAATATTTTTCATTACGATGGTAACCGGTTCCAGGGGAAGTTCCTTCATTGGAGTGCTCCACCTCAGGTTGGGGAATATCATACCTTCGCGGATGGACAGGACGGAGATCACGGCTTCCATAGCGCCTGCTGCCCCCAGCGTGTGCCCGGTATAGGTCTTGGTGGAGCTGAAAGGCGGAATCCCATCACCGAATACCTGTTTCAGGGCCAGCCCTTCCGAGAGGTCGTTATTCTCGGTACCGGTTCCGTGGACATTGATGTAGCTGATCAGGGAAGGAGTTAATCCGGCTGTTTTCAAGGCTTCCGACATGGCCAGCACAGCTCCCGTGCCTTCGGGAGATGAGGCGGTTTGATGGAAGGCGTCATTGGCATTTCCGTATCCCGTTAATTCAGCCAGAACCGGTCTCTTCCCGGAGGTGACGAGATCCTCCGATTCCAATACCAGGTAAGCGGCGCCCTCTCCCAGCGTCAGCCCGGCACGGGTGTCATCAAAAGGTCTGCATCCCCGTTTATCCAGGATCATCAGAGTATTGAATCCATTCAGCGTGAACCGGGTGACCGAATCGGTCCCTCCGGCAACAATCCGGTCAATCCGGCCGTGCCGGATCAGCTCCGCCCCGAAAAGGATCGCGTTAGCAGAAGAGGAACATGCGGTGGAGATCGTAGTTACAAGGTCCCTGATCCCGAGAAACGAGGCAATACGCTCTGTGGAGTCGCCGCAATCATGGTTGACCACGTCCATCAGCCTGCCATGAGAAACATCCTCCAGGAAACGCTCATAAAAACGTTCGCTGCGGTCCATGCCTCCAACCGTAGTAGCGGAGATGAATCCGGTTCGGTTCGGGGGGGTACCGGTGATCCCTGCCGATCGAAACGCTTCGCGGGCTGCAATCATGCCCAGGAGGGTTGTTCTGGTGAGGTCGTTTCTGCCGGATAAACCGGCAAGATTCAGCAATTCTGCATGGCTTTGTTTTACCTCCGCGATTGGGAGAGCTCCCCGGTGAATCGTGGGAAATAACGTGATCTCACCTAATCCTGCCCGCATGTGTACAAGCGAATCAAGAGCTTCCTCCACATGGGTTCCGATGGCAGAGATCATCCCGATACCGGTTATAAAAATCCGTTTTGGCATGCTGCACGAGGGGCTCAATCAGGCAGGCAAAGGTAACAGAAATCAGTTTTGGCGCAACAGGAACTCTAAGCCGTTCCGGTCAGGATCAGTGAATGGTTTATATTCCGGTCCTGGTTATATACAAGGACTGTCTCCAGACGGCCGGGCTTGATATCGTTGAGCAGAAGAGCCGGAGGAACTTCCTGCCGTTTCAGGATGTTGGCTGTCAGCCATAGGGCAAACCCTGTTGACGTGTAGTATTCCCCGCAAAGGTGTTTATAGCAGAGCCAGGGGATACCGGGGAACACGTTATGTGCTATCTGGGAATAGAACGGATCCCATAAACTGTCCCCGTTCAGGCCCAGAATCACCGCATCGGGACGGCTTTCATTAAATCCGCTGGCCAGAAGGAACTCCCGGATATGATTCTGTACCTGCCTGGCAGTGCCGGGTTTATAGAAAGTATCAATGGACAGTAACCGGGCATAAGTTGAAGGTGAAACCCGGTTTTCAAGGAGGAAATAGGCCGCACCTTCGCCTGCCAGCGCTCCCGGGGTTCCCGACTGCAGTACACTCAGGTTGTGAACGGGCCCTGTTTTCCAGTGGCCTGCCCGACGGGTGATAGCGAGATGGTTGACTGTCATCTCATCAATACCGCCGACCAGGGCCGATGCAGCCATCCCTTCCTTGAATTGCATCAGTGCATCCAGCAGGGCAGTCTCGAAGGAAAAAATCCGGTGAACATATGTGGAATTGTACTGGTGGCACCTGAGCTGGATTGCGACCTGGGAGCTGATGGTATTGTAGGTCGATTGTATGAACGGGGTTGGATTCATCAGCGTTTCACCAGCTGACATTCCGTTCAGGATCCTCTCGGTGTCTTCGACAGATCCCAGCCCGGTTCCGGTGATAATGGCATCCGGCTGTTTCGGCTCAGCCAATACAGTTGATGGAAATGAGTGATATCCTGCATCACGCAGCGCCATGAAGGCTGAAGTGATGCCCATCTTGATCAGCCGGCTCATACGACGGGCAGCCAGCGGAGGGATATATTCTTTGTAATCCGGATCAATGCAGGAAAGGAAATCGTCAGTGTATTCCCTGATTTGCGGCAGGAACCGGGAAGGATCAGCCGTTTCCTGCGGGGAGATCAAACCTGTGCCGTTGATATATGCAGGGCTGTGGAACATCAGGAAGGTCTCGTGAAAATAAGGGATGTATCGTTACCGCCAAATCCGAAGGAATTGGACATCACCGCTTCCACCTCCGAATCCCGGCAGAGCTCGGTTACCGGGGCAAATCGGAGTTCCGGCATCGGGATTGAGAAATTCAGGTTCGGAAGCAGGAACCGGTGTTCCATGCACAGGATGGAAAGGATCGCTTCAGCCGAACCGGCTGCGCTGGTCATGTGGCCTGTAAACGGTTTGGTAGAGCTTACCGGTGGGATCCGCGATCCGAAGAGCCGCTCAATAGCCAGCCCTTCAGCGATATCGTTATTGTCGGTTCCGGTTCCGTGTGCATTGATATAGTGGATCCCGGAAGGCTCCAGTCCGCTCATCCGCAATGCTTTTTCCATTGCCAGGAAAGCACCCGTCCCATCCGGGGATGATGCGGTTTGATGGAAGGCTTCGCAGGAATTCCCGTAACCGGTAAGTTCGGCGAAGAGGGGCCGGCTACCGC
>Ga0233425_10010620_pt1 | contig 11125 bp, 2 predicted proteins | sample Watercolumn_Towu_2_FD_181712 | JGI IMG/M metagenome (GOLD analysis project Ga0233425, IMG submission 181712) | Freshwater microbial communities from Lake Towuti, South Sulawesi, Indonesia - Watercolumn_Towuti2014_140_MG | ecosystem: Environmental > Aquatic > Freshwater > Lake | place: Indonesia...
GCCCGCTCGCGGGAACGACCGGGCTCATCCACAGGCCGGGTGCGCGCCGGTAGATCTCGGCCGGGTCAAGCTGCAGCAGATCCTCGATCGGGCTCTCGACGTAGCCGGGCCAGGTGGTGCAGAACAGCCGGCCCTCGTGCACGCAGATGTCGGCGCCCATCTGGTCCAGCGCGCCGACCTCCTGGAAGTTGAAGGGCCAGCCGGCCGCGCGGGGGTTGTTGACCCAGCGCACGACCTCGCCGTCCAGGGTGTTGGTCCGCTGCACGCCGAAGTACAGGTCGCCGTTGAGCGACACCATGCGCCGGACGTTGCTGTAGTTGGGCTTGATGACCGAGGCGACGAACTGCGTCGTCGTGGCGTCGAACAGGAAGAAGCCCACGCCGCCCGCGCCGCGGGCAAGGGGCGGTCCGGCCAGCATCACCATGCGGTGCGGGTTGTAGGCGTTGGTCGTGGCGGCGCCGCCGGCGCGGATGCCGGCCAGGCTCTGCAGGTGCGCCTGCGCCGACAGCGGCAGGTCCGCGTCCAGCAGATGCAGGTCGCGCGACGCCACGTTGTAGCGGAATAGCTGCGGCGGCCGCCAGTCCTGCGTGCCGCCGTGCTGCTGACCGTACACGCTGGCGTCGGCTTCCCAGACCTGCGCGTAGTCCATGCCGTTCTCCGGCAGCCCCGTGTAGGCCGGGTCGAGGTAGACGGAGTAGACCAGCGAATTGCCGTTGGCGAGCGTGCCGAAGTAGATGTCGTTGCCGCTCTTGCCGAGGCCCCAGATGTAGGCCTGGTTGACCTTGGCCTCGGCGCCCGGGGGGCACGGGACCACGGAAGGATCGGGAATGCCCTCCGGCACATAGAGGTTGCTGGAACTGCCGATGCCGTAGAAGTACTCGTCCGGCCAGGCATGGGCCAGCAGTTCGGCCCGGTAGCCGTCGCGCGCCGGCCGCACGACCGGCGGTGTCGGGACGGCGGCGCCGGCGGCGCGAAGCGACAGTGGCATGCCCGCCACTACCCCCGCGCCCAGCAACAGGAGGCGGGAAACCGCTGCCATCTTCATGCGTCGCTCTTCAGAGCTTGGTCGCCCAGACGGCGTGCGGCGCCGTGACCGGCCGCGAACCGGGCCGCGGCACCGCCGCGCTCACGTCCGCCGGCGGCTCCGCGACGCCCGTGCTGCTCGGGACCCACTCGATCACCGCGTTGAGCGCGTCGAACCACGCGAAGTCGGCCTTGCCGTCGCCGTCGTAGTCGGCGGGCATCGGCACCCAGGCCGCGCCGTCACCCGGAGGCAGCGGGGAGTCGACGACGGTGCCGTCGGACGAGCGCCACACGCGGATCCGGCCCGCGCCGGCCGCCGCGGTCGAGACGGGCGCCCAGAGCACGAAGTCGGTCCGGCCGTCGCCGTCGTAGTCGGCCGGCACGGGCACGCCGCGGAACGAGCCGGCCAGCGTCTGCGTCGTCAGCTTCGCGACCGTGGCCGAGGCGCTGCGCACCAGCCGGCCCGCCGCCGTGCCGGTGCCCGGCACGTACCAGACCATCTCGGCCAGGCCGTCGCCGTTGTAGTCGCCGACCGCCGGCAGGGCCGGCGTGCCGGTCGGCGTGACGCTGTACGTCCGGCCGTCCTTCGTGCTGCGCCAGGTGATGCGGCCGCCCGTGGTCGCGCAGAGCGCCTGGTCGGCCTTGCCGTCGCCGTCGAAATCGGCCGGCACGGGCACGGCGCCGGAGTACGCGAAGGTGGGAAGCGTCGACCTCTGGAAGTCGCGCGAGGAGAGCCAGGCCGTCCAGGTGCCGCGGGCCGGGTCGCACCACGCCGGATCGCTGACGCCGTCGCGGTCGTAGTCCGCCCACGCGGCCAGCACGCCGCGCGTGCCGGGGTAGTTCGTCACGCTGCCGCTGCCCGAGCGCACCACCACCGTCGTGCCCGCGGCCGTCATCCAGGCGGTGTCCGCCAGGAAGTCGCCGGTGGCGTCGAACGGCACCGTCGGCTGCCGCGTGAGCTTGAGCAGCTCCCAGCCGCCGTAGCTCGGGCTGTTGGTCGGGTTGGGCAGCAGGTTGCGCGGATTGGCCGTGCCGATGTAGAGGCCCGCCGCGTCCGACGCCATCGTGCGGAAGCCGTAGTTGCAGATGTTGCCCAGTCCGTTGAGCGAGACCGGGGAGAAGCGGGACGCCTGCGAGGAGTGCAGGCGGTAGAGGTCGGAGCCGTAGGTCACCGCGGCGTTCGTCGCCGCCGTCCCGAACTGGCTCCGGTTGCGCGGCAGCGAACCGTCGAACGTGCCGACGAAGAGCGCGTTGCGGAACACCTCCATCGACCAGGTGTAGACGTTTTCCCTGCTGCCGAATCCCGCGGCTCCCATCGCGGGCGTCTGCCCCATCTTGTTGGTCGTCCAGATCCAGTTCGTGGGGGCGTAGTAGGTGTTGAAGTAGTCGTTCGCCACCGGCGGCGGCACGAACACCGGCAGCCGGCTGTCGCCGTAAAGCAGCTCGAAGTCGCCGCCCAGGTTCAGGATCGTGCCCTGGTAGGTTGTCGGCGCGCGGAAGTTGCGGCCGCGGAAGATCGCAGCCGGCCGCACGACGTTCGTGTAGATGGCCGAGTTCGCCCGGTTGTAGTTCGTCTGCGCGGAGCGGTACTCGCGCATCTGGTTCGTGTAAGTCAGCCACTCCTCGGCCGTGACCAGGCCGTTGGTGCTCGGACGCTGTGGCCGCACCGGGAGGCCGTACATGAACTGGTAGCCGATCTGTCCCGTGCCCGGCACCTGCATCGTGCCGAAGTAGAGGTAGCCGTCGAAGGACGCCAGCGCGCCGCCGCCCATGGTCAGCGCGATCACCTGGTCCGGCTCGTAGTTGGCGATGCTCCACACCTTCTGCCACTGGGTGCGGTGCGCCGTCGTCAGCCCGGCGGCCGGCACCACCGGACTCATCCACAGGCCCGGCGCGCGCCGGTACATCTCCGCCGGGTCGAGGGCCACGAGTTCCTCGAGCGGCGCCTCGACGTAGCCCGGCCACGTGGTGCAGAAAAGACGCCCCTCGTGCACGCAGATGTCCGCGCCCATCTGGTCGAGCGTGCCGACCTCCTGGAAGACGAACGGCCAGCCGGCCAGCCGCGGGTTGTTGACCCAGCGCACGACCGCGCCGTCCAGCGTGTTCGTGCGCTGGACGCCGAAGTAAAGGTCGCCGTTGACGCTCACCATGCGCCGGATGTTGTTGTAGTTGCGGTTGATGGTCGAGCCGACGAACTGCGTCGTCGTGGCGTCGAAGAGGAAAAAGCCCACGCCGCCCGCGTTGTGGTCCAGCGGCGGCCCGGCCAGCATCACCATGCGGTGGGAGTTGTACGCGTTGGTCGTGGCCGCGCCGCCGGCGCGGATGCCGCCGAGCGTCTCCAGCGCCGCCTGCGCCGAGAGCGGCAGGCCCGGGTCGAGCAACTCGAGCGCGCGCGTGGCCAGGTTGTAGCGGTGCAGTTGCGGCGGGCGCCAGTCCTGCTTGCCGCCGTGCTGTTGGCCGTAGTAACTGGCCTCGCCCTCCTGCACCTGGGCGTAGCTCGTGCCGCTGTCCTGGTCGTTCGTGCCTCCCGTGTCCAGGTAGACGGCCATCACCAGCAGGTTGCCGTTCGCCAGCGTGCCGAAGTAGATGTCGTCGCCGCTCTTGCCCAGGCCCCAGACGTAGGACTGGTTCACCTTGGCCACCGAGCCGGACGGACACGGCGTCACCGTCGGGTCGGCGATGCCCTCCGGCAGGTAGAGGTTGCTCGTGCTGCCGATGCCGTAGAAGTACTCGTCCGGCCAGGCATGCGCCAGCACTTCGGCCTGGTAGCCGTCGCGCGCCGGCCGCACGACCGGAGGCGTCGCGCCGCCGACACCGGCCGCCCACGCGCCCGCCGCCAGGATGAACGCCGTCCCCAGAATGACACCAGACCGCAGGTATCGTGAGATCATGTCTCGTCCACCGTGTTGCGAAAAGGCCCCATGCCGCGCGCACCCCAGACGATAACGGTATGCTTCCCCGGCCGACACGGCAAAAGCGCCCGATGGACCGGGAAGCCTACGGAAGGCGCGGGACCACCTGCCAGCAGGCCGGCAACGCCGCGTCCGGCACGGGCGGACCGTCCACCAGCAGCGCGTCCGGGCGCGACGTCTCCAGTCGCAGCCACCCGCCAACATCGCGCAGAACCAGAAGCTCCCAGCCGTCGGGCAGCGGCGCGCCCAGCGCGGCATCCATGGCGTCCGGCAGCCCGTTGGCGTCGGCGTCGCCACCTTCGGCGCGCAGCACGAACAGCGCATCGTCCGCCGCCGTCGCGCCTTCGCCGCACGCCACGGCCGCCACCACGCCGCCGCGCACCACCACGACCGCGCAGCGGCCGTCCGGGCCGAAGGGCAGGGGAGCGCCGCCCGGAGGCGCCAGCGCAAGGAATGTCAGGGCCGGCGCGGCGGCCTCCGCCGCGGAAAGCTTCGTGGCACGCGCCGCGACCGGCGTCGGCGCGGCGGGCGCGGTCGCGCCGCCGGACAGCAACGGCGCCGGCGCCGGCACGTCGGGTACAAAGTGCGCGGCCACCGTGCGCGCACGGTCCATCGTCAGCGCCAGTCTCGCGCTGTTGGTGTCGTCCGCCACGTCGCCCGTCCACCCGGCGAAGAGATAGCCCGCGTCCGGCACGGCGGTGACCGCCACCGCCGTCCCCGCCGCGTACCAGCCGTTGGTGTCGCCTGCGAGCGTGCCGCCGGCTTCGGCGGTCGAGGTCAGGAGGTAGTTCGTCACACCCCAGACCCACGTCAGCGTCGCGTGGTTCGTCTGGACCATCACCATGCTCGTCCCCGCGCCCGCAACCGGCTCGTTGCCGGTCATCCGCCACCCCGTGCAGACGAACTGGGACCCGCCGATCTGCTGCACGCCGCTGACCGTGTTGGTGAGCGCGCGGCCGGAGACAAACCCGTGTGTGCCCACGGACGGCGACGCGCCGCCGTACGCCGAGCGGACGGTCAGCATGACCGGCTTCGGCCGCGACGGGCTGTTGGTGCTCGTGCGCGGATGGAAGGTCGCGAGGATCGTGTAGCTCTGGTATGGAATCGCGCCGGAGATGATCGTCGGGTCGGACGGCGTTGCCGCGTTCGCCTTGTAGGTCAACGTCAGCGGGGTGGCCGTGGCCCCGTTGTTCGAGAACAGGCCGGGGATGTTGGTGCGGTTCTGCACGGCGCCGGAAAAGATGCCGTCAATGCTGCCGCCGCCGTACATCGGCGGGATGATGGCCACGACCTCCGCCAGCACGGTCGTGCCGGCCTGCCAGACGTAGGCCGTGCCGGCGATCGTCACCGGGATCGGCGCGCCCGAGACCGCCAGCGAGGCCGTCCACGTCCCGTTGCCCCACGCGCTGGCGCCGCCGGCGACGGCGATGGAATTCGTGCCGCCCGTGAGACCGGCCACGTTCAGCGTCAGCACGGTCAGATCGTACCGCTGCGGCAGCTTCGGCCTGAACGTCACGGTCAGCACGCCGGAGGTGCCGGCCGGCACCGCCAGCGTCGCCGGCGCCACGCTGAAGCTGCCGTCGGCGTTGTTCGTCCACGACACGGACCCGACCGTCAGCGCCGCCGTGCCGTCGTTGTAGACGCGGAGCGGCAGCGAGACCGCCTGCTCGGTGAGTTGTTCGCCGAAATCGAGGTTCCCCTCGAGCCGGATGATGCGCGTACCGTCAACTCCGCTGCCGGAAACCGCCAGGCGGTTGACGTTGCTTTTCGCGTTGGAGAGCACCGTCACGTTGCCGCCGTAGGCCGCGCCCGCGGCCGGCTGGAACGCCACCGGCACCTCGCGCGCCGCGCCCGCGGCCAGCGTGAAGGCGGTTGACGTGGTCGCGAATCCTGCCGGCCACTGGAAGCCGGAGACGGTCACCGCGGCGGGACCGGAATTCGCCAGGGTGAACTTCTGCGTCGCGGCAGAACCCACCGGCACGTCGCCAAACGGCAGGTTGGTCGGGCTGAAACTCAACACCGCATTCACCGCCCCCGTGGGCAGGAAGCTCGCGCTGAGCGCGATGTCGTTGGTCCGCACCGCCAGCGCGCGCGAAGCGTTCGTCGGCCCGTCCGACCAGCCTGCAAAACGCCAGCCGTTGCTCGGTGTCGCCGTGATGGCCGCCGTGGCCCCCGAGTTGTAGAAACCGCTCCCGGTCGTGCGACCGCCGTTGGACGGATCTGCCGACAGCGTCACGCGCACCTGCTTGGCCGAACCGCCGGCGGGGATCGAGCGCGTGCCGCCGGTCAGGTTGCTGACCGTCAGCCACACCGTCGCGTTCCATGTGCCGGAGGTCTTCGGCGCGAAGTTCACGTTCATCCCGGCGGACCCGCCGGCCGGGACCGCCAGCACGGTCGGCGTCGCGCTGAACGCCGCGGGCGTGTTGTTCGAGAAGGTCACGGCCGTGACATTCATCAGGCTGTTGCCGTCATTATAGACCGTCAGCGGCCGCGTGTTCGTCAGTCCGCCCAGCACCTCGCCGAAGACCAGGTTGCCGTCCAGCCGGATGATGCGCGTCTGCGGGATGCCGCGGCCGGCCACCGTCACCGGGCTGCCGATCGTGCGCGCCGCGCTGGTCGTGAAGCGCACGCCGCCGCCGTAGTTGTTGGTGGCCGTCGGCCGGAAGATCAGATACACCTGCCGCGTCGCGCCCGAGGCCAGCGAAAAACTGGTCACCGAGGCCGTGTACCCGGTCGGCAGCGAAACCGCCGTCACGGCGATCGAGCCCGGACCGGAGTTGGCCAGCGTCACCGCCTGCGACACCGAAAGCGTCACCGGCACGTCGCCATAGACCAGGTTGGTCGGCGAGATCGTCAGCACGCCGTTGGTGATCGTGAAGTTCGCCGTCAGCGAAACATCGTTCGTCGGCACCACCAGCGTCCGTGTCCGGTTCGTGGGCCCGTCCGACCACGCCACGAACTTCCAGCCGTTGCTCGGCGTCGCCGTCAGGTTCGTCGAGACACCGACGTTGTAGAACCCGGCGCCGGTCGCCCGGCCGCCGTCCGGGGGATCGACGCCGAGCGTCACGCGCACCTGCTTGGCCGAACCGCCGGCGGCGATGGAACGCGCGCCGCCGGTCAGGTTGGTGCAGGTCAGCACCAGCGTCGCGTTCCAGGTCGCGCTGGTCCTGGGAGCGAAGATCACGTTCAGCGTCGCCGACGTGCCGGCCGGCACGCTGAGCGTGGCAGGTGTCGTGGTGAACGCGGTCGGCGTGTTGTTCGACCACGTGGTGCCGGTGACGTTGAACGGACTGTTGCCGTCGTTCCACACCTGCAGCGGCCGCGTGTTGGTCAGCCCGGCCAGCGTCTCGCCAAACGCCAGGTCGCCCTCCAGGCGCATCACGCGCGTGGGCGGGATGCCGCTGCCGGAGACGGTGGGATGCCCGACAATCCGGGCGGCCGTGCCGTTGAACCGCACCAGCCCGCCGTAGTTCGTGCCGGCGGTCGGACGGAAGATGAGATACACCTGCCGCGTCGCGCCCGAGGCCAGCGCAAAGCTGGTGACCGACGCCGTGAAGCCGGTGGGCAGCGACACCGACGTCACCGACACCGACCGCGGGCCGGAGTTGGCCACGGTCACCGCCTGCGACACGGAGATCGAAACCGGCACGGCGCCAAAGGCGAGGTTGGTCGGGGTGATCGTCAGCACGCCGTTGGTGATCGTGAAGTTCGCCGTCAGCGAGACGTCGTTCGTCGGCACCCGCAGCGTGCGGGAACGGTTGGTGGGGCCGTCGGACCACGCGGTGAAGACCCAGCCGGTGTTGGCGACGGCGGAAATGGCGACGGAAGCTCCGGCCGTGTAGACGCCGGAGCCGGTCGTGCGTCCGCCGTCCGGCGGCTCGGCGTTAAGCGACAAGACAACGGCGCCGGCCGCCGCAGGCAGGAGGCAGAACACTGCCGCTGCCCGCGCCAGGGCAAGAGAGAGGCTTTTCATGGGACGATTTCCCGGAACGCGAGATTGCTCCAACCGGTCGCACAACCGTTCCGAACCAAGCGCGGCTATCCTATGATGCAGCCGGCCGGGCCGTCAAGGGCTCGTCCGTAACCATTCCTGCGAAGGCTGACCTTTGGGGTTGACAGGCCGGTGCGTTTGTGAGATTTGAGCGATGCTTTCGCGCTGGCTCCGCTGACAGCGGGCATCCTTGGGGGATGGCGGCTTGCGGCGGTTGCGATGCACGGGGCGTCGTGGACTCACGAAAGGGGCAGGATCATGAGCAGTCACCGGATTGGCGTTGTGCTCGGCGCGGTGTGTCTTCTGTGCGTTGCGGCTGTGCGCGCGCAAATCGAGACCATCCATCTTTTGCGCGGCGATGCGCTCCAGAATGGCGCCGTGGTGAACGTGGATCCCTCCTCGGACTTCCGGCACGTGGTGGTCGAGGATCTGACCGTGAACTCGGTGCCGCCGGACGGCACGTCCGGGCTCGCGCTCCTGGGCACGGGCGGCGTGAACCTGCTGCTCGACTTTGACGGCGCCCCTTACTCCGTCTTCGCAATCAACGCGCCCGCGATACTGGTCAGCAGCCGCGGTGACGACGGCTCCGGGCCGCAACCGTCGGCGCCGGCCGTGCTGCCGCTGCTCAAGGCGCCCCTCCTCGGCGTGGACGGCGGCGACGGCGGCAGCGTGACCGTGAACGCCACCGGCGGCAGCGAGAGCACATCCGGCAGCTATGCGCCCGGGATTCTGGCCGAGAGCATGGGCGGTAACGGCGGCGTCGGGGCGCCGGGGAGCGACGGCGCCGCAGGCAGCGACGGCGCGCAGGGCGCCGACGGTGCGCTGGATCTGTTCGGCATGCCGGGCGGCGCGGGCGGCGACGGCGTCGAGGGTGAGGCCGGTTACGCGGGCGAGAACGGCGGCAACGGCGGTGCGGGCGGCAGCGTCAGCGTGGCGAACGCGTCGGGCATCGCCACCAGCGGACCCTACTCGCCCGGGGTCCTGGCTCGCAGCCACGGCGGCGCGGGCGGCGCGGGCGGCGCGGGCGGCAACGGCGGCGCGGGCGGCAACGGCGGCGCGGGCGGCGCTGGATCCATCGGCATCGAGGTTCCCTCGCAGGGCGCCGGCGGCAACGGCGGCAATGGCGGCAACGGCGGCGCGGGTGCGGTCGGCGGCGCCGGCGGCAACGGCGGCAGCGCCGGCGCGGTCTACGTCGTGAACGACGCTGCCATCCAGAGTTCCGGATTCTCCTCGCCCGGCATCCAGGCCGAGAGCGTGGGCGGCGCGGGCGGCGACGGCGCGGTGGGCGGCGCGGGCGGCAGCGCCGGTTTCGGCGGCGCCGGCGGCAGCGGAGACCCGGCGGGCAATCCCGGCGCGGACGGCATGGTCGGTGCGGCGGGCCCGGGCGGCAATGGCGGCGCGGGCGGCAGCGGCGGCGAGGTCACGGTGGTGAACCGCGCGGGCATCGAGACGTGGGGCGAGCTGTCGGGCGGCATCGAGGCCTCCAGCCGCGGCGGTAGCGGCGGAAGCGGGAGCGACAGCGAAGGCGCCGGCGGCCAGGGTGGTCGGGGCGGCGACGCGGGCGCCGTCTGGGTGGCGAACGATCCGCCGCCCGTCCTGCCCGACGCGCACGGCATCATCGTGACGTATGGCAACGGCGCGCGCGGCGTTCTGGCCCAGGGCCTTGGCGGCGCCGGCGGCAACGGCGGCACCGGTCTCCTGGCGGGAAGCGGCGGCGACGGCGGCGACGCCTCGTCCGTGCTCGCGGTCAACGTCTACAGCAGCGTGACGACGTACGGTACGGATGCGGACGGCGTCCTGGCGCTGTCCGCCGGCGGCGCCGGCGGCACGGGCGGCGCGAGCGGGCAGGGCGGCAACGGCGGCGTTGGCGGCCCGGCCGCCGGATACAACGGCGCGGGCTTCTCGCCCACGGTGCCCGATCCGCTCTACAGCACGATTCTGACGTTCGGCGACGACGCGGACGCGCTTGCCGTCCTCAGCCAGGGCGGCACCGGCGGCAGCGGTGGCGACGGCCTGTACCTGGGCGGCAACGCGGGCAACGGCGGCGCCGCGGGCGCGGTCACCGCCGGCAACGCCCTGTATGGCATTCTCGAAACCTCTGGCGCCAACTCCGTCGGCCTGCGCGCCTCGAGCCTTGGCGGCGCGGGCGGGCAGGGCGGCGCGTGCGAGGCGATGTACTTCGGGGCCAACGGCCTGGGCGGCGACGGCGGCGCGGGCGGCGCCGTGGACGTCCAGAGCCACGGCAGCATCCACACGCGCGGCGCCGGTGCGCACGGCATCCTGGCCGAAAGCGTCGGCGGCAACGGCGGCGACGGCGGCCTGCATGCCACCAGCGACGGCGGCATTGCCACCGAGGAGGACGCCGGCGCCATTCTTGGCAACATCAGCGCCTTCGTGGCCGTGGTCGAGAGCAGCGGCCTGCTGTTCAACCCGACCCTCTCCAACATCCTGATCAGCACCTACAACGAATGGCAGGCCGGCGGCGGCACCATCGGCAGCGGCGAATGGATGGATGCCATCGTGGCGGTGATGGGCCAGCTCGACGAGGAGACGACGCTGCAGATCCAGACCGTGCTCGCCGCGGCCGGCGAACTGCTGGGCGGCATTCCGGACGCCGGCGCGAGCGGCGGCGCGGGCGGCGACGCGGGCCCGGTGAACGTCGTCAACACCGGCAGCATCGCCACCGAAGGCAGCGGCGCCTGCGGCATCTGGGCGCGCAGCCAGGGCGGCAGCGGCGGCAACGCGCTCTTCGACGCCGGCGCCGGCGGAGGACGCGGCGGCGCGGCCGGCGCGGTGGCCGTCGGCAACGACGGCACGATCACGACGCTCGGCGACGGCGCCATCGGCATCCGCGCCGAAAGTCTTGGCGGCAGCGGCGGCAGCGACGCGGATCTCCCGGCCGGCGGCGACGGCGGCTACGCGGGCAGCGTGGCGGTGCGCAACGGCCTTGCCGTGGCCGACGGCGGCGACGACGTGGAATACGCCGCGCCTCTCGTGACGATCGGCTCCATCGCGCGGATCGCGACCTACGGCGCGGAGGCGCACGGCATCCTGGCACTGAGCCAGAGCGGAAACGGCGCCGCCGGCGGCTCGACGATCGACAGCGCGGGCATCGGCGGCAACGGCGGACTGGCCGGCGACGTCGAGGTGGGCAACGGCTATAACGGGGAGATCGTGACGTACGGCGATTTCGCCGGCG
>Ga0233425_10010621_pt1 | contig 11125 bp, 15 predicted proteins | sample Watercolumn_Towu_2_FD_181712 | JGI IMG/M metagenome (GOLD analysis project Ga0233425, IMG submission 181712) | Freshwater microbial communities from Lake Towuti, South Sulawesi, Indonesia - Watercolumn_Towuti2014_140_MG | ecosystem: Environmental > Aquatic > Freshwater > Lake | place...
GTCCATGCCCCCGGGCACCGACGTCGAGGTGGGCGAGCTGTTCTTCAACGTGCCGGCGCGGCGCAAGTTCCTGAAGAGCGACCGCACCGAGTCCGCGGCGGTCATCGAGACCGTGCGCGCGCTGGCGCTGGCCCACCCGGCCGTGCGCTTCACGCTGCGCTCGAACGGACGCGCGGTGCTCGACCTGGCGCCCGATCGCGACGTGGTCGCGCGCGCCCGGGCGGTGTTCGGCCCCGAGGGGGTCGACGGGCTGTTCCCGCTGGACTACGAGGGGCGCGTGCGCCTGGTGGGCCTGCTGGGGCGCCCCGATCTCACGCGCCGCACGCCCTCGGGCGTCACCCTGTTCGTGAACCGGCGCTGGGTGCGCGACCGCACGCTGCAGCGCGCCCTGGTCGACGGCTACGGCACGCTGCTCGAGCGCGGCACCTGGCCGGTGGCGGTGCTCTTCGTCGACGTGCCGCCCCAGCTGGTCGACGTGAACGTGCACCCGGCCAAGGCCGAGGTGCGCTTCCACGAGTCGGCGCACGTGTTCGGCGAGGTGCGCTCGGCCGTGACCGCCTGCCTGGCCGACGCGCCATGGCTGGGGGGCGCGACGCCGCCGCCCCTGGCCTACCCCACCGACGACACCGCTCCCACCGGGGGCCCACGCGGACAGGCGCTGACGGGCTATGGCGCGGGGTTCCGCCTGCGACCCGGGTCGAGCGGAGCGGCGGGATCGGCCGCTTGGCAGGGCGCCCTGGGCCTGGCGGGCGCCGTGCGCTCGTCCGGCGAGGACGGGGGGGGCGCGGCGTCGACGGGCTTCTTCGGGTCGCTGCGCTACGTCGGGCAGGTGGGCGGCCTCTTCCTGGTGTGCGAGGCCGAGGGGGCCCTGGTGGTCGTGGACCAGCACGCGGCCCACGAGCGGGTGACCTTCCAGCGCCTGCGCGGGGCCTTCGAGCGCCGCGACGTGGCCACCCAGCGGCTGCTGTTCCCCGCGCGCGTCGAGCTGCCGGCCGACCTGGCCCCGGTGCTCGAGGAGCACGCGGCCGACCTGGTCGACCTGGGCCTGCACGTGCGCCCCTTCGGCGAGCAGAGCTTCGTGGTCGAGGAGGTGCCCTCCCTGCTGGCCCACGCCGACGTGTCCCGGCTGGTGCAGGACCTGGCCGACGAGCTGCGCGCCACGGCGCACGCGCGCGTGTTCGCCGACCACGTCGACGCCGTGCTGTCGCGCCTGGCGTGCCACGCCTCCAAGCGCGCGGGCGACACCCTGCCGCGCGAGGCGGCCGAGGCGCTGCTCCGCTCCCTGGACGAGGTGGACTTCAAGGCCAACTGCCCCCACGGCCGGCCGGTGGTCGTCACGCGGTCGTTCGACGAGGTCGCGGGATGGTTCGAGCGGACGTGACCTCACCCCCCCTTCCCCCCCTCTCCATGAAGGGCGAGGGCATTTCTCAGGACGGCCTGTAGTGCGGGCTTGACGCGCATTGTATCCCGGTTGGGAATACATGTGAAAACCCTATGCCGCATTCCGCAGGCGGTCAAGGTGCCCGAACGCCTGCCGCACGTTGTCTCGGTTGTCTGCCGGAATGACGGCCGCGTAGTGCTGTTCGACGACCTGCACCGTATCCCCTAAGAGCATGGCCACGAACTTCAAGCCGACACGAGCATGGAGCAGCGTCGAGGCGTAGCTATCCCGGAGTCCGTGGAAGTGAACAGACGAGACACCGGCTTTCCCACAGAACGCCCGCACGTGGTCAGACCAGCCCGAAACGTCGGGGTATCTTTCGGCCGGGTTTGGTGAGAACAGATAGACCGGGTTCTTGCCCTCGGCACGCAGGCGCCGCAGTTCCACAAGGAAGGGGCCTTCGATGGGGATGGAACGCGGGGACGTGCGCGCCTTCAGGGTGAACCCACCATCCCGCTTGGGGATGCGGATTTCGGCTTCGTCGGTGTCGAGATTCGACACCCAAGTCCAACGAGCGCCAGCTACTTCGTCGCGGCGCAGCCCGCACAAGAGCCCAGCCATGATGCGGCCCCGCCACACGTCGTCGAGAACGGCCAGGAAACGGGCCTGTTCGTCGGGCTTGATCCACGGTAGGAATTCGGTGGACGGGATGGGCTTCGCGTAGGGGATGACGACGCGCGGGTCACCGGGGTTGTTGACGGCGTCCATGATGTTGAACTTCGTCATTCCCTGCGCGTGCATGTAGCGGAACATCTTGCCGAGCTTCGTGTAACGGTCATTGAACGTGGTTTCGGACTTCGTGTTGTGCTCAATTGCCGCTTCGACGTGTTGTTTCGTGATGTCGGTCAACTTGGGGTCTTCACCGTTGATGAACTGCGCTTGCAAGTGGTCGAGAATCTGCCGGTGAGAGTCGTAGGTCTTCTTGTCAATCGGTTGGCCGCGCGTCTTGCCTTCTTCGTGGCGCTTGCGGCCAAGCCAATAGGCACGGAACTGCGCCAAGGTGCGGGGCTTGACGGCCTCCGCCTTCAAGTTGCCGCCTTCATGGTCTTTGATCGCCGCTTTGGCAATCGTCAAGGCGTCGGCCTCACTGCTACCAGCAGGCGTCTTGACCTTGATCGCGCCCTTCTCGACCTTGCCGCTCACGACTTGGTATCGACCTTGGGATTCGTAAATCACGGAGCGGAACAGGCCGTCGGCGCTGGTCAAGGTCATCGGGTACTTGGAATCGGGGTTCTTGCGGGGGCGGGGCATGGCTACACCTCCCCGCACGCGCGGGCCAACCGCTGGCGCTGGCGTTCCAGCTTGGCCGTCAACCGGTCGGCGTCGGACTCGGCGCGCTGCTCTTGCTCGGCGTCGTACTGCTTGAGGGCTTCTCGGAAGGTCTCGGGGTCAACGGACAGGATGCGGGCGGCTTCTTCGGTGGTCATGGGGACAGACCGCTTTCGGTCAAGTCCCCTGTGCCGATTACGCCCGTGGGGGTGCCCGCTGTCACGCGGGCGGCTCTCGCCTGGGGTCTGTTCGTCCGACTTCGGACGGCCTGGGTGCCCCGACGACAGGATGCGGACAACGTTCCCGGTTGTCGAGGGAAATCGACTAGGCCCAATGTTAGGTGGGTTCTGCGTGCCGGACGGTGACGGCGTAGGTCACTTGCGCCGGGCCTTGCGGATTGCCTTCGTGACGCGGGGCTTGGCCTTGGCCTTCGCGCGCTTCGTGGTCTTCGGCGCGTGCCTGTCGTGGGCCTTCACCTCGCCACCGTGCCGGGTGAAGCTCGAAACCGTGGCACCCTTGCGGCTGTAGCCTTTGACGTGAACGGGCATGGTCACACCTCCTCCCGAATCGTGAGCATGAACGCATCGATCACGTTCTTGTTCAGCGAGATTGCGTAAATCAGGTGATCCTTGCTGTCCAACGCGATCTGCACGTCCTTGCCGATGCAGGCCCAATCTTCTGCGGCTTGCATGAGGAAACTTGTGGGCAGCGGGGCGTAGTGAATGAAGCCCGCCGTCCAAGCGGCGGCCGAATCGCCCGAAATCACGGCGGAAGCCAGCGATCGGGCGCGAACCGGCTGGGGGAACGTGTAGATACCGGAGGCGTTCGTCTCACCGGCAAAAGATCGGGTACGCATTGGGGTTACCTCCTAAAAGCCAAGCCCTGCAAGGTTCGAGTCAAGTTGACTCATGCTCGAATTGACTGCGCCCGTGAGCTTTTCTTTTTGAGTCGCGGTGTATTCGTCGATCTTGATACCAACCACTGCGGCCAGTTTGCCAACGGACGCTTTCACGGCGCTATAGCCCGCATTCATTGCCGTATCAACCCAGTCTTGCTTGCTTGAAGTGAATATGTACGGCATCCATTCGTACTTATCACGCACCGACGGTTGACCGACGGCCTGTGTAAACGTCGCAAGTGTCATGAAATTTGAAGCCGGTATGGTCGTGGAGCCCTTCTTGCGTGGCATTGCCATTACGGCTTGGCGCTCAGGTAGCCTGATTGCTTGTTGCAGCACCAAAGCGATGATAAACGCCGTATTGAAGTCGTAATGCCTGCCCTTGAAGGTGGCTTCCATGGCCGTGCGGAATTTCGACGCCTGTTCGGTGGTCAGCGTGCCGGAGTAGCGCAGCAGGTGCGGGAATGCCTGCGTGACCTGCTGCGTGTAGGCATTCTGCGTCGGGGTCGAGGGCGTGTACGGCTTCACAGGCCCTGCGTGGTCGTCGGTGACCGTGGCGGTCAACCGACGGGTGCCGGTGACGAAGTAGGCGAGCAGTGCGAGGGCGAGCAGTTCCACGGGGGCCCCCGTCGGTCACTTGGGGAGCAGGGTCTTGAGCTTGTCGGCCACGTAGTCACCGGCCGCGTTGGCACCCGCGCTGGACAGCGTGCCCATGAGATCGGGGTGCCAGACCATGATCCGGTCGAGGTTCCCGATTCCGGGAAGCTGCTTGGAAACTTTCTGCCCACCGCGCCCGTCCGTGACGGCGAGGCGCATTACCCACTTGCCGTTGACCTGCATCGTGCCCAGTTCGGCGCGGGGGTCACCGACGCCGAATGCTGTCAGGGCGGCAAGCACGGATGCGAGTTCGGCGGGTTCCAGGTGAACCATGCCGTTGACGGGGTGGGCGCCGGAGGCCGGGAAGCCGGACACCTGCCAGTAGGCTTCAACATGCCGCTTGGCGAGCGTAGTCGTCGAGGCGCCATAGGTGTACACAGGGGTGCCGCCGCCTGCGGACGTGCCAACGGTAGTCGAGCCGGGTACGACATCGGGCGACGTGGCGCCGGTCGAACCCGTGCCGGGGCCAGCAGCGGCGGTCTGCGGGCGGGTCAGGAAGTAGACGCCCAGGGCTCCCAAGGCCAAGGTGGTGGTGTTCATCGGTGCCTCACTTTCTCACCGCAAGGAAGAGCAGCAGCGCCACACCGACGAGGGCAACCCCTGCGCTGACCCCGAGGGCAGACGCCAACGGGGCTATCTGCTCTTCGAGCGCGCCCAGGAAGCCGACGTTGCTCCCAAGCTCCGAAGGGTCTTTCCACTTGGCCGGATCGGTGCCGCTCTTACGGGCGGCGTCCTGCTTGCCGATCTTGCCTGCGGCTTCGAGCTTGGAGCCCAGCCAATCCTTGCAGGCGGCATGGAATGCCCAAGTAGCCGCATCCGGGGCGGGGATGTCCGCCTGTGCGGCGTCGAGGTACTTGGCCGCCTGCGTGGCGTCGGCCTTGGTGAACGTCGAGGTCAGGCGTTGCAGGTAGGCCAGCGCCTGCACGAACAGGGGCGAGGTCACGACGATCCGGCCGTAGGTGCTCGATACGGCGGTCTGCGCGCTGGGGTGCCACGTCCAACCCTCGAACCGGAACGAAGGGCCGGACAGGGCCGCCTTCGGGGACGTGGTCGAGCCCCCGAATCCCGCGCCCCAGTCGGTCTGCCGTAGGACGGGGGCTTCGAAGCTCGTCGTCATGACGGGCGCGTCGGTCTTCAGGCTGGGGGCCTTGGCGATCAGCGTCGGGGCTTCGTCCGTGCCGCCGATGCGCGTGAAGGCCCCGCCCTCGTAGCGGAGCACGGGGGCCGTGACGGCGCCCGGCTTCGGGATGTAGGTTGCGCGGGTCATGTGGGGGCCTCCCTTCTGGGGTTGCGCCCCGTCAGTCCGCCTGGACGGGCAGGTTCTCGACCGCGCCGCGCATGGCCTTGCCGGGCACGGAGACCGAGACCGTGCCGTCGGGCTTTGCGTAGGTCACGAGATCGCAGACCACCACGCTGTCGGACGTGCCCAGCGCGGTCGTCAGGCTCGTGGCGTAGGCCAGCTCGACCGTGCGGTGGGCCGCGTCGAGGATCGAGCCGCCGTCCAGCAGCCACGCGACCTTGCCGATGGTCTCGCCCGTGCCGTCGATCGCGACAAACGGGTTCGCTTGGTTGCAGGCCATGGCGAACGCGATCTGGGGGAACAGGCCTGCGCTCGTGTCGGTGTAGACGGGGTGCCCATCGACGCTCACGACCACATCGGGGTAATCCGAGGGCGCCTTGCCCAGCGGGGGCAGGGAGGCCAGGGCCAGCAGCTTGCCGGAGTAGGAGCGCGAGTCCTCGGAGACCGAGATCTGCCGCCACTTCAGGACGGGGCCCCAGACGATGGATTCCGCCTCGTGATAAAACACGAACGTCTCGACCGCGAAGGCGTCGAAGGTCACGTCGGCGTCGGCCGCGTAGGGCTGGCCCGTGAGCCCGATGGTCAGGCTTTCGAGCGCCACGCCGGGGATGGAGAAGTCCTTGCTGCGCTTGCTGTTTCCGGCGAAGAAGGGGATCACGAGCAGCGGGTTCCAGGCCCGCGTGCCGCCCGCCTTGGCGACGGCCAGCCCGTCGGGGCTCCAATCGGGGGCACCCGAGGCGAGACCCTGGGCCAGCACGGCCGCCCGGGCGTCAGCTTGGAAGATCACGTTCGAGACCGGGGCGCCGCAGGCCAGCGTCAGGGCGATCTTGGACAGGGCTTCCTTCTGCTGGACGGTGTAGTCGTTGGCCGCGTCGACGTTCTTCAGCGTGCTGGTGACCTGCACGCCGATGGCCGTGACCTGGGCGTTGCGGGGCAGACCCCAGTCGTTGATCACGGTCGAGCCGCCCACCGCGAGGGTGCGCGAGCCGTAGCTCTTGAACTTCTGGATCGCGTAGCTCATGGGATTCTCCTGTCTCTGCGTTGGGTTGGAGCGGAGAATCCGCTACTTGCTCAGCATGCCGCTGACGCGAGCGCGGAGCCCGGTCACGTCGCCCAGCACGTCCACGGCGAACGCGATCCCTGCGGTCACGGCGATGGTCTTCCAGGAAAGTCCGAACATGGTGCGCTCCGTTCGAGCGCGTCCCCCGATTCACTGACAGCCTACGAATCTGTCAGTCGTCTGTCAAGTGTCAGCGACTGCCATTTCGGATAGACCGCCCCCCAGGCGGGGGGACGCGGGGCGAGGGGCGGTCTGTACGGGGCGACTTGCCCCGGTTCAGGCGATGGGCGCGGAGTCGAGGTAGGCGAACTTCTGGGCACGGCGTTCGATGTCGCGCACGTACTCGGCAACACGTTCGAACGTGATCGGGGGCTGGTCGTTGTAGTACAGGGTCTCGCCCGTCAACAGGCGCTCGTAACCCGACTGCCCAACCCACCACGCACCAATGGCGCCGCTGTCGGTGCCGAAGTGCGCCCGCAGTTGTGCGTAGAGCTTGGCAGCCGTGCGGCATTGGGTCTCCACGTCCTGCGCTTGGATCTTGGCGTAGGAGCCGGTTTCGACCGCCTCGGCCGTGGCCCGAATCATCTGAAAGAGCCCTTGTGCCGTGCTGCTCGGGTTGTCTGCCGCTGGGTTCAGGCCGCTTTCATGGTCTGCGATGCCTGCCAACAGGGACGGGCGCACGGCACGGGCGAAGCTGTGCGCCTGGATGGAGCGCAGAACGTAGTCCGTCACCATGATCCCCGGACTACTTCCCGTCTTCGGGCTCGCCTTCGCCCTTCGCGTCAGCAGCGCCACCGCCAGCAGAATCAACAGGGCTTCCATCTTCGTCCGTCCCTTCGGCGTCCCCTTCGTCTTCGCTCCAATCGGGCTCCCAATCTTCGGCGTCTTCGGGCTCTTCGGGCGGCTTCGGGGCAGGCGGGCGCCTCTTGCGGGGCGCGGGTGCAGGCGCATCGGCCGGAGTCGGTGGCGTCGGCTTGTCGTCGGCCGACAGGGCGGCAAGGGCAAGCAGCGCGAGTCCAAGAATCTGGAGCATGTGTCACCCCTTGAGTAGGTCGTCGAGGATGTCGGCCAGCGGCTCGTCGGCCGTTACAGGCACCGACGCGGACGCGGTCGAGCCGTTGGGCTTGTGCGCCGGAGCGGGCGCGCTGGGTTTGGCGGCGTCGAGGATGCCGCGCAGGAGTACGCCTAGAGCAGCGGCCGGGTTTTCGGGCTGCTGGGCAGGGTGGTTTTTCTCACAGCGGACGTGGATGCTGCGGATGTCCCCGGACAGGGTTTCGAGCCGCGAGTCGATTGATTTCAAAAGGATTCTCACGCCGACGGCGCCGGACACGAGAATCGGGCCGAGAATCGTCGCAAAATCTTGCAGGCTCAATGTCAGAATCGCGGCGGGCATGGTGTATGCTCCTCACAAGGCCACGTGTACGTGTCGGAACAAGGGCAGGGCCTTGACCCGCGCGACGGTCACTTCTCTACCGTCAACATCTGGAATTCCTTCAAGAATCGCCTGCACGGCCTGCGTGTCTCTGGGTGCCAGCATCTGGAAGATGTAGTAGTCCGTAGCCAAGCCTTCGAGATCCTTATGGATTCGAGCGAATCGGCGGAAGTTTGCAAGGATGGTACATGCCCAGTGTCGAGAGTAGTTGATGATTGCCGCAAGTGTAGCATGAATCTTGTTCGGATCACACAACAGGTCGATTTCGTCAAGGACGTATAACGTCCTACGCCAATCGATGTCACCGCGCTTTGCAGGCTTGCCGAATGGGATGGAAGGCACTGGTTGACGTGTCTTGAAGTCGAATTCGATGTACTTCAATCTAATCGACAACGGGTCACACAGCGCCTGCCAATCCGGGGCGTTGACCATTGGGTCGAAACAGACCACGTTGGCAAACTTGCCCGATTCTATTAGAGATTCGGCGTGGCGGAACATGAGATAGGACTTACCTGCCCCACGTCTGCCCGCGTAGACTTGAATCCTTGAAGACGTAGCCTGTTGGTTGAGGCTAGGCATTCGGGATTTCTACCCCGTGGCGCTTACACTCTTCGAGAAGTACCTTGACCTCGGGTGAGTCTTTCCCGTTTGCCTTCAACGCCTTTTCGAGTCGTTGCAGGGATCGATAAGCCTGGATGCTGGGGGTTGCGGCGATGAAAGATGCAATGCCGAAGTGTACCAGCGGGTGGTTGAAGATGTCGATCTTGTAGTAGTTCACTACGTTGGCGGCGGCCTTGCACCATTCATCCTTGATTGCTTGATCCTTGGCAAGGCCGGGCAAGCCGGACATGCGGATCGTCGAGGATGCAAGGTCGTAGACAGGCGCCATGGCCTCCGGCGGAAGATCCGTCCACTCCCTAAGTGACGGGTCTTGTTCGGCTTTCTTCAAGAGATCGCGGTCACGCTCGGCGTTTTCGGCGCGGATCTGGTTCTCACGAGCAGCTTGCTGACGCGGGGAGTCGGGCGCATCCCTACTGCCCTTCGGGCGTCCGGGCTTGCCCTTGGGCTTCGGAGCCTGGGCCTTGCCCTTGGCAGGGCCGGGACCGGGGCGTCGAATCAAGGTGGGGTCGAAAGCGCCCTCGACCTGTCCGGGAAGCAAAGCGCCAGCAGGGCCTACAGGCGCTTTCGGGTGGTCGGGTGGGGTGGTAGCGGCGGGGTCGGTCGGGAGCGCGCTGGAATCGGCCTTCTCGCGCTTGGCCTGGAAATCGGATAGGTCGGCCATTGGGCGTCCCCCAGGTCATCTACGAGGGGGAGCATACAAGATGTTGTACGTGCAGTCAAGAAACGCGGGTCCGAAGTACAAGAGGTTGTATGTCACCGGCCCAAGAGTCGCGCTACCAGCCCTTTGGGGCGCTGGGGGACGGAGGGGACGGAGGGGAAGTCCGCGCCTTCGGCCGACGCGGGGCCAGGGACGTTGGGCCAAGCGTCGTAGCCGAATCCGTAGTGCGCGCGCAGCAGGCGGTCGCGCTTGGCGCGGTCGGCGTCGGTCATGGGCGGCGCAACCAAGCGCTCGTCTACTGCTACGCAGGCAGCGCCGCGCGTGCCGGGCGCCGCGGGCGGGGAGTCGAGGTTCCGCTTCCAGGTTGCCAACAGGTCTCGACCTTGGCCCATGTAGTCACACAGGCGGCCGACGTGCCCTGCGCGCTGCCAAGCAAAGAAGGCGGCCTGGATCGTGTCGTCGTCTTCGGTGACGGGCGTCGAGGTCATGGACGGGGGCGCAGTGCGCCGGAGCGCATCGGCCAACAGGCCACGGTCTCCGGCCGGGTGATTCTTCAAGTAGGCCACGAAAGGGAGCATGGCGGCAGGTACCGACAGGGTGCGCCGCCAATCGGCTTCGATGGCCGCGCGCAAGGCGGGGAGCGTCGTAGTTGACCACGTGGGGGATCGGTAATCCTCGGGCCGGAGCGTGAACACGCGGTAGCCGTGTTCGGCAAGCGCGGACACCTTGCGCGCGTACGCCTCCGGCCGGTACTCCGCGCCCCGGACTTCCGCCAGCAAGCCGGGTGCAAGCCAAAAATCGACCGACTGATTGACGTGAATTGGAGGATGCGCGCAGCCGGTGTGATGCTGAGGCCCAGCTATCAAGTCGGAGATGGGGATTCCGGCCCATGCGCCCGCGCGGCGGTAGTACGGGACGCCCGCTTTCGCCAACAGGTCGCAGACCATGTATTCCGCGTCGGAGTCGCAAGGCAGGTTGCCGTCGAAGGTATGCTTGGGTTCGGGTGCGGGCTTGTCGAGGTCTTCGTCTTCGTCGTCGTCGTAGCTGGTGGAGTCGGCGGGCGCGGCGGGCAGGGTCGAGGGCGCCGGGGCGCTGGTGTAGCTGGTGGGTTCGGGCAGGCGGTAGTCACGCGCTGTCGGATGCAGCTTGCCACAGCGCCGCAGGCGCACGGCGTGGCGCTGGACAGTGCGCGCGTCGAGCTTGAGCAGGGCCGCCAAGGTCTCGTTGGTGGCGGTGCCGTTCTCACGCAGGAAGCCCAAGATGAAGTAGTCGGTGGAGTCGAGCTTGAGGGCGCCGTTGGCGCCGGTGTCTCCTGTCCCCTCGAAAATCTCCATAGGTACCGGAGACACGGTGTCGGCCAAGTCTTCGGATTCACCGGGGAATCCCGTGCAAGGCTCGTCCGAAAATGTCTCCCCCCCTTCGGGGGCGGGGTCGTCGTCGTGGAAGTCGTCGTAATCCATGATGAATCACCTCGTCAATCGGTCGATATCTTCGGCCGTCACGTCGGCGGCCGATGTCTCCCCCTTGGCGCGCCTCACGCCGCGCAAAACCAGGGCCGTGATCTTGCCGTCCAAGCTGGCCACAGGGGCCAACGCGGCAAGCACGGCGGGCGCCGTCCAAGTGTCGGCGTCGGCCAAGGCGTCGAGGATGGCGTCGGCCACGTCACGCGCGGCGGTCTCCACGATGGCGCTGGTGACGGCGTTGTCGGGAATCATGATGCGTCCCCTCTTGTGTGCGGGCGTCATGCCCGCCTGTTACTACGGGGCCCCTATCAAACAACTAACGAGGC
>Ga0233425_10010622_pt1 | contig 11122 bp, 12 predicted proteins | sample Watercolumn_Towu_2_FD_181712 | JGI IMG/M metagenome (GOLD analysis project Ga0233425, IMG submission 181712) | Freshwater microbial communities from Lake Towuti, South Sulawesi, Indonesia - Watercolumn_Towuti2014_140_MG | ecosystem: Environmental > Aquatic > Freshwater > Lake | place...
GGTTCTGAGAAAATTCCGATCAAAGGACCAGCGAAACCTATTTGAAATATTGGGGATCAATCTCTTTCGTTATTCCTATGGGCCAAAAGAGAGAAGTCAGGAGCCTGAACAGGGACAGCGAGCGCCTATCCCGTCACGCCTTGGGGTGAGTTCCTGGGCCGCAAGTCCGGTTTTTAGCAGGCTTAGCGAGCGATCGACAACCAATAAACAATTTCCATGCCTGGAAGATTCCCAGCACTTTGGTGCGGGGAGCGTGAATATGGCATGTCCTATCCTTATTCCCTTATTCCGACTTCTGTCTCCCGGCCTCTGGATTCAAAACGTTTTCCTGGCTTTTACTATATTTGTTTTCCCACATATCCGGCCCGGTTTTGAATCAAGGCATTGATTGCCGCCCGGTGGGACATCATAAAGTCCAGGATCTTCTTAGAATTAAAGATAAGGGCGGTGATGTCCGGAGTCCTGAGGTCTTCCGATTTAAAGAGCATTTGATGTTGATAGAGGAAGGAGACGATAGTATCTTCGGCATCCAGTTCCACCTGAAAACGATTTTTTAAAAAATCCAGCCAATAGCCGAATTCCTGGGTATGGTCCAGTTGTTCGGCCGGGATACTCGTTTCCAAACTCAGTTGGTGATAAGTGCCCGGCTGCTGCCTGGACCCCTTCAAATAATCCAGGACATGGGCGAGCTGATGAATCAGGGTGGAATCCTGAATTTTGGGGGTGATGGCCAGATAGATGTGCCCGGGATCCACATCCTTAGTCTTATTGACATTGACCATAATCCCGGAACTTTCGTTCAGTGTCCTGATGGGGATATCCTGGCCGGAAAAGCCTAAATTGCGGTAGGCTTCAAAATCGATGAACTTGACCGTCAGGGTCTCATCCAAATAGCCTTCCTGGGTTAAGGCCTCGACCATTTCTTGGGCCCGGCCATACTTGACCTGAGGAAGACGGCAGATCTGTCGCCCCGCATCATGATGTAGGGGTTCATTTTTCCTTAAAAAAAGTTCACCCTCCCGACCGAGGTGACATTTTTTAAATTTCTTCCCACTCCCGCAGGGGCAGGGATCATTCCGCCCCGTCTGTCCGGCTTTATACATGCTAACCTCTTATTCCTCAATGATATCGGACTTTAAGGCGTCATAAGACCAAACCGGGACAGGTCCTTCCTCTCCGTTGGCCGGATTATAGCGATGCCGGTAAGAGGCATTGGCCTTCATGGTTTTCATGGTCCAGTCCCAGCCCCGGACAAAGTAGGGGCATTCGTCATTAAAACAGATGTATTGGAATTCAGTTCCCCAGGTGGAAGCCATGGGGGTCTTCCATTTCTTCATTTTTTGCCCGCAATAGGGGCAGGTCGTCTTTTTCTCATCCATCGGACAGCATTCCTTAAAAAAGTGATTCCCGGAAACCGGGTGATTTTAAGATAATGGGATTTCTTTCCGTTGTCAAGGGAAGAGCACCGGGATCGTCTCTTCAGCCCTGAATTTAAACCTTTAGGCTTGACAAAATGGATGTCGGTAATTAGATTTATGCTGAAAATTTGAAAGCAATTACAAAGAGAAATCTATGACCATCGTCATAAATGATCGAGGGCGTTCGGTTCTGAATGCCATCATTAAAGATTATATTGAGACAGGGGGACCGGTCGGCTCTAGAGCCGTATCCAAAAAAAGCGATATCCATCTGAGCTCGGCCACCATTCGAAATATAATGGTCGACTTGGAAGAGATCGGCCTGATCAGTCAACCCCATATCTCCGCCGGGAGGGTGCCGACCGAAACGGGTTTGCGTTTTTACATCAACTCCATTCTGGAATTGCGCCCCTTAGCCGAATCGGAAAAGAGGAGAATTAAGAATTACCTCTTAGAGAGTAGCCAGGAAGTGGACGAGCTGTTAAAGACCACCTCCAGGATGCTGGCGGTCATAACCGATCAGGCCGCCATCGTCTCGCGGCCTAAATCGTCGGCGACGATTTTTAAACATATTGAATTTATACGATTCCGGGACAACCTGGTTTTAGTTGTTCTGGTCACCCAGGCAGGGATCGTTCAGAATAAGATATTGGAAGTTGAAGATAATCTGTATCAATCCGAACTGGACCGGCTGACCCATTATCTGAATGAACTCCTCAGTAACCTGACCTTGGATCAGCTCAAACAGAAGGTCCTGGAGGAGATGAAAAAAGACAAAGAAGATTTTGATGCCTTACTGACCAAGGCCTTAAAGATCTCCAATCAGGCCTTTCAGGAGGAAACAGAAAGAGAGGTCTATATCGAAGGCCGGACCAATCTGATGCAGTATCCTGAATTCAGTCAGATCGAAACCTTACGTAACCTTTTTAAGGCCTTTGAAGAGAAAACGATCTTGATTCGTTTGCTGGAAAAAAGTATCAATGCCAGCGGAATTCAGATTTTTATCGGGTCCGAAACCGAGATCAATGAGATGGGCGGATGCAGTGTCATCACCGCCTCGTACACCAAAGAAGAATACCCTATCGGAACCTTAGGCGTCATCGGGCCCACCCGAATGAATTATGACCGGGTCATTCCGATTGTGGACTATACGGCCAAGGTGGTCAGTAAAATATTGGAATCAAAAATCTGATCGGGCCTTAGTTCAGACCTTTCGATCAGGCAAGATGATATCGGGGAAAGAAAGGAAAACCATTTGACCAAGATAAAAGTAAAAGAGGAACAGCCTGAATCCCAGCCTTCTTCCGAGCCCCAGGAGGTCAAAGAAGCAGCCGCTCCGGAAACGGAGATGGAGACCCGGCTGGAAGAAAAGGAGAAAGAAGCCCGAGAGAATTATGACCGTTATCTTCGTCTCTCTGCTGAAATGGAAAATTTCAAAAAGAGAGTCGAAAAAGAAAAAGGGGAAACCTACAAATTTGCCAATGAAAATTTGTTAAAAGATTTGCTGCCGGTCTTGGATAATCTGGAAAGGGCCCTGGAACACGGTCGGGAGGTTAAAAATAATCAGGGCTTGTTAGAAGGGGTCGAGATGACCTTTAAAGGATTCTGGGGCGTATTGGAAAAATACGGCCTCACCATCATTGACGCTTTGGGAGAAGAATTCGACCCGAATCGCCATGAGGCGGTCATGGTTCAGGAGGATGCCCAAAGCCCTCCCAATGTGGTGATTCGGCAGCTCCAAAAAGGATATTGGTTGCATAACCGCTTAATTCGCCCGGCGATGGTCATAGTTTCCAAAAAGCCGGAAATTAACCCAGAAGAAGATCCCGAGGCCCAGTCCTGAATCGGGCGGGTCAAAGTCGGGAAGATGTTTATATAATTTTAAGGAGGAAGAGATGAGTAAAATTATCGGTATTGACTTAGGCACCACCAATTCGTGCGTGGCTATTATGGAAGGGGGCGATCCGAAAGTGATCGCCAATGTAGAGGGGAGCCGCACAACCCCGTCGGTTGTCTCCGTAACTGAAAATAATGAGCGACTGGTTGGACAGGTGGCCAAAAGACAGGCCATCACTAATCCGACCCATACCGTTTATGCGGTTAAAAGATTGATCGGACGCAAATATGATTCCCGGGAAGTCCAGGATGACATTCATATCCTGCCTTATAAAATCGTCAAGGCTTCCAACGGAGATGCCCATATAGAGATCCGCGGGAAGGATTATAGTCCGGCAGAGATTTCGTCGATGATCCTGACCAAGATGAAACAAACGGCCGAAGAATACCTGGGGGAAAAAGTAACAGACGCCGTAATTACCGTCCCGGCCTATTTTAACGACAGTCAAAGGCAGGCCACTAAGGATGCCGGAAGGATTGCCGGATTGAACGTCCAGCGGATCATCAATGAGCCCACAGCCGCTGCCTTGGCTTACGGGTTGGATAAAAAGAAAGATGAAAAGATCGCCGTCTTCGACCTGGGCGGCGGGACGTTTGATATTTCCATCCTGGAGATCGGGGAAGGTGTTTTTGAGGTTAAATCCACCAATGGCGACACCCATCTGGGTGGAGAGGATTTCGATTTAAGGGTGATTGATTACCTGGCCTCCGAATTCCGTAAAGACCAGGGCATTGACCTGAGAAACGACAAGATGGCCCTGCAGCGGTTGAAGGAAGCCGCTGAAAAGGCCAAGATGGAGTTGTCCACGGCCATGGAAACGGACATCAATCTTCCTTTTATTACGGCCGATGCCAGCGGCCCCAAACATTTAAATTTGAAATTGTCCCGGGCCAAGCTGGAGATGCTGGTGGAAGACCTGATTGAGAAAGTCGTTCCCCCCTGCCGGACGGCCTTGAAGGATGCCGGCTTGACCGCCGACCAGATCAATGAAGTTATCCTGGTGGGAGGGATGACCCGTATGCCGAAGGTCCAGCAAAAGGTCAAGGATCTCTTCGGTAAAGAACCGCATAAAGGGGTCAATCCGGATGAGGTCGTAGCTATCGGCGCGGGCATTCAAGCCGGAGTCTTGAAAGGGGATGTAAAGGATGTCTTGTTGCTGGACGTTACGCCTCTGTCTCTGGGTATTGAGACTCTGGGCGGGGTCCATACCAAACTGATAGAAAAAAACACGACCATTCCGACCCGGAAAAGCCAGATCTTCTCGACAGCGGCCGACAATCAACCGGCTGTATCCATCCATGTCCTTCAAGGTGAACGGGAAATGGCTGCCGACAATAAGACCTTGGGACGTTTTGAGTTGACCGGGATCCCTCCGGCCCCTAGAGGATTACCGCAGATCGAGGTCACCTTCGATATTGATGCCAATGGGATCGTCCATGTCTCCGCCAAGGATCTGGGTACCGGCAAAGAGCAGTCCATAAAAATTACGGCCTCCAGCGGTTTGACCGAAGAAGAGATAAAAAGGCTGGTCAAAGATGCCGAAATGCATGCCGAAGATGACAAAAAGAAGAAGGAATTGGCCGAGGCCCGGAACCATGCCGACACCCTGATTTACTCGACGGAAAAAACGGTCAAGGAATTGGGGGACAAAGTGGACAGCGCCTTGAAGTCGGAGATAGATTCAGCCATCGAACGGTTAAAGAAGGCCATGGAAACCAACGAGGCCGGAGAGATCAAACGCCTTTCCGATGAGCTGACCCAGACCTCCCATAAATTGGCCGAAAAGATGTACTCTCAAGCCAGTCAACAGGGGCCCGGGGCCGGTCCGGGGGCCGGTGCCCAGGCAGGGGCCGGTGCCGGAGCATCAGCGGGTAAGAAAGCCGATGATGATGTAGTTGATGCTGACTTTGAAGAAGTAAAGTAATAAAAAATATCTTAGGGATCCCCTGTCCGTCTCTGGAGGAGGGACAGGGGATTTTTATTTTAAGGTGATCGCCTTTTCAGGGCATAGTTCCTGGCAACAGAAACAGGTGATGCAGGTATCGGCATCCGCCTGTGGAAGTTGATCAACAAAAGACAAAGCCGATACCGGACACTGCTCCAGGCAAGTGCCGCATCCGGAGCAAAGAAGAGGATCGGCATGGGGCCGCAAAAGGGTCCGCTGAAGGAAGATTTCCTGAATATGCGGATTATTGAGGATGGCCTCGCCGCTTAAGGGGGGAAGTTTGAAGTTGGAGAGGGGATTCAGCTCTCCGATTAATTCAATGCCCTCGAGATCATAATGGCCCAACCCCGTTTCCTTGGCCTTTTGCAGGAATCGTAGATTCCCTGGTTCCAAACCCGTCATGGCAGCCATGACGGCATCCAAGGCCACGGCATTATTGGAAGCCAGTATTAAGCCAATGTCTCTAAGCTCCGGAGAAGCCGGGCCGTTGCCTTCCATCCCGACCACGGCGTCCATGATGAAGAGGTCCGGTATCCGCAATCGGAAGACCTCGACGATCACTTCCTGAAAACGGATCGGACTGCCGGCGGCCCGATGCAGTTTGGCCTTTTGGGCCCCGGGCAAAAATCCGTAGCTGTTTTTGATGGCCCCGGTTAGGATGGTCAATCCGTGAGTTTTAAACTTCGGCAGGCTGATGATGATATCCGCATCCAAGACGGCCCGTGAGAGGCTGACCTTGGCCAGAAAGTCAGGATTGAAGTCCACTGGTTGAGAATCATTCCCGATGTTTTGATAATACCCCCGGGCCGCTTCCATTAAACCGGTCCTTAAGAAGCTGGCTTCATTTTCCCCGTAATTGAAAAGTCCGGGATTGTCTCCGACGAGTATTTCGGCAGGCCCTTGCAATTCGACTTTTTCCACGACGGCCTTCAGGACAGCCGGATGGGTGGTGATGCCCTCTTTCACTTCCGCCGCCCGGAGGACGTTGGGTTTTATCAAAACCTTTTTCCCGGAAAGGTCCAGGGGGAAAAGCCTGAAAGCCTGTTCTACGGCCTTAGCAACGTTCCCATAATCAGCCGGATGAATCATGACTTTCTGCATAATCAATCTATCATTTCTTGCCGCAGCAGAAAGCGGCTGTATTGCCAGAGCTTAGCCATAGCCCGAGCGGCCCGTTCAGGTGTGGGGAATAATACGGTTCTCCCCTGGGCGGACGCATAGCTCTTCGTAAAAGTACTTATCCCGCTGACCATAACGATCGGTTTCTGATGAACAGCCATGAGTTCCATAATCAGTTGAATGTCCCGGTGTTCATCAGGGGCCTTGCCGATATGGATGCCTTCCAGAAGGTTCATTTCCTTTAAGCGTTCGACCATTTGAGATGTCCTTTTTCCAAAATCGACACCGAGGGCAATGATTCCATCTACCTTCTCTTCTTTAATCACCTCCTCCAGACAGATCGGGAAGGCGTCCGTATTTAATGTGGCGGCCATATCAATAGGGTTTCCCCGGCTCCAATAGGAAGGAAGGACTTTATCCAGCTTCTGAATCAAGCTATCAGACAAGGGAGCAAGTTCCAATCCCCATTCCCGGCAAGCATCGGCCGCAATCACTCCCCACCCCCCTCCTCGGGTCAGAACAGCGATCTTGTTTCCTTTTGGTAGGGGATAATGTACAAAGGCCGCAGTGTAATCCAGTAAATTGTCTGAGGTTTCGGCTTCAATGACCCCGGCTTGTTGAAAAGCCGACTGATAGAGGCGGTATTGGCCAGCCAGGGCTCCGGAATGAGAAAGGGCCGCCCTGGAGCCGGCCTCGCTTTTCCCACTTTTAAAAAGTATTAACGGTTTTGTGCGGGAGGCCTTCCGAGTAATATCGAGAAACCTTCGACCATTTTCCAAGCCTTCGATATAAGCCAAAAGGATCTTTGTTTCCGGATCTTCTGCGAAGTATTCCAGATAATCTTCGCATTGCAGATCTCCTTCATTCCCGCTGGAAACAAATTTGGAAAAACCTACTCCCCGTTCTTGTCCCCAGGCCAACATCTGAACCCCCACATTGCCGCTTTGAGAGACATAGGAAACCCCCCCGGCCAAGGGTTGGAGAGGAGGCATTAAGGCGTGCAAGCTCGATTCAGCGCTGAAGATCCCCATGGTATTGGGTCCGATAAAATGCAAACCTTTTCCCCGGGCAATCTGTTTTATTCGTGTTTCCAATGTGCGCCCCGCAGCCCCGGTTTCGGAAAAACCGGAACTGATGACCACGATCGAGCGGATTCCCTTTTGGGCACATTCTTCTAAGGCCCTGGGTACCTGCGGAGCGGGAATCGTTATGACAGCCATATTTATCGTATCCGGTATCTTTTGTAAAGAAGGATAAACCTGGAGTCCAAACAACGTTCCGCCTTTAGGATTGACCGGGCAAATCGGGCCTTGATAACCACCGGCGACGATATTGGTCAAGACCCGAAAGCCCCATTTATTGGGATTGGAAGAGGCCCCGATCAGGGCAACCCCCCGTGGTTTGAAAAAAGCCTCGAAATAGGAAGATTTGGGGGTATCGGTCACTATTCTCCTTCCCGGCCTATTCTCCAAAATGCTTGACCTGATGGGTGAAGTTTGTTAATTAGTTCTCATCCGGAAACGCTCTTTCCGGTCGATCGCCGGATGGCGATCTTTACTAAAGGTCGACTGTGTCGACCGGTCGATCGCCGGATGGCGATCTTTACTAAAGGTCGACTGTCGGCATCCGGCCGATCGGCTGTGCCGATCTTTTGGAGAGACTCCCTGCTGGGAGTCGGACTGGATGCCTTTTCTTAGCTCGACAGTTCGGCTCTCGAATGAGAGCCTCTTTTTAGCTCGACGATGTCGAGCGGCTCGACCCACCGAAAATTTGAATGTCCGGATGCAAACTAATTAGTTTTGATCGGGAAATTCTCATTTTCCGATCAAAACTAATTAAATATCTAATTAAAAAAATACCAAGAATATTAACCAGAATTTTCATTCCAGTCAATCCAAATGTGGAAGGCCGTCTCTATAAGGGAAGAAGAGGATTGAGGAAAGTTTATGGACCAGACCATAAAGGGAAAACGATTGGCAGAGTTTTCTTTTCTGGTCGATTGCTCAAAAATAAAAGAAATGGCGGAAGCCCTTGCTGATCCGAATCCGATCTATCGGCAAACAACGGCTGCTCAGGAAGCGGGCTATCCGGAGGTCATTGCCCCTCCGACATTCGGGACCTCCGTCAACCTCTGTGGAGGCCCGGGATTCCAAGAACTGTGTGCGGACTTGGGCGCTGATTCCCTGAGGGTCCTTCACGCCGAGCAGGAATATGAATACTTTCATCTTATTCATCCGGGAGACCTTCTCCACGTGACTATTGATGTGGCCGAACTTTTCAGTAAAGAAGGACGAACAGGGCTGATGCAGTTTGCCCTTTTGGAAACAAACATGACTAATCAAAGAGGCGAAAAGGTCCTTGTCGGCCGGTCAACGATTTTGGAAACTCCTTTATCTGAGAAGCCGGAGAAGCTTTAATTCAAACAGCAACCTGAATCTCATCCGTGGACTATGAAAATAGGTTTCGGAGCCTTCCCAGCCTGTTTTCATGTCGGTTTCAGGCCGCTCGACACGGCTCCCGAATGGGAACCTTTCATAAAGGTCGGCACAGCCGACCGTATTGTCGAGCTTTTGGTGAGATCCCCTATTGGGATCTCACGGGAAACCCCTAGGTCGGGCCGTTCGACTTTGTCGAAGCTTTTGAATCGACCCCTCAAAGGAGCCGATCGACCGACCGGCTGGTGTCACCTCCCTGAGGGGACATGACGGATTCGTTTTTGAAAGATCTTATGCCCTCGACCATTTTTTTTGAAGATGTGAAGGTGGGCGACCGGATCCCGCCTTTAACCAAAGATCCGATCAGCCCTGTTCAATTGGTCCGCTACGCCGGGGCCTCGGGAGATTTTAATCCTCTGCATTTTGATCCTTCCATCGGTCAAGCGGCCGGATTCGGAGGGATTATCGCCCACGGCATGTTGATCATGGGATTTGTGGGGGAAGCGATCACCAACTGGATCCCCAATCACCACTTAAAAAAATTCAAGTCTCGATTTATAGGCATCACCCGTCCACATGATATTATTACGATCACCGGAAGAGTGATCGAAAAAAAAGAAGCTGATCGGATCATTATTTGTTCCCTGGCGGCAATAGACCAAAAGGGGGAGTTGAAGATTAAAGGGTCCTTTGAAGCTCAACTGCCGTTAAAAAAACAAGGGGTATAATCCCATTTCATTCTCATGGCCATCTAAGGCGGTGCAACAAAAGATAATAGAAGGTTATAGACGATCTTTATTTTTGTTTATACTTTTCCCCCTCATCTGTCGGGAGTAAACCATGACTGTTTTAACGGAAAAAAACGGCCCGGTGACCACCATTATTCTTAACCGGCCTGAAGTCAGGAATGCCGTGGACGGCCCAACAGCCGAGGCCTTAGCCGAGGCCTTTAGGGCCTTTGAAAACGATCCGGAGGCCCGAGTGGCGGTACTCTACGGGGCAGGAGGATGCTTTTGTGCCGGGGCGGACTTAAAGGCGATCAGCCAGGGAAAACCGAACCGATTTTCCAAAGAAGGGAACGGTCCTATGGGGCCATCCCGAATGGTCTTGAGTAAACCCGTTATTGCCGCCGTGGCCGGCTACGCCGTAGCGGGTGGCTTGGAATTGGCTTTGTGGTGCGACCTTCGGGTGGTGGAAAAAGATGCCGTCTTCGGGGTCTTTTGCCGTCGTTGGGGTGTTCCCTTAATCGATGGCGGTACCATTCGTTTGCCTCGGATGATCGGCCTGTCCCAGGCCCTGGATATGATTCTAACCGGTCGACCGGTTTTTGCCGAAGAAGCCCTGCGGATGGGATTGGCCAATCGGCTGGTCGAACCCGGAACATCCAGGATGGCGGCGGAAATGCTGGCTCAAGAAATCGCTCAATTCCCTCAGCAGTGTCTACGAAACGACCGAAAATCCACCTATGAGCAGGCTGATCTTTCTTTTACCGAGGCCCTGAAGAATGAATTTGGATTGGGTATGGATACAATTACCAGCGGGGAAACAGTAGCCGGGGCCGACCGTTTCGCTCAGGGAGCCGGACGTCACGGAAAATTCGGGGAATAAGCTGAGGAAAAAAAGCCGCCGACAGAATATTTTTCTTCTGTCGGCGGCAGATAATCTAATTCACCTTTAGATGATCCTGCAAACCAATTTTATTTTTTTAAGTCTGAGAATTTCCCCCATTCTCTCCATTGCAAACCGGTCTTTTTTTCCCAATCGGATTCGAATTTGTCGGTGAAAAAGTGGTGCAGTTTTTCAAATAGTCTTTTCCATCCGGTTTCAAATTCATAGGTCAGCACATCTTCCAGGAAGGGAACAATTTCGCCTAGTTTTTCTTTGGGGATATAGGCCCTGGCCCCCATTTCATGGGAGCGTTTCAGGGTCTCGGAGCTTAGGGCCTGGGCGGTCAGCATGGCGACTTTGAGTCCCTTCTTGATGGCGATCTCCAAAACGTCAAACCCACGGACCCCCATAATATCCAGGATAACCACATCATAGTGAACGGCTTCCAGTTTTTTGACGGCATCCTCATAGGTCGTCGCTTCATCGAAGGTACAGTTCGGACAGGCCTCCATGATCTCTTCTGAGAGGCTGGCCAAAACATCAGGTTCATCATCCACCGCTAATATCTTTTTCCCGTCTAACACAGATCCCGCCATGACACTTACCTCATTTTCTCTTTTCGGATGAAAAGAAGGGGAAAGGACCTCCCGGCAGGGAAGTCCTTTTAAGTCCTCTCCTTTTAAATCTAGAATTGATCAGT
>Ga0233425_10010623_pt1 | contig 11122 bp, 8 predicted proteins | sample Watercolumn_Towu_2_FD_181712 | JGI IMG/M metagenome (GOLD analysis project Ga0233425, IMG submission 181712) | Freshwater microbial communities from Lake Towuti, South Sulawesi, Indonesia - Watercolumn_Towuti2014_140_MG | ecosystem: Environmental > Aquatic > Freshwater > Lake | place: Indonesia...
CTGCTCCGACGCCGATCAAGTCGAATCCCAGAGCAGGCGTTTCAGTTCGGACATTGCCGCCAGATCGCGCTGACGGCCCTCCGCGGCGAAGATATTCTCCAGATTCGCGAGGATCCGCGAAAGCCATTGATGGTGGTTGGCGGGCAACAGCACTTCCTTGTGGATTCCCATCGGCTGGCCGGTCAGTTCGCTGAGTCGCGCGATTGCTTCGTCGCGGGACAGCGATTGTCCCTGGAAAAACGGATCGATAATCAGCCAACCTCCGTCGGCGAACACCCGTACCAGAAAATGCCCGGGCGCGTTGATCCCTTCCACCCGCAATCCGGCTCGTTCCCCGACGACTTTGTAGATCAGCGAGAGCATGATCGGGATTCCCAGCCGGTTTTCCAAAACTGCGGGGAGGTAGCTGTTCAGCGAACTATAGTAATTAGACGTGTCGCCGGCGAATCGCTCTTGTTCGAACAGGACATCATGCAAATGAGCCAGTCGTGCCGTTTCCCGGCCGCTTTTCGCTCCTTCGCGGACCCGGTCCGCCAGTTCCGTAAGACGGTCGTCGAGCGCGTCGAGCGAAACATGGTCCAGCGAGTGCATCGAAACGGCCGCCGCCGCTCGCCACAGCGAGTCGGTTTCGTCGAGCGTGGGGAGGTGTCTGGCGAAGAGCCAGTAGGCTTCGGGGCGGCAAACCAGGGGATTCGTGGACACACACGGTTCCTTAGCGCGGCACGAGGATCAGATCGTTGTCGGCGAGGGCAGAGATTTATTGTAATTCGAACTGCGCAAAAGTCCCGTTTTCCGGCGATTGCACGAGGTGGACCCGAAAGTCCCGGACGGTTAGAATCGTGAGAGTCGGTTGGGTTTCGATTCGTCCGGTCAGGGAGCTCTATTTGCGAGGATTCGGCTATGAAAGGCGCTTTTGGACGGTTTGTTCGGAACGGGTGGATTCGGTCGCTGGTCGTATTGTCCCTGATGCTGCTCACGTCCACGGCGGGGGCAGAAATCCGCGGAACGTACCTGGAGACCCGGTCCTGCCAGGTATACACGGGCCCCTGTTTTGCTAATTCGGAGATCGGCCTGACGGGCAACGACGCGATTCTGGCCTGGAGCGTCGAGGAAGGCGCCTTCCAGCAGACCGACCTGAGCGGGTTGTCGGTGGTCATGGTCCTGCGAGCCAACGATACGTTGGCCAATGCCGGCATCAGTGATCCGACGGAAGTTCGCGCGATGATCATCGTCGATGAAAACGCCTCGTCGGCGCAACACGACGCTTTGGTCGACTTCGTGAAAAGCCGAACGGGGCCCGCGGGAAAGAATGTTGTTGCGATCAAGACAGCCCCGATCGTCATGAAGCTGGATCGGGTCGAGTTGACAGGGGAATTGCGCGCCGGTTCGATGGTGAAGCTCACCACGCGCAAGGCACGCAAGGGGGACTGCATCTGCAGCAACGAGATCGCCTATTACCCCCCGTTGACCGAACTGCAGAATTTCGTCCCCGGCGTATCGATGGAGGCGGAATTCAACGGCCGCGGTTTGGGCATCAAGTGGTCCACGCCGAACAGTCGCAGTGCCTACATGGGAGTGTTCGAACAAAGTTGAGCTGGCGCGTTTTGATCTCCCCGGAGCGGACGACGGAGCACTCGCCACCCATCCCCGTACGGATGCGGCAATCTGGCTGAGAGGATTTTCACAGGCAGGGTGTTTTCGTGAACGAGTCCAATTCGGCGACGTCGTACAACCCGTCGACGGTCGGCGCAGCGGCGCCGACGGGGCAAGTCGCAGCTCCCGATCGATTGACAGGTTCTGCGCTTTCCCAGCAGGTCATGTCGTTGCGCATTCCGTCGAGCGGCGGCGGGGGTGGCTCGTCGCGGCTGGCGTGGAGCCTCTGTGTGATCCTGGCCGCCACGACGGTCTGGCTCGCGTTGCGCAATTACGTCCGGCCTGCGGGGCAGTTGGTCGACTCGGCGGATGTCGAGCTGTCCGCGGAGTTGCCCGCAGCCGAATCGTCGCCGGTCGAGGCCACGGCTGCCTCCGGCAAATACGCATACGAATCGAACGGGTATGTGATCGTGGCCCACCAGATTCTCGTCAGTCCGCTGGTGAACGGACGAGTGGTGCGACTCGACGCGGACGAGGGGCGTCGCGTGAAAAAAGGTGACGTGCTGGGTGAAATTGAATCGACCGAATACGTTGCCGAACGCGATCGGGCACAGGCGTCGTTGGAGTTGTCGAAGGTGCGGTTGCTCGAGTTGGAAAACGGAAATCGTCCGGAGGAAATCGACCAGGCCAAGGCGGAATTGTCGGAAGTGGAAGCGCAGATCGAGCAGCTGCAGGCCGAGTGGAATCGAGGCTACGAATTGCGTAAGGCGAATCTGATTTCAGCCGAGACGTTCGAGATTACCGACAGTAAGTTTCGCGCGACGCAGCGGCGGGCCGATCGGCTGCGGCTGGCGCTGAAGCTGATGCAGGACGGACCGCGAGAGGAACGGATCCATGTCGCACGTGCGGAGGTCAAGCAGGCGGAAGCCGATCTGGCCAAGGCCGAGTGGCGGTTGAGTAACTGCACGATCGTGGCGCCGATTTCCGGAACGATCCTGAAACGCAACGCGGAAGAAGGCAATCTGGTGAACCCGGTCGCGATGAACGGGTCGTTCAGCCTTTGCGATATCGCCGACCTTTCCGACCTGGAAGTGTCGTTGGACGTGCCGGAGCGGGATATTTCCAAAGTGTTCGTCGGCCAGCCGTGCAAGGTGCGGCCGGACGCATTCAAGGCCCGAGTTTACGATGGAGTGGTGTCGCGCTTGATGCCGATCGCCAACCGGGCCAAGTCGTCGATCACCGTCCGGGTTAAGTTGCGCGTGCCGGCCGAGGAAGAAGGAGTCTACCTGAAGCCGGAAATGAGCGCCTTGGTTTCGTTTCTCAACCCCGAGGAAAAAACGGCCGATGTTCGCAGCCCTTGAATCCGACACCGCGGCGGGTGCGAAGGGAAGAGGTCGGCGGGGGAACCGTTTCATGGTGCTGGTGTTCAGGGCCGTCGCGCGTCGGCCCTAGCGCCCAACGATGTCAGGGGGTCACGAGTGCCACAAGCCAGTATCGTTCGCGTCGTCAATGTGCATAAGTACTTTCGCCGTGGCAGCGAACGGATCGATGTGTTGAATGGGCTCTCGCTCGAGGTCGCGCAAGCGGATTTTCTGGCTCTGATGGGACCGAGCGGATCGGGCAAGACGACCCTGTTGAACCTGATCGCCGGCCTGGATCGACCCAGTGAGGGGCAAGTGATCGTCGGCACCGACGTGATCTCGTCCATGTCCGAGACGCAACTTGCCACCTGGCGCACGCGCAACATCGGTTTCATTTTCCAGTTTTATCACCTGATTCCGGTGCTGACCGCCTACGAAAACGTCGAATTGCCGCTGTTGCTGCTGCCGTTGTCGGCCGCGCAGCGCCGTCAACAAGTACAAACGGCACTGCAGCTCGTAGGACTCTCCGATCGCATGTCCCATCGCCCAGGCCAGTTGTCGGGCGGTCAGCAGCAGCGCGTCGGCATCGCCCGCGCCATCGTCACCGATCCGACGTTGATCGTCGCGGACGAACCGACGGGCGATCTGGATGCCAAGTCGGCGGGTGAGATCCTTGATCTGCTGGTGGAGTTGGGCACGACTCTGCGAAAGACCATCGTGATGGTAACGCACGATCCACGGGCCGCGCAACGCGCACACCGTGTCCAGCACCTGGACAAAGGGCTGCTGGTCGACAAACCGGCAACGGCGTACGAACATGCTTGAACCGGAGCCCCGCGAACGATGAAGTACCTGGTGTTGATTTTCAAGAATATTCGCCGCAATCCGTTGCGAACCGTGTTGACCGGTATGGGCACGATGATGCTGGTTTGCGTCGTGACGCTGATCTGGTCGGTGCTTTCCTTTCTCGACCGGCAGACGTCGGAAAAGAGCCAAAATCTGAAGTTGATTGTTACGGAACGCTGGCAACTTCCCAGCCAGATGCCGCTCTCCTACACCGACGCCTTGTCGAAAGGCGCGCCGCGTGGCCCGAGCGACCTGACGGTCGCCGATAAGGACTCGATGACCTGGCAGTTCTTTGGCGGGTCGACCGAAGAAGACCCGCGTAACCGCAGTCCCGACAGTATCCTGTTCGCATTCGCATTGGAACCTTCCAAGTTATCGATGATGATGGATGAACTCGACGAACTGGCCGGATCAACGGCGGCGGAGTTTCAAGCCGTCGTCGATAAACTCTCCGCCAATCGACAGGGCCTGATTGTCGGCAAAAGCCGTCTGGAGTTGCTCAATCAGAAGGTCGGTGGACGGCTCACGCTCTTCAGCCTGAATTATCCGGGGATTAAACTCGATCTGGAGATCGTGGGACTGTTTCCACCCGGCCGATACGATCTGAGTGCGGCGATTCACCGCGACTATTTGAGTTCGGCGATGGACCAGTATGAGCGGGAAACGGGGCGACGCCATCCCATGATGGATCGGACTCTGAACCTTGTCTGGTTAAGAGTCAAAGACCGCCAGGAGATGTCTCAGATCGCTCAGCAGATCGAGTCGTCGCCCCAATTCCGCAATCCGCAGGTCAAGGTCGAGACGGCTTCGTCGGGAATCGCCGCGTTTCTCGAAGCGTACCGCACCTTGATCTGGGGGATGCGCTGGTTGCTGATGCCGGCGATCATAATCGTGCTGGCGGTCATCATCGCCAACGCGATCAGTATCAGCGTGCGGGAGCGGCGTACCGAGTTGGCCGTGCTGAAGGTGCTTGGATTTCGTCCCAACCAACTGTTGTGCCTGGTGGTGTTTGAGGCATTGGCGATTGGGCTGAGTGCCGGGTTGTCGAGCGCGCTGGCGACGTACCTGTTGATCAACTTCGGATTCGGCGGCGTGACTTTTCCGATCGCGTTCTTTTCCAAGTTTTTCATACCGTGGGAGTCCGTGGTCCTGGGAACAATCGTGGGTGCGGGCACGGCGTTGGCCGGCTCCGTGGTGCCGGCCTGGTCGGCGCGGAGTGTCAAGGTATCCGAAGTATTCGCCAAGGTCGCTTAATGCGGGCAGGCAGGAGAGTTTTGATTCGATGCTGACGGAAGCAACGCTACGCTGGATCGGTGGACTTGGCGCGGCGATCGTATTCGTGCTCGTGCTCGCGATCAGCGGCGCCGTGCCGCTGCGCTACAATTTTCGCAATCTCACGGTGCGCTGGCGCACGACGCTGCTCACGGTAATCGCCTTCACCTTTGTGATCGGGCTGCTGACGGTCATGCTGTCATTTGTAAATGGCATGCAGCGGCTGACGGAAAGCAGCGGCCGGGATACGAATGTGCTGGTCATATCGGCCAGCGCGACCGACGAGGCGTTCAGCAATCTGACGCCGGACGCGGTCAGCGGGCTGGAGAACTTGCCCGGGATCGCTCGAGAGGACGATCAGCCGCTCTGCAGTCGCGAAACATACCTGGTGGTGAATCAGCCGATCGAACAACCGCAAGCGAACGGTCCCAAGCGACGATTTCTCCAATTGCGTGGCGTCGACAACGCCCTGATCGCCGCGCGCGTGCACGACGTGCGGTTGCACCCCGGCGGCAGCTGGTTCTCGGCTGCCGGCGTTCAACAAGGTGACGCGGACGACGACGAGACGCTCGTCGAGGCAGTGATCGGCGAAGGTGCGGCGCGGGAGTTGGGACGCGACGCCTCGAATCAGCAGAAAGACTCCGTCAAGTCGCTGGGGCGGCTGGACGTCGGCGATACGATTTCGATGGGCGGACGCCGATGGCGCATCGTCGGCGTCATGCAATCGGCCGGCTCGACGATGGACTCGGAAGTCTGGACCTATCGTCCGCTCGTCGCATTCATTTTTGGCAAGCAATCGTACACCACCGTTGTCGCCCGCTGCACCAATTCCGCCGCGGCCCGGAAACTCTCGCAGTTCCTGGAAAAAGAGTACAAGGTCGCCCCGATCAAGGCGTTCGTCGAAACGGCCTACTATGCCGGGCTCTCCGGAACGAACCAGCAGTTCACCGTGGCGATCATGGTGGTCGCATTCGTGATGGCCGTCGGAGGCGTGTTCGGCATCATGAATACGATGTTCGCCGCGATCAGCCAGAGAATCAAAGATATCGGCGTGATGCGGATCATCGGCTATTCGCGGACACAGATTCTCACGTCGTTCATGCTCGAATCGCTGTTGATTGCGTTCGTGGGCGCGATCGTCGGGTGCCTGCTGGGCAGCCTGGTGCATGGCCTCTCGGCGACCAGTGTCGTGGGCAGTGGGCAGGGAGGAGGAGGCAAAACCGTGGTGTTGAAGCTGATCGTCGACAGCGGCATCATCTCCAAGGGGATGATACTGGGGATCGTGATGGGTTTTATCGGCGGACTGCTGCCGGCGGCCGGCGCGATGCGTCTGAAACCACTGGACGCCGTGCGCTGAAGTGGCGATCGCGGCAATAACTCGCCGCGATGTGTCCAGGTTGCTCGAGCGTATGGGAGAATGAGCTTACGTGGAGCGGCGACTGATGATTACGTTGATCAGCCTGTTTTGCGGCGCATGGTTCTTCTGGATGGCGGACGGCCTCGTCCAGGATCAGACGCCACGGGCAGCGACGATATTTGAGATGCCGCGGCTTGCCGAGCGGTTGGCGGTGGCGATTCGGGAGCAGAAGTGGGCTGTCGCCGAACCGCTTTGTCGGCGGATGGCTGAAGTCGTACCCAACGATGCGGGAACCCGCTACAACCTGGCCTGCATCCTGGCGCGAACGGACCGCCAAGATGATGCATTGCAAAGCCTCGAAGCGGCAATCGAACGAGGTTTCAACGACGCTGACCACGCATTGCGGGACGAAGACCTGCGGTCGCTGCGCGACTTGCCGGCGTTCGAGTCGCTGCTGGACACCATGCGGAATCGTCGACGGACGACCGCCGAAGCGTCCAACAAAGCGGCGGCACGCACGGAGTTGCTCGCCGCCCGTCTGGCCGAACTCCGAAATCCCGATCCGCGCGGCGCGACGCCGGCAGTGCCGCGCGACGGACAGGTCCTGATCACCGAGGACTGTTCGCAATGGAATGCCGGTCTGGGTCTGTTCCAGTGCTTTGTGGCAGCGGACGAGGCGGCGGGGGATCGTCCCATCGCACAAGGGCAAGGGATCGTTGGCGACCTGCTCCGCCGCTGGTATCAGCAGGGCACGGCCGCCGGAAATGTCGGTGACCTGTACGATAATCATGACTCCGATCACTCCAATATGGACTTTGCCAGCTTTCCGCAGCTGACGCGCGTGGAGTTCAGCGATAGTGCCCGCAGCGCCGGCGTACACCATGGCCTGCAGACGATGTTCAGCTACAACCGGGTTACGATCGGAAATTCCTCGACCGCTGTTACCGGCGGCCCGTTATGGCGCAGCCTGCCTCGACTGGCACTCACGAATGTTCGCCACGCCTCGATCCTGTTCGCGCAGTATCATTCCAATCAGCTTTACGTTTACCCGGAGCACCGCGACCACGATCCCGGCATCAACGGCGAGAATGGCCAGGGGCATGGTGACCTCTATCCGTGCAATACGCCCTACCTGGTGATCTCGCAAGGTTCTTCCGGCTCGGATCGTGTATTTCTGAACGCTTTCGCCGCCACGCTGGCCGCATTCCAACCCGAGGTGAAGCAGCGCCTGGTCGAGACCGGCCTGTTAATGCCTACCCTGCAGAGGATTTTGCGAGCTTCGATGAAAGTCATAGCCCGGGACGAAGACTACTTTTCCGGCAAAGCCCATCCGTCGGTCTTCGATGGCGAACAGCTCGATGCGGAACGCATGATTCGCATGGCGCATGAGATGACGCTGGAGACGATTCCTCCGCTGGTCGAGTTGCGGGTGATCGCCGAGGAACCTGCGGAGCTGGGCCGCGATTATTTCGACGGCTACCGTGGCGAAGTGCTGCTCAACATGTCACAGGCGGTGGCGCGCGTCGCTCGTTCGATGCGGCATACGCGCCGGATGGTGGTCGCAGCCGACAGCAAATTGGATGGGGAGACGATGGCTTTTCCGCTGCGATGGGTGATCCTGCGCGGCGACTCCGAGAAGATCAAACTGCTGCCTCGCAACGCCTCCGGCTCGGTCATGGAATTGCAGATCGACTATCACGGGCGCCGGCCGATAAACGGCGATGGCGGTTTGGAATCGAGCCGGGTAGATATCGGCGTATTTGCGATCCGGCAGGATGTCGCATCCGCGCCGGCCTTCATCTCGGTCTATTACCTGGACAACGAACGGCGTGAATATGACGCGGCAGGTCGCATACGCCGCGTCGACTACGCGGATGCACGTGGCGCGGAGGAAAAGGGAAACGATACGCGGACGGCGGCAAACTATGTTGATCCGCTGATTTCCTTCAGCAAGGACTGGCGTGATGAGTACCACTACGATGAGGCCGGAGCGATGCGGGGATGGACGCGGATTCGCGGCGAGGACCGGCAGGAATTCAACGCTCACGGTCAACAGATCGTGCGCGGCAAGGATGGCATGCCGGACCGTCTGTTGCGGGTCGAGTATCAGCCGCGATCGCGACCCAACCTGCCGCCAATCCTCGATCAACGATTGCCCAACAAAGGAGATTCCGACTAAGCTGTTATTCAGTTCGACTCAGTTTGCCCCGCCGCCACTGTTGGTTCCGTTGAACTCCCGGTGCCGTCCGCGGGGGGAATGGAGAACAGGCCCATGACGAAAGCTCCGCGACGATTGCTGGCGATCCAGGCAGCATCCCTGATCGCCTTGATCGTACTTGCGACGTTGGCTGGCGCCGGCTGGACGGCGGACCGCGATACCAGTAATGAACATTGGGCATTCCGCGGCCTTGCTGCGCCCGATCTGCAGCATCGCCAGACAACGGGCTGGGATCGCTCCACGTTGGATCTGCTGATCCGGGAAACAATGGTCGTTCGCGGGTTTCAGCCCGCAGCCGCAGCGGAACCGTGGCAATTGGTTCGTCGCGTTGCGTTCGATTTGACCGGACTTCCGGCCGAACTGGATCTGCTGGATGATTACGAGGCGTCCCCGTTGCCAGACCGTTTCGAGCGGACGTTCGATCGATTGGTTGCCTCGCCCGGTTACGGCGAACACTGGGGCCGCCACTGGCTGGACATCGCCCGTTATGCCGACTCCAACGGCTTGGACGAAAATGTCGCGCACGGCAACGCCTGGCGATATCGCGATTATGTGGTGCGCAGCTTGAATCAGGACAAGCCGTGGGATCGGTTCGTACTGGAGCAGGTGGCGGGCGATCTCCTGCCGGCCGCAGATGACGAGCAGCGTCACGAGCTTCTGACCGCGACCGGTTTCCTGGCCATCGGACCGAAGGTGTTGGCGGAAGTCGACGAGACAAAGATGGAAATGGATATTGTCGACGAGCAGGTCGACACGGTCGGCAAGGCGCTGTTGGGAATGACGATCGGGTGCGCTCGTTGCCACGACCATAAGTTTGATCCCCTGGGCACGGCGGACTATTACGCGTTGGCCGGGATCTTCAAAAGCACCAAGACGATGGAGAACTTGAAGAAGGTCGCCAAGTGGCACGAGAACCCGCTGATGACGCCCGAGCTGGCGGCGCGGAAAGCGGAATACGAAGCACGGCTGCGGGAACGGCGTGAGGCGATTCAGAATGTCGTGCAGGCTGCGGAGGAAGATGTCCGCTCCAAAGCCGAGAACAAGGACCAGCTGCCCAAGAACCTCGAGCCGATGTTTCCCGCGTCGGTGGCGGAGGAGCTGAAGAAGCTGCGTGAACAGCTGGCGGCGATGGAAAAGGAGGGGCCTCCCATTCCCACGGCGATGGGCGTCGCCGAAGGAGCGCTGGTCAATCTGCCGATCCATGTCCGCGGCAGTCACCTGACGCTGGGCGAAGTCGTACAGCGCGGCATACCTCCGACGCTTGGCCCCGCATCCGCGGGACCGATCGATCCGGCGTCGAGCGGACGATTGGAATTAGCGCACTGGCTGGCCTCGGATGCCAACGCGCTGGCCAGACGCGTGGTTGTCAATCGGCTTTGGCGTTGGCACTTCGGGCGAGGGCTGGTGCGTACGACCGACAATTTCGGCCTGTTGGGGGAATCTCCGTCGCACCCCGAGCTGCTGGAATGGCTCGCCCAGCAGTTCGCCCGCGACGGCTCTTCGTGGAAGCGGTTTCATCGCCGAATTCTAACGTCGGCCACCTATCAACAGAGCAGTCTGGCGACGCCGGAAAAGGTGGAACGGGATCCGGAAAACGAGTTATTCGCGCGATTCCCCCTGCGGCGGCTGGAGGCGGAATCGATCCGTGACGCGCTGCTGTCAGTGAGCGGTTCGCTCGATCGCCGCATGGGTGGTTCGTTGCTCACGGTCAAGAACCGCGAGTATTTCTTTGATCACACTTCCAAGGATCTTACCGACTATCGCAGCCCGCGGCGGTCGCTTTACCTGCCGGTGGTCCGCAACAATGTCTACGACGTTTTCCAGTTGCTGGATTACCCCGACGCCGCGGTACCCAACGGCGATCGGGCGACGACCACGATCGCGCCCCAGGCGCTCTGGATGATGAACAGCGAATTCGTTGCGGAAGTCAGCTCCCAGTGCGCGGCGCTGCTGTGCGGCGTAGATTCCACCGAGGAGCAGCAGGCCCTGGCAGTGCTGATCCGCCGACTCTTTCACCGGCCGGCCAGCGACAGGGAACTGGCAGGTCTACAGGAGTTTCTGGGCGAATTGCGGAGTGCCCTGGCGGCGAGCGAGTCGAACGAGGCGACCCGGGGCAGACTGGCTTGGAGCACGCTCTGCCACACCTTGATGGCCTCGAACGAATTCGTGTATGTCCCATGATCGGGCAACGGCGGTTATAGGATGGGCAGCATGGCGTGGAACCAGGGTGAACGGATCAACCGGCGACAGATGCTGGCATGCTCCGGGCTCGGCTTCGGATCTTTGGCGCTGGCCGATCTACTGCGTGCCGAGTCGGAACCGGATGCGTCGCAGCGGATCGGCGCCAAAGCGGGCGGCGACAATCCGCTGTCCGCTCGGCCGCCCCATTTCGCCGCGCGGGCCCGACGAATCATATTTCTGTTCATGAAAGGCGGCCCTTCGCACCTCGACACATTTGATTATAAACCGTCGCTC
>Ga0233425_10010624_pt1 | contig 11121 bp, 21 predicted proteins | sample Watercolumn_Towu_2_FD_181712 | JGI IMG/M metagenome (GOLD analysis project Ga0233425, IMG submission 181712) | Freshwater microbial communities from Lake Towuti, South Sulawesi, Indonesia - Watercolumn_Towuti2014_140_MG | ecosystem: Environmental > Aquatic > Freshwater > Lake | place...
ACGGTATCCAGGGCAACGCCAACGACGATCAAGAGGGACGTTCCTCCAAAGAAGAATGGGACCTTCATCGTGGTGATCAACAACTCCGGAAGAATCGAGATCAGCGTCAGATAGACCGCCCCGACCAGTGTAATACGGTCCAGCACTTTCTCGATAAATTCCGCGGTCTTTGCCCCCGGTCGAATACCGGGGATAAAGCCTCCATATTTTCTCATATTATCAGCGACGTCGGTCGGATTGAAGACAATGGCAGTATAAAAGTAGGTAAAGAAAATAATGGCAGCCGCATAGAGCACGGTGTAGATCACGGTAGCTGGGGAAAGCGCCCTCGCCACAGCCTGCATCCAGGGGTGATTAAAAAACTGTGCGATCGTGGCGGGAAACACAATGATGGATGCGGCAAAGATGACCGGGATAACGCCGGCGGTATTGATCCGCAGCGGAATATGCGTACTCTGACCTCCATAGATCCGCCGGCCGACAACTCTTTTCGCATACTGCACCACTATAGGTCTTTGACCGAGCGTCATGATGATGACCCCGGCCACAACCAACACCATCAGAACCAGAACTGCCAGCAGCGCCAGCGGGTTCAATTCACCGCTCGTCAAGAGCCGCCAGGTATTGACAATCGCCTCAGGCATTCGGACAATAATACCGGCAAAAATCAGAAGCGAGATCCCATTGCCGATCCCGCGCTCAGTAATCTGCTCGCCAAGCCACATAAGGAAGATGGCCCCAGTGGTCAGCGTAATCGTCGTCAGCAGGCGAAAGCCGATCCCTGGGTTCATGACGATCGGCTCGCCGATAGGGCTCCGCATGCTCTCAAGGCCAATAGCAATCCCCATAGCCTGAATGGCTGCAAGCAGCACCGTGCCGTATCGCGTGTATTGGGTGATTTTCTTGCGCCCCTGCTCTCCTTCTTTGCTTAACTTTTCCAGTGGGGGAAAGACGACCGCAAGGAGCTGTAAAATAATCGATGCGCTGATATACGGCATGATACCGAGCGCGAGGATGCTGAGACGGCGCAACGCGCCCCCGGAGAAAAGATCAAAGAAGCCGAGCAGTGTCCCACCCGCCTGCTGAAAAAACGAGGAAAGCGCATGAGCATCGATGCCCGGCGTCGGAACATGAGACCCGAGCCGGTAGGCGATTAGCGCAAGGGCCGTGAAGATAATCCGCTTCTTAAGCTCAGGAATCCTGAAGATGTTGCCGACACCCTCCATTATGCACCAATAACCTCAGCCTTCCCACCGGAGGCGAGGATCTTCTCCATTGACCGCTTGGAGAACTTATGAGCAGCGACGCTCAGAGGCTTGCTGAGAACCCCGTCAGCCAACACCTTCAGTCCCGCCTTCAGGTCCTTGACAAGCCCCCGCTCCTGAAGCAAGCCAGGAGTCACTTGGGTGCCCGGTTCAAATCGCTCCAGGTCTTTCAAATTCACGGTGGCGTAGACCTTTTTGAACCTGTTGGTAAAACCCCGCTTCGGCACGCGGCGATGCAGCGGAAGCTGACCACCCTCGAACCAAGGATGGATATGGGCGCCAGAGCGAGCCTTCTGACCCTTTTCTCCTCTGCCCGACGTCTTTCCGTGACCTGAACCGGTCCCCCGGCCGACCCGCTTTCTACGCCGGGTTGCACCGGCCGGCGGCTTCAACTCGTGCAGCTTCATCCTTGCTCCTCGCTATGAACGTGCTGTATTTCGACCAGGTGGACCACCTTCCTGATCATCCCCCGAATAGTGGGGGTATCGGCGCGTACCACAGACTGATTGATTCTGCGTAATCCCAGCCCGGCGAGCACTCGCGCCTGGGACGCCGGATGGCCGATCTTACTTTTTCGGAGAATGATACGAAGGGTATTGTCCATCTTACGCCCCTTGGGCAACCAATCCTTCTTGACGTGCGCTTCGCGCACGCGCCACATCTTCAGGCGCTCGAAGCGATTGTAACCCCTGTAACGTGGCCTTCACTACGTTATGAGGATTATCGGATCCCAGCGATTTCGAGAGTACATTCCGGACACCCGCGGCTTCCAGCACGGCGCGAGCCGCCCTACCTGCCACAACACCGGTACCCTGCGAGGCCGGCTTCAGGATCACCCGGCTGGAGCCGAACCTGCCGACGACCTCGTGCGGGATGCTCGCTTGCGTTAGTGAGACGCCAACCAAATCCTTCTTGGCGGCCTCGACCCCCTTGCGAATCGCCTCCGGCACCTCGTGCGCTTTGCCGAGTCCGATCCCGACATGTCCATTCTGATCGCCCACTACAACAAGGGCGCTAAACGTGAATCGCCGCCCACCCTTGACCACCTTGGCGACTCGATTAATGTGGACGATACGCTCGGCAAGGTTCAGCGAGTCCGCTTTGATCTGGTTCACATCCTCTCCCTCTCTTCTGGTCTGGTTTTCGCATTCAGCGTTCAGCGGCTCATGCGTGAAAGGCTCGGCAGTCACTAACTACTGAACGCTCAGAAACTCAAAACTCTGTCAGATTCGGACGCCTTTTTCTCCGAGGCCGACGGCCAGGGCCTTTACTCGTCCGTGAAACTTGAATCCGCCACGATCAAATACCACTCGTGATATCTGAGCCGCCAGGGCCTTGCTTGCTAAGAGCTCGCCGACTGCCCGAGCAGCCGCCGTCTTACTCTCCATCTTGCCCTGTTCTCTGACCTCTCTTGAAAGGGTAGAGGCGGCGGCAAGCGTCTTGCCCTGCTCATCATCAACGATTTGGGCGTAAATATGACGGGCGCTTCTAAATACACAGAGACGCGGGCAGGCGGCGTTCCCCACAACGCGCTTCCTGATCCGGCGATGACGTCGCAGGCGCCGTTCCTGCTTTCCTTCGTAACCGGCCAACTCTACCCCTCCCCAAGACGCGTAACGGGACCTACGCCCCAGCCTTTCCGGCCTTACGCCGAATACGTTCACCCGCGTACTTTACCCCTTTGCCCTTATACGGCTCAGGCGGCCTGAGACTTCTGATCTTGGCGGCCACCGCTCCCACCTGCTGTTTATCCGATCCAGAGACGGTCAGCACGTTCTGACCCTCCACCGTTACGTGAATCCCATCCGGCAACGGAAGCAGGAGAGGATGTGAATAGCCCAGCATCAACGAGAGATTTCTTCCTTGCATCGAGGCGCGATAGCCGACTCCGATCATCTCCAGCTTCTTTTCGAATCCCTTGGTGACGCCCTCGATCATATTCGCAATCAGGGTGCGAGTCAGTCCATGCAGCGAACGATGAAGTTTGTTATCCGAAGGACGCACGCAATGAAGTCGACTGTCCTCAACCTTCACCGCCATGGAGGGATGAAGGCGAAGTGACAGCTTACCTTTAGGTCCCTGAACAGAGATGCTACCTCCCGCAATCTCGACCTTGACCTGATCCGAAAGCAGGATTGGTTTTTTTCCGATTCGCGACATATTCTACCTCATCCCCTCGCGCTTCCCTTACCAGACGTAACACAGCACCTCGCCGCCTACCCCACGATCTCTGGCAATGCGCTCCGTCATGATTCCCTGCGAGGTCGAAAGAATCGCGATACCCAAGCCGTTCATGACACGAGGTAGCCGCCGCGAAGTCGCATAGACCCGGAGTCCAGGTCGGCTGACCCGTCGCAGGCCGCTGAGGATCCGATTATCCCCAGCTCCATACTTTAAGTAAATCTGAAGCACCGGATGGTTGTCGGTTTCGACAACCTTAAAGTTTTTGATGTATCCCTCGTCTCGCAGAACCTTGGCAATCTCCACCTTCATTCTGGAGGCCGGAATATGGACTTTGTCATGGACGGCCAAGTTGGCGTTCCTGACCCTGGTCAGCATATCGGCAATGGGATCGGTCATCATGGTCGACTTACTCCACATTCAGCATTCGATGTTCCGCGTTTGGAGCGCTCACGTGTTCGAATAGAGTGCATGCGACGCCCCCTACCAGCTCGCCTTAATAACGCCGGGAACCTCGCCTTTCAGGGCCAGATCCCGAAAGCAGATTCGACACATTGCGAACTTCCTGAGATAGCCGCGCGGTCGCCCACAGATCCGACACCGGTGATAGGCGCGTACAGCGAATTTAGGTTTACGCTGACTCTTCACAATTAGCGAAAGCTTTGCCATCTCATACTCCCCAAGCTGTCAGCGGTCAGCCCTCAGCAACAAGCCGATAGCTGACGGCTGACAGCTACTCTCCATTAACTCTTCTGAAAGGGAAATCCCAGATACTCTAACAGCGCGCGGGCCTGCTCATCGGTCCCGGCTGACGTCTCAATGGCGATGTCCATTCCGCGAACGGCATCGACCTTCTCGTATTTGATCTCGGGGAAGATGAGTTGTTCTTTTACGCCCAGATTATAATTGCCGCGGCCATCGAACGACTTGGTCGGAATCCCCCTGAAGTCCCGGATACGCGGGAGCGCAACATTAACGAAGCGATCGAGAAACTCATACATCCGATCTCCGCGCAGGGTGACCTTGCAGCCGATAGGAACCCCCGTCCTCAGTTTGAACCCGGCCTCGGACTTCTTCGCGCGCGTGACGACAGGCTTCTGTCCGGTAATGGCAGAAAGCTCCTCGACGGCAGTATCGATTACCTTGACATTGGCGACGGCTTCTCCAAGCCCCATATTGATGACAACCTTCGAAGGCCTGGGTACCTGCCAGATGTTCTTGTACCTGAACTGCTTCATCAGGGCAGGCGCAATTACCTCGCGAAAGCGTTCGCGAAGTCGTGGTGCCGTGCGAGGCTCTGCCGCAGACCCCTTCACGTCCGTCTTCTCTTTCTTCTTTGTTTTGACCCCCTGCGCCATCATCTTTCCTCTAATCAATCACTTCGCCGCACTTTTTGCACACCCGTACCTTCCGGCGGTTGGCGAGACGACTAAAGCCAACTCGGACAGGGCGGTCGCATTTGTTACACACCAGCATCAGATTCGAAGCGTGAATCGGGTTCTCTCGCTCGATGATTCCACCCTGCTTGGTGCCGTGTCCCGGCTTGGTATGACGCTTCACAAGGTTCACCTTTTCCACCAGGACGCGCGTGGTCTTAGGAATCACCTTGACGATCTTGCCCCGTTTCCCCTTGTCCTTGCCAGCTATGACGGCAACCAGATCGTTTTTCTTGATCGGAAGCCCGTGTCCCACCGCCATCATGCCCTCACAGACCCGGCTGACAGCCGTCAGCCGTCAGCGATATCACACCACCTCCGGCGCCAAAGAGATAATCTTCATAAATCGCGCCTCACGCAGCTCTCGGGCTACCGGACCAAAAATCCGGGTACCCACCGGGTTATTCTGCTCATTCAGAAGCACCGCGGCGTTTCGATCGAATTTGATATATGAGCCATCCGAGCGTCGGAGCTCCTTCGACGTCCTGACGACAACCGCCTTCACGACGTCGCCCTTCTTCACCGAACCTTCCGGAACCGCCTCCTTGACGTTCGCGACGATCACATCCCCCAAGCGGGCGTACCGCTTTCCAGATCCTCCCAACACCTTGATCAGGGAGATCCGCTTGGCGCCGGAGTTGTCGGCCACCTCCATGATTGTCCGTAAACCTATCATAATTACTCCAGGGTATAGGGTGGAGAAAAGGGGGTAGAGGGTAATTAGACTTCCGCAGCATCCTTGGCCTTTACCCTAAACCCTCTGCCCTCACCCTGTTTTTTAAATGACCGCCTTTTCCAGGATTTCGGTGACTCGCCAGTGCTTCTCTTTACTCAAAGGTCTGGCCTCTTCAATGGCAACCTTATCTCCCATACCACATCGGTTGTCCTCATCGTGAGCTTTGAATTTCGTCCGACAGCGGACCATCTTGCCGTATGCCTTATGCCGCACAAGACGCTCAACCATGACGACCACAGTTTTTTGCATCTTATTGCTCACCACGACCCCCACTAAGGATTTTCGACGACCTCTCTTCTTCGGCTCGGTCATGGCGCAGGCTCCACCTCTGTTGATGTCTGTTTACGCACGGACTCTCTCCGCACCGTCTCTCCGGTAGCAACCTGTCGCCGAAGTTGCCGGATACGGGCCGGGTTTTCGAGTTGTCCCACCGAAGCCCTCAGCTTGAGCTTGAAAAGCTCATCTCGTATATCGTGGAGCTTTTGCTCCACCTCTGCCGCGCTCAGTTCGCGGAACGCCTTTGCATCCATGGTCGTCCTCAGCTCATCGCCATCGTGCGGGACACAAACCGTGTGGCGATAGGCAGTTTATGCGCGGCGAGACGCATGGCCTCCTTTGCGGTCGCCTCCGTCACTCCTTCCATCTCACACAGCACGCGTCCGGGTTTCACCACCGCTACCCAACCTTCCGGCGCACCCTTCCCCTTACCCATCCGGGTCTCCGCGGGTTTTTTCGTAATCGGTTTATCCGGAAAGATCCGGATCCAAACCTTACCGCCTCGTCTGATATGGCGCGTGATGGCTCGGCGAGCGGCTTCGATCTGGCGATTGGTGATCCAGGCTGCTTCCAGCGCTTTGAGGCCAAATTCTCCAAAGGCCAGCGACGATCCAGCCACGGCGATCCCGGATCGTCTGCCCCGGTGTTGCTTTCGAAATTTAACTCGCTTTGGTGCCAGCATCGCGTGTCCTAACCCTGTGTCGGGCTGAGCCCTCTGGGCCGTCGTGGGGTCGCCTGGGGCATCTCCCGCTCCTGTTTAGCCGCCGCCGTTGCCGGCATCGCCTCGCCATGGTAGACCCAGCACTTGACCCCAATCAGCCCATACGTAGTCTTGGCTTGGGTGAACCCGTAGTCGATGTCCGCCCGCAACGTATTCAACGGCATCCGTCCCTCACGATACCATTCTCTGCGCGCGATCTCCGCCCCAGCCAGACGACCGGCGCAAGCAATCTGCACGCCCTGAGCCCCCAACCGCATCGACGATTGGACAGTTTTCTTCATGGCCCGCCTGAACGCCACGCGACGCATCAATTGGGACGCAATCTGCTCAGCAATCAATTGCGCATCCAGTTCTGCCCTCCGGACTTCGACGATATCCAGTTGAATCGGTTTCTTGGTCATGCCGGACAGCGCGGCCTTCAACTTATCAACCTCAGAGCCTTTTTTTCCAATGATAATCCCGGGTCTGGCGGTGTGAATAACGACACGCACCTGATCCGCCTTTCGCTCGATATCGATCCCGGATACCCCCGCGTGAGCAACCCGCTCCTTGATGAAACGCCGGAACTTCAGGTCTTCATGCAGAGCATCCGCGTATCCTTTCATGGCAAACCATCTGGACCTCCACGGCTTTATGAGGCCCAGCCGAAATCCCACAGGATGCACCTTCTGTCCCATCACACCTCCGCCATTTGGTAGAAGCTATCAGCTTTCAGCAATCAGCCATTAGCTTTACTGAACGCGTTCCCAGTTTTTTGTCCGAAGCTGACCGCTGAATGCAGACCGCTGCCAGCAATTTTGCCCATCGGAGCCGGCTTACACCGACACCCGCCAAGACCCGGTCAAAGAGCAGCCTCTTTCTCGGTCAGGACGATCGTAATGTGACTGCTACGCTTTTTAATCGGGTTCGCTCGTCCCATAGCACGAGGCCGAAATCGCTTGATGGTCGGGCCCTGATCGACAAAGGCTTCCTTGACAAACAAACGGTCGATATTTTTCGCTCCGTGGTTATGCTGCGCGTTGGCAAGCGCTGACTTGAGAATCTTCTCTATGGCCCTGGCGGCATACTTTTTCGTATACCGTACAGTGTCAAGCGCTTGATTGATGCCGCGACCGCGAATCAGGTCAACGACAAGTCTCGCCTTGCGCGGCGGAATACCTATAAAGCGGCCGACAGCGCGACATTCCATGATCGATACGGTCCTTTATTATATCTTATTTGAGGGCGGTGGAACGCGCGGTGTGCGCCCCGTGCCCACGGAAGGTCCTGGTTGGAGAAAACTCGCCGAGCTTATGCCCAACCATGTTCTCACTAATATAAATAGGGATAAATTTTTTGCCATTATGGATCGCCAGCGTATGTCCGACAAATTCGGGCAAGATGACCGACCGCCTCGACCAGGACTTGACGATCTTCTTCTCTCGACCCTCATTCATCCCCTCAATCTTCTTGAGGAGCTTCGAATCGACGTACGCACCCTTTTTCAGTGACCGCGGCACGCTAACCTCCGTTCCGATGTGCGGGGTGCGGGGGGCGAGGTGCGGGGTTCTCCACCTGGGCTGTATTTCGCACTCCGCACCTCGGACATCGCACTTCGCACCTATTTTCTGCGCTTCACAATAAAGCGATCCGAGGGCTTGCCTTTTTTCCTCGTTTTTCGCTCGAGTTTCCCCCAAGGGCTGCAGGGATGACGACCGCCGGACGATTTTCCCTCGCCGCCACCCATCGGGTGATCATGGGGGTTCATGGCCACACCTCGAACGGCCGGCCTGACTCCAAGCCATCGTGACCGTCCGGCCTTGCCCAACGACACATTCTCATACTCGAGGTTTCCGACTTGACCGACGACCGCCGTACAATCGAGGCTAATTCGACGCAACTCACCGGAGGGAAGCTTCACCAGGCCGTAGTCGCCCTCTTTAGCCAGGAACTGTACGCCGGATCCGGCGCTTCTTGCCAGTTGGGCCCCCTTGCCGGGTTTCAGTTCGAGATTATGAAGCGTGAGGCCGACCGGAATAGCACGCAACGGAAGAGCGTTGCCGACTTTGATCTCGGCATCGGCTCCAGACATCACCCGATCTCCAACCCGAAGTCCTAACGGCCCGACGATATACCGCTTCTCCCCATCGGCGTAATGCAGAAGAGCAATTCTGGCGGAGCGGTTAGGGTCGTACTCGATCGACGCCACCGTGGCGGGCACCCCAAGTTTGTTCCGTTTGAAATCAATGAGTCGATACTGCCGTTTGTGCCCGCCTCCACGATGCCGTACCGTGAGTCGGCCGGCGGCGTTTCGACCGCCGCTTTTCCTGGCGGGACGCAAAAGCGCCTTCTCCGGCGTTGACTTCGTGATATCCGCGTATTCCAGCACCGTCTGGAAGCGCCGACCTGGGGAGGTCGGATTATAGGCTCGAATGGGCATCTATGCTCCCTCGAAGAACTCGATGGTTTCCCCTTCTTTCAGGGTGGCTATTGCTTTCTTCCAGTCGGAGGTGCGACCGACGAAACGACCCAGCCGCTTTTTTTTACCCTTAACGGAGAGTGTTCGCACCTGCTGCACCTTCACCCGAAACAGCGATTCGATGGCGCGTTTGATCTCGATCTTATTGGCATCGCCGGCCACTTCGAACAGGTACTGGTTGACCTGATCCTTCATATCCGTTCCCTTCTCAGTGATGAGAGGACGACGGATGATTTGGTACGCCTCTTTCATGGCTTCCATGCCTCTTCGACCGCGCTCACCGCGTCTTTCGTCATGATCAGCGTGTCGTGCTTCAGGATATCGTAGACGTTCAAGCCCTGCGTCGGCATCAGTGTCAGATGGGGTAGATTCCGACACGACTTGGCGATTGCATCATCCGATCGAACCTGATCAATCACGATCAAGGCACGCCCTTGAACCCCTAATCGATCCAGTAGAGCTTTAAATGCCTTCGTGCTTGGCTCCTCCAGTGAAAGGTTGTCCAGCACCATAAGCTGTCCGCCACGGACCTTGTCAGAGAGCGCAGCTCGAAGGGCAGCTGCTCGTACCTGGCGCGGGACTACGTAGCCGTAGCTGCGAGGCTGAGGACCGAACACCGTCCCGCCGCCGCGCCACACAGGCGAACGTCTCGTTCCGGATCGTGCCCGGCCGGTCCCCTTTTGCTTCCACGGTTTCTTGCCGCCGCCACGAACCTCGGATCGTCGGCGGGTTGAAGCGGTTCCCTGGCGACGATTTGCCAGTTGCATCTTGACCACATCATGCAGCGCCGGCGATGCAGAGGCCGCACCGAACACCGTCTCGTCGAGGGTGACATCCGTTGTCTTTACGCCGTTCGTATCCACAGCCTGGACAATAACCGACATCGCCTCAGCCTCGCTTCGAGATCGTGATCAGGCCGCCGGCCGGTCCCGGCACCGCGCCTTTGACCAACACCAGGTTTTGCTCCGGAAGGACCTTCACCACCCGAAGTCCCTTAACGGTCGCCGTATCGGTACCCATCCGTCCAGGCATATGGTGACCTTTAAACACCCTGGATGGAAAGGACGAGGCGCCGATCGACCCTGGGGCGCGGTGGAACATAGACCCATGGGTCTCTGGGCCACCCAGATAACCCCACCGCTTAACTCCCCCTTGAAACCCCTTCCCCTTCGTGACGCCGGTCACCCGGACGGTATCTCCCGGCTGGAACAGGCCTACAGTCAAGGTCTGCCCGACAACGTAGTTCGAGCTCTCCGAAGACTCAAGACGAAACTCCTTCAGATGCTTCTGGGGAGCGACCTTGGCCTTATCGAAGTGCCCCTTGAGCGGCTTGGCAACCTTTTTGGTCTTCCGTTCCGCCCGGTAGCCGATCTGGACGGCGTCATACCCGTCGGTGCCGGCGGTTCTTCGCTGTACGATCGGACACGGACCCGCCTCAATGATCGTTACCGGGACGGCATCCCCGCTCTCACCGAACAGTTGCGTCATCCCGACCTTTTTTCCCAGCAACCCGATGCTCATATCAATTCGCCTTTAGCGTTCAGCCGTCAGCTTTCAGCGCGGGCTTGACCGCTGAATGCTGAGAGCTGACTGCTTGTTTAAAGCTTGATCTCCACATCGACGCCCGCCGGCAGATCGAGCCGCATCAGCGCATCGACCGTCTGAGGCTGCGCATCCAAAATATCCATTAACCGTAGATGTGTCCGGATCTCGAACTGCTCCCGCGATTTCTTATCGATGTGCGGCGAACGCAGCACGGTAAATCGACTGATCTTCGTCGGCAGCGGAATAGGTCCTGACACCCTCGCACCCGTTCGCTGAGCTGTATTGACAATCTCCTTGGCCGACTGATCGAGGATCCGGTGATCGTAGGCCTTCAGTCTGATTCGTATCCGCTGATTTTCCATCGTTCCCAGTCTGTCCCCCTACTCCAACACCTCGCTCACCACGCCGGCCCCCACGGTGCGGCCGCCCTCGCGGATGGCGAAGCGTAACTCCTTCTCCATGGCGATCGGCTGAATCAGCTCGACCGCCAGACTCACGTTGTC
>Ga0233425_10010625_pt1 | contig 11115 bp, 6 predicted proteins | sample Watercolumn_Towu_2_FD_181712 | JGI IMG/M metagenome (GOLD analysis project Ga0233425, IMG submission 181712) | Freshwater microbial communities from Lake Towuti, South Sulawesi, Indonesia - Watercolumn_Towuti2014_140_MG | ecosystem: Environmental > Aquatic > Freshwater > Lake | place: Indonesia...
GGAGTCCGTCGCGAGTTCGTCCCGCGCCCACGATGCCCTCCACCGCATCGGCGGTGTGTCGGCGTGGTCTGACGAGGTTCGCCGAGCGATCCAGCTCGTGGCGGTCCACCAGTCCAGCGTCCTCATCATGGGGCCCAGCGGCACCGGCAAGGAGCTGATCGCCCGTGCCGTCCATGCGTGCAGTCCGCGGGCCCCCAAGCCGTTCATTCCGGTCGACTGCGCCGTGACGACCGGCACGCTGTTCGCGAGTCACATGTTCGGCCACGTGAAGGGATCGTTCACGGGCGCCGCGTCATCGACGCTCGGGTGCTTTCGCGCCGCGGACTCGGGAACGATCTTCCTCGACGAGATCGGCGAGATGGAGCTCGAGCTCCAGGCCAAGCTCCTGCGCGTGCTCCAGCAACGGGTGGTCGTGCCCGTGGGCAGCCACCAGGAGATCCCGGTGGACGTTCGCGTGCTCGCCGCGACGAACCGCGACCTCGGTTCCGAGGTCACCGCGGGCCGCTTTCGCGAGGATCTCTTTTACCGTCTCAATGTCGTCGCGATCCGGACCATTCCCTTGCGCGAGCGCGTGGAGGACGTGCCGGTGCTCGCGGCGCGGTATCTCGCCGAACTCGCCGCCCGACACGGAATGCCCATGTGCACGCTGTCGCTGCCGGCGATCGAGATCCTCCAGCAGTACTCGTGGCCCGGCAACGTGCGCGAGCTCGAGAATGTGCTCGAGCGGGCCGTCATGTTCTCGTCCGGTGACCACATCGATCCGGACGCGTTGACCGGCCTGATGGTCGGGGCGAATCCGGGTGAGCCGCCCGCTCAGGGCAGCCTCGCCCAGATGGCCGCGGCGGCGACGCGGGGCATCGTTTCGCCCACCCCGTTGCCCGGCGTCTATCGCGTCGAGCCCAAGATCAAGCCCGCCGGCGACACCGGGAAGCAGCCGGCGGCCGCGGCGACGGAGTCGAACGCCGGCGCGACGGGGGAATCCTGGCTGACGCTCGCGGACGTCGAGCGGATGCACCTCGAGCGCACGCTCGCCGCCACGATGCAGAACAAGTCGCTCGCCGCCAAGATGCTCGGCATCGACCGCTCCGTGCTGCGGCGGAAGCTGCAGCGGTACGGTCTGGATGATCCGTCCGGCGGCGAGTGATCCTCACCCCGCCTTGGCGCGGATGATCGTCGCTTCCTCGTCGGGGATCCGAAGCCGTAGCGTCGTGGCCGGCGGGGCACGGCGTTCCTGGGCGAAGCCGCGGGATCCCTGGCTGAGAAACATCCGCAGGTGCCCGACGGGCCCGCTCGTGAAGTCCGCACCCAGCGCGTCGAGCACTTCCTTCCAGGGCAGCCCCTTGCGAAACACGACGCGGTAGGCCGCCTTGAGGTCGGCGATGTCGTCCGCGGAGTGGCCGCTGCGCCGCAGGCCGACGACGTTGAGGCCGACGATGCAGCCCGTCTGACCATCGACGAGCATGTACGGGGGCACGTCCTGGACGACCCTCGCATGCCCGCCCACCATGGCGAGCCGGCCGATCCGGCAGAACTGGTGAACCGCCACCGCTCCGGACACGAACGCGCGGTCCTCGACGGTCACGTGGCCGCCGAGCATGCAGCCGTTGGCGAAGATGCAGTTGCTGCCGACGACGACGTCGTGGCCGAAGTGGGCGCTCGCCATCACGTAGTTGTGGTCGCCCACGGTCGTGGTGGCGTGCGGCTTGAGGGCGCGATGGATCGTGACGTGCTCGCGGAACACGTTGTGGTCGCCGATCACGACCCGACCGATGTCGCGGGGACGCGCGGCATGCTGCGGGCCGCCGCCGACCACGGTGTGTTCGCCGAACTCGTTGTGGCAGCCCGCGACGACGCCCGACTTGATGTGCGCTCCGCTGGCGACGACGCAGAAGTCGCCGAGTTGCACGTCGTCCTCGACGGTCGCGAACGCGCCGACCTTGACGCCGACCCCCAGGCGAGCCTCCGGACTGACCACGGCCATCGGATGGATGCTCACGGCGGGCCTTTCTCTGGAGGACGGTAGCACTGACCGCGGGGTTATCGGCTCGCTCCGCCCCCGGATTCAATCCCAGTTTGACCTGATGAGAAGCTCTCGCCCGACTCGCCGGCCTCGCCAGACGGCCTGTCTGCCCAGACTCCCCAGCCTTTGTTCGGCTCCTATACTCAGGGCTCTCCCGGGACGACGTGTGCCGGGATGGCCACCCTCGGGGACAGGATCACATGGACGCGCGGGATGAGCGGTACGCCGCCGCCGAGAACCTCAAGAATGCGGGCGACCTCGCCGGTGCGGTCGCGGCCCTCGAGGCGCTGGTCGCCGAGCATCCCGATTTTGCCCTGGCGCATTCGGCCCTCGCGGCGTGGTGCACCCGACTCGAGCGGCACGCCGACGCGGTGCGGCACGCCCGCCGGGTCGTGGAACTCGAGCCCCGGGATCCCTTCAGTTTCACGGCGTTGAGCGTCGCCTGCATGCGGGCAGGACTCATTCCCGAAGCGGAAGACGCCCTGGCCCGCTCGCGGATGCTCCAGGGCTGACGGGGCCGGGCGGTCGGCTCACCCCTGCGGCACCGCCCCGGTCGGACTCGCCGCACCGAACTCCAGTTCGAGTTCCGCGAGTTTCTTTCTGTCGTCTCCGGACAGCCGCGACATCGCGAGTCCCTTGCGACGGCCCGCCTCGAGGGACTCCTTCGCGCCAACCTTGTCGCCATCGCGGAACTGCGCCCAGGCGAGGTGGAGAAACTTGGCGTCGGTGGGCAGGAGAACGGCCTCTTCCAGATCGGCCACGGCCGCCTTCGTTTCGCCCGCGGCGAGATGGATCATGCCTCGCGTATCGAGAAGATCGGGGAGGGGGCCGAGTTCGTCGATCGCCGCCTGGATGAGCGACTTCGCCTCCGTGACGGAGTCGGGGCGAGCGAGGTGGAACGCGAGATTGTTCGAGACGATGGCCTTCTGCACGGCGTCGAGATCCGTGCGTGCGAGCAGGTCTCGATAGATCTTTTCAGCCTCGTCCGGGCGGTTCTGAAGGGTGCGCGACTCCGCCTCGAGCAGCAGGACCATGATCGAGCCGGGATCGACGCGCTTGGCCTTCACGAACCACGGATCGATGCGGGCGGCTGTCGCGGCCGGGTCGTCATGCAGTCGGGCGGCCTGCACGCCGCTCGAGAGCAGCCGCTCGAGCGGCACGTCGTCCCAGCGGGATTCCAGGAGTTCCAGCGCCTCGTCGGTCCGTTTCAGCCTGCCGAGAAAGTCGGCGCGGGCGACCACGCCCTCCGGCGCCGCCTCGGCGTACTGCGCGAGGACCTTGTCGGCCGCCTTGGGGAAGCCGAGTTGCTCCATGAGGCGGGCGATGGCGCTGAGCTGGCCGGGCTCGGTGCCCGACACGCCAGCGCCGGGCATGAGCTTGCGGGCCGCCTCGGCGGCGGCTTTGCGATCGTTCTCCGCGATCGCGAGTCGAGCTTCGAGGGCGAGCGTGATCGCGGAGTCGGGGCTCACCTTCTGCAGGCGTGCGAGCCACGGCTTCGCCGACGATGCCTCCCCGTGGTCGATCATCTTCTCGATCAGCATCGCGATGTACGCCGGAGGGGCGCTCGGGGCCGCGACGACCGAGGTCAGTTCCGCCCGGCCGTCGTTCCAGCGGCCGACGCGCTCGTAGAGCTGTGCGAGCGTGATCCGCTGGCCCATCGACAGCGGCTGCTTTCGCCGCAGTTCCTCGAAGGCCTGGATCGCCCGTCTCCAGCTGACCGGTTCGGGACGGTTCGTAAGAAGCTTGATCTGGAGGACCATGTCCTCCGCCGAGGGCTCGCCGGCCGCGTCCGCGTTCTGGCGAAGCAGCTCCATCGCCCGCTCGGTCTCCTTGAAGCCACCGCGGTCGGCGATCACCTCGGCCAGCGTCCGCCTCGCCCAGGCCTTCGTCGACCGGGCCCCGGTCGACTCGACTCGCGAATCGATGATCTTCTGGAGCGTTTCGCGCGCCGGGCCCAGGCGACCGGTTCGGACGAGGAACGTCGCGAATCCGCGATTGACGTCCGGGTCGTCGGGCGCCGACGCCACGGCCTCTCGGAACGCCTTTTCGGCGTCGTCGGAAAGGCCGAGCATCTCGTAGCCCTGCGCCCGGGTGAGTTGCCGCTGGGGATCGTCCATCAACTCGACCGCCCGGTCGAGTGTCCTCGCGGCAGCCTGCTTCCGCCCGTTCACCACTTGGTGTGAGAAGAGGGCCAGCCACACGTCGGGCCGCTTCGGTGCCACCTCGGTCGCCCGCGTGAGGGCGTCCGCGGCCCGCTCGGTCTTTCCCGAGCGATCGAGGAGTTGCCCGAGCCAGAGGAGGTCGTCGGCGTTGCTCGAGGTGCCACGAACGCTGCGTTCCGCGAGGGTGACCGCCTCGTCGAACTTGCCGGCGCGCACCTCCATCTCCGCAGTGAGTCGCTCGAACCCGTCCGCACCCTCGGTGCCCAGGGTCCCCAACGCCTTCTGGGCCTCCTCGAGACGGTTCTGCGAATAGAGCAGCGCGACGAGTTGCCGAACCGTTCCGGGGTTTGACGCAAGGTCGTTCGCCTTTTTCAGTCGGTCGATCGCGGCGGGCACGTCCCCCTTGAGGAGGTCGATTTCGGCGAACAGCGTCTGTATCTGGCTCCAGTTCGGGCGGTCGTTCTCGGCCTCGATCAGCAGGTTACGAGCGTCGTTCAGGGTGGCAGTCTCCGCAGTGGAGAGCTTCGGAGCCTGGTCTTCGATCGACTGCCGCTTCCTCAACGCGGTGCGGATGTCGGCGATCAGAACCCTGGCGTTCGCCACCCGCGACCGGGCGTTCGTCCGACCCGCGATGCTGGCGATGTCCTGGGCGGCAGCCCGGGCCTTGTCCACGTCGCCTTGGGCGAGGAGCAGGTCGAGCACCGCCTCCCGCGGGCGGACGTCGTCCGGTCGTCGTTTGGCCACGTCGCGCCAGATCCGCTCCGCCTCCACGGCGTTGCCACCGTCGAGGTGAATACTCGCCAGCGTGGCGAGCACGCCGCACGCGTCGGCGTCCGGGAGCGCGGCTGCCTCCTTCTCGATCGTCGCCAACAAGGGTTCACTCGGTGCGTCGAGCCGCGCGGCCACCTGCGCCCGCACCGTCAGCACGGGAGCCGTGGCCGCGACCTCGGCCGGAATCCCCTCGATCACGCGGCGTGCGTCCTCGGCCCCGGCCGTGCGCAGGACGAGCGTTGCCAAGGCCGCCCACACCTGGGGCGACCCGTCGCGGCGTGCCATGTCGTCGAGGAGGTCGCGCGCGGCGCCGGCTTCTCCCTTCCGCATGAGAATGTCGGCCCGCAAAAGCGCGAGTTGGGCGGCGGTCACCTCCGGCGCCTCTTGGAGGATTTCCACGAGGGAATCGACACTGCTCCAATCGCGTTCGGCGGCGGGCTTGCTGGCCTGATGCTGGATGCGGAGTTTGAGGAGCGGATACCAGACCTGCGGGACCCCCGGCAGCCGATCCGCAGGCACTTCCGCCGCGATCGCCTCGAACTGCTCGAGGGCCTCGTCGGGCTTGCCGGCCGCGGCCAGCGCCGCCGCGGTGCCCGCCCGGGCCGCCAGGGACTTCGGGTCTTCGCTGAGCACACGACGGTTGACGTCGAGTTGCGCGTCGAACTCGTCGAGCTGCGCGTGGCACTGGCCGAGGTAGAGATCGACCTGCCGAACGAGCTCGGGCGACTCGATCACCAGCGGACGAACCGACTCCAGCTTGATCTTGGCGTCGTTCCAGCGCCCCTGGGCGATGAGCAGGCGACCTTCGAGGAACGCCACCGCCGGGCTCGTCTGGCCATAGAGCTCCTTGATTCGTTCGACCGTCTGGCCCACGTCATCGAGCTGGTTCAACTGCAGTCGCGTGTCCGCGAGCATGAGGAGCAGCGACGCCTTGTTGGGGAGCACATCGATGCCGTCGAGAAGCACCTGCTCGGCCGCCTTCAGGTCGCCCCGCTGGAGCGCGACCGCCGCGAGTCCGCGGTAGACGCGTTCGTCGCCTGGATACAGATCACGCGCCTTGCCGGCGAGCGATGCCGCCGCGTCGAAATCCTTTCTGGCGAGGGCGAGCTCGTAGCCGGCGAACAGGCAGTTGGGGTTCTCGGGGGCCAGGTCGATCGCTCGGGCGATGTCGGCTTCCGCCGCGTCGATGTCGCCGTGGTCGCGATGCCAACTGCTTCGAGCGAGCCACGCCTGAATGTCCTCCCCGCGTCGCTCGACGAGTTTGTCGACGACGGCGGCGGCCGCGGCATCGTCGTTGAGGCGTTCGTCGAGGATCGCCGCCAGGATGATGTACGCGTCGGTCGAGGCGTCGGTCGTCGCTTGGTCCGGATTGAAGCGCCGTGCGGCGAGGTCGAAACCCACCATCTTGGCGGTGAGCGACGCCGCCTCGGCGAAATCCCCGGCCCCGAGGTAGGACCTGGCGATCAGCACGTCCACCTGCTTCGCGTCGAGCGCGGTGCCTGCCGCGTCGGACGCGGGCTCCCGGTCGGAATCGGGGCGGTTCGTCGCTGTGGAGGCCGGCGTGATCTCACCGCGTTCGAGCCGCTCGCGGAGCACGAGGAGGTGTTCGCGGGCGTCGACGGCCCGCCCGAGGCGAAGCTGATACTCGGCGAGTCGCCGCCGCAGCGTGTCGTTCTCGGGATTGCGACGCACCGCCGCTTCAAGCGCGTTGTAGGCTCGCGCCAGGTCGTTCCGCGTGGCGTCGGGAGCCTCCGCCCGGCCGAGCAGGAGCGTGGCGTACTCGGCGTACGCCGCGTGGTCCTCGGGCCGCAGCCCGATGTAGCGGCCGTAGAGTTCCATCGCCTCCGCGGGCTTGCCCTCATCAAGACGAATCTTCGCCAGTCTCGCCAGGTTTCCTGCGTTGCGAACGACTTGGAAGCGCCGGAGCGCGTAGATGCCGACGAACCCCACGACGGCGGTGGTCACGAGGATCACCAGGACCTTGAGGTTGACCCGCTTCACGCATGCATCTCCGGACGCTCTCGGGGCTGGAAATCAGCCACTTTCTCGGCGGCGAACCCCCCGAAGTTTACTCGCCCGGCCGAGAACAACGCCACGAGGCGGCCGGATGGGTGGCTTTGGCGATCGGGTACCCCGATGCCTCGGACGATCGCGATTGCCCGAAAGTTCGCCGTCCGTCTCGTCCGATAGTAGCGACGAGGGCGATCGTAACGATTACGGCGACCCTGCGGTACGGACCGCGGCTCGAGGCATCGAGCCGCCCGCCAGGCCTCGAGGACAAGCAGATGAGCCACGCCGTTCCTTCGACCACCCGTGGGCTCGCGCCATCGCGGCCTCCCGTACGCATGGTGCTGCTGGCAGCCGCGCTGGTCTGCGGACCTGCCGTTGCATGTGTCGCGGCGGAACCGCTCGCGCCCCGTGCCGCCACGCGGCAGGCTGCGCCCCGGTCTGGTTCAAAGACGGCGGCCAACGCGCCGGTGCGGCCGGCCACGCCTTCCGCCGCAGCCTCCCCGCGCACCCAGGCCGCGAGGCCAAAGAAGGCGATGGTCGATCCCGCCGTGACACCTGCCGGTGGCGGGTGTCAGGCCTGCGGACCAGGCGGCTGCCGACACGGACATGCGGCCCACGGCCATCACCGCGACTGCCGAGACGGCCAGTGCGCTCCGTACTGTCCCGTTCGCCCATCGACGTTCGGGTTCTACGGAACCCAGTGGCGCCGGTGGCCCGGGCAGGGCGTCGTGACCGCGTCCGCCGAGTCCGTCGCCACCCCGGTCAATCCTCCCCGCTCGGCGGTACCGGGTGCGAACGAGGAGTCGCGCGAACCGGATGCGGCCGCGCTTCCTGCTCCCGAGGCGATGGATGATCGTGATGAACACGACGACCGGAGCCGCGCGGCACCGCCGACGCGTGTCCCGGCACGGCCCGTACCGACCACCCCGGCCCCGGAACCGGCGCCTCCGGAGCCGGCCGATCCCGAGATGACCATCGACAGGCCGCTCGCGACCCCCGCAGAACCGAAGGCCCCGTCGCCGCCCGAGCCGCGCACGGTCCCGCGTGGAGACGAGAAGCCCGCGGCGACCCCGGAGACGAAGCCGTCCAAGCCGAAGCGGCCCCAAGACGAGGATCTCTTCGATGACTCGTCCGCACGCGACAAGGTGCGGCGTCGAATCTCGATCGCCGCTGCCCCCGAACCCTCGGGTGCCCCGGCAACGCAGCGGGTCCAGCCGACGGCCCACGATGACGCCGGGTGGGTACCTCGGCGGAACACGCGGTCCGTGCCGCGCGTCACGTTCGATCCGCAGGCCGAAACCGCCCGGATCAACGACCAGGCGCGATGATCTCGCGGCCGGCCGTCCCTTCGAGTGCGAGAGGCGGGAGTCGAACCCGCACGCCTTGCGGCACTGGAACCTAAATCCAGCGCGTCTGCCAGTTTCGCCACTCTCGCCTGCGGTCGTCTCCGGCAACGGAGCGACGCGGGTACGAGTCTACATGGTGCGGCCCGTCCCCCATCAGCGGCCGGCGGACCGGACATCGACCGACTCAAGGAGCCGATCGAGATTGCCCTCGCCTTCCTGACCCCGGGGCGGCCACGCGGCCACGAGCATCTCCTGGAGGGCCGCGTCGGGGCGGCTCACGCTCTGCGCGGCGAAGCGGATCTCGAGCGACACCACCCTCTGCTCGGGCGGATGCGTGTCGTTCCACTCGCGGGCCAGCCGTGCCGCGGTGGCAGGCGCGAACACCCGGATATGGGGTCGTGGCAGCATCCAGAAGAGTTTGTGCCAGCGGTGGTGGGCCAGCGAGATGAAGCCGCCGTCGGGCCGCTCGCGCTCGAGCGGACGACCGCCGCGAAGCAGATCGACGACGCGGCCGTCGGCGAGTTCGGCCCGTCCATACACCCACTGTTCCTGCGGCGGCACCGAGCCGAACATGGACCACTCCTGATCGAGGCAGCCGATCGCCACCCCGGCGGCGATCGGCCTGGGAAGCCGCGCGGTCCCGAAGACGCCCCAGTAATGCAGGAAGCTGATCGTGGCCACCGCCAGCGCGGTGGTGCAGACGACGGTGGGCACGCGGCCGAGCCCCGCCACGCCCCCTTCGGGACGAGATGACACGGCATCCCACCAGCGCGAGGGCACGAGTGGCAGCCAGGCGGTGATCCCGATCCAGGCGAACAGTCCGACCGACATCGTCATCCAGATGACGACGTGGAACACGATGAACGCTGCCACCACCATGGCACGCACCCGGGCCACGGGTGCTGCCACGAGGAGCACCGGTCCTGCGAGTTCGGCGGCGACCACGCACCACGTGAGCGGCCGCGTGAGCCACCTGAGTCGGCCGATGAGTGAACCGAGCCGATTGCCGTGGTCGTGCACGGAGAGCGCGTGCGACATCGCCTCGCCCGACAACCAGCTCTCGTTGCACTTCGCCAGGCCGGCACCGAAGTAGACGAACGCGCTCTGCAGGACGAAGGCCGCCGTCGCGACGGAGCAGGCCGTGGCCCGACGGTCCCGGCGACGCCGTGCGTCCATGGCCCAGACCTCGGCCAGCGGCAGGAACATCGACCAAAAGAGCAGGCAGCACAGCCACACGTCGCCGGCATTCGTGGCCGGAGCCGTGCGTCGCGTCACGCTCACCACGGCCACCCAGGCGGCGATCGTCGCGGCGCGGGAGTACCATCCCGCGGCCATGCACGCGCCGGCGATGCCTTCGGCGGCCAGCACGAGGGCGGCCCACCAGGGCGAGTCGAACGCGAGTGCGAGCGACCAGCGCAGCGGGTCGCCGTGGAAGCGACGCATCTCGTCGGGCGGGAAGATCCCGTCGGGGCCGAACATCGTGGAGAAGTCGCGGCTGCGGAGCAGGCAGTCGACGATCAGGATCACGCCGAGCGAAATGCGGAACGCCGCGAGCCCGCGCACGTCGAGCGTGAACGCCGCCTCGGCGAACCGTCGCACGGCCGCACCGACCCCTTGGTCAGGCTGTGGCCGGTCCATGTCCTCCGCCTCCCGGTGCCCTCACGGGCGTTCCTTGAACGAACCTGACCCCGAAACTACAACAACCGGGCTGCGGCGCACGAGGCCAGTCCGCGGCCCCGCGACCCGTCGTTTCCGGGCCGGGCCCGCCCGTTCGTGAGGAGATTCGAGGATGCACGTTCCCGTGGTGGTGCTTGGCGGCGGGCCCGGTGGCTATGCGGCCGCGTTCCTCGCCGCCGACCTCGGCATGCAGGTGGCGATCGTCGAGCGCGACGAGCGGCTCGGCGGCACGTGTCTGCTCCGCGGGTGCATCCCGTCGAAGGCGCTCCTGCACGTCGGCCGCGTGCTCTCCGAGGCCCGCGAGATGGAGGAGTGGGGCATCCACTTCCAGAAGCCCTCGCTCGACATCACGGCGCTGCGGGCCCGCAAGGACAAGGTGATCGCGGCCCTCACCGGCGGCCTCGGGCAGCTCGCGCGGCGGCGGAACGTCACGCTCGTGCGGGGCGTGGCCCGGTTCGTGAACTCGACCACGCTCGAGGTCGCGGCCGTGGAGGCCGGCGGCGCGAGCCAGACGATCACGTTCGACCACTGCATTCTCGCCAGCGGCTCGCGGCCGGCCCGGATCCCGGCGTTCGACATCGGCAGCCCGCGGGTGATGGACTCGACCGGCGCCCTCGAGCTGGCCGACGTGCCCGAGTCGCTGCTCGTGGTGGGGGGCGGCTACATCGGCCTCGAGATGGGCACGGTGTACGCGGAGCTCGGCTCGAAGGTGTCGGTCGTCGAAGTCACCGACACGCTCCTCCCGGGCGCCGATCGCGACCTCGTGAAGCCGCTGCAGAAGCGGCTCGAGGGACTGTTCTCCGCGATCATGCTCAAGACGAAGGTGGTGAAGCTCGAAGACACGGGAAGCGCCGTGCGCGTTTCGTTCGAGGGGCCTGACGGCCCGAGCGTGCAGGAGTTCTCGCGGGTGCTCGTGGCGGTGGGGCGGCGGCCCAACTCCGACGGCCTCGGCCTCGAGAACACGAAGGTCGTCGTGAACGCCAAGGGCTTCGTCGAGGTGGACGGCCAGCAGCGGACCGCCGATCCCCACATCCTCGCCATCGGCGACGTGTGTGGTGAGCCGATGCTCGCGCACCGTGCGAGCCATCAAGGCAAGGTGGCGGTGGAGGCGCTCCACGGCGAGCCCGCG
>Ga0233425_10010626_pt1 | contig 11115 bp, 9 predicted proteins | sample Watercolumn_Towu_2_FD_181712 | JGI IMG/M metagenome (GOLD analysis project Ga0233425, IMG submission 181712) | Freshwater microbial communities from Lake Towuti, South Sulawesi, Indonesia - Watercolumn_Towuti2014_140_MG | ecosystem: Environmental > Aquatic > Freshwater > Lake | place: Indonesia...
AACGCTCGACAGGTTCGGGCGCATCGACGCGCTGGTGAACAGCGCCGGGCACCCGCCCAAGGGCGACCTGCTGGCCGTGTCCGACCGGGATTGGCACCAGGGCCTGGACATGCTGCTGCTCAACGTCGTGCGCCTGGCGCGGCTCGTGACCCCGGCGATGGAGAAGCAGGGCGGGGGCGCCATCGTCAACATCAGCACCTACGCGGCGTTCGAGCCCGACCCGGCGTTTCCGGTTTCGTGCTGCCTGCGCGCGGCGCTCGCCGATTTCTGCAAGCTCTACGCCGACCGCTACGCGGCCAAGGGCATCCGCATGAACAACGTGCTGCCGGGCTTCGTCGACAGCTTCCCGGAGAGCGCGGAGCGCATGCGCCAGATCCCCGCGCGCCGGTATGGCAGGGTCAAGGAGATCGCCGACACCGTCGCCTTCCTGCTGTCGGACGGGGCGGGCTACATCACCGGCCAGAACATCCGGGCGGACGGCGGGATCACGCGGTCGATTTGATTGAGAACTTGGTTCAGAGTGCCGGCAGAGGCCGTTGAAAGAAAAGGAAGAAGGTTCGCTGCATGATCCGCATTCCCGCCCCCGAGCTGCGCCGCGTCATCGCCGCGATCTTCAGCCGCGCCGGCAGCGCGCCCGAGGAGGCCGAGACCGTCGCGCGCCGGCTGGTCGACGCCAACTTGGTGGGGCACGACTCGCACGGCGTGGTGCGCATTCCCTCCTACATGGAACTCATCAAGACGGGCGGGGTGAAGCTCAACGCCCACGCCAAGGTCGTGCACGACGCGCCCAGCCTCGCGGTGATCGACGGTCAGGTGGGGATGGGCCAGGTGATCGGCGGCGAGGCGATGCAGATCGGCATCGCCAAGGCCAGGAAGCACGGCCTCGCCATGATCGCGCTGCGGCATTCCGGCCACCTCGGCCGCATCGGCGACTGGACCGAGATGTGCTGCGAGGCGGGGCTGGCCTCGGTCCATTTCGTCAACGTGGTCGGCGCGATCTCGATCGTGGCGCCGTTCGGCGGCACCGACGCGCGCACCTCCACCAACCCGGTGTCCGCGGGCATGCCGCGCGCCGACGGCCGGCACGTGATCTTCGACGCCGCCACGTCGAAGCTGGCCGAGGGCAAGGTGAAGGTCGCGCTCAACAAGGGCGCGGAGTTGCCGGAAGGCGCGCTGCTCGACAACCAGGGCAAGCCCACGCGCAACCCCGCCGACCTCTACACCACCCCGCGCGGGGCGCTGACGCCCATGGGCGAGCACAAGGGCTACGGCCTGTCGGTGATGTGCGAGCTCCTGGCCGGGCTGGTGACGGGCGGCGGCAGCCACCATCCCGCGACCGTCGGCAAGGGCTCGATCCGCAACAACATGCTGTCGTTCATCTTCGACCCGCTGCCGGGCGGCGACGCGGCCTGGGCGCGCGCCGACATGCAGGCGTTCGTGGACTGGATCACCGGCTCGCCGCCGGCGGAGCCCGGCAAGACGGTGATGCTGCCCGGCGACCCCGAGCGCAACACCCGCGCCGAGCGTCTGAAGAGCGGCGTGCCGCTCGACGACACCACCTGGGCCAACATCGTCAAGGCCGCCGTCGAATTGGGCATCGACCGGGCGGACGTCGAGAAGGCGGCGCGGCGGGCGAACTAGTTTTCTTGCCTGCGCTTCAGTTCGGCGCGCGCGAAGATGTAGCCGATGAAGCTTGGGCGCCTGATGTCCGCGGCCTTGCGAAACGCGGCCGCCGTGTCCGCGCGCCGGCCTGCGACCAGGTGCCACGCCCCGATGAAGCCGTAGGCCTCGCAGAGCTGGTTGGCGTCCGTCTCGGCATCGCGGCTGCGCGCGCGTTCGACGAGCCCTTCGGGGCCGAGCTCGCCCAGGAACAGCCGGTTGGCCGGCGCCGGCCAGCCCGTCGCGTTCGCCGCTTTCAGGTCCTCGCGCAGCGTCGCGCCGTCCGCGTCGCGGCCCGCGAGGCGCCGTGCGATGTACGTCCACAGCACGAGGTAGCTGTCGGAGGGCTGCGCGGCCAGCGCGGCGGCGAGCGCGTCCGCCGCCTCGGCATAGCGCCCGAGATATAGCAGCACGTAGGCGCGCCAGCGCCGCGACTCGTAATGCTGAGGTTCGACGGCAAGTACCCCGTCGAACGCCGCCAGCGACTCTTCATGCCGGCCGGCCTCGGCCAGGGCCAGGGCGCGGTTGTAGCGCGCGACGAACAGGTCCGGCGCGATCCGGAGCGCCGCGTCGTAGGCCAGCAGCGCCCGGCCGTAGTCGTCGAGCTTGCGGTAGGCGGTGCCCGCGTTGTTGTAGGCGAGCGCGTCGTTGGGCGACAAGCGGATCGCGGCGAGGTGGTCGTCGCGCGCGCGCTCGTAGTTGCCCTCGGCGAAATGGGCGCGGCCGCGGTTGTTGTAGGCCTCGGCGTAGTCGGGCTTGGCGGCGATCGCGCGGGTGAAGTCCGCGATCGCGGCGACGAACTCGCCCTGGTCGAAGCGGTTCATGCCGCGGTTGTAGTAGGCGGGCGCGTAGCCCGGGTCCAGCTCCAGCGCGCGGGAATAGTCGGCGTCGGCCAGGTCGATGCGGTTCTCCTTGCGGCGCTGGTTGCCGCGCAGGAGGTAGCTCCACGGCAGGTCGGGCGCGAGCGCGATCGCCGCGTCGTAGTCCCGGAGCGCCGCCGCGTCGTCGCCGAGCCGCGCCAGCATCCGGCCGCGCTGGTTGTGGGCGCGCGCGGCCTCGCGCGGCGGCAGGCGGCCGGCTTCGAGCGCGCGGGTGCAGGCCGCGACGATCGCCGGCGGCGGGCTTGCGTCGGCGAAGCAGGCGCGCGCGTCGGCGTCGGGGCCTTGGGCGTGCGCTGCGGCGGCGCACAAGAAGGCGCCGAGCAGGAAGGGAAGGGTCCGCATGGCCGGGGAGCCTAGCGCATTCCCGGGGCGGTGACAGCGCGGCGCGGGCGTCGTACACCAGCCCCCGATGAGCTTCCCCCTGGCCAAGCTGATCGGCTTCCTGGCCGATCCCGCGACCCTGATCCTGCTCGCCTTCGCGGCGGCGGCTTTGCTGTGGTTCACGCCCTGGCGGCGCTGGGCGCGGCGCCTCGCGGTCTGCGGGATCGCGGCCTATCTGGTCGCCGCGATCGTGCCGCTCGGCGACCTGCTGCTGCTGCCGCTCGAGGAGCGGTTCCCGCGCAATCCGGTCCCGGACCGGCGCATCGACGGCGTCGTGGTGCTGGGCGGCATGATCGACCCCCTGGTTTCCAGCGCCCGCGGCCAGGTGCAGCTCAACGAAAGCGCCGACCGGCTCGTGGCGCTGGTCGAGCTGGCGCGGCGGTTCCCCGACGCGCGGCTGGTGTTCACCGGCGGTTCGGGCCTGTTGTTCGAGCCGCAGCACCGCGAGGCCGACCACGCCCGCGACATCCTGCCGCGCCTCGGCGTGCCGGCGGAGCGCGTGACCTTCGAGCGCAACAGCCGCGACACCTACGAGAACGCAGTCCTGACCGCCGAAATCGTGCGCCCGCAAAAAGACGCGCCGTGGCTGCTGGTGACCTCGGCGCGGCACATGCCGCGCGCCGTGGGCGCGTTCCGCGCGGCGGGCTGGCGCGTGGTCGCCTGGCCGGTGGACTACGCGACCGACGGGCGCGTGCGCCTGCGCCCCGGATTCAACGCGCTCGGCAACCTGCAACGCCTCGCCTGGGCCCTGCACGAATGGCTCGGCCTCGCGGCCTACCGCGCAACCGGCCGCAGCGACTCGCTTTTCCCGGGGCCGTGAGGGGGGATGGGCAAATTTCGTGGACAAGCGAATCGCGCTATGGCAATACGATTCGCGGGAAGGGTAGGAGAAACGTTGGGATGGAATGCCCGGCTCCCGTCCGCTCGCCCGCCCGCTTCCGCTAGAACGCCGTAGCTTCCTGCGCCTGTCGCTGGGCGCGGCGACCGCCGCCGCGTGGCCCGCGCCACGGGCGCGCGCCCAGGGCGACTTCAGGGCCTGGCTCCAGGAGTTCAAGGCCGAGGCGCTCGCGGCCGGCCTCAAGCAGTCCACGCTCGACGAGGCGCTGGACAACATCCAGCCGCTGCCGCGGGTGATCGAGCTCGACCGCAAGCAGCCCGAGTTCGTCCTGACGTTCCGGGAATACATGCAGCGCGTGGTCAACGACGCGCGCGTGGAGAAGGGCCGGCGCCTCCTGGACGAGCACAAGGCGCTGCTGGAGGAGGTAGGCCGCAGGTTCGGCGTGCAGCCGCGCTTCATCGTCGCGCTGTGGGGCATCGAGACCGATTTCGGCCGGCTCACCGGCGGCTTCCCGGTGATCGCGGCGCTCGCCACGCTCGCCTTCGAGGGCCGCCGCGCCGCGTTCTTCCGCAAGGAGCTGCTGAACGCGCTCAGGATCGCGGACCAGGGCCACATCCGCCCGGGCGAGATGACCGGGAGCTGGGCCGGGGCGATGGGCCAGAGCCAGTTCATGCCGTCGAGCTTCCTCAGCTACGCCGTCGATTTCGACGGCGACGGCAGGCCCGACATTTGGACCACGCTGCCCGACGTGTTCGCCTCGATCGCCAACTACCTCGGCAAGTCGGGCTGGAACGGCGAGCAGGACTGGGGCCGCGCGGTCAGGCTGCCGGAGGGCTTCGATGGCGCGCAGGCCGGTCTGGAGGTCAAGAAGCCGCTCCGGGAATGGGGCAGGCTCGGCGTGCGCCGGGCCGACGGCGGGCCGTTGCCCGAGCGCCCGTTCGACGCCTCGATCGTGCTGCCGGGCAACGGCGGCGACGCCTTCGCGGTCTACGACAACTACCGCGTCATCATGAAGTGGAACCGCTCGCTCTATTTCGCGACGGCCGTCGGCACGCTGGCCGACCGCATCGGCGGGGGGAGCTGAGCGATGGATCTCGCCCAAGCCACGCTCCGGCTCGGCGTCGCCGCCGCGCTTTGCGCCGGCCTGGCGGCCTGCGCCGAAAGCCAGCTCGCCTCGCACGCGGTCAAGAAGGCGCAGCGCGGCATCGCCCAGCGCGAGCAGCAGGCCGCGATTCCCAAGGACAACGAGCGCCGCGCCGACGGCTCCCTGACCTTCTACAAGGTCGGCGAGCCCTACCAGATCGACGGCAAGTGGTACTACCCCAAGGAGGACTACTCCTACCGCGAGACCGGCGTGGCCTCGTGGTACGGCGACGAGTTCCACGGCCGCTTCACCGCCAACGGCGAGATCTTCGACATGAACGCGGTCTCGGCCGCGCACCGCACGCTGCCGATGCCGAGCGTCGTGCGCATCACGAACCTGGAGAACGGCCGCTCGATGGTGGTGCGCGTCAACGACCGCGGGCCGTTCGTGAAGGACCGCATCGTCGACCTGTCGCACCGCGGCGCGGACCTGCTGGGGTTCCGCGCCAAGGGCACCGCGCGCGTCAAGGTCGAGATCCTCGAGCAGGCGAGCCGCAAGATGAAGGAGGCGGCGCTGCAGGGCCGCAAGCTCACGATCGCCGAGCTCGCCCCGGGCGCCGACGATGAGTCCGCCGCCCCCGCCGCGCTTGCGTCCGCAGGCGAGCCGCCGCCGCCGCTCGCGGCCCCGCGCATCGCGGTCAGCGCCGTGCCGCTCGACGCCCCGCCGCCCGGCGCCGCGGCGGACGCCGAAGCGGTCCAGCTCGCCGCAATCCCGACCGCGGCCGGCCCCGCGGCCAACGGAGCGCCCAACGGAGCGTCCGGCGGAGGCGCTCCGGCGAGCCGCCCCTGGGCGCGGCCGGTCTACGTCCAGACCGGCGCCTATGCCCAGTTCGACAACGCCGTGCGCGTGCAGAACTCGCTCGACGGCCTCGGCCCCGCGACCCTGTCGCCCGCGACCGGCAACGGCCAGCGGTTCTACCGTGTGCGCCTGGGGCCGTTCGCCTCGCCCGACCACGCGCAGAGCACCCTTGAACAGGTGGTGAAGAGGGGGTATGCGGGAGCCAAGATCGTCGCCGATTAACGCTTGCGGCGGCGCGCCCGCATTCCGGCGCGGAATCGGCGCAATCCGGGCCTAGGCTCGGCCGCGCAAGCGCCTGACAGAAGGTAATCCGATGAGACTGACCACGATCCTCACCTGCGCCCTGGCGGCGGCCCTGGCCGCCGCGCTGGTGGCGGGACCGGCGCCCGTTTCCGCCCAGCAGGCGCCGGACAAGCCCGCCGCCAAGACCGCGAAGGACAAGCGCGCGCCCAAGCAATCCGCCGCCAAGGCGCAAGGCCAGCCGGGCGCGGAGCCCGCAGGCGCCGCGGGCAAGGCTCCCAGCATCGACACCGAGGTCCGCAACGCCATCCTGATCGACCACCAGACCGGCCAGGTGATGTTCGAGAAGGCGGCGGACGAGCGCATCGGCCCCGCCTCGATGAGCAAGATGATGACCGTCTACCTGGCCTTCGAGCAGATCAAGAAGGGCCAGCTCAAGATGGACGACACGCTGGCCGTCAGCGACAAGACCTGGAAGGAATGGAACAACCGCGGCTCGACCATGTTCATTCCCGCGCGCGCGCGCGTGAAGGTCGAGGACCTGCTGCGCGGCATCATCGTCCAGTCCGGCAACGACGCCTGCGTGGTGCTGGCCGAGGGCCTGTACGGCTCGGAGGCCGCGTTCGCCGACGCCGCGAACCGGCGCGCGAAGGAGCTGGGCCTGACCAACAGCCGCTTCACCAACTCGACCGGCTGGCCCGACCCGGACCACTACATGTCCGTGCGCGACCTCGCGATCCTGGGCAAGCGGCTGATCGACGACTTCCCCGAGTTCTATCCGATGTTCAAGGAGAAGGACTTCACCTACAACGGCACGCGCCAGGGCAACCGCAACCCGCTATTGTACAAGGACACCGGCGCCGACGGCATCAAGACCGGCCACACCGAGGAGGCGGGCTTCGGCCTCACCGCCTCGGCGGTGCGGGGCGGCCGGCGCATCGTCATGGCGGTGCACGGCCTCGGCAACATGCGCCAGCGCGCCGGCGAGGCCGAGCGGATCTTGGACTGGGCCTTCCGCGCCTTCGCCACCTACAGCCTGTTCAAGGCCGGCGACAAGGTGGGCGAGGCCGAGGTGTGGCTGGGCGAGAAGCTCAAGGTGCCGGTGACGGCGAGCGAGGACGTGGCCGTCACGCTGGGCCGCGAGGCGCGGCGCGACCTGAAGGTGCAGGTCGTGACCGAGGAGCCGGTGCCGGCGCCGGTCAGGAAGGGCGACCGGATCGGCAAGCTCGTGATCGCCGCGCCCGGCATCGCCGCGCGCGAGGTGCCGCTCGAGGCCGCCGAGGACGTGGAGAAGCTCGGCACCCTCGCGCGCATCGGCGTGTCGCTCGGCTACGTGCTGCTGGGCTCGCCCTCCAAGTCCTCGAAGTAGCGCGGGCCCGTTGAGCGCCGACGACGCAGCGCCGCGCGGGCGGTTCATCACGCTCGAAGGCGGCGAGGGCGGGGGCAAGTCGACCCAGGCCTTCCGCCTGGTCGCGGCCCTGCGCCGCACGGGCCTCCAGGCGGAATGCACGCGCGAGCCCGGCGGCGCCGAGGGCGCGGAGGTGATCCGCAAGCTCCTGGTCGAGGGCGGCACGGGACGCTGGGACGCCGAAACCGAGCTGCTGCTGCATTTCGCCGCGCGCCGCGACCACCTGCGCCGCACGGTGTGGCCCACGCTCGAACGCGGCTGCTGGCTGGTCTGCGACCGCTTCGCCGATTCCACGATGGCCTACCAGGGCTACGGCCAGGGCCTGGGCCGCGCGCCGGTCGAGGCGCTTTACAAGATCGTGGTCGGCGACTTCAAGCCCGACCTGACGCTGATCCTGGACCTGCCGGTCGAGGATGGCTTGCAGCGCGCGGCCCTGCGCGGCGGGGAGAACCGCTACGAGCGCATGGGCCCGGACTTTCACCGCCGCCTGCGCGAGGGGTTCCTCGAAATCGCGCGGCGCGAGCCGGACCGCTGCGTGGTGATCGACGCGGCGCAGTCCGCCGACGCGGTCGCCGAGGCCATCGCTAGAGCCGTGCGCGAGCGCCTCGGCGCCGCGATCTGAGGCGCCGCTCCCTATCAAGAAGCGTCAGGCGCGGGCTCGTCCCGCGACTGTCCGGTTCAGGGTCCACACCGTCGCGCAATCACTCAGTCGTCATGGCCGGGCCGCCCTCCGTAGCCTTGGCGAAGGAGGGTGAGTCCCGGCCATCCACGTCGTCAGGCTGTTGAAACGCAACCGAGATCAAACCCCGTCGCTCCGGCGTCGCACGGCCGACGTGGATGCCCGCGACAAGCGCGGGCATGACGTGAATGTGGTAAGTCTGGGCTATGGTCGCCAAAACGAACGACGAAACCCATCCCGACGACGATCCGTCGGAGCGAAGCCCGCGGACCAACCCTGTCCTCTACGGGCAAGAGCAGGCCGAGGCCGCGCTCCTGGCGGCGTGGCGCTCCGGCCGCATGCCGCATGCCTGGCTCCTGTGCGGGCCGCGCGGCATCGGCAAGGCGACGCTGGCGTTCCGCTTCGCGCGCTTCGTCCTTTCCGGCGGCGGGCGGGCGGGCGGCCTGTTCGGCGGCGGCAACTCCCTGGCGCTCGACCCGCAGGACCGGGTGTTCCAGCGCGTTGCGGCCCTCGGCCATTCCGATTTCCGCCTGGTGCGCCGCAGCCAGAACCGGAAGACCGGGAAGTGGCGCGGCGAGATCGTGGTGGACGACGTGCGCGACATGGGCGCGTTCCTGAAGCTCACGGCGGGCGAGGGGGACTGGCGCGTGGTCGTGATCGACAGCGCCGACGAGATGAACCGCAACGCCGCCAACGCGGCGCTGAAGGCGATCGAGGAGCCGCCGGCGCGGGCGCTCGTGCTGCTGGTCAGCCACGCGCCGGGCAGGCTGCTGTCGACCATCCGCTCGCGCTGCCGGCGGCTCGACCTGCACCCGCTCGACGACGCCACGGTGAAAAAAATCGTCGCGCGCCACGTGCCCGACCTCGACCCCGGCGAGCTGGACGAGCTCGCGCGCCTGGCGGAGGGCAGCGCCGGCCGCGCGCTCGCGCTCGCCGACCACGGCGGGGTCGAACTGCACCGGCGGCTGCTCGCGATCCTCGCGGCCTATCCCGCGCTCGACGCCCCCGCGCTCGACCGCCTGGTCGGCGACCTCGGCCGCGCCGGGGCGGAAGAGGGCTTCCGCGTGTTCGGCGAGATGCTGACCGGCCTGATCGGCCGGCTGTGCCGCGACCGGCGCGCGGGCCGCCCCGCGCCCGCGGCCTACGCCGAGGAGGCGCCGGTGGCGGAGCGGCTGGCCGCCGCGTGCGGCCTTGATCGCTGGCTTGCGGTGTGGGAAAAGCTCGCGCGGCTTTTCGCCCGCGCCGAAAGCGCCAATCTGGATCGCAGGCAGGTCGTGCTCGACGCCGTGCTGTCGGTGGCCTACGCGGCGCGGAACTGAGGGATGCTCATACCCTCTCACGTCGTCATGGCCGCACTTGTTGCGGCCATCCACGTCGATGCGGCGGCAAACCGAGGCACGTGGACGACGTGGATGGCCGGGACAAGCCCGGCCATGACGGAATGAGGCAAAGGGTAGAATACGAACCGCCAATGACCGCCCGCTTCTACATCACCACGCCGATCTACTACGTGAACGACAAGCCGCATATCGGGCACGCGTACACCACGCTGGCCTGCGACGCGATCGCGCGTTTCATGCGGCTGGACGGGCGCGAGGTGTTCTTCCTCACCGGCACCGACGAGCACGGCCAGAAGGTCGAGAAGGCCGCGAAGGACGCGGGCGAGGAGCCGCAGGCCTTCACCGACCGGGTGTCGCAGAACTTCCGCGACCTCGCCAGGGCCATGAACTTCTCGCACGACGACTTCATCCGCACCACCGAGCCGCGCCACATCAAGGCCTCGCAGGCGATCTGGCAGGCCCTGGTGAAGTCGGGCGACATCTATCTCGGCAGCTACGCGGGCTGGTACGCGGTGCGCGACGAGGCGTTCTACGGCGAGGACGAGCTCGCCCAGGGCGCCGACGGCAAGAAGTACGCGCCCTCGGGCGCGCCGGTGGAGTGGGTGGAGGAGCCGAGCTATTTCTTCAAGCTCTCGGCCTGGCAGGACCGGCTGCTCGAGTTCTACGCCGACAATCCCAAGTTCATCCTGCCGGAGAGCCGGCGCAACGAGGTGGTGAGTTTCGTCAAGTCGGGCCTCAAGGACCTGAGCGTTTCGCGCACGTCCTTCAAGTGGGGCGTGAAGGTGCCGGGCGACGACAGGCACATCATGTACGTTTGGCTCGACGCGCTCACGAATTACATCACCGCCGCCGGCTATCCCGATGCGAACGCGCCCCGATGGCGGTTCTGGCCGGCCGACCTGCACATGGTGGGCAAGGACATTCTGCGGTTCCACGCCGTGTATTGGCCGGCGTTTTTGATGTCGGCCGGCATCGCGCCGCCCAAGCGCGTGTTCGCGCACGGCTGGTGGACCAACGAGGGGCAGAAAATCTCGAAGTCGCTCGGCAACATCATCGATCCCCTGAAGCTGATCGCGACCTACGGCCTCGACCAGACCCGGTATTTCCTGCTGCGCGAGGTGCCGTTCGGCAACGACGGCGACTTCTCGCACAAGGCGATGGTGGGGCGGATCAACGCCGAGCTCGCCAACGGCATCGGCAACCTGGCGCAGCGCACGCTCTCGTTCATCGCCAAGAACTGCGGCGGCACGCTGCCGGCGCCGGGGGCGCTGACCGAGGCCGACAACGCCATGCTGGCCGCGGCGCGCGGCCTGCTGCCGGCGATGCGCGCGGCCGTGGAGCTTCAGGAGCTGCACAAGGCGCTGGGCGACTGGGTGGACGTGATGGTGCGCGCCAACCAGTACATCGACGCCCAGGCGCCCTGGGCGCTGCGCAAGACCGATGTCAAGCGCATGGAGACGGTGCTGTGGGTGCTGGCGGAGACGCTGCGCCACCTCGGCGCGTTGATGCAGCCCTTCATGCCCGAGGCGGGCGGAAAGCTGCTCGACCAGCTCGCCGTGCCCGCGACCGCGCGCGCTTTCGCGAACCTGGGCGAAAAGGACGCGCTGAAACCCGGGATCGCGCTGCCCGCGCCCCAGGGCATCTTCCCGCGCTTCGTCGAGGCGGCGGAGTGAATCGCGGCACGCCCCCCTCCCTAACCCTCCCCCGCTACGCGCGGCAAGTGCCGCGCGTGGGGGGAGGGGACTCT
>Ga0233425_10010627_pt1 | contig 11112 bp, 8 predicted proteins | sample Watercolumn_Towu_2_FD_181712 | JGI IMG/M metagenome (GOLD analysis project Ga0233425, IMG submission 181712) | Freshwater microbial communities from Lake Towuti, South Sulawesi, Indonesia - Watercolumn_Towuti2014_140_MG | ecosystem: Environmental > Aquatic > Freshwater > Lake | place: Indonesia...
CTGGCATGGCTCAGCCTCTGACTCTTCGCCTCGCGGGTGGTCCCCAGGACACCACAGAATGATCGCCCCGCCGCAGCCTGCAGGCCCTGGAGCCTGGAGCCTGGAGCCTGGAGCCGACGATTATGGCTCACTGCCGCACGTGGTGGTCCGTCGCCTCGAGGTCCTCGCCCCACACGATCGCGGTGAACCGCTCGATGGTCGTGCGCGGGTCCTGCCAGCAGCTCGGCTCCATCCCCGCCTTGTGGCAGGTCCGGGCCAGGAACTCGTCGCGGTTCCAGCCCCACTCCACCGGGACCTGCGGGAGGAGGAGGCCGCTGTTCATCGCACGCGACATGATGAGTCCGTCGCGTCCGACGACGATCGAGGTCGGATCGGTCACGGGCCGCGGCGGCGTGAGCACCGAGATCTCGTAGCTCAAATACTGGATCTCGCGCTCCTCGACCGGGTGGAAACGCCGGTCATGGATGGCCGCGCTCCGGCCCACGTCGATGATGCACTGATACAGCGGGACCCTCGCCACGACGTGGCCGATACACCCCCGGAGCTCGTCGCCCGGGCCCGTGCACCTCCCCTCGTCATCGGTATCGCAGGTCAGGGTGACGAACGCTGCGCCGTTGCGCCTGAGGACCTCCGAGCCCGGCCGGCTCGACGGCGCGGGCTCGCTTCGCACCGCGGCTACCACGGTCCTCCTGGCGAGGTCCATCAGCACTCGCCGGTCCTCGCGGGTGAACGGGATCGCCCCGCTCCGCTCCTCGCTCGGGACCGATCCGCCGGTCGTGGCGGGCGCCGGCTGTGCCGGCGCGACCTCGGTCCGCACACCGCGGTCGAGCGAGAACGCCACCGCGCCGTAGCCCACGACGCGCGATCGGTCGCCGGCCGTGTCTCCGCTGTTCTGGTACCGCAGGAGAGTGGTCCGGCGCGCTCCAGCGTCATAGAGGTTGAAGAGCTCCATGAGGGTGAGGATCGGGAAGTACCCGCACGGCATGTTCCTCAGGCCCGGCCCGCGCTGCCGGAATCCAGCGATGTCCAGGTCCGTGATGAGCGACAGGATCCCGCGGTCGATCTCGGTCGCCTCGTCGTCAGGGTAGAAGTGGGAAAGGTCCGAGCTGGCCACGAATAGCACGTCTCGCCGCCGGCCAAGCTGCTCGTGGAGCACGTGCGCGAGGCGCTGCGCATGCGCCTCCTCCCCGGTCGCCAGGATGATCGGGACGACGCGGAAACCCTCCCCCAAGGCGAGCTGGAGCAGGGGGATCTGGATCTCCATGGAATGCTCGCCGCGAAACGCCTGCTCGTTGACCTCGAGCACGTCGCCACCCGCGGCGACGAGCTGCCGCACGACGTCCCGGTCGATCGGGACCGGTCCGAGCGGAGTCTCGTACTCGTCATGGTCGAGCAACGCCACCTTGGGCGTGCTCCGGTGGTGTGAGAGCGCCATGACGACGACCGTCTTGTATCCGCGGCCGCGGGCCTGGATGTGGGCGTAGGCCGCGGTGGGACCGGAGAACCTGTACCCCGCGTGCGGCGCGACGAAGCCGATCAGGTCCCGGCCCTCGAGCTCGCTCGAGACTGGCGCCTGTTCGAGGTACCCCGTGAGCTCCCGCCGCAGCTCGGCGGCGTCGCTGGTGTAGAACCCCTCCCCTGCCGGCGCCGCCACCTGGGCGGGGAAGATGCGGCCGCTGGGACGGGGCGGAGTTTCACGCTCACGCTCACGCTCACGCTCACGCTCACGCTCACGCTCGTCTGCGGGCCGTTCGGGCTGCCGCGTGGAGGAAGGGCAGGCAACGAACATCGCGGCCACGCAGCCCAGACCGAGATGACGCCACGCCGTGCTCATCACGTGCCTCCTCACGCCCCCATCGGCGGCGGCGGGACGTCGCCGTGGAGGTAGTTCCGCTCCCAGAGCCGGAACATCAACATGCCCCACAGGACCTGGCTGTTCTGCCGGATGCCCGACTGGTGGTCGTCCCAGAGCTTCCGCAGCGCGCCGAGGCTCACGTGATCGCCGAGCACGGAGCCGCGGTCGAAGAGGGTCTCGTGGGCCATCTCGCGGAGCTCGCGCCTGAGCCAGACGGGCACCGGCGGCGTGAAGCCCTGCTTGGGCCGCTCGAGCACCTCGCGTGGCACCATCGTCGCCGCGAGCTGGCGCAGCACCCACTTGCCCTTGTCGCCCCTGAGTCGAAGGTCCACCGGGAGCCGGGCCGCGAGCTCCATGATACGGTGGTCGAGCAGCGGGCACCGGACCTCGAGCGACACGGCCATGCTCATCCGGTCGACCTTCACCAGCACGTCCTCGGTCATGTAGGACTGGATGTCCGTGTGCTGGCTCCGGCCGAGCGGGTCGGGCGCGTCGCTCCCCGTGTAGAACGGGCCGACTGCCTCGTACGGCGTGAACCCAAGGAGCTGGCGCTTCATCGATTCCGTGTAGAGCCGCTCTCGCGCGGGCGGGTGCATGAAGGAGAGATCGAGGTAGAACGCCCGGGCGTCCGACACCGCGAGGTTGGTCAGGATGGTCTTCAGCCGCAGCGGCCTCGGGAGCCAGTCCCACTTGGGGTACAGGCTCCCCGCCGGGCCGAAGACGAGCCCCCGGATGTTCGCCGGCACGGCCGCGCGCAGCCTCGACTCGACCACGTGCGGCCGGTACCGGAAGGTGTACCCGCCGAAGGTCTCGTCACCGCCGTCGCCGCTCAGGGCCACGGTGACCTGCTGGCGCGCCATCTTGCACACGTAGTAGGTCGGGATGGCGCTCGGGTCGGCCAGGGGCTCGTCGAAGTGCCAGCCGAGCAGATCGAGCACCTTGACCGCGTCGGGCTTCACCGTGAACTCGTGATGCTCGGTCTTGCAGACCTCGGCGACCTTCCGCGCATGCGGCAGCTCGTCGTACGCGGCCACGTCGAAGCCGATCGCGTTGGTCTTGACGGGCTCGGTCATGACCCGCGACATCTGGCCCACGACGAGGCTCGAGTCGATGCCGCCCGAGAGGAACGCGCCGAGAGGCACCTCGCTCATCAACCGGCAGCGAACGGCCTGCTCGACGAGCTCGGCGAGCTGCTCGCCGGCCTCGCGCTCGGACACCGGCGGCCCAGGCTGGAACGAGAGGCTCCAGTACCGCCGCTCTCGCATGCCGGCTTCGTCGAACACGAGGTAGTGGCCCGGCCGGAGCTTGCGCACGTCCTTCAGGATGCACCGGGGCGACGGCACGTAACCGAGCGTGAAATAGCAGTCGAGCCCCTCAAGGTCGATCTCGCGCGCCACCTCTCCGCCGACGACGAGCGACTTGAGCTCCGAGCCGAACGCGAGCCGCGTGCCTCGCCGCGCGTAATACAGCGGCTTCTTGCCGACGCGGTCGCGGGCCAGGAGGAGCCTTCGTCTTTTACTGTCCCAGATCGCGAAGGCGAACATGCCCCAGAGTCGCTCGACGCAGGCTTCCCCGAATTCTTCGTAGAGGTGGACGATGGCCTCGGTATCGGAGTTGGTGGCGAACTGGTGTCCCTTCGCGACCAGGAGGTCGCGGAGCTCGAGGAAGTTGTAGATCTCGCCGTTGAACACGATCTGGACCGACCCGTCCTCGTTGCCGAGCGGTTGCTGGCCGGTCGCGCAATCGATGATGCTGAGCCTCCGGTGGCCCAGTGCCGCGTGACCGTCGATGAAGTGCCCCTCCTCATCCGGCCCTCGGTGGAAGATGATGTCGGTCATGGATCGGAGCCGGCGGCGCTCGGCGTCCCGGTCGATCCCCGAGAGGTCCACGAGACCGGTGATCCCGCACATGATGCCCTCGTCCTCTCCCGCGCTATGCCAGGAGCTCCCGGTAGATGGCGCGGAACCTCTCGATCATTCCCTCGAACGTGAACCGGTCCAGGTATAACTGTCGTGCGGCCTCGCCCATGGACCTGGCTCTGTCGGGCGCTTCGATCAGCTCCCGGATGGCCGCGGTGAGCGCGTCCTGGTCGCGGGATTCGACGAGCAGCCCGGTCCGCCCGTGCTCGAGCACCTCGGGCGTGCCGCCCACGGAGGTCGCGACGGCCGGGACGCCCGCGGCCATCGCCCCCACGAGCGCGAGCGAGGTCCCTTCGGTCAGGCTCGGCAACAGGAAGATGTCCATGGCTCGGACCAGCTCCGCGGCGTCGGCGCGGAACCCGGTCATCACGACCTTGTCGGTCACGCCGTGCTCCTCGGCCGCGGCCTCGATCTCCGCGCGTGCCGGCCCGTCTCCGATGACGAGCAGCCGGAGCCGCGGGAAGTCGGACAGCAAGCTGGCGAGCGAGGCGATGGCGAGTGGGACGTTCTTGACCGGGTCGAGCCGGCCGACCGTACCCGTCACGATGTCTCCTGGATCGAGCCCGAGCTGGAGCCGGATCGCGTCGCGGGTCGCCCGGTCCGCCGGGGGCGGCGACATGACGCCGTTGTAGACCACCTCGATCGATTCGCGCGCAAGGCCTTCGTACCGCACGACCCGCTCGCGGCACTCCTCCGAGACGGCGACGACGCGGCTCGTGAGGCGCTGGAACACGTGTGAATTGACGGCGATCCTCTTCGGGCTGTCGATCTCGGGGTAGTGGCGTCCGTGCTCGTGGAAGAGCAGGCGCACCCGCGGTGACAGGACCCGGGCCAACGCAGAATAGAAATATGGCGTGTACTGGTGCGCGTGGATCATACGCACGCCGTTCCGGTGCGCCAGCGCAGCGAGTCGGGCGGCAACGACGAGGTCGATCCCGGGCTGACGTCCGATCTCGTACACCGGGACCCCGCCTCGACGCACGTCCGGCGCCCAGAGCCCGGCCTCGTCGATGCAGGCCACGAGGATGTCGAACTCATCGCTCAGGGTCGTCGCGATCTGGGCCGCGAGCCTCTCGGCGCCCCCGAGGTTCAAGCTGTGCACCACGTGCATGACGCGGCTGGCCATCTCCACCGTTCCTGGCGCGAGAGTACCGCCATCGACAGGTAAGCGCCAAGCCTCATTGACAGGTTAAAGACTTCGGGGCACGCTTCCTGTCTGAATTGAGACAGGCCGCGGGTGGTGAGGACGGCGGCGGCTGGTCAACCGTCCGGATGCCTGTCGATGTGCATGGCGCACATCATCGGGAGGACACGGTGGAAGAAAACAAGAACCGCGTGCGGGCATACGTTGAAGAGAACTTCCTCTTCGGGGCCGAGGGCATCACCGAGCAGACCTCGCTGCTCGACGAGGGGTACATCGACTCGACGAGCGTGCTCGAGATCGTGAGCTTCCTCGAGGAGAGCTTCGGGATCAAGGTCGCAGACGAGGAGCTCGTCCCGGAGAACTTCGGATCGCTCGGCAACATGTTCGCGTACCTCGAACGCAAGCTCGCGGCGTGAGCGGGGGATAAAATGAATCCCAGGCTCCTCGAGGACCTGCTCGTCAACGGCGCCGAGCGGCATCCGGACAGGCCGTTCATCTGGTCGAAGAAGACGTGGTTCACCTATGGCCAGCTCGGGGAGATGACCGCGCGCGTCGCGGCGTTCCTCGCGCGATCCGGGCTCCGGACGGGGGACCGTGTCGTCTTCATCCTGGAGAACAGCGAGCTGTACGTCGCGGCGTACTACGGCACGCTCCGCGCCGGAGGCGTGTGCGTCGCCCTCAACCACGCCACGGTGGCCGACGAGATCCTGACGGTTCTGGCGGACTGCGAGCCACGGGTCGTCGTGGCCCAGAGGTCGGTGCTCAAGCACCTCGCTGGCGCTCTCCCGGAGTCGCCGGCCTCCGTGGAGCTCCTGGTCACGGTCGGGGGCGTCATGCCGCCGGACGCGGCCGCAGGGCGGCGTACGGTGAAGCTCGAGGACGTCCTGTCCGAGCCCGCCGCGTCGGTCCCGTCGGACCCGCGGGGCCCGGACGACCTCTGCTCGATCATCTACACCTCCGGGACCACGGGCAAACCCAAGGGCGTGATGCTGTCGCACGCCAACCTGCTGTCGAACGCCGAGAGCATCGTGGAGTACCTCGAGCTGGGCGAGGCGGACCGGGTGATGTGCGTGCTGCCGTTCTTCTTCTCGTACGGCAACTCGCTCCTGACGACCCACATGTGGGTCGGTGGGTCGCTCGTCCTGCACAACGGGTTCGTGTTCCCCAACGTCATGCTCGACGAGATGCTCGAGGAGCGGTGCACGGGGTTCTCCGGCGTGCCATCGACCTACGCCCTGCTCATGCACCGGTCCAAGTTCAAGCAGATGGACTTCCCCGACCTGCGGTACGTGACCATCGCGGGCGGCGGGCTCCCGGCGCCCGCGCAGGCCGAGCTCAAGTCGGTGATCCCGAGGGCCACGGTGTTCAACATGTACGGCCAGACCGAGGGAGCCGCTCGGCTGAGCTACCTCGAGCCGGCTCGTTTCGAGGACAAGCTCGGCTCGATCGGCAAGGGGATCCCCGGCGTCGAGCTCCGCGTCGTGACCTCGGACGGCACGCCGACGCGCCCGGGAGAAACGGGGGAGATCATCGCCCGCGGCCCGAACATCATGATGGGCTACTGGGGAGGTGACGCGGAGACCGCGACGGTCCTGCGCGACGGGTGGCTGTGGACCGGAGACCTGGCGAACGTCGATGAGGACGGCTTCATCTTCATCGTTTCGCGCAAGAAGGACATCATCAAGAGCGGCGCGTTCCGCATCGGGCCGAACCACATCGAGTCGGTGCTCATCGAGCACCAGGCCGTCGAAGAGGTCGCCGTCGTCGGCGCGCCGGACAAGCTCCTTGGCGAGGCCATCGTGGCCTACATCATCTTCAGACCGGACACGCACGTCACCGAGCGTGACTTGCTCGAGCACTGTCACGAGCGCCTGCCCGGATACAAGGTCCCGAAGCGATTCGAGATCGTCGAGTCCTTGCCCAAGACGACATCGGGCAAGGTGCAGAAGCACGTCCTCCGCGAGCGCGAGGAGCAGATGGCTCGAGAGCGCGGAGAGCTGCCCTGATCCCTTTCATTTGCGGACGGGCTGACACGACTGGTATGGTAGGCGGCGAGGCGACTCCGGCGCTCCATGAACGATAGGCACAATAGACGTCCGCCCGAAGGAGCCATTCCCGGGACGTTGGACAACGGCTCCGGGGATCAGTGGCCGTACCAGGGCATCGACATGGGCAACGCGCCGCAACCGGGCGGGGAGTACTCGTACGACCAGAACGCCTACCCTGAATACGCGGCGACCGAGTACGCACCGGGCGTCGAGATGGTTCCCTATATCGAAGCCCAGCAGCAGGGGCCGTACGACGAGCCCACGCGGATCTACATCCCTGGCGACGAGAGCCAGCAGCAGGCCCGGGTCGCGGCCGAGTACCAGGCCCAGATCGAAGCAGTCTATCCACAAGCTCCCGTGATGGACTACGGCTACCAGTACGCTCAGCAGCAGGCGTATGCGCCTCATGCGTACGTCGAGCAGATGGGGTCGATCCCCCAGGGCCAGTCGCTCGCCATCATCGATTCGGGCGCGGGCGCGTCGCGCGTCGTGGTCGTCTACCCGACGGCCGTCACTCCGCCGTCGCCCGAGCTGCTCATGGTCCAGCGCCCCGACACGGTCACCGCGGACCAGTATCGGATGCTCAGGTTCAAGCTCCTCGATCGACCGTCTTCGCAGCTCATCGCGGTCACGAGCCCGACGAAGGGCGTGGGCGCGTCCGTCACCGCTGCCAACCTCGCCCTGTCGCTCGCCGAGGCCGGTCGAGCCAGGGTCGTCCTTGTCGATACTGACGTGAGGAACGCCCGGCAGTCGCGGATCTTCGGCATCGAGTCCGACGTGGGCCTGACGGTGGAGCTCGAGCGGCGTCACGCGGATCCGGACATCTCCGTGCGCGTGGTCGCGGTCGCGGCCGCCATGGCCATCCTCCCGGCCGGGCACGACGTCCCGAACCCCACGGCGATGCTCGGGTCCGACGTGATGGCGCGGCTCCTCGAGGACCTGAGGTACATGTACGACCACATCGTGCTCGACGTGGCCGCGGTCCTCGATCGCTCCGACGCCGCGGCGATCCACAACCTCGTGGACACCTTTGTCCTCGTCGCGCTCAGCGGGGTCACGACGACCGACGACATCGAGAAGGCGGAGGAGAAGCTCCCGAGGAAGAAGGTCGCCGGAGTCGTGCTCAACAGCATGCCGAAGCAGCCGAAGGGACTGGTCCGCGGTCTCATCCACCTGATGCAGTCGCCCGGGCGGCGGAGGAAGTACATCAAGCGCGGCAAGAACCAGTGAGCACTCGGCTCACCACAGGGGCGAGATGGGCAGAGCGAGGCGGATACTCCTGAACACCCTGTGGCTCCTGTTCTCCCAGGTCCTGACCACGCTGGCGGCGCTCTGGGTCACGGGCTACGTCGCCAGCGAGCTCGGCGAGACCGGTTTCGGCGAGCTGAACGGCGCCGACGCTTTCGTCATGCTCTTCTCGCCGATCGTGTTCGCCGGGATCCAGGTGATCCTGATCCGCGACATCGTCAAGGCGAACAACTCGAGCGAGCTTTCGGCCGCGGAGAAGCTCGACATCGCACGCCGGGCCCTGGGCGACGCCATCGTCGTCAGACTGCTCATCGCGCCGGTCTTCATCGGCCTCGTGTGGGTCCTCGCGCCGGCCCTGATCCCCCAGATCCGGCACGTGCTGATCTGGCTCGCCCTGCTGAACTGGTTCCTGAACATGTACCAGCAGACGTTCACCATCCCGATGGAGGCGTCGGAGCGGATGCACTTCCTGGCGGTCGGCAGCCTGATCGCCCAGTTCGTGGGAATGGCGTTGAGCGTCGTGGCCGTGGTCTTCATCATGGGACCCGAGGGCGTGCTTGGCGCGAGGTCCGCCGGGATGGCGAGCTCGTTCTTCTACCTCATCAGCGTCATCTCCCTCGCGTTCTACCGGCCGAAGTTCGATGTCGACTTCAAGCGCTACTGGCGGCTCATCAGGCAGGGGTTTCCCCTGGCCATCTACTACCTCATGGGCCTCGTCCTGCTCGAGCTCGACAAGACGATGCTCACGTACATGGCCTCGCTGACCGAGGACGACCTGCTGGTCCGCTGGCTCCCGTGGGTGCGCAGCGGCGAGGAGTCGGGGCTCGGCCTCGACGACGTGGGGTTGTACTCGTCGGCGACCATCCTGGCCTACAAGTTCGAGGCGGTGGTCATCGCGTTCCAGACCGCGGTGGTGCCGGCGCTGGTGGCGACCTGGAAAGAGGGGAAGGACGCGTACGAGAAGCTCCTCGGACGTTCCTTGAGGTTCGTGATCGTCTTGGGCGTGCCCATCGCGGTCGGCACCGACTTCATCGCCCGGGACATCATGGGTCTCATCTACGAGGACCAGTACCTCGTCGCGTCGCGCGCGCTTGCGATCATCATCTGGTTCGTCCCCTTCCAGTTCCTGAACCGCGTGCTCGCGTCCTCGCTCGCCGCGACCGAGCGGGAGAAGTGGATCCCGATCTCCGTGGCGCTCGCGGTGATCACCAACGCGCTCCTCAACCTCGTCCTGATCCCGCTCTGGGGATACGAAGGCTCTGGCGTCGCGACCGTGATCTCCGAGGCGCTCCTCGTCGGCATGTACCTCGTCATCCAGCGCAGCCACCTCGTGGGGCTCGTGCGGCAGCTCAAGCTCGTCCGGGTGACCCTGGTCACGGGCGTGCTCGTCGGCCTGTGCTGGGTGCTCCAGGGACAGCACTTCCTGGTCATCATCGCGGCCGCGGTGGTGGTCTACGGCGCCGCGGTGCTCGGCCTCAAGTGCATCGACCGCGAGGAGCTCCGGGCGATCCTGCGGAGGTAGCTTCCTCTACGGTATCCCCTTCACGAGCGGCGGGCCGAGGAGACGGGCCACGGGGACTGGGAGCTTCTTCCACGCCTCGACGGCGGCCTTGAGCTTGGGGTTGTCCGGTTTGAGGTTCGGCGGCGGGGCGCCGGGCGGAACCCAGACGTGGTACGTGATCGGGTGCGGCTCCGCACCCCACTGTTTCTTGAAATCAAAGGTGGATGACGGGACGGAGGAGCGGCCGAAGTTGAAACGCTCGTACCCTTCGTCGCACGCGTACCGGAGGATCCTGGCGTAGAGCATCATGTTGGGGCTGGACTGGTTGGCGTCGCGAAGTGTCGAGGCGCACGGGATCTCCAGGGTCCCGTGCCCACCGACCACGATCCCGCCGCCGATCGGCCGATCGCCGTCGTACACCACGACCACCCGCGTCCGCGGACCGAAGACGTCGAGGACCGCGCCGAAGAGGCGTTCCGAGTGGCACGGCGAGCCGAGATCGCGCATGTTTTCCGAATAGACCAGCCAGAACGGGTGCAGCAGCTCGTGCCGCCCGTCACGGACCGTGTGTCCCGCCTTCTCGGGGCGCTTGATCTGTGACTTGAGCTTGTCGCGCTTCTTCTTCTCGAGCCACTGGAACCGGAACAGCTCGTCGGCCGTGCGCGGCAGGGTCAGGAGCATGTTCACCTTGTCGCGCCGCTCGTGCCACCCGAGCGCGTGCTCCTCGAGGTGCCGGAGCTCGATGTACTTCGCCCGCGATCGGCGGGCCAGCCGCGCCGCCTCGGCGGCGAGCGCCTCGGCGATCGACTCATCATCGACGAGCATCCCGCCGTGGCCGAAGAAGGGCATCGAGCTGTAGATCCGGCCGAACACGGGTGACGAGAGCTGGACCATCGGCAGGATGCCGGCGACCTCGGTCCCACGCTCCGCGAGGAGGTAGACCGGTGTCGAGCCGTACACGCGGTGGAAGAGCCCGGCCCACTCGAAGCGGTGATATACGCATCCCGCGCGATGGCGGTCCCCGTACTCGTTCCAGCGATCCGCGTCGTCCTCGGCGGCTCGTATGACTCGCATGGGGCTAACGTCTCACGAAGCCATTGTTCGAGGCAACCGGGGAGTCGGTGTGGTAAATGTTTGTTCATCATTCATCATTCATCATTCATCATTTCTCGTGAGGCACGCGATGAAGCTGAAGAACGTGATGAGCATCGACGTCGAGGAGTGGTACCACCCGGAGGCCATGCGCACGGCTGTTCCCCCGGATCGCTGGATCGAGCAACCGAGCCACATCGAGCGGCAGATGGAGACCTTGCTCGCTCTGCTCGAGGAGGCCGACACCCGGGCCACGTTCTTCGTCCTCGGCCAGGTGGCCAGGACCGCGCCCGCGCTCGTCCGGA
>Ga0233425_10010628_pt1 | contig 11112 bp, 8 predicted proteins | sample Watercolumn_Towu_2_FD_181712 | JGI IMG/M metagenome (GOLD analysis project Ga0233425, IMG submission 181712) | Freshwater microbial communities from Lake Towuti, South Sulawesi, Indonesia - Watercolumn_Towuti2014_140_MG | ecosystem: Environmental > Aquatic > Freshwater > Lake | place: Indonesia...
TCACATCGCGCTTCTGACTCAGATCTTCGGCGCGATACCAAAGCACAGCAATAACGATCGATGACACGAGTATCACTGCTGCGCTGACGGAGACTGCCCGAATGCGCCGGGCTTGAGCCTCCCGAATCGTCTCCGCCCGCTCGAACTGCTTCAGAGCGAATGTCAGTTCCTCAGCATTTGGGAATCGTCCTCTCACATCCTTTATCAGGCACCGATTGCAGATTTGTTCCAACGACTCCGGCACCTGCCGTTTCAATTGTCGAAGGGGCACGGGATCCTGTTCCAGAATCATCTGGGTCAGATCTGTCTTGCCACCGCGGAACGGGAGCTTGCCCGTCAGCATCTCGTATAGGATGACGCCCAGGCTCCACAGATCGCTCCGACCGTCCAGGGGCTGGCCCTTGACTTGCTCAGGTGAAGCGTACGCCGGTGTGTGACCCGACGAACGACGCGGATCCCACTGGTCTTCCCACGAGATCGCCGTCCCAAAGTCACAAATCTTTGGCCGGTTTTGCGAGTCGAATACGATGTTTTCGGGCTTCAGATCGCGATGAATGATCCCGTGCTCGTGCAGATGTCCTACCGCACTGGCGATTTCACACAGGATTTCCACCGCGCGGCGCGGCGTGAGTTCCTTCGCATCGATTTTCTTCCTGAGTGACGGTCCGTCGACGTACTCCATAACCAGAAACGGTGGGTCCGCCGCGAGGGCCTCTCTCAATTCCTCATCCGAAAGGGAAGACGAAATACCGTTTTCGAACCGCCCCAAATGAACCCGTTCGATTCGCACGATACCTGGATGTGTGGGGATCGAACGGTTCGTTTGGATTTCGCGCAACAAATTCAAGAAAACCTGCAGCGCCGATGTCGTGGCATTGAGATCAACCACTTTGATGGCGACCTCCTGCGTGGTCGGTTTCTCGCGTGCCCGATAAACGGTGGCAAATCCTCCCGATCCCAGCCGGTCCCGCGCTAGGTCTTCGACAAGATAGTCACCGTTCCCAAAACGGCGGCCTCGTTCCAACGGCGTTCCAGGGACTAGAGTTTGCAGTGCCTCCGGAGAATGCCCGGCAGCGAACACTTCTAGGAGGTTGGGCATCCGGCATTCCGTCTTGGCTTCCGCCTCGGAGGCCGTTTCCTCGGCCTCATCGAGCAGGCGCAGCACCTCGCTTCTTAGTGGGACATTATCAGCGCACAGCAAATCGAGCCGCTGAACGCGATCGGCTGCCCCTAGATCGATCAGCTCAAGGAAGATGTCTCGCGCAATCATGTCAGGTCGCTTGTTTCATGGCACCATGCAGCCAATTGAGGCCAGCCCGGAGCCGTTTGTGGATTGTGCTTGGGGTCACACGCAGCTCCTTGGCGATCTCGTCGACTTGTCGCCCAGAAACATAGTGCTGGACAATCACATAGTGTAGATCGGGCGACTTTACGCTGAGTTCGCTGAGGCTTTCATGCAAGTCCAGAAGTTGACCGCCCAAGCGTCTTTCCACATCGGATACCAACTTATCCATGACGACTTCGAACGGTTGCCGGTGCATATGGCCACCCCGCTTTTGGGCCGACCGCAAACGAGCGTAATGGATGTATGTTCGCTCAATGGCATACCCCATCGACGCAAAGAAATACCTTCGGTCAGCGACTGCGAGCGACTTTCCTTTCAACAGACGCACCCAGACCTCGTTCGCCAGGGCGGTGGTGTTTAGTGTAGGCGTCCCCATTTCCTCCTGCTTGCGAAATCGCCGACACATCTCGCGCACTTCGGCATAGGCCAGTTCAAATAACTCGTTCCGTGCGTTGTGTCCCTCACGAATGCGAACCAGAAGGCGCTTGGCTTCGGTGCGGACGGACGCTTCAATCCACTGCAGCAGTTCCCGCTCGCTTGCTGCCGTCGAACTTTTGAGCCAGTTGTCCAGTCGCTTATTGACTTCTGCGAGCAGAACTCGTTCCCTGCGATTGACCACAAGCGTATCGCGAGCCTGATCGCCGTCCTTCCAGATTTGCATCAACGTCTCGATTTGAACGACCCTTTGATTGGGTGCGGTCGAGCTGGTCATGGAATCGGCCTTTCATCGGGCAGCTTTTTGAGATGCAAGTTGGATGACGAGTCGCTCCGCGGAATTCATCGTCTTGGCGTGTCTGGTTTCCGCGACAGCGCCTGGAATTCCGGGAGGTCGCGGAGGATCGCAAGGTCGGGGTCTTTTTGGAGGTGGGCGAAGTCTTTCCAGCCAGCGGCGAGGGCTTGTTGGAGCTCGGCCAGGGCGTCGTTGATCCAGGCTTGGTGCTGCTGGGTTTGCTCGGCGGTGAGTTCTTTGCCGTCCGGGGCCTTGATTGAGGCGGCGCACAGGCTGAACACGCAGGCGGCGTTGTATAGCTGGCCGTTGGTGAGGTCCGCCGTTCAACGCTGCCCGCCATGCGGCATCGTAACGGTCCGCGACTGAATCAATCCGTTTGATAACGGATTCGCCGTGCAGGCCGTTGTCATGGTCGCTGTCGCTGGACACGGGGCGTCACTCGTCAAGGTTGATGCTGTCGCGGGCCATCCGTTGCCACTCGGTTATGATGATTTTGATTTTTCGCTCGACCGTGCGGACGGCGCAGCGTCGGGATTGGGCGATGTCCTGGTTGGAGCGATTGGCGAGGTACTGTTCGGAAACGTCGCGCAGGTCAGCGGGGAGGGCGTTGATGTAGTGGGCGTAGAGGTCAATCGCGGCGGCCTGTTCCGCCGGCGAGACCGCGGAATCCTCGATGCGGTCGATGCCTCGGCAGTCGGACGTCGACGCGGCCAGGCATTCGAGAATCGATTCGCCTTGGATCTGGCCGCCGCCCCGTTTGATTCGGCCTTCGTGCTCGATGTGGCTGGCGGCCTTGCGGGCAGTGATGATGGTCAGCAAGGCCACCAGGTGCTGACGGTTTTCGAGGCGTGGTAGCAAGCCGCCCTTGAAGCTCTGATAGAAACTCCAGAACGCGTCCTGCGCGACGTCCTCGTCATCTTCGACAAGTCGCGGAATGGCCGCCAGTTTCTTGCGAGCCAGCGAGACGAGCAGCGGCCAGTAACGTCGGCGCAGCCGCTCCAAGGCGGCTTCTTCGCCCGCCTTCAATTGCCCGATCCATTGCGTGACCGACATTCCCGCGGACATGTGTGGCGGCAGTGAGGTGGCATTTTTGGGAAACACGGCAACATAAGAGCGACTCGATTGTACGGCGGGAATCACCAACCGCAAGCTTTCAACCGGCCTTCGAAGGTCGCGACGACTGGATCCACGGTCGGCTCCAACCGGCGAACGGCGGGGCGGTGGGTGGGATTGAAGCGGCGCGGGCCTGCATCCCGAAATCGCATTCGATGAAGTGCGTCCCGAAGCGCCGGGATCCGGCAACTTCTTCTCGCGGATCATCAGTATTCACGCCAGATCAACTTGGCGTTCTTTCCATCCGCCGCAAATCAGGGTACAACCTGAACCGTGCCGAATTGCCGAAAGTGATGATCGAAGCTGAGAGCCGATTTCAGGCCGAACTTTTCGAGGATCACCTTGCTCGTGCAATCGGTGAAGCTCCACTCTTTGTCGCCAAACCGTCGGAAGAGTTCCCAAGCCTCGTGAAATTCATCCAACGTGATGAAGTGCAACGTGGCCGCACTGCCGGAGACGAACGCTTGCCCCATGATCATTGCTCGCTGGTTTTGTCCACGGGCCCGCAGCAACGTCAGCGTATCGTCCATAACGTAGTCGGTGGTGATCAGCGGTTCGACGTTCTGCGACAGTCAGTCTCTCGCGGTTGCGTGATCCGGGTCAGTTGGGATCAGGCTGGAAAACCAGGCGCCGGAATCGACGAAGATCATCGCGCGCCCCGCTCACCGTACAGTACCTGGTCATGGTCGCGCCCGGTGAATTCGCGTCCGCCCGGCTGCATGGGCTATCGGTACCTCACGACCGATTTGAACGAAGCCAGTTTCCTGGAGACGCTCGGTCCCGCCGACAAGCGAGCGCAGCGCGACCGCTGCTACTTCCGCGAAGCGGGCGTCGGCGGTCGGCAGGCGTTCGCCGCGCGTTCGCGGACGGCCGATCTTCCCAGGCGTTCGCGCGGGCGCGGCCGCGTACAGCCGCGCGTCTTTGAGCAAGCGGCTCGTCAGATCGCAGTTCGTCGGCAGGTGACACAGCACGCTCTGACCGCCGTAGGCACTGTCGGCGATCACGTGAAAACGCTGCGTTTCCCGGTGTTCGCACAACAGCGTCAGCAACGCGACGGCCAACTCGGGTCGCGTGCGATACGTTCGACGATGCTTCGCCGCGCTCTTCTTGTTCAAGTACAGACGGAACAGGATCGGCAGACAATACACATGGCCGCGACGGAACGGCAGCTCGACGAGCACGCCCAGCACCACCCAACTGTGTCCCCAATTCAGCACCGCCTTCCCGCGGCTGGAGAGCAGCGGATCGTGGTGCATTCCCGTGCCAAACATCATCAACCCCCGCTTGCGAGCCAGCGTGTCGTCCAGCGCCAACCGGATCACGCTGCCCAAGCACGGTTGCATCAGGTCGAACACCACCAACCCCACCGCGTCCAACGACCAACGCGCCGCGCTGAAGACGCGGTGATACGACGAGAAATGTTTCCCGGCGACATCACCGGCCGCCAAGATCATCCGCGTCACCGTCCGTCGGCTGGCAAACACCCAGCCGGTCAGAACAGTGGTCAAACTCGCCAAGGTGGGCGCGGACATCGTGGCGGACAGTCCTTGCAACAACATCAGAAAACCGGGTACAAGTTCCATCGTGAGCCTCCTTGCTCGATGCCTGAGAGTCATGTCCCAAGCATTGTCCTGGAGGCTCACACTTTCTCCAAACATCAGTTTTCCGCACCCTGAAAATGTGCAAAAGTCGAACTTTGTCAACACTTCGCCATTCGCTTTGAGGTGCTTTTCGCTCAGCGGGATTGGAAGCCGCTACTTCTCCCAGCTACAAGAAGAAGACCTGCGAACAAGCCTCGGGATAACGCAGGCGACTTACCTCACGGATGATGCTCCCAACCAGCGCCCCGATGGACCGCTGTTGTTGTGGCCCGAAGAAGACCGTGGCAAACCGTTCCTGCTTCCCCGCATGTTGGGCTGCGATCCGGAGAAAGTCCGTGTCGTTGGTGAGCATCACCCGCTCTTCAGTCAACGCCTCGTCCGCCAATTCGGAATCATCCGCCTGTTCTCGACTTCGGTCCTGAACCCGCACGACATCCATGCCTCGCCGTCGCAATGCTTCCGTGAGGAGCTCGATGCTATTCGTTGGCAGGTCGAGCAGGCGACGAAGGCTTTCACACAGCCAGCATCCGCCGCGGCGGCTGTTACTCCGGACTCTACCCGCAGTCCCTCACCGGCAGCTGACACGCAGTACGTGGGATCCGTACATTCTGCACCGAAGAAAACAAAGCGGAGGCGTAGCCGAGCGCCGCAACAGTCATGACCGCCGCCGCGAGTTGGCGTCAACAACCGTTTCTTTGGTTGACACAGTCCGTATGTCGCTTGGGACAGCCAGGTCGTCTCTCGATGCTCATCCTCCCCGCTGTATACATCTCGCTCGCAGTGTGACTGGAAATCCGAGAACAGATCGTTCAGGAAAGCACGCACACTGCATCCGTTGGACGACGTGCCTTTTGCATTCCGGGGCTGTTGGGCATATTCCAATGACGTTCGACCTGCTGCCGCCCGACCGGAATCACCACGAGCTCAGTGGTCCCGAGACTAATTCGGAACCGACCTGCTGCCAAAACTGATCGAACGACTCCAAGGTTTCAGAAACTGGAGATTCAGCGATTTGCCGAAGGCCCGCTTGTGCATGCTGTCCTGGCAAGGCGGTCTCAATTCCCGTGGCGGAGCATTCCTGACGGCTGCGGGTCTCGGCTGTCGGGTTGCCCGATAACGCGCTGACATCGAGCGCGGTGTGATCATCGGTCGAGTTGGACAGTCGCGATATTGGCATTCCGTCGGTCGCTAGCAGACCGATCGAACGTGAACCGACTTCCACGAAGGCTCGTGTCGCCGCGGCTTGATGGGCCGCAGCGGTTCGGTTGCCGCTTTCGGGCAACGTGATCCCAAATCCCAGTGGCGTCTCTTCGCGCCAACTGGCTGGGAACAGTCGCAGGACTTCGTTCTTGTACGCGGTGTCCGTGGTAAACAAATGTGCGCCGCTGTCACGGTTGTACAGGCGATGCACTTGAACCGTGTTCGACGCGGCGGTGCCTTGGGCCGTCTGCGGCGGGGCGGCGAACATGTAGCCCTCGATCCCCTCGTCGCGCCAGCCGATGGTCCGCGTGTCGGGACCGGACGCGGGCGGCAGGGCGAGCGACACCAGGTAGTTGCGTTCCTGCGCGTTCAGCGTGTAGTAATGGAACCCGCGCTGCAGGTTGTAGAGTCGGTAGAGTGGGACGGCCTCCGAGCTGGGTGTCGCCAGCACGCTGAAGTTACCTCTCCCGGCCGATTCGTCGCTGTAACCGTGAGCGACCGCATTTTCCAGTTGAACGGGCGATGACGTGAAGAAGTGAAAGTTCGCGTTCGGGTTGTAGGCCCGGTACACAGGGGTCACAGTCACGTCGTGGGCCGGATCGGCAGATGAGGTTCCATCGAACACGATCCAGTTTGAGCCCTTGTCACCGATGAGTTCGTCAGCCGTGCCGTCCTGCAACACGGTCACGCCGAATTGCAGGAAGTCTTGGCCGTTGGCACGCGGTCCTGTTCCGGAACCGGACAGGTTGGACACGCGTTCGGCGTACGACCGCGACTCGGTCCATTCGCCGACGATCCCACACCAAGCCGGCGAATCGCCGGCGAACGACGTCGTGCCGCCGATCAGCATGTCGTCGCCGGTGCCGCCACGTAGCGAATCCGCATCGCCTCCGCCGATCAAAATATTGCGTCCCGGACCACCGCGGAGGACGTCGTTGCCCAGTCCACCGACGAGCAGATCGTTGCCGCCACCCGCTTCGAGTTGGTCGTTCCCGGAGCCGCCAAGCAACCAAGCAGATACGGTCACGCGACGGTCGACGCGGATCGTGTTGTTGCCGGCATCGCCATCGACCACGATTCGTCCGTTGGGGGCGAACCGACCGGCATTCGTTCCGTTGAGCCACACCCGCACTTCGCCAGGATTCGATGTCGGCGAGATCAGGATCGTGTCGTCGCCCGAAGTTCCAAACACCGACAACACAGTGCGCGCGGGATCGCACGGATCGGCCGTAACTGTCACCGAACTCACATCGACCGTGATCGAAGACGACGCACTGATGCCGCCATCCTTGTCCGTGGCCGTGACGGACACGCGATGCTCCCCAGCGGTGGCGAAGACGTGCGAAACGGTCGTGCCGTCGAGGCCGTGCAAGGTTTGATCGGTCATGCCGTCGCCGTTCCAGTCGATCGCAAACTCGAACCCGGCCGCCTGATCCACCGGCGACGGATCGTTCGCCCGCAATGTGAAGCTGATCACCTGTCCCGGCCGGGCCGTCACCGGGCCGGACAGCTCGGCGACGGGTGCGATGTTCGTTACCGAAACGACCACCGGGGCCTCGTCGGACAGTGTCGGCGAACCGTTGTCGCTGGCTTGCACGCCGAAGATGTAGGTGTCGATCGACTCTCCATCCTGCGGCGTCCACTGCAGGACACCATCGGCCGCGCCGATCGAAACGCCGGCGGGCACGTCGTCCATCAGGCTGTACGTGATCGCCTGTCCAAGATCGGGATCGATAGCTGAAACGCCGAACACCAGGGATTCTCCTTCGCCGATCGTGAACTCGGGGATCACGTCCAAGTTCGGCGGATTGTTCACAACGGGTGGAACGGAGTCTCCGGTCCCGTCATTGCCGGTTGTGTCTCCGTCACCGGAATCGTTGTCGCTGGGGGCCTCCTCCGATCCGCTTCGGTTGAGCAGCACCGTGACCGTCCCCGTGCTGGGATTTGTCACCGCCAGGTCGGGCAGTGTGTCCAGATTCAGATCCACGACGGCCATTGCGGTCGGTCCGACGTGAATGCCAGCGTCTTCATCCGAAAGGACTGTAACTGCCAACGTCACGGTCAGCGGCTCGGAATATGTTCCGTCGCCGTTTCCGTGGGCGATCCACACTTGGTCCGTCATGACGTGCGAGTACACGAACTCGCCGCCAAGATCGTCAGCCACGAGTTCGCTCAGCCAGCCCACGATGGCAACGTCGGGGTAACCATCGACATTGAAGTCCGCGGCTGCGACCGCACGCGGTCCCGTGCCGAGAATGTCGGCTTGGCGTTCGAACGAGCCGCCAAAGTTCAGGTGGATGGAAACCGATCCGCTTTCGACGTTCGCCGTTGCCAGATCGATCCAGCCGTTTTGATCGAAGTCCGCGCTTGCGAGAGACTGGGGCGATCTTCCAGCCTCAAAGACCTGACTGCGAACAATGTTCACACCGTTGGAGTCGACGATGCCGATCGCATTGTCCCCAGCCAACCCGACTGCAAGTTCTTGCCGGCCGTCGCCGTTGAAATCGCTCGCGATCATCGCCGCGGCTCCCCATCCAACTTGCGTGCTCCGTCCTTGGTAGTGAATTCCCCCGGTGTACAGGTTGTCGACCCATTGGATGGACACCATGTCCGAGCCGCCTCCCATGTTCACGGCATGGCCGATGGCGACCTCGGGCGGCCCACCGTTGAGCATGTCAATGGGCCAGACGACGCGCGGCTGGTTGAACTGGCCGACGCCGCTGCTGAACGGGCCTTCGAAAGTCCCGTCCGATTTCTGCCGAAACACGGACACGACGTTCTTCGTGGGGTTGGCTTCGATCACGTCCAAACGGCCATCGCGATCGAAATCGATCGCCGCGATGCTGGTTGCCAGCCCCGGCTCGCCGGTGCGTTGGCTCGATGCAAACGTCCCGTCTCCGCGACCGATGAGCACCCACAGGTTGCCATTCGACGGGTCATCCGTCCCGACGACCAGGTCAGGCAGCCCATCATTGTTGAAATCGCCGGTTGCGAGCGAGCTGGGCTGCGAGAACTGCAGGTCCGGACACCAACGCTCGAACGGGACATCGGGCTCGCTGTGCCAGGTTCCCGCCGCGCCATCACATTCGAAGGTGGACAGTAGTTTTCGGTCTTCCAATTGTTCGACTCGGACGAGCGCTCCTAACGTCGAAGTCGTCCTCCGATTGGACCGCTTGCCTTTCCGTCCGCCGTGCTGAGTCTTTGATCGAATCCACATGGTGAGCTCCGTTCGTGCTGAGGGCGAGATGGCAGGTCCGATCGTCGATTGATCAGTGGGCTGACCTGCCGCTACGGGAGAAATCCGTGTCTGCTAGCCGAGGGCGACACGATCGGGCAGAGAATCTTGAGAATTCGCGGATTTCGAGGTGCCAACGGGCTCGGCCAGCCGACAGGCTGATTCTTGCAACGGGCGGGTGCGGTGGGCACAATGGACGCAAAGCCGCGGGGTGAAGCGGGCTGCTTGTGCGGAGGGAGCCGGCGGGGCGGGTTTGCGGCCGCGACTAGGTTCAGCGGGGGCCACCGTCATGTCCCAGAATGATGAGCGGAAAGAAACGCTTGACGACCCAATCGTTCGCTGGGTCGATGCAATCGCCGACCGGTTCGATTCGGCGTGGCAGGCGGCGCTTCGCGGAAGCGCGCCGCCGCGAATCGAAGACTTCCTGGATGGAGCGGAGGAGCCGCGGCACGACGTGCTGCTCCGCGAACTCGCGCAGTTGGACGTCGAGTACCGTCACGGTCGCGGTGAGCAACTCGTCGCATCCGACTACGCCACCCGGTTTCCGTCGCTTGACGCCGAGTGGCTCCGCCGTGTGATTGCCTCCGTGATAGCCGCAGCACCACACCTCTCCCCGCCGGGGGAGAGCGACAGGGATGAGGGGGCCGACGCGGGCGGAGCGTCGAAACCGGACGCCGCACCACTTCAGGCCCAGGCCAAGCGCATCCGCTGTCCGCACTGCCAGAGTCCGATTCAACTGATCGACGATCGGCCGGATGACGTGCTGTGTCCGTCGTGCGGAAGTTCGTTCCGGCTACGCGACACGCGGATGACGTCGACCGTCGCTCACATGCGGCAACTTGGGAAGTTTCAGCTTCTTGAACGGCTGGGCCTCGGCGCGTTCGGAGCCGTCTGGAAGGCTCGCGACACGGTGCTCGACAAGGTCGTTGCGCTCAAGATCCCGCACGCCGGCCTCATGCAGTCCGACGAAGAACGAAACCGATTCTTCCGCGAAGCCCGCGCGGCCGCTCAACTTCGTCATCCCGGCATCGTCACCGTCCACGAAGTCGCGGAACTGGAAACCGACTCCGGTAAGCTCCCGGCACTGGTTTCGGATTTCGTCGAAGGCGTCACGCTGCGCGAATTGCTCGGCACCCGGCGACTCACGTTTCGCGAAGCGGCCGAACTGATCGCCCAACTCGCCGAAGCCCTCGATTACGCCCACTCACTGCGAGTCGTCCACCGCGACATGAAGCCGGCCAACGTGATGATCGAATTCCCCGCTGGCCTGGGCTTGGGAGCGCCGCTCGATCAAGATAGTACGTCGCACGGTTCGGAGGCGACCAAGCAAAGGTCAGAGGCCAGAGGTCAGAAGTCAGAGGTAGTTGGTAGCACCGCGCCAATCGACTCACCACTCACAACTCACCACTCACTCCGCCCCTCCCGTCCCCGCCCGCTTATCCTCGATTTCGGACTGGCACTGCGTGACGAGGCGGAAGCCACGATGACCGTGGATGGCCAAATCCTCGGCACGCCCGCGTACATGAGCCCAGAGCAGGCGACTGGGCACAGTCACCGGGTGGACTGCACGAGCGACGTGTACAGCCTCGGTGTGATGCTCTATGAACTCGTCGCCGGCGAGCTGCCGTTTCGCGGCTCGCGGGCCGCGCTGGTGCGGCAGATCGTTTACGACGAGCCGCCCCCGCCGCGCCGCGTCAACGACAAGCTCCCGCGCGACCTGGAGACGATCGCGCTCAAATGCCTGGCCAAAAGCCCGGCCCGTCGCTACGCCACCGCCGCCGACCTGCGCGACGACCTCCGCCGCTGGCTGACCGGCGAACCGATCCTCGCCCGCCCCGTCGGTTCGTTCGAGCGGGCATGGCGCTGGGCCCAGCGCAAACCAGCCGCG
>Ga0233425_10010629_pt1 | contig 11109 bp, 13 predicted proteins | sample Watercolumn_Towu_2_FD_181712 | JGI IMG/M metagenome (GOLD analysis project Ga0233425, IMG submission 181712) | Freshwater microbial communities from Lake Towuti, South Sulawesi, Indonesia - Watercolumn_Towuti2014_140_MG | ecosystem: Environmental > Aquatic > Freshwater > Lake | place...
TTGCGCATAACATCTTTAAAATCAATTCTCTAAAGAGAATTTTGAAAAGCTATAAAACCCTATATTTTAGCCAGAAAAACAAATCATAATCCTTGTGTCGGGGGTTCGAGTCCCTCCTCCGCTACCACTCAAGGCGTTGTTTTCATTTAACATATTTGTCTCTCCTTTCGTTCCTGCTCTAAGGTTTGACACGTTGCTCAGTCGGGTTTGACAGCTTTCGTTCGCCGCCTGTTCAACTCAGCATCGAATGACGCAACGACGCCGCGCATCTTCGGACGAAGGTCAGCGGCCTTGGCGTAATGACGCGCCATTTCGATTGTGCGCTGCCCGAGCGCGTCGGCGATCGTGCGCTCATCATGTCCGGCTTCGCGAAGGATCACAGCAACGGTGTGGCGCAGCCCGTAGAGTGTCAGGCCCGGCCCGATCGCTCCTTGCTTTTCGAGTTTGATCCGCATTGTGCGCCATGACGCGCGAAAGCCGTTCAGCGTCCAAGGGCGGCCCGTAGAGCTTGCGCAAAGCGTCACAGAGTCATGACGCGGGGCGGTTCTCAAGATTGCATCCAAGGGACCGGGCACGGGCCAGAAAAGCGGCTCGCCCGTCTTTGCCCGCTGCGTGGCAATCTCGCCGTCGCGCCAATGATTGCGCGGAAGGGAAAGCGCCTCTTTCGGCCCCAAGCCTGTCATCATCATCAAGGCGATTGCTGGCAGCATATGCGCGGGCGCGGCGTCGAGAACGGCGTGACGCTCTTCGTCAGCCCATGGCCGATTTGCCTCCGGCGCGCCTTTCGGTCGGCGAATGTCCTTGATTTTCGAAGCGGGATTGTTCGCGATAAAGCCGCGCTCCGCGCCCCATCCAAAGACGATCGAAAGAACGGCTTTGACGTAGTTCCCGAAGCGCCGGCCCTTGCTCGCGGCGGCCTTGTCGCGGATGCGCACAACGAGCGGGCGATCGAAGCGTACAAGGGCGGTGTCGACGATCGGCTTCAGATAGTCGAAAATCCTCTGATAGTCGCCTTGCGTTTGCAGGGCGAGGTCTTGGAAGGTTGGTGACGATCGGTATTCGCAAATCAGCAAGCCAAGCGTGCCCGGCTTCGCCTTTTCAACCTTTGCATCCGCAAGCGCGGCGATGCGTGCACATTCGGCAAAAAATTCAGCCGAGCCGAGCGCCATTGTGTCGAGATCGACGGCGATGCGCGTCTTTCGATGATAACAACGCCACTTGCCGTGACGATCTTTGAATATTTGAAAGCCTCGGAGCTTTATCTTCGTCATCCGAGCCTCGCGATTATTTCGTCGGCGTCGCGGGATTTTCCCGCCTTCAGGCCGTCAAGCCAAGCATCGAGATCATGGATGTCAAAGCGCAAATCGCCGTTCGGAAACTTCACAGGCGCGACGTCGCACTCAACCTCGAAACGTCTGACAGGCCGCCCGCAATGGTGCGCGGCTTCCGCCTTCGTCAGCATCCTCTTAGGGATGATGTTGAGTTGCAAGGTGGCGCTCGTCATTAACCTGCTCGGACTTTAGAAGTCGGTGGAGGCCGCGATCGATTGAACTGCCTTTGATGAAGCGGGAGCCAGCATCGATCTTGTCGCTATTGGGCGGGCCTCCAGCGCCCGCAATGAACGCTCCCGAAGCTCCTAAGCCATCAAACCGTCAAGTCGGACGCGCGTCGTCGCCGCTCCGGAGGCGGCGACAGCAACGCCAACTCGGAAATTGTCGGTCGCCGTGCCCGTCAGCGCGCCTGGAGTCACGTCCCAGTAGACGGGGTCGCCCTGTGATAGGCCGGTGATTGGCAACTCGAATACGCCGCGCGTTGCGATCTCCAAGTCATCGCCGCTGGCCGCGTCGGTCGCGGCCACGCCGGCCAGCTTGCCCACGACAACGAAGTCGCCTGAAGAGACGTTGGCCGGAGCGTCGACGGTGATGATCTCGCCGGGTTGAACGAAGTTTTTCATGTCACAGACCTTTCGAAGGGGAAATGAGGACAACGCTGTTGCGCGAGCCCTGGAGTGATTGAATGCGCCGCTCGCAGTCGGCGATAGCGTTGCGAAGCTCTGAGTCGCTGCGGAACCGAACGCGCTCCATCGCGTCCAGCGTCCGCGTTTCGATCTCTGCCTCGCCGCCGTAGCGGAGGGCCAATAGATCGCTTAAGCGCGCTTGAAGAGTCGCGAGGTCCATGACTACGCGCCCGGATTTTTGAACCAGCCGCGATGGTCAATCCAGCCGCCGCCGAAATCGAGCCGAACGCGGAAGCGAACGGCGTCAATGTCGAATCCGATCTCGGATGCGACTTGCGGCCCACCTTCGCCTTCGAGATGCGCGTATTCGAGGCCATCGATCTCGGCAGGATCAGCGGCGACATACCACTGATTGCCGGTAAGGCGCGGCTCAACGATCAGCGTCAGCTTGCCCGAGAACACGTTGACGTCATCGACCGTTGTGGCGCTGATGCTGTGCAGGACAGTCTCGGCTTGCGTTTCCTTGGCCGGCCCGACAATCAGGAATTTCGGCGTCACGCTGATCGGCTCGCCGGAGAGGCCCGTCTGCGTGCGGAGCGCGAGGCGCGCCGCACTCAACGAAGTCGCGTCAATTGCCGCGCCGCTTCCGGCAAGGTTGTCGTGATCGGTGTGGAAGACGGCCTTTGTATCGGCCATTACCGGATTCGACGTGATAAGCGCCACGAGCGCGCTCGCTTCGAACTCCGCAGCCGCGCGACCCAACATGCGTGCGGGATCCGACAGACCGCCGAGCGAGTCATTCACGATCGCTTGGCGACTGAAAGAGACGACGCGACCGAAGGTTTCGAGCTTGTAGGACTCTTTCGACTCGGCATATGCGCCGCTTTTGAACTCGCCGTGCTCGCCGACCTTCTCCAAGGTAAGCGGCCCCGACACCATGATCTTATGCTTCGCCCGGAAGTCCCGCGCCGTCGTCATGCGCGCCACGGCCTTGATGCCGCTCGGCGCGGCCGCATAGGACGTGCGCAATTCCTTATTCACCACGTCGCCGAGCAAGAGCGGGAAATCGGAAGTCGTCATGCTCATGGCGCGGTCGATAACGCCGGCCGGGCTCATGCCGATCGTGCTGACGCTGCGGGACTGGAGAAGATCCTTTGCCATTTCGACAAGCGACAAGCCAATGAACGGACGCGCTGCTTCGGACGGCTGATGCATCGGATTGCTGCGCACATAGAGCGCTTCGGCCATCGCCGCACGACGAAATTCGGGATCGTCGCCGCTGAAGCCGACGCTCGCCGTCGCCGTGCGAACCTCTCGCGTCCGCGTTCCGCGCGTCCGCATTTCTTCGAAGGCCAGACGACGGACTTCGTCAACGGAAGTCTCAACGTCAATGTGACCGTCGGCCCATTCGCGGGACAGCCCGGCAAGCTCCGCAATGCTGCGAACGCTCGCATTGGTCTGCGCCCGCGTCGTCGTTTCGGTCGTTTCGACCGTTTCCAAAATTTCGGACATTTGATGCTCTCCTGATCTTGTGCCCGCCGCCTGATCAGCAGGAATGACGACGAGCGAGACTTCCAAAAGGTCGTATTTCGTTGCGATCTTCGCGCGCTTACCGTCGCGCTTTTCTTCCGTCCATTGCGATACGCGATAGCCGATTGACGCCGAGAACTTGCCGCCGTCGGAAAGCTCTGCGGCGATCCGTTGCGCAAGCTCGCCATGCTTGGAGAGCGTCGCGGTCCCGACAACTTCGCCGCCGACTGTGCGAATGTTCGAGACGTTCCCGAGAACGGCGCCGATGCTGTCCCTATTGTGAGAGTCGATCAGCGGGACGCTTGCTGGCCATTGCTGATCGAGCGAAATGAATTCCTCATATGCGCCCTTCATGTCGAAGCGCATAACTGGAGCCCCGGTCGACAACACAATGTCGAAGGTGCGCGTCTCAGAATTCCATGAAGATGGCGAACGGCTCGCGCGCCTGATGATTATCTCTTGTGTCGTCATGCGGTTTGCTCCGCGCTCTTCGTCGCTTGCGTTGAGAGATTGAACTGAAGCCCGAGCGCGTCCGCGCTCGCTCTGTCGCGCGCTATCTCGGCGTCCAATTCTTCGAGATCACGGCCGCGCTCCGCGACGCATTCACGCCGGCTGCGAAGGCCGGCCGCTATCTGAAGAATCTCGGCCTGCGAATCCTTCAGCGGATCAACCGGCGCGAACTTCGGGCACAACCAATCGGCGGCGAGCCATGCTTCGGGATTGCTCTCGAAACCGTCCGCCTTGATGCGCCCCGCGAAGATTTCGAGCGTCAGCCAACGGCGATAAATCTTGCGCAGCTGTGGGATTACGACGCCATACTGGACTTGTTCGACGGCCCGGCGGAACGCCATCATAGAGCCGCGCAACGAGGAATAATTGGCGTTGCTCAGGTCGTTGCTCACAAGCTCATAAGGGACGCCGCAGCCAGCCGCGCATTCGCGGACGATGGCCTTCAGAAAGTCGCTCGTCTCGGCGCCGATCTGCGGCGGGCTCGCGAACTCGACGCCCTCGCCGGCCCGCAAGCGGACCATGGCTCCCGGCTCCATTGCAACATCGCCCGTCGGGCTATCTGGCCCGAGCATTTGGCCGTCGCCGTCGGTCATGAACCCGGTGAACATCGCGGACACGCGCGCCCGCATCACGAGCGCGTCGCTTGTGCCGTCGAGATCGTCGAGACGCTTCAGGACCGGCGAAATCCATGAGATTCCGCGCGTCACGCCGACATGATCGCTGCGGAACATGTGCACCACATCTTCAATCGGAAGTCTGATCGTTTCGAGCGATGGCGACGGGAGTGGAAGTCCCGGCGGAGTTTTGAACAGATGGACGGCGGCACGGCGCAGATCGGGTCCGAATTCGATCCCATCGACAGTCCAGTGACCGCCGGCCATGTCGGGTGTCGTTACGGTGGCAACCTGTTCGCTCGCTAAGAGCCTGATGCGGAGCTCGCCCCGGCCATCGATTTCGAGCGCCGCCAAGCCGTCGCCCGTCAACGCCATAGAGCGGAACAAAGCGGCTTGCAGGCCGCCGAAGTCTGTTGCTTCGTCGAAGTCGGCGCGGTCCCACCAACGGGAAAATGCGGCGTCAATCTCTTCGCCGTTCGGCGCTTTGCTGCACGGCTTTAAGCCGGTCGCGATGGCGCTCGCCGTCCATTGGTCGATGATCGCGCGGGCGAAGGCCTGATTTGAATAAGAGCCACGTGCGCGGCGCATGATCGCCGCGCGGCTCGCCAAGGCGGCGGCGGGCGGGGAGACCATCTCGGTCACGTTGCGCCAGCGGCGGCCGGCGCCGGCCGCTTCGTAGCTGCGGGTCGAAATGCCGAGGGCGCGGCGGGCGCGAGATATGATCGCGGAGACGATCATTCGGCGTCGCCTCCGTCGCGCATCTCGCCGATCAAGAAGACGACTTCGTTCGTGATCCTACCCAAGTCGACCGAGATAACGACGGGATCTTTAAACCAGCCCAGATCGTCGAGAACCTTGCCGGTCCACTTCAACTCTCGAAATTCAAGCGACCCGCTGTCTTCGCTGCGGCCGATGCCCACGAATGGCGCGTAACCTTGCGCCGCCATTTCGAGGTTCGGGCGCATGGCATTTACAAGATTGACGACTTCCTGAGCGGCAAACCCGCGTTCAGTGAGCAGTACAACAAGGCGGATGCCGATCGCGTCGGACAGCGTGTAACGTCGCCATCCGCCGTCTTTGGCAAGGTGAGGGAAAAGACCGTTGCGGTTCTGCCAAGCGCGCAATGACGATGGAGGGCATTTCGCGGCCGCGCAAACTTCGGAAGCGGTGAGCGTCGATTCCATTTCGACGCATGTATATCGAATTTTTAGATTCGATGCAAGCACATCGAAATTAGATTGACATCCGCCAGACGCTTGACGACGTTGGGCGCGGCCGATGACGCCGACATTGGCGAGGCGTTCATGGCTTTCGTGCTGGCGCGCTTTAGATCGAAGCGCTCGCCAAGCCCATTCGAAAAGGCGCTCGGAAAATGAATGATGAGTCCATAATGGAACGCAGGCGAGAGACGGTCGCCAAGAGCCGAGCAATCTTTACTGAGCTTGAAAGCAAAATTGAATCGATGAAGACTTCTTCCACAATTGAATGGGAGAAGGTAGAGCGCGATAAAATCGCAAAGTATTGCGAGAAAAGCTATCAGGAAATGGCTCATCGAGCGGTAGAAATTGCGGGATATATTTCTAGTGTTGGAGAATACATTAAAAAGTATCGCACTCCAAAATATCCTGATTTGTATCAAGTAAACATGCAAATGACGAGGTTGCGTGACGCGATCGATATTTTCGAAAAGAACACGAAATAAGCCTCACCTCTCCATCCACGACGACCGGATCACGCGCGGCGCCGCCTTTGGCGGCTCGGCCGACTTCAATTCCGCTTCTCGACTATCGAAGTGGATCGTCACGCCCTGTCTGGCGGCGAACGCGTAGACAAGGCAGTCCAGCGCCTCGGCGGCGCGGCCGGGGATGCGCTCAAAGCGCCGCTGCGGCAGCCCTCGGACATAGCGCAGAACTTTCCGCTCCGAACATAGTTGCTCAAACCATACGGCCTCAAGGCTATCGGAAAAGCGGATCGATCGCCCACGCGCGAGCCGGTTGTAGATTGTCGTCTTGAGCCCGTCGACGCCGACAAGAAACAGCCGGCCGCCCTTCACTTTCGATTTGCTCGCCTGCAATGCCGGACGTGACCCGAAGACGCCTTTGCCCGCCATGACGCGGCGGGCGAGGCGCGGGAAACAGAAATTGTAAACCGCGGTCGCCCAATCGCCGTCGCCCGAGTCGACGATCATGGCGTCGACCTTCAGGAAGCCGCCGAAGGGATGACGCCAGCGAGTCCGCGCCAATTCGTCAAGTTCGAACCATGTCGAATCGTCGTCCGGGCTCCCCCATAAAACGACGTGACCGAGAACGAGAGCATCTGTGCGCGACCAGCCCACAATCGTCGCTTCCAGCCGATCGTCTTGAACGTCGACGCCGATCGTGACGGCAAGCACTTCAGGCGGGATGCGATCTAGTCCGATCGGTTCGACGCGCTGTTGCAGCGCAAGTTCGTCGGCTTGCTCTTCCGCGTCATTCCATCCCTCGGCAAGTACCGTATTGACGAAGGGCTGTAAGAGATCGGGGTCGTCCTTAGCGCGAAGGAATTCCTCGGCCAGTTTGGCCCAAGAGGCGTTAGCCAACGGAGATACAAGCGCATTGATCCAGAAGCCCGCGTGACCTTGAACCTCGGGCGCTTGCGCGCGCCAGCGCGCGGCGCCGATCATCGCCATCTTGTGGCGCTCTTCGATCAATTCAGCGCAGTGCGGACAGCGGAAGGCCGCCGTTTCAGGCCGCTTCTCCTGCCACTCGATATGTTGCCAACGCATCCATGTAAAAGCGCCGCAGGCCGGACAAGGGACTTCGAATAGGCGTCGGTCGCTTGACGCATAGGACCGCAACACATTGCTCGTCTCGACATGCAGCGGCGTCGAGCCGATGACGATCTTGCGATCGGGGAAGGCCAGCGTGCGCTTCTCGGCGAGCACGATCGGCGAACCTTCTGCGCCCGATTCCATGGCGTCAGCTTCGTCGACCAGAACGACGCGCGCATTGTGCCGGCGAAGGTTCCGCGGCGCCTTCGCGGCAACGATCTTCAGAGAGCCGCCGGGGAAGCGCCGGCTCAAGAGCGTATTGCGGCCGCCTTCGCTTGCGTCCGCCTCGAGCAAGCCGGCCAGCGCCGGCGATGTGTCGAAGATCGGCTCCACGTCCGAGACGACATAATCGCGCGCATCCGCTTCCGTCGGGAGCAGCGCCAGGATCGGCGAAGGTTCATTCGCAACAAAGTGACCAACTGCGCCTGATAGCAAAGTCGTGAAGCCGAGGCGCGCGGATTTGACCAGCGTGACGCGCTCTACAGCCGGATCGCCTATCGCATCGGCGATCTCGCGCTGATACGGCCACAGCCGCACTGGGCCAGGGATGGCAGAAACGCCCTGCGGGAGCCGCACGTTCGTTTCGATCCATTCCGACAAGGGAATGGCGAGCGGCGGCGTGAGCGCCGCCAGCGCCTCTCTGCGGGCCAGCGTAAGGCTATCCATTGGCCGCCTCTGTCAAGGCGTCGCGCACTTCGCGTTCAATGATCTCAACTTCGGCGCGCGTCATCTGGGGAAGTTTTGCGCGGATGCGACTCGGGATGGCCAGCACGCGAGCGCGAACGCCGGTCAGGATTCCGCGCCATTCCGCCGTCACCTTGCTGGCAGGAATCATCTCTCCGCGCGCGGCGGCGTTCTTGATCGCCGCAGCGTCGGCTTGCTCCCGTGCCAGACGCGCTCGCTCGGCCGTAAGTGTCGAGACGCCGGATGCTCCGCCGCGCCCGGCCGCAATCTCGCGAATGTGAGCGCAATAGGTCCTCACGCTCTCGGCCAGTCGATAGCGGGCCTTTTCTGGCGCGCGAACCACATGGCCTTCGTCGGCAAGCGATCGAATTGCCCGTGAAGACAGGCCCAAAAACTCGCCAAGCTCAGCCGCCGTGACCGGCCTGTCATAAGCCATTGGATTCCCCTTAGTTTTTTCTTCACAGATTGAAATGTCGGGGTTCTCCGCCCCGCAGCCCATCCGGGCCAGGAAGGACCCGTTCATGACGGCGCTTTCCTTCTTCGTCGTGGTCGGTAGTTCGCATTCCGGCGCGCAAGCTCCTTCTTCAGAGCTTCCGGGTCGGCCCAACTGCATTTTGCCTTCACTCTCTCGACGAATGCCGACGCGGGAATTCTCTGCGCCTTGCTGCGAATGAACCATGCCCATGCCGCGTCCGTCGCCTTGGCCAGCGCAATTTCGCGCTCAACATTTCCCCAAGGTCGGTCATCGCAATGTCCCTTCCTGTTGATGCGCCAGCTTGCGCAGCTCCTTCTCGATCTCCCACTTGTCCATGTGGAAGGCTTCGGGGTCGCGGTGCGACGGGCATAGCCGTCGCACCCGGTCGGCGAGCGAGGCGAGGGTGTCGGCTGAAGCGACACCCCTTTCGATGCTGCTCGGCCGGCACGGGCGATCGGCGAGAGGCGTGCGCTCAGTCATCGCCGCCTCCCTTACGTGTCTTCGCCTTGGCCATCCGTTCCACACGATCGGCGGCGTCCTTGACCCATTTCGCGGAATGGTGACCGGCCTCTGAAAAACCGGTCACACCGGTCACACCGGTCACGCGTGGCTTGCGCTCTTTGATTTCTTTAGGTTTTTTTGGAGTGTGAGCGGGCTTGCCGGTCACACTTGCGGTCACACTTGGCGCTTTAGGCGTATCGGTCACACTTGCGGTCACACTTTCAACTGTTTGTTTTTCTTTGCTTTCCCAGGAAGTGTGACCGGTGTGACCGGTGTTATCAGGGTGTGCGTACTTTCCATATCCGGCCTTCACGATCTCGCCGGCCTTGGCCATCTTATGAAGCAGCCGGCGCAAGTTGACGGCCTTCATGCCCGTGGCCGCCGCGAGATCGGCGGGCCCCATGGCTTCGTCGGCGCCCTTGAGTTCGTCGAGTATGGACCGCCGCTCGTCCGTCTTCCGAACGTCTGCCGCTTCGCCTATGACGGTCCACAGGCCGCCCGTGAAGGACAACGCGGATTCCTTTTCCTCCACATCGCGACCACGCACATAAAGCGTGGTCCCGTTTCCATCCCGGTCCAGAACAAACGTGGTGTCCGCACATGCGGACAGGCCGTTAGAGCCCGATAGGCTTTCGAGGGGATCGTCGGCGCCGCCCTTGCGCGTATGATGCAGGCCGACAACGGCAATGCCGTTTTCCATCGCCCAGCGTTGCAACGGAGCCCATATCGAATAGTCGTTTTCGTATGAGTTTCGAGATGCTTTTCCCTCGGGCTTGATCCGTTGCAGCACGTCGATAATGACCATGCGCAGCGCAGGATATTTGGCCCGCTTCTCCTCCAACATATCGATGAAGCCGTCGTCCAGCATGGGCGCGTCGACCATCCAGTGAAGGCGAGAGAGGGAGGGGCGCTCCCTTTCGTAAGGGAAGATCGTGCTAATCCTGCGCTGCGCTCGCCGGCGGCCGTTCTCAAGATCGATATAGAGAACGTCGCCCGCCGCGCAGGCCGTCGAGCCCATGGCGACGCCCCCCGTGGCGACTGCAATTGCCCAATCGATCGCCAGCCAAGTTTTGCCGAGCTTTTGGCGGCCGGCGAGCACCGAAAAGCCTTCGGGCAGGTAGCCGTCGACAACCCATTTGATCGGCTCAAACTTAGTCGCCATGATTTCGTCGGCGGTTTCGTCGGCGTAATGACGCTTGCGGCGCGGCTTCTCTTTGACAGCGTCGCCGATCGATTCTTGATCGTCACGAAGCCATGCCGGCTCATCGGGCGGCGCGTCCTGATAGAGCAACGCGTCGTCCGAATCGAAAGCATCCTCATAATGGGAAGGCGACGCAACAGACGGCTTGGCCGCCGTTGCGGCTTTCGCCGATTCCCATTCAGCATGTTTGCGCGCGCGGTATTCGAGCGCCGTCTCGCTGAAGAACTCGGGTAGGACTGTCATCACGCGGCCCTCCCGTTCGCAGGGACGGCTTCGCGCCATGATGCAATGGCGGCGGTTAGGACGCGCTTGCAGGTCCACAGGTGGGCTTCTGTCGCGGCAAGATCGGCGCTCGCAGCGGCGGCGAGGAGCGCGGCGGATTGCTGGCAAAGTACGCCAGCGAAGTCGATCACGGCGTCGAGGGCGATCAATTCGGCGTCATAGTCCGCCGAGCGCCTTGCGCCGATCCGCTGTTCAGGGTTATCTTCGCCCCCGGATTTGGCCTGCCTTGCTAATCCATTTTCGCCGCCGCTTCCGATGCCAGTCGGGGCGGCGGTTTGCTTTTCAGGAGGCGATCCCCGGTTTGACAAATCGGCCGTAAGCCGCTGATTTCCCGTCGCGGGTTTGACAACTTTGGAAGCGATAAGGCTTTGATCCGCCGCCCTTGGCGGCTGCATCATAATCCTTGTGTCGGGGGTTCGAGTCCCTCCTCCGCTACCATCGTTCCCCCCCCCCGACGCGGCGATCCGCATGTTGGGGGTAGAGATTTGGGGGCCCATAGAGCGAGTGTCGAGTTCAGTCGACTCCATATTGGCGCGCCGCCTCGTG
>Ga0233425_10010630_pt1 | contig 11107 bp, 7 predicted proteins | sample Watercolumn_Towu_2_FD_181712 | JGI IMG/M metagenome (GOLD analysis project Ga0233425, IMG submission 181712) | Freshwater microbial communities from Lake Towuti, South Sulawesi, Indonesia - Watercolumn_Towuti2014_140_MG | ecosystem: Environmental > Aquatic > Freshwater > Lake | place: Indonesia...
TGTGAAGCCGCGGGAAGTGCGGCGGCAGCGTGACGCCGCCACACTGGCGGTGCGCCTCGTGCTTCGCCCGCAACTGACCCCACGGATCCGCGTGGAACACGCCGCAGGGGTGGCACGCCGGTCCGCAGGCCGGACCGGCGACGCTGGCGTGCCACGGGGGCTGCTGCACGTTCCGACAGCCGCAGGCGTCACCCGGCCCATCCGTGGACATCATCGCGGAGTCGTCCATGACCGTCGCCTCGCGGGCGGGTGCGGGTGCGGTCGCGAGCAGCGACGGCACGGCGAGGATGACGGCGGCGATGATGTGGCGTGGTGAACGCACGATCGGACCTCCCGGAAACGTGGTGCAGGCCTCACTGGCCTCGCCGCGTTCTTCGTCGCGGTCACCGTGCCGGGATGAACGCTGGCGCCGCAGGGACCGGTCGTGCCGGTCGCGGAAGATGTGCCGTCAGTCGAGGGCCACGTCCACCAGGGCGTACGCCTCGAGGCCCTCGCGCGTGGCGAGAACGACGTGGCCCGTGCCGCGATCACGGAAGCCGCCGAGGCCCACGAGCGGCCGCCCGTGGGAGTAGCGGTCGACGACGCGACCATCGGCCCAGGCGACGGTCACCGAGCCGTCGGGCGCGGCGATGAGCCACTGACGCCGCGTCGTGCCAAGCAGGTCGGCCCAGGCGACGGGGTCGATCGGCCCGTCGCGGTGCACGCCGTCGGCGAGCGGGAGTTCCCACTCGACGCGGAGCGACCGGGGGTCGAGGCCCACCGCCCGCTGCCGGCCCACCGAGTCGCCCGTGATGCCGAGAAGCGCGAACGCCGCGTCGGCCGCCACCGGCCCCGCCGCGAGCGCGCGGAGCCGCAGGCCGCCTTCGTCGCCGGGAGCCGCCGAGCCCTCGCGATCCCGTGCCGCGCGCTCGATCCGCCCGTCGCCCGTCACGCACAGGACCTCACGAACCTCGCCCGGCGCGGCGGGCGGTCCTGCGGCGACATCGAGCACCGAGCCGAGCGAGCGGTCGCGCCACAAGCGCCGGCCATCGAGTGTCGCCACCTGCACGCCAACCGATCCCAGGTAGCCGACGATCAGTTCCGGTTCGCCATCACCGTCGAGGTCGGCCAGGTCCGCATCGGTGATGCCCTCGTGTGCCGCGCCGCCCGCCTCGGGATACGCGGCGCGAAGCGAGAAATCATCGCCGAACACGAACACCTGCTGCCCGCCACGGCGGCCTCCGAGCCACCAGCGCCGGCCCGATGCATCGGTGGCGGTGCGCAGGAAGCCTACGCCCGCGTCGGGCGGCAGCGGCAGTTCGCGGCGTGCGACCTCGCGGCCTGTCCCGTCGAGTTCGACCACCGTGCGCCAGCCGTCGAGCGCCACGATGCGCGGCTCGCTCGCGCCGGTCGCGGCGTCGAGACAGACGACGTTGCCCGGCAGCGACACGCCCGACGCGCGCCAGGCCCGTTCGAGTTTGAAGCGATCGGGCTGCCGCCGGGGCGCGATCACCTGCTCCGGCAGCCGTTCGACGCGGCCCTTTCCCGCGGCCCGATCGAGGTCGCGGCGGTACTCGCGAACCCGCGACTCGTGGCGGCGCTTCATGAGTTCCGTGGTGGAGCGGCCGGCGGCCGCGGCGGTGAGCGACTCGGTGACGTCGGCGGCGATCCGGCCGTGACGGCCCACGATCACGTCGGCCACCGTGCCGTCGGCGGCGATCACGACCGTGGCCGGGAACGACTCGAGGCCGAGCGACCGCGCGACCACGGCCTCGGGGTCGCGGACGAGCGTGCCGACGCCGCCGAACTCCGCGAGCTTCTTGCGAAGGTCGGCAAGCGTCACGTCGTCGGCGTCGATGCTGATGGCGAGGTGCCGCACGTCGGGCCGTTCGCCGCCATGCGCGCGGGCGTGGGTGGCGATGAACTCGGCGATCCCGGTGGCCACCTGCGGCATCGTGTGGGACGACGGTCCGCAGCCCACGAAGAAGAACTCGATCACGGCCGGCTTCCCGGCGAGCGCCTCGCGGTCGAGCCCCGCGAGTGGCGGAAGCGACGCCTTCTTCCCCACGAGCTCGTGCACGGGCTCCGGCGGCACGAGCGGATCGAATCGCGTCACCCGCGCCGCGCCGGCGGGCACGTCGAACGCGAACGCGCCGGCGGAAGCCGCCGCGTCGAACGAGGCGGCCACGAAGTCCACGACCACCGAGATGCCCACCGGGGCGCCGGCCTGCCTGGAGAGTTCGGCGGCGTACGCGTCGGTCGGCACCTTCATGCGGCGCAACACCCGCGACGCGGCGTCGATCCAGAGTTCGAGCACACCGTCGGGCTTGGTGACGGCGATGCGCACGCACCGCCGGCCGGCGACCGTCTCGGTGCCGGCGATCCGTGGCGGCGCGGTTGCGTCGGCAAGCACGAGATCGATCGTGTCGTCGGCGAGGAGCAGCGGAAGCTGCGTGGGGCAGCCGGCCTCGCCCTCGGCGAGCGTGGCCCGCACGTGGTTGTCGGCGAAGATCTGATCCATCGCCAGCGGGCTCTTCACCGGCTCCACGAGCACCTGACCGGGCACGCCTCCTACCGCCGCGAACAGGCTCGTGCCGTCGCTGACGATGCGGGCGTCGTAGGCCTCGATGCGGATCCGGTCGGGCCGCGAGAACGCCACGCGAAAGGGATGCGTGGCCTCGGTCGAGGCGTCGCCGCGGGTCTCGCGGACGACGACGCGGGCCTCGTCGGCGTAGGTGTCGGCCGCGCGGTAGGCGCGGCGCATCGAGTCGAGAATGGCGCGGGGGTCTTCGCCGCATCCCGGCAGCGCGGCGACGAGAACAACGACGAGCGGCCAGGCCGCCGAACGGTGGAGGAGGTTCATGCGGGCATCTTGCCGCACCGCCCGCGGTTGAGGCCAGATCACTCTCGCGGCGGAAGATGCGAGCGAACGCCCAGGATTGCCCTGTCCGACGACCGGGTAAACTGTCGGCGGCGTGGAACGCATCGGCGTCCACGGGATCTCCCCGTCAGCGGCCGATCAGCCCACACCAGCCTTGCAGCGCATCACGCTCACCTACGGTGCCGCCGACCCGCTCGTCCTCGAGGGCCTCGAAGGGGCCGAGTTCACCGCGTTCATGCCGCCGCGCGGCAGCAGCGGCGATGCCGCCCGCTCGCTGGCCGCCGCCGCAGTCGCCGCGCCCGCCCAGAGCCCGCCCCTCACCGCGCATGTCGTGCCCGGTGATCGTGTCGCGGTCGCGCTCTGCGGCGACGTTCCCGAGGCGGCCGCGATCGTCTCCGCCGTCGCCGAGACCCTCGCGTCGGCCGGCATCGACCCCGCCGAAATTCACGTCATCAAGGGGCCGCGGCTCGGACCTGCGGCCGGGGGCACAGTGGCGTTCGTGCCGACACCGTCCGGCTGCGAGGCCTTCGATCCCACCGTCGAGGCGGCCACGTCGTACCTCGCCGCCGATGAGGCCGGCCGGCCGCTGTATCTCGCCCGCGCGCTCGTCGATGCCGACGTCGTCGTGTCGGTCGGCGAATGGGGCTGGAACGCGGCGCTCGGCGGACGATCGCTCGAGGGGGAACTCTGGCCCACGTTCTCGCGGGCGGCATGTCGCCGCGATCTGCAGGTGGCCCTCGCCCGGCGCGGCCGCAACGCCCTTCCCGACTGGAAGTCGGGGATGCACGAGATCGCCTGGCAGCTCGGGGTGTGTGCGAGCCTGAGGGTCGTGCGCGGCGCCGCTGGAAGTCTCGCGGCGGCGTTCTTCGGACTGCCCGACGACGCCGGACGGCAGGCCCGCGACGCGGCCGCGGCGTGGTGCCCGCGGATCACCGACCCGGCGGCGGTCTCCGTCTGCTCGCTCTCGGAACCGACCGCCGGCTTTGGTGCGATCACGTCGGCCGTCGCCGCGGCCGCGCGGGTCACCCGGCCCGGGGGCACGATCTGCGTGGCCAGCCGTGTCGCCGAGCGGCCGGGAATCATCTTCGAGCGCTGGCGTCAGGGGGCGCCGCTCGACGGGCTGGTGCACGAGGCCGTCGCCAGTGGTGACGCCGTGCTCGTGGCCGACGCGCTCCAGACCCGGCTCTTCGCCCGGGCCCTCGACGATCGACGGCTCGTGCTCCTCAGCGACCTCGACGAGGCGACGGTCGAGGAGTTCGAGTTCGGCTTCGCCGCCACGCCGGAGGTGGTGGAGCGACTCGCGCACCGCGCCGAGAGCGTGGTCGTGCTGCCCGAGGCCGACCGCTGCTTTCCGCAGCCGGGGTGGACGACCTCGGGCGATTGACGGTGCGGCGTCAGCGTGTCTGCACGGCCGGCGGCGCGACACGGTGGCGAAAGCGATCGCGGCCGAGCGGGCCCCACGCGCGCGAATCGACGCTGCCGGTCGGGAAGTCGCCGAGCACGAGATACTCGCCCGCCCCGAGCCGCCATGTGTCGCGGCCATCGGCAGCGGGACGGTAGAGGACGTCACGCCACACGGCCATGTGCTCGATCACCGCTCCGTAACCGCCGCTGAGCGTGAACGCCACGGCCGGCGCCTCGTGGAACGCAGCCGCGTCGGGCCACGGCGCAGCGTGCGACCAGCGGGCCGGCGCACCGGAGGGCAATCCGTGGCGGTCGGATGCCGCACTCACCGGGAGCCGCCACGCGACCGCCACCACGTGGCCGTCGAGTGAGCCGGCGACGACGGCCGTGCGCGTCGCACGAGGCAGCCGCCACGTGATCCGCGTGCCCGCGATCTCCACGCACGCAGTCGCAGCGCTCGTGCCGCCGCGGATGACCATGGCGATGCCGCGATCCCGCACAGGCCACAGCGGCCGGTTCACCTCCGTGGCGAACGTGGCGTCATCGAGGACCTCCGCCTGCGGCAGCCGCACGCCGTCGGCGGTCGCACACCCCTCGGGCACGACGAGCGGCGACGCCATCTCCGCGAGCACCCGCGGATCCTTGAGAATCGGCCGGCCGTCGATCACGAGGTCGCCATCGCGGATCGACACCTCCTCGCCGGGCAGGCCCGCGACCCGCTTCACCGCCGGCGTGCCGTCCGGCGCGGCCACGATCCAGCGGTCGAGCCGTGCGGGCGTCCGCAGGGCGTCGGCCAGCGGCCACGGGCCGGTCGTGACGATGTCGCCCGGCAGGAGGCCGGGCGCCATCGACAGGCCCTCCACCTCGTACCGCGCGGGCACCGCGAGCAGGCTCGCGACCAGCGCCGCCCCACAGGCGGCCGCGATCGTCGCGATCCGGCGCGCGGTCACGGCATCACTTCACGGTGACCCACTGGTGGCTCTTGGCGCTCGCGAGCACCGCGTCGCAGATCTTCTGCGTCTCGAGCGCGTCGCGGAACGTCGGGTGCGCCGGCTGCTTCTTCGCGTAGGCCTCGAGGAAGTCGGCCACCTGATGGACGAACGAGTGCTCGTAGCCGATCGCGAGGCCCGGCACCCACCACTTGCCCATGTAGGGATGGTCGCCGTCGGTCACGTGGATGCTCTTCCAGCCGCGCATCGGGCCGGCGTCCTTGTAGTCGAACACCTGCAGCCGGTGGAGATCGTGGAGGTCCCACTTGAGGCTCATGTTCTCGCCGTTGATCTCGAACGTGTAGAGCGCCTTGTGGCCGCGGGCGTAGCGGGTGCTCTCGAACAGGCCGAGCGAGCCGTTCTTGAAGTGGCAGAGGAACGAGCAGGCGTCGTCGATCGTCACCTTCTCCATCTTGCCGGTGAGCTGGTGCTTCCGCTCCTTCACGAACGTCTCGGTCATCGCCGTGACGTCGCTGACGAGGCCGTTGAGCCAGATCGCCGTGTCGATGCAGTGGGCGAGTAGGTCGCCCGTCACGCCGCTGCCGGCGGCGGCCGAGTCGAGCCGCCAGAGGGCCGCGCCCCCCTGCGGGAGGTCGGCGTTGATCGTCCAGTCCTGGAGGAACTCGGCGCGGTAGTGGAACACCCGACCGAGCGCGCCCGAGTCGATGATCTGCTTGGCGAACGTCACCGCCGGGATGCGGCGGTAGTTGTACCAGACCATGTTGGGCACGCCGGCCTTCTCGACGGCCTGACACATCGTCTCCCCCTCGGCCGCGTCCATCGACAGCGGCTTCTCGCAGAGGATCGCCTTGCCGTGCTTGGCGGCCTCGATGGCGATCTCGGCGTGGAGGTTGTTGGGGGTGCAGATGTCGATGGCGTCGATGTCGTCGGCGGCCACGAGCTTCCGCCAGTCGGTCTCGACCCGCTTGTAGCCCCAGCGGTCGGCGAAGGCCTTCGCCTTCTCGGGATCGCGGGCCGCGACGGCCTGGAGCACCGGGAGGTATTCGAGGTCGAAGAAGTCCTTGACGCGGTTGTAGCCGTTGGAGTGGGCCCGGCCCATGAAGCCGTAGCCGATCATGCCGATGCGGAGGGGCTTAGCCATTTCCTGCGTTCCTTCAGGTCACGAGTGGTGATGAGTCGTTGGTGATGGTCCGGCTCGGGGGCGGCAAAAGTCTCGTCGCGTGGGCCGCGGCGGCCCAATGCTCCTCGAGCGTTCGCCGACCCCCTCGCCTCGTTCGTCGTTCGATCCGGAATCCGGCCCGATCAGTTCCAGCCGTGTGCGTCGCGCACGGCGATCATGGTCGAGAGGATCGTGTTCCAGGTCTTGGGGTTCTCGAGGGTCGCGTTGGGGAACATGCAGCCGTCCCAGCAGATGTGCTTGATGCCGCGGTCGGCCGCGCCGATCAACCACTCGCCCGAGCACTTCACGATGTCGAGCTTGCCGTTCGGATCGTCGGCCGGGCAGTGCTTGCCGGTCTTGTCGTGCGAGCCCGCGCCGTGCACATGCCCGTCGTTCTGGGCGACGTGGAAGTCGATCGTCCAAGGCCGCAGCTTCGAGACCATCGTCTTGTAGGCGGGCCAGAACTCGGCCTCGGTGTAGCCCGGCTGCACGAGGGCGTGCTCCGGGGCGTTGTAGCCGAGGAGGTAGAGATACGTGTGCGCGAGGTCGGCCTGGAAGCCGAGCGTCTCGGGCATGCCCACCTCCTCGAGGAGGTCGAGCATGTCTTTCCAGGAGTGCATGCCGGCCCAGCAGATCTCCCCTTCGGCCGCGAGCCGCTGGCCGTTGTCCTTGGCGATCTTCGCCGCCTCGCGGAACGTCTCGGCGATCTTCGACGTGTTGGCCTTGGGGCTCTCCCGCCACGTGTTGACGCCGAACTCCGCCGAGTCGATGCGGATCACGCCGTACTTCCGCACGCCGTGCCGCTCGAACACCTTCGCGATCCGGCAGGCCATCTTCACCGCCGAGAGGAACTTCTCGCGGGCCGCCGCGTCGCCCATCGCCGAGTCGCCCACCGTGCCCGGCCACACCGGGGCCACGAGCGAGCCGACCGTGAAGCCGTGCTTGGCGATCGTGTCGGCGATCGCGAGGAGCTCCGAGTCGCTCGCCTCGGGATTCGTGTGGGGCAGGAACAGGAAGTAGTCGATGCCGTCGAACTTCTGGCCATTCACGTTCGCGGCGGCCGTGAGCTCGAGCATGCGCTCGAGCGAGATCGGCGGCTCCTGGCCGGCGTCGCTGCCCTTGCCGACGAGGCCGGGCCACATGGCGTTGTGGAGCTTGGGGGCGGAGTGACTCATCGCTTCTTTCCGTGCGAGGGCAGGTCGGGATGGACGTCGGGGCCGAAGTACCGCAGCGCCACCAGCGGGCCGGGGCCGGTGTTCTCCACCGTGTAGCCCGCTGCGGCCGCCTCCGCGGAGATGAAGAGCTCGTCGCTCGTCATCTGGCCGAAGCGGATGAGCGTGGGCGTGGCGACGTCGTGCACGCCCACCCGGCCCTCACCCTGCACCGTGATCCAGCCGCTGGCGCCGGCGTCCTTCACCGTCACCTTCGCGCCGGGGTCGAGCGTGAGCTCCTTGGCGCTGAACAACTGCCGGCCGTCCACGTGGCCGTAGACGATCCAGCGGTCGTGCACGCCGGCGCTCGACCGCTGCTCGTCGAGGATCGGGGCGAGGAAGTTCGACTCCTTGAAGTGGGTGTCGACGTTCTTCTCCCAGTCGAGCTGGCCGATGATGAAGTCGAGATCCTGGTGCTTGGCCTGCGGCATGTCCTTGACGAGCAGGCTCCACGGCACCGCACGGCCCTCGACGAGCGACTGGAACATCGCGAACACGTCGCTGCCCCACTGCGGCTCGTAGGTGAGCAGCGAGCCCGGGGCGTGGAGCACGCCCGGCGGGATCAGCCAGCCCGTGCCGCGCTCGAGGCGATAGGCCTTCGAGTGGTCGAGGATGCCGTTGTCCCCCTTGTTCCAGTTCTCGAGGCAGCGGCGGACGTCGGCCTTCGTGGTGCCGGGCTCGAGGCCCATGAACGTGTAGGGGAAGTTGTTGTCGCAGTTGTTGTACTGCGGCGGGAAGTAATAGCTCTCCGGCTTCCCTTCCTGGCCCACGAGCTTCGCGTCGTCGAACGACTGGTGCATGTGATGGGGGATCGGCCCCATGTTGTCGAAGAACTTCGAGTACACCGGCCACTTGTGGTAGCGATCCCAGATGGCCTGGCCCACGAGCTTGCCCTTGCCCTCGGACACCGCGTCGCGAAGCAGGAACCGCTCGCCGCCGAACACGCACCACGACAGCCCCTCGTCGGCCACGCGGCCCTCGTTGGCGGCCTCGGTCGTGCTCGCGAACCAGCGCTCGTCGATGCCGCCGCGGTTCAGGCCGTAGGAGTAGTAGTCGTCGGGGTGGAGCCGCACCCGCTTGCCGGGGTGGAGGAAGCTCCGCGGCACCCACGTGGGCGAGAGCCGAAGGATGCCCTTGCCGGCGTCGAAGGCCCGGTCGAGGGCCGAGCCGACGTTCGTGGACTCCGGGAGAATGGCGGACTTTCTGACGGCGGTGGCGCTGGCCATGAACGGTTCCCTCGAGGCAGTCTGACGAGAAGAGCCCGCAGTTGTACGGCCCCCGCCGGAGGCCCGCAAGAAGCCCGAACGGCCCGCGAGCGGCCGCGGCGATCGGTTTCCCGCATCACGGTGACGGCATACACTCGAAGGGTTGTCGGTGGGTCGCTCCGGGCCGCTGGCCGGACGCCGGGAGGTGCGGTTCGGGCATGGCAGTCACGAAAGCCTCAGCGGCGTCGAGACCTCATCGCCACCTGCGTCGCATTGCGATCGCGTGGCTCACGGCCGCCGCCATCGGACAGGCGTCTCTCTGCACGGCGGCCACGCCGTCGGTTCCCGACCTCGCCGACCGCGTGCTCGCCTGCACGGTCGGGATCACGTGCACGGCCGGCGCGGCGAGCTTCTCGGGCTCGGGCACGGTCGTATCGCCCGACGGCCACGTGCTCACGTCGTCGAGCGTCGTGCCGGGGGGCGCGAGCGACATCGTCGTGATGTTTCCCGGGTTCGTGCGCCGTGCGGCCACGATCGTCGCCACCGACGACACCGTCGCCGCCACGCTTCTCAAGGTCGATGCCCGCGACCTCGCGTGGCTGCCGCTATCGCGTGGCATGCCGGCCGTGGGCGAGGTGGCGTTCACGGCGGGCGACGTGGACGACGTGATGCTCGCCAACGGCCGGGCGTCGTTCAGCCGCGGTGTGGTGAGCGGCGTCTACCCCGTCACGCGGCAGGGCGAGGCGGCCTATGAGGGGGCCGTCGTGGAGACGACCGCCGCCGTGAATCCCGGCACCGACGGTGGCCCGCTCGTGGATGCGTGGGGCCGGCTGCGGGGCGTGGTGAGCCTGTCGGTGTCGCCGCTGCGGTGGCAGGGCGTTGCCGTGCCGGCCGCGGTGCTCGCGGAGCGATTCTCGCCATTCGCGCCGAGGGGGCCGCTCGCCGCGTCGGTCGAGGCCGCGCCGCCGCCGCAGCGCGTGGCGATGACGCCCGCGGCCGAGGCGTTCCTGCCCGCGCTCGTCGGCATCGAGGTCGAGCGCACCTGGAAGCCCGAGGCGCTGCCGCGCATCTCGTGGGAGGAGCACCGGCGCTCGATCGCCGACTGGGACCGTCTCTCCGAGACCGAGCGCAAGCGGCGGTTCGCGATGTTCGCCAATCGGGCGCGGGCGTTCGAGGTCAACCAGCTCCTGCGCCGGCCGCCGGGCGCCATCACCGGGCTCGTCGTGTCGGCCGACGGCTTCGTGCTCACGAGCCTGTTCAACGTCGGCGACGACACGGCCTTCGTCGCGAAGAAGTCCAGCGCGCCGCGGCCGGTGTCGGCCGACGACCCGCTCGAGAAACTCCTCGCCGAACCCGAAGGGGGCATCGAGCCGCGGCCGAACGCGATCAAGAACGTCACGGTGATCCTCCCCGACGGCAGCCGCCGGCCCGCGAAGGTGCATGCCCGACACGAGCCCTTGGGCGTGGCGCTTCTGAAGATCGAGGCCGAGGGGCTCGCATGGTTCGACGTCGCGGGCTCGGCCACCTCGCCGCAGCTCGGCGATGCGGTCGCGGTGCTCGGCCACCTCGCCGGCGGCACGCCGCGGCACACGCTCAACGTGGGCATCGTGAGCGCCCCGGCCCGTAACCGCGGCCAGCAGTTCCAGACCGACGCCCTCTTGAACTACGGCAACTCGGGCGGCCCCGTGTTCGACGCCGCCGGCAACTTCCTGGGCATCGCCGCGGCGCCGATCGAGCCCGACACGATCCTCGGTCGGATCGTGCCGCCGCCGCAGCTCATGCGCTGGACCCGCGCGCCCAACTCGGGCGTGGGCATGGTGGCCCGCGGCGACCGCCTCCGTGGCGTGCTCGAGCCGATGAAGCAGGGGCGGTCGTTCGAGCGGATCCCGGGGCCATTCCTCGGCGTGCAGGCCGACGAGTCGCGGGCGTTCGGCGAGGCGGTCGTGCTCGGCGGCGTGGCTCCCCAGTCGCCGGCGGCGGAGGCGGGCCTGCGCAAGGGCGACGTGGTGCTCGAGTTCAACGGCAGCGAGCTCCGCGACTGGCGCGACCTCACCGAGCGGATCGCGGCGTCGAAGGCGGGCGAGACGGTCGTGCTCAAGGTGCAGCGCAAGGGGGGCGGGCCGCGGCTCGTGATCGCGGGCCGCGACGTGGAGACGCTCGAAGACCTCGCGCGGCTCAAGAAGTCGCTCGCCCCCGGCGACACGTTCGAGGGCACGCTCACCACCGACGACACCCGCGAGATCCGTGTGGTGCTGGAGGAGAACCGATGAGCAGCGGTCGGCCTGCGTGGCGTGTGATCGTCGTGGTGATGGCGCTCG
>Ga0233425_10010631_pt1 | contig 11106 bp, 13 predicted proteins | sample Watercolumn_Towu_2_FD_181712 | JGI IMG/M metagenome (GOLD analysis project Ga0233425, IMG submission 181712) | Freshwater microbial communities from Lake Towuti, South Sulawesi, Indonesia - Watercolumn_Towuti2014_140_MG | ecosystem: Environmental > Aquatic > Freshwater > Lake | place...
AAGTTTAAAAACTAAAAAAACACCGCAATTATACTCCAACCCACCCTTCCGTCAACTTTTCGGCGCCGAAAATTTGACAGAACCAGCTCCCATCATCTAACTTGCCCCTCGCAAGAGCTGGGTAAATTTTTTTAACTAACAAAATTTTCCCAATTCCTCCGAAAGTCCAAGCGTCAAAGCCCACTTCCTCAAGTACTCCACATCCAACACATCACCGGAAATTTTCAAAATTGATTCAACATCAGCCAGAAGATTTCTTGGAGCCCCTTCCTCTATAAGTTATTTTGTTACCAACAACTTCTTTGGCCATCTTCCACAAATACGACCCAACTTTAACTTTCTCATCCGCCGACATATTGCGAAAAATCTCATCCTGCCTCTCCTGAGCTGATTTTGCAGTGTTCACCACGTCAAGAGGGATTATAGCTCAAAGTGGATATTACAGAGCAAAAGAACTCGTTGGAAAATCGGTTCCAATTGAAACATTAGGGAGAGTTTTAAATGAAGCAAACGAACTATTGGTTAGACAATCAACACAAAAAGGACATCCCGTAGTTGACCGTGCAAGTTTCATCCCAGATTTTCCCAAAACACTCCGAAACAGACTATCAATAATCATTGAAAATTTAGAATCCGCTTTCAACGGAGACAACGAAGACGAAAACATATTAATGGAAAAAGGAAGAGTGAGAATTATTGAATGGCTAGATTAAAAAATTAAGTTTTCCGCACACTCCCCTACCACCTCAACCCCATCCCTCTCAAAATCCCCCGAACGCTCTTTGTAGAGCAAATTGTGTTTTTCACATTCGCCGCGCAGATAGTCGCTGAAAGCTTCGGCAAAAAGAGCAATTTGCCTCAAAACGTCTTGATTAAAATCCCTCGGCCAATCATTCGGACTAGTATTTTGCGCCATGCCTTGCAGGATTAGGTCAATGTTTGTAGACCCAATAAATATCGCTTTGATATTATCCTTGCCAAATTTTTTAATAAAATCGGAAACGTAGGCCGGAAACAAATGAACCCCTTCAATGATAATATTTTGATGGTCATCTATCGCCTGTTTGATAATATTTTCAATACTTGGAATTATCGGCTTCGCCTCTTTTATGATAGCCTCCACTCTCTCATTCGGAGTCATCGTATTTTTCTCCGCATCACTATAAAAGATGACCAAATCTCCTTGATTCGGATCCTCCAATTGATCAGTCCCAACAACCCGGGCTTTAACAGCCTCCGCCAACTTCCTAGCGATCGTACTTTTCCCAATTCGAGGTGAGCCTGAGATGAGATAGATCATAATGTTTAAGCGTAAACAATACCTACCAGTAGGTATAATATGCCCGAAAGACAACCGCTGGCAAATATGGACGAATCAACAAACAGGAGTATAGCAACCTATACCATGTTAAATGATGTTACTCATTCATTATATTTTGAAAACTCACCTCAAATTCATCCTCTAAAAACTTGATCGTTTTGATTTGCTTCTCAAGAGACGCCTTTATTAGTTGTGTAGCGAACAATCCAGACTTATTTTTCCATTTTGCCTCATTCCCAGAAACACTTTTAATCCATTTGATTTTCACCAAGTATTCGGAATTTTCGTTATCAGAGTTTTTAAAAAGATCAGAGCAAACTAAATTTTGGCTTTTCAGGCTTTTACCCTCGAATCTGAAATCAAGTACTTTTTTAGCTTTTTCGGTAACTTTCCCGATACCGACATATCCATTTCGCTTTAAGTAAGCCACGACTACATCTCCAACATTTAATGACTTGATCGGATCACTCCACTGTTTGCCCTGCCCAGCTGCTAAAAAACCAAAAGATCTGCAATCTTCCCACGCCCTGTTTCTTCCCTCCCCAACGTTTATATAAAAAATTCCGTTTTCAAAATCAAAAGAATTAAGATCTAAATGTAAAGTATTATGCGGTCTGAATCTGTCAGCAAAATGGCCTGACGATATATTTGTCAGATTTTTCCCTAATTTCCAAATTAAAGTTTTTTCAACCAAAAGTGCCTGATCTTGCGTCAGCCCTCTCGCGATTACTTTGATTATAGGTTTAAGTCCTTCTTTTTGGATTGCTTTTATTCTTTTGATTTTTTCTGGAGGATCTTCATTATTTTCTTTGAGGTGAGCTTCTTTTTCGTGGAACTCTTTTCTATTCCCTTTGCCTTTGCCGTAGTAAAATTCCTCAAGGTTTCGAGGATCTATGTAAACATAGACATAATAATTGTTTGGCATAATGAATGAATAATTTAGTTTAATTTATTTTTATACAGACGCCTCCCCTACCCACCATCCAACCCAGCTTTTTTCAAACACTTCTCCCTCACCATCCGCGCAGTCTTATCAGGGATATGAGCTGTTTTTTCATTGTCAGGATTGACGCCCATCGACATAAGCCCTCCAATTTCTTGCGCCGTATACTCGCATTCACGATAAACAGGATCATCACACTTTTCCGGCTCAGGCGCAGTAAACTCGCACAACTCTTGCTCAACACTTTTGCAGCCAGTCACCGGCACAGCAGCCAATGCCCCCAATAAGACAACTTCTTTAAATCCTAATTTCATAAAAAAATTATTAAATTAAATTGCTTCCCGTTTTACACCCACAACGAAAACTTTTTTGTCAGTTCATCCAAATCGCTTTTTTCGCCGAGCATACAAATGCCATAATATTCCAGCTCAACTTCTGGCGTTATTTTTGATCTTTCAACCTGTTCTTCCCAACTCCCAATCGTCATCGCGTTAGTAAAAGAAGCGAAAGGAATCCCCTTCTCTATCAAAGCGTTTCTTAATGTTCTGATTTTATTCGAATTGTCCGCTTTAAGAATGATATACGGCCATTTTGAAGCAAAATGTTTGCCTCCATCTTTATCAGTATAACTAATAACCCCCATATCTTTATCAGGATACGAATTAACCAGTCCAACTGTCATATGCGCAAGCGCATTCATTACTTTCCCAACTTCAATCTTTTTATTTAGAACCGCTACGAATTTGGTGGTAGTCATGTTAATATTTTTTATAAATTTTCTACTCCATCATCCCCCCATGTCCTCCTCCACAGCTCCCCCCGCAGCACTTCTTCTCCTCAGGCAATTCACTCACCGCTCCGCCCATCGTCAAGAACAAAGCCGCAACCGATGCCGCGTTCTTCAAAGCAAATCTTGTAACCTTTTTTGGATCGACAATTCCAGCCTTCAATAAATCAACATATTCATCCTTCGCGGCGTCATAGCCATGCCAGCCCTTCGCCTTCAAAACTTTGTCCAAAACTTCAGAAGGATCCTTTCCAGCATTCTCCGCGATCTGATGCAAAGGCTTCGTCAACGACCCCTTAACAATCGTAACCCCGTTCATCTCGTCAGAATCTCCTTTCACCTTATCCAAAGCGCCGGCAACACGAATCAAAGCGACTCCGCCGCCTGGCACAATCCCCTCTTCAACAGCCGCGCGCGTAGCGTTCAAAGCGTCCTCAATTTTCAATTTTTTCTCTTTCAATTCAACCTCAGTAGCCGCACCAACTTTGATAACTCCAACTCCTCCAGCCAATTTTCCCAATCTTTCCTGCAATTTTTCTTTATCAAAATCTGACGTAGTTTTCGACAACAAAACTTTCAACTCGCTAACGCGACTGTCAATCGCGCTCTTTGAACCTTTTCCACCAACTATAGTCGTTTTGTCCTTGTCCGAAACAACTCTTCGAGCCTCACCGAGATACGACAACTCAGCGCTTTCCAATTTCAACCCCAACTCTTCCGTAATCACAATCCCGCCGGTAAGAATAGCTATATCCTTCAGCATTTCCTTTCTGCGATCCCCAAAAGCTGGCGCTTTCACCGCCAACACGCTAAAAGTCCCGCGAAGTTTATTCAAAACAAGCGTAGCCAAAGCCTCACCATCAATATCTTCAGCAATAATCACAATCTCCTTTCTCCCGGTCTGCGCGACCTTTTCCAAAAGAGGAAGAAGATCCTGAATCGAACTAATCTTTTTGTCAGTGATCAAAATCTTAACATCATCATACGAAGCCTCCATCCTAGAAGGATCCGTCACGAAATAAGCGGAAACATATCCGTTATCAAACTGCATCCCTTCAACAACTTCCTTTTCAATTCCCATCGCCTGAGACTCCTCAACTGTGATAACTCCATCATTTCCAACCAATTCCATAACATCCGCGATCAAATTCCCAACCTCTTCATCCTGCGCGGAAATCGTCGCGACCTGCGCGATTTTTTCCTTGCTGCCGCCGATTTGCTCAGCCATATCTTCAAGCTCTTTTTCAAGAACTTTCACAGCTTTTTCAATCCCATGCTTCATTTGAACCGCGTTCGCACCGGCCTTCAAATATTTCAAACCTTCCTCGATCATCGCCTCCGCAAGCACAGTCGCAGTCGTCGTCCCATCTCCAGCGACATCATTGGTTTTTGTCGCAACTTCCTTCACCAACTGAGCGCCCATATTTTCATCCTTGTCAGCAACGTCAATTTCCTTTGCGATCGTGACTCCGTCATTAGTAATGAGAGGAGCCCCATATTTTTTCTCAAGAATTATATTTCTGCCTTTCGGCCCGAGAGTTACTTTTACCGCATGTGATAAAGTTTTCACTCCGTTAAAAAGTTTGTTTCTGGCTTCGTCGCCAAAGATAATTTTTTTCGCCATAGAATTTAAAAGTTAAAATTTAAAAAATTGATTAATAAAACCGCCAAATCGCCGCAAAAAAGCCCACCACTTAATCAATCACCGCCAAAACATCGCTCATATTCAAAACTAAGAGCTCTTTTCCATCAACCTTCACTTCCGTCGGCCCATATTTGGTAAAAAGAACCTTATCCCCAGCCTTCACTTCCATTTTTATAGCCTTGCCGCTGTCAGTCATTTTTCCAGGACCAACCGCAACAACTTTGCCTTTCATCGGACGTTCCTTGTTAGCAGTTTCAGGGATAATGATCCCACTAGTCGACGTCGTCTCTTCCGTAATCGGCTCAACAACAATGTGATCTGACGTTGGATGAATTTTGGACATAAAATAATTGGTTATAAGTTCCGGACTTAACTACCCCCTTAAGTAGAGTTCCGGACTTGAAAATTTAGCACCCCGTATTATAGAGTGCTAAATTTTTGAGTCAAGAGAACTGTAAACCCGAACCTGTTCGAGTTTACAGGCTGAGCTTTCAACCTTCTTCACTCCCCAATCAGCCCGGGATTTATCTGACCGGCAATCCCAAATTTTAAATCAACACAATGATCAACCTGTTCAGACGTCAGCCCCTTTTCGGGACAACTGTCTATCCACACAATCGCTCCTTGGTTAAGAGCCTGATAATTATAATTTGCCAAAATATAAATCGGCGCAACATCGCTTCCAGCACACACATTATAAGTTTTCGCCCCATTCATGTCCCAAGAAATCGGATTCCTTGAAACAAGAATCGTCATATCCCAAGTGAACTTACTCGCATCATCCAAAGTAATATTTTCAAAAACCGGAACCTTGACCGCTCTCAAATACTTGGTTTTCTTAACAGCCTCATTAAAAGTCGCGGAATTCCCAACTGCGCACGACTGATCTTCAGAAAAATTATCAAGATTGTAATTTCCATCAGCAGGATCAATCAAAACATCCTTAAAATCATCAGAGCCAAGAGCCTGTTCCAAATAAGTACTATCACTATCAATCTCAAAAGAGAACATATCGTTGCTGTAAGAAATTTTGCTGCCGTTAACGGAAGCCCCTGCGTCCTTCCAATCTACAAACAAAGGCCCATAAAGATTGTCAGAAGCAGCAGAACAAGTCTGCCCACCATTCACAATATCCAAATAAGTCACAGCACAATCAGCCTTGTCCCCAAGCCATTCCTCAAGCTCCCCGGATTTATATTTCAAAATTCTCGCGATCAAATCACACATTTCCCCTCTAGTAATTTTTTGATCAAAAGCCTCAATACTCGGAGGAATTAAATTCCACTCGCTAGCCGCCTCAACTAATCCCTTGTACCAAGGAGAAGTTCCAGTCTCAAAAGAAATCTTATGAGCTGACATTGAAATCTTTAACGCTTCAACAAAATTAACAGGTTGAGAAGGCTTGAAAGTGTCGTCCGGATATCCTCCAACCCATCCTTTATCTTTTGCGAAACAAACATATTGCGTATACCACTGCCCCTCTGTCACGTCCGCAAAACAATTTTCATTTGAATAAGCGAGCCACTGAACATTATCCGGTTGCTCTTCAGCCGGAATAGACTTCACAATAATCGTCAAAAGCTCCGCCCTATTGATAGTCAAATCGTAACCAAAACTACCATCAGCATAACCGGTCACAATCCCTTCATCGGCCAAAAACATCACAGAATCATAATAAAGATCCTCTTCATCCATATCATTAAACGCAAACACCGAAACAACACCAGTGAGCATTAAACCCACTAAACACAAGAAAACGAGAATTTTTTTCATAAAAAAACGGGGTTAAATTACTAAATACAAATTACATCGCCTCCAGACATTGGTCAACCATCCCCTGAGCTTCATCAATTTTCCATTGGGGAGTGGTATATGGAATTAAACCGTTGTACTCAACCAAACTGAGCTCCAAATTTTCATATTCATCAACCCACGGAGACCAGCACAGAGGCATCATGTATTCGTAAGGTTCAAATTGAACAACCAAAACACTATTATCCAAATCCATTCCAAGAAGCCTTAATTTCTCGCCAACCCCAAGCGACTCCTCCGTCCCTACAGACTCTTCATCATACAAAACAATCACTGCATCAGCGTTGTAATCATAAGCGATAATCCTGTTGCGAACCGCCGCATCCCCTCCCTGCGAAGAAACTGTGAAATACAAAATATCATACTTATCAATCGCATAATTCCCCGCAATCTGAGCATTATTATCCTCAAACAAAGCTTGAAAATTTGATTTATTTGATAAATCTATACCGTTGATCTCAGAATAATTACCGTCATCATCAAAATCAAAAGAAGTATCATAAGGCTCAATTATTCCAGTTGAAGTGTCATCACCAGACGCTCCCGGATACATATTAATCCCATTCGAAATTGTCTCATAAGTAACAACTATATCCTTCAAATCTCCCAAAAATTCATCCGAAGTCCCCGCCTCATAATTCATCACTCTCGCAATTAAATCCGCCATCTCACCCCTTGGGATTTTTTGATCAAAAGAAGTAATGGTCAAAGGAATCAAATTTTTCTCGCTCGCAGAATCAACCAACCCTTTGTACCAAGGAGATGTCCCGTTATCGAAAGAAATGTTATGAGAAGACATTGAAATTTTCAGCGCCTCAACAAAATTAACAGGTTGAGAAGGCTTGAAAGTCGAATCCGGATACCCACCGACCCAGCCTTTATCTTTTGCAAAACAAACATACTGCGTATACCACTGCCCGGCAGTCACGTCTGCAAAGCAACTCTCATTTGAATAAGCAAGCCACTGGACATTATCGGGCTGCTCATCAGCCGGAACAGACTTCACTATAATCGTCAAAAGCTCCGCTCTGTTAATAGTCGAAGCATACCCAAAAGTTCCATCAGGATAACCGGTAACGACCCCCTTGCCGGAAAGATACATAACGGAATCATAGTAGACATCACCTTCATTCATGTCGCTAAAAGCAAATACGAAAGAAACCTGCGTCAGCAACAAAGCTGCCGCACACAAAGAAACAAGAATTTTTTTCATATGAATAAGGTTAAAGGACTTATTGCGCCAACGCCTCCGCTCTAGTCTCCCTAACCACATTGACCTTCACTGGACCCGGATGCTGCAAGTCTCTTTCAATCTTTCTCGCAATCGCGAAAGACAATTTAACAGAAGCCAAATCATCAACTTCTTTTGGCGAAACGAACACTCTCACTTCAGTCCCCGCCTGAACAGCAAACGATTTTTCAACTCCTTCAAAACCGTTGCAGACATTTTCAAGCTCGCCAAGTCTCCTTATATAAGAATCGACATTGTCCTTGTTGGCACCAGGACGTGCGTTTGAAATTTGATTAGCAGCATAAACAATCTGCGCCTCCAAACTCTCTGGCTCAGGAGTGCCATGATGCGAAGTAATAGCAGCAATTATCTCCTTGGAAAAACCAAATTTCGCAGCGATATCCGCGCCAATTTTTGCATGATGCCCAGGAACTTCGTGATCGACAGCCTTTCCAATATCATGCAGTAATCCAGCTCTCTTGCACACAGAAACATCCGCACCAAGCTCCTCAGCCAAATGACCAGCCAAAAATGAAACCTCCATACTGTGTCTCAAAGCATTTTGCCCATGAGTAACACGGAACTTGAGCCTCCCCAAAATCTTTACCAAATTTGGATGAAAACCTGTAATCCCACAATCAAGCACCGCTTTTTCACCAAGCTCTTTAATCAAAATATTTACTTCATCTTTAACTTTTTCAATCGTCTCTTCAATTTTCGCAGGGTGGATACGACCATCTTCAATCAACCTCTCAAGAGCAACTTTTGCTATATACCTACGGACAAGATCGAACCCAGAAATAACTATTGATCCCGGCGTGTCATCAACGATCACATCAATACCGGTCAACTGCTCAATCGTATTAATATTTCGACCTTCCCTTCCGATAATACGGCCTTTCATATCGTCATTCGGCAGGTTAACAATTGTCGCCGTAGATTCCGACGCAGTTTCAGCGGCGTATTTTTGAATAGCTTCAGCAATAATAAATTTCGCCCTTTGATCAGCCTCAGCTTTCAGCTCTTTTTCAGCTCTTTTAATTGTTTCGACTATGTCAGCTTTTGAATCTTCCTCTACTTTTTTTAACAAAACCTCCTTCGCCTCCTCTTTTGACATTGCAGCGATTTTTTCCAATTGGGCTTCCTGGATTTTATACACACCTTCAACCTCATCGCGAAGCTTTCGGATTGAAGCAACTTTTTCCTCAAGCTCAGTTTTTAATTTTTCAACTTTATCGGATTTTTCATCCAACAAGCCTTCTTTCTTTACCAACCTTTCCTCAACTTTATTCAACTGTTCACGGCGCGAATGTTCTTCCTTTTTTATCTCATCTTGAAGACGGAACGCTTCATTTTTCGCATCCAATAAAAGATCTTTTGCCTTAACTTTCGCATCCTCCAAAAGTCTCTCGCCTTTTTCCGCCAAATCTTTGTCTTTTTCCTCGATAAGTTTTCTCCTGTAAACATAGCCAGCATACCCGCCCGCGCCAAGCGCGATCAGCGCAATTAAAATTGTAACGAATGTCATTGGTTTGTTTTTAAAAAATAATTTCTCGCTGACGTAAGAAGAGAATTTTGGGAGAAATTTTTCGACACAACTATCCTGAAGAGCGAAACTGATTTTTTATCTTAAAAGTAGAATTTTTTCGTAATTTCTCCTGAAAATTTTTCCTAAACTTCTTAGATCAACTTTTACCTAACCTTCTACGGCTAGACTGTAATGGAAGGATAAAGGAAAGTCAACGCCTAGAAAAAATGCCTACCATACTCCACAGGCTTTCTCTTAAACCCCCAATATGGCTAACACCAGCCGAAAAACCCAGTCCCGGCAGAAACTGATCCCGGGATCGATTTTCCTCAGGTTGGAAAACCTCATCCCGGGATCGCGATCCCGGGATCGATTTTCCTCAGATTCAAAAAACCCATCCCGGGATCGCCCAAAAAAGATTTTAGAAAAAATTTAGAAAAAATTTAGAATCGCCTGCTAACATTAAATTGGCAAAACCCGTCAACGCACAAACATACCAGAGCAGCCCAAGCCGAAATCGCGGAAACCAGACGACTCTAACCAGAACAGCAAAAACCAAATATCGAATCCACCAAACAAATATTTATTAACCAAACATTCACCATGCCAACCAGAGAGCTAAAATTCAAAATCAGCAGCCATTACCATCTGATGAACAGAGGGATATCAAAAAGAAAAATTTTCTATAACGAAAAGGATTACCAATTCTTTCTAGATACAATAGAAAAATACAAACAAAAATTTTCAATAGAAATTATTTTTTACTGCTTAATGCCAAACCATTTTCACCTAATAACAAGACAAAACAAGGAAAAAGGAATGTTAGAATTTATAAGTCGAATACAGCTAGTTTACTCAAAACATTTCAACTGGAAATACAACAGAAAAGGTCCTGTTTTTGAAGGTAGATACATCCCGAAATTTATAGACAGCCAAGAATATTTAATAGAATTAATAAAATACCTGGCAAACAACCCAGTTAAAGCAGGATTAGTAAAACGTCCTGAAGATTGGAAATGGATGTCACTAAATTCACTGCCGCAAACCGACAACCCCAAAGTTAAATTTTTAGAAATTTAACCAAATAACTATGCAAACATCTCAATCAACAAATCAACTCGCTTCTCAAAACATCACCCTCCCCAAAGACTCCACATCAACCACTAATCACCAATCCCTCACTCTCTTCCTCACCGAAATTCTCCCAAACCCGCAGGGCAAAGACGGGAACAATGAATTTATCGAGATCACAAACCTCTCGAACAAACCAATTGACCTCGCCGGTTACTCTCTCGACGACAGCGAAAACGGAAGCAAACCGTACAAAATTCCACAAATACAAATCGCCCCAGGCCAAGCACTCGCCTTCTACAAATCCGAAACAAAAATCGCACTTAATAATACAAATGACGAAGCCAGACTTTTCTCGCCAACCGGCGAACTCCTCGACAAAATAACATATACAAAAACAACAGAAGGAAAATCTTTATCGATAATTAAAGTCCTCAGTCAGCCAAAAACAGCGGAATCCAGCAAACCATCACCAATCAAACCAACAGAAAAATTTGCAACCCTCTGGACCGACCCATCACCAAACAATCCTCCAGAAACTTTTTATAAGTTCGAAGGCAACGCCGACTCCGTTGACAGGGCTGGCGCCAGCATTCTTTTTCACCCTTTTTCCTCAACAAAAACAATCTCCATTACCTCAAAAAATCCAATAAACCCGATGCTCAACGCAACCTTAAAACAAAACCCACAAACCACCCTCTCCCTCCTCACAAAAAAGATTTCAAATTCAGAATTCGAGCTGATTGATTATAAAATCCTCGCAACAAC
>Ga0233425_10010632_pt1 | contig 11106 bp, 7 predicted proteins | sample Watercolumn_Towu_2_FD_181712 | JGI IMG/M metagenome (GOLD analysis project Ga0233425, IMG submission 181712) | Freshwater microbial communities from Lake Towuti, South Sulawesi, Indonesia - Watercolumn_Towuti2014_140_MG | ecosystem: Environmental > Aquatic > Freshwater > Lake | place: Indonesia...
GCCGTCTTGGCTGGGCCGCCGCTGGCGCCCGGCGCGGTGTTCACCGCCCGTTCCTTCGGCAGCCACGTGGACCGGAAGACGGGCGTGCATTCGCTGTTCGCCGGCGTGTGGCACGGCCACGGCGGCGCGGTCGGCGAATATCGTTCATCCGTTCATCGCGCGATCTTCGATGCCGGCTCGCCCGGCGGGCTACGCTGGGCGGCCGAGCCGGAACTGACCGGCGTGGGCAGCATCATGGCGTTTGCCGAGTGCAACGGCGATCTCTATGCCGCCTGCTGCATCTTCGACCACGCGCCGCTTTCCGGCGGCATCTTTCGCCGGGTGGATGGCGAACAACCGCGCTGGGAACACGTCTATCGCTGGAAGGAATACGATCTGACGGTGTGGGACGACGAACAACGCATGATTCGCGGCCTGACCGCCGTGCCCGATCCGAATCATCCCGGCAAGCAGGTGCTCATCGGATTTCGTTTCTTCCCGGAGCCAATCATCGAGCGCATTGATCCGCAACAAGGCCACAAGGCCAGTGCGGAACTGAACCTGAAAAACTTCTTCGGCCAGGCCTTCCACGGCGGCGGCAGCTATGTCGGCACCATCCGCGCCGCTTACAATCCCTTCACCGCTGTCGCCGACCCCCGCACCGGCAAGACCGTTCATCTGGCCGGGGTGCAGATCTACCATCCCGGTTTTCCGAAGGCCCCGTTCAACGGCTCGCACTACTTGATGCGCCACGCAGACGGCACCTACGACTGGGGGATGGTCTTCGACCAAGAGCATCCGCTTCCCGATGGTCGCAGTCTCGACGCCACGCGCCGCATCTGCCTTTCGCCGTTCCCCGAGGACCAAGGCCGCGTCCTCTATTTCGCCGGCTACGATGGCCCCTACGCCGACAACCGCTCGGCTTGGATTTACAAAGCAACCCTGAAAGGGAAGCCGTGAAGACGATCATCACGGTCATCAGCCTGTCGGCCTTCCTCGGCAGCCTCACGCTCGTGACCCAGGGAGCAGAGTCCGAGCCGACCATCCCCGGTGCGCTGTTCCGCCGCGTCGAGATTCCCGGCTTCACCGACATCCCCGAGGGCACCAACGGCATCGCGCTGGCCGACCTCAACCATGACGGCCTCGTGGACATCGTCGCCACCTACACCGAACCCAAACGTGGTTTGTCCGCCAGCGGGCACCACCTGCGGGTGTTCGTCAATCAGGGTGAACTGCGATTCCAACCGCACGCGATCACGATTCGGGATTCCCAGCTGACCGCCGCGGAGTTCGGACGGAATCCGGAGATCCCCAATCTCGTCGACTTCAACGGTGACGGGTGGCTCGACATCTTCATCACGCGCACTTCGCCGATGCTGGCCGGCAAGAAGCTGCCCTTTGTGGAGGCCATCGGGAATACGTTGCTGCTGAGCGACGGCGCGTGGGACACGTTTCGCGACGTGTCCGCCAGGCTCGGCGCGCGGAACGAAACCGGCTACAACCGCCAGTCTTCCATCGCCGACGTGAACAGGGACGGCTGGCTCGACCTCGCCATCGGCTGCGACAACATCGGCAACGCGATCGGCGGCCTGCCAAACAGCCGGCTTTACCTCTCCAAACCAAACGGCGCGAGGTTCGAGGATGGCAAGTTTGTGGACATCGGCGGCACGTCGCTCGTCCCCGACTTCGGCGGGTTCTACCACGACTCGGCCAAAGACAAGGCCGGCCCCGGCATCACGCTGCGCGACCTCGACAACGACGGCGATCTCGACCTGGTGCAATCGTTTCACTGCGACGTTCGGCAACCGCTCCTGCCTTACTCGCCGGGCGAATACCGGCAGGGCGTGTTCTGTTGGAAGAACCTGCTCGTCGAGACGGGCACACTTCAGTTCGAGAAAGTCACCGGCAACGGTCTCGCCTGCGAAGCGCGTCTGAAATACCACCGCGACAAGAAACTTTACGAGCCGCTCGGCCAAGCACCCGGCCTGCCGTATCTCTTCTTCGCCGACGTGGACAACGACGGTTGGCAGGACGTGCTGGCCCTCGGCCCCAGCGATCCCGGCTTTGCTCCGCGCGCGGAAGATGTCGGCGGTCGGTTCTGGCGCAATCGGGGCCATTTCCAGTTCAAGGAGTCAACCAGCGCCGCCGGCCTCGACGCGTTGAACTGGACCTATCGGCGATGGTATCGCTTCTTTGGCGTGGCGATCCCACCGGAAGCCGAGAACTGGAAGCCGCGTCGCGCGACCTACCCCAGCCAGCCCGGCCGCAAACAGACTCACCCGCTCGACCACCGCTTCTATTTTTCCAACGCGATGTTCGGCGACTTCGACAACGACGGCTGGCTCGACCTGGTGGTGCTCGACCGGCACGAGTCGCCGACGCTGCCCGTCTATCGCGCCGCGTTGTTCATGAATCGCGGCGACGGCACGTTCGAGGTGAAGCCGACGACGTTCAGCGGTCTCGACCACACCGGCATTAGCGGCGAGGCCGCCGACCTGAACAACGACGGCCTGCTGGACATTGTCATCGCCTGCGACCCCGACAACAGCGGCGGCGGCATCGCCGGCGTCGGCGCCGAACGCTACCACGACAAAGTCTATGTGAACACCGGCGCAGGCGGAGCGCGTGCGAACCACTGGCTTCGATTGCGTTTCAGCGACATCAAAGACGCCGAGCTCATTGGCGCTCGTGTCGAACTTTCCGCCGGTGGCCGGCAGCAATACCGCTGGATTCACAGCAATCACAGCTACAAGAGCGGCGGTGCGCTCGACGCCCACTTCGGCCTCGGCAAAGCCAAGAGCGCGGATCTGCAAGTCACGTTGCCAAGCGGGAAGATTGTCACGTTCGCTGGCGTCAGTGTTGACCAGTATCTCGATCTGAACCTCAAGACATCGCAAACAACCCCAATCGGAAAGGAAGCCAAACCATGAAAACGCACGACGAACAACTCACGCGCCGTGAGTTTCTGACGACGGCGGCGGCTTTCGCCGGTCTGCCGCTCCTCGCTGGTGCCGGCGAGGCGGCGGCTCCGCGTCGGTCGCGGATCTCCTATTACTGCAACGGGGAGATTCACGTCGGCGTGCCCGGCGAGCCGGAGGGAAAGCCGGTCACCAGCGGTCACTGGGATTTCAAGCCGTCGTGGTCGAAGACCGGCAACATGTTCGTCTGTTTCCGCCGGCTGAAGAATGACCCCAACGTCAGCAATTGGATCACAGCCGCTTTCATTGTCAACGTGGACGGCACCGGGCTGCACTTCCTGAGCGACGGCACGCACACGGACTTCAACCCGACCTGGACGCGGGACGGAAAGAACACGCCCTTGTGGAACCGCAAGACCTCGGCGGCCGGCGGTTACTGCATCATGGCGAGCAAGGTGGGCGGCAAACCGGGCGAGGAAGTGGCGCTCACCGATAAGCGTTACAGCTCGTGGGTGCACTCGGCCGTCAGCGATGGCCGGCTGCTTGTCGCGTCCGCGCCCCCGAGACTCGGTCGCGGTTACTACCTGATGACGCCGAAACCAGGCGGCGAGCCGAAGTTCGAACGCATCGAGTGCGAACTGGCGACGAGGGGGTTGCTGGATCGCGTCAGCGTCTCGCCCAGCGAGAAGAAGATCTGCTTCGAGTTCCAGACGGGATTTGCGAGCAAGGGCATGACCGGACGCACGCTCTACCTCGCCGATTTCGACGCGCAGAAACGCGCGATCACGAACCCGAAGCCGTTCGCCAACGAGGCGGGCAAGCCGTTCTGGTTTGCGTACCCGCGCTGGATCAATGGCGAGTCGGCGGTGGTCTATCACTCCGGCGAAACCGGCAAGAACCAACTCTATGTGTATCGCTTGGACGACGGCTCGACCCGGCGCGTCTCCACCAACCCGAAAGCCGATTACCGCTACCCGCATGGCGAAGCGGCCCCGTGCTGAAAGCACCGAGGAGCAGTAAGGAATCCCCGGAGCAAGCTCCGGAGCATTTGTTCAAGACCCCCCATGCCAACAGACCCCTCTTCCACTGTAGGAGCGGGTTTACCCCGCGATTGTCGCGGCATGAAGCCGCTCCTACAGTCCAAGGCGAAGCAAGCTTCGCGGTATCGGACCCACAGCAAATGAAGATGAGAACAAATTCCGGCCGGCGCGAGTTCCTGATACAGGCCACGCGGGTCGCCGCCACCGTGGCCTTCGGCGAGCGGGTGCTGCCCGCTGAGGCCCGTGCGGCAACGACCGGTGTACCTGCCGGCCCCCTCCCCATGCGCACGCTCGGCAGGACCGGCCTGAAACTCCCGATCCTCGGCTACGGCGGCGCGGCGTTGCCCAAAGCCTGGCGTAATCCGCTGTCGCACGAAGACCGTGTGGCGCTCGTCCGTCATGCCTACGACCGGGGCGTGCGCTACTTCGACACGGCGGGCAACTACATGGAAAGCCAGGCGATCCTCGGCGAGGCGCTCAAAGACCGGCGTCGCGACGCGTGCCTCGTGACGAAAGTCGAGACCACCAAGCCGGCAGAGGTTCGCAAGGCGGTTGAGAAATCGCTGAAGGAACTCCAGACCGATTATCTGGACATCCTCTTGATTCACGGCACGCCGGGACTGGAGCAGATGAGCGTCGCCCAGGCGATGAAGATTCACGGCGAGTTGGTCAAACTGCGCGGTGAAAAGATCACGCGGTTCATCGGCTTCTCCGCGCACGGTTACTTCGACAAGGCGCTGGCGCTGATCGACTCCGGCGGATTCGAGCTGTGTATGTTGTCCTGCGGCTATGTACCACGGGGCAGCAGTTCGGTCTGGAGCGCCCGCATGACCCAACTGCGCGACGACTGTCTGGCCAAGGCGCACGAGGCCGGCATGGGCATCGTGGCGATGAAAGTCATCGGCGGCGGCTGGCTCGGTCGGTGGTCGGGCTACCTCGTGCCGGGCTTCGACCAGCAGCGGCTCGCGCAATTGCCCGGCGCGGCCATTCGCCACGTGCTGCAGGACAAACGCGTTGATCTCCTCGCCATTGGCATGCACCTGAAGAGCCAGATCGACGCCAACCTCAAAACCATCGCCGGCGATGCCACCTGCACGCCGGAAGACCGCGCGCTGCTGTCGCAGTTCGCCGCGAGACTCTACGAGACCGACACGGTCAGAAAGTTCCGGGTTGAGTAACCGGAAGAAGCGCCATGCAGCCGAGGATTGTCATCAGTCTCTGCATTGCGTCTGTCTGCCTCAATCTCTGCGCCGAGGGGCCTCCGCGTCCGGGCGGCGGCGACTTCGCCCGCCAATTTCCGCACTACGACCAGAACGGCGATGGGAACGTGACGCGCACGGACGACGCGCAGTTGCCGATGTTCGCGCAACGAAATGCAAACAAGGAAGGTGCGGTGACCCTGGATGAGGTCACGGCCTTCCACACGATGCGCCGGGTCGCCCGAACCGCTGCCGAAGAACGGCCCGCCGCAACGGGCCGGCCCGCGCATGCCTCCAATCAGGTTGCCGCCGCAGACGGCTTTGCGCCCGACGCGCCCTTCGTCGGCGAGATCAACGGCTCCTACATCGACCCCGACAACAAGTTCATTTCCTCCCCCGAAACGATTGCGTCCACGACGGGGGTGGGCGGCGTTTCCTAAGCCTCGCGGTTGGTCAACCTGTCGGTCCGGCACCAGGTGGGCCGGGGCTCTGACGCGCCCCTGGCCGGCTTCGCCCTCGCCGGTGCCGGAACGCGCGAGTTGCTGGTGCGGGCGAAGATCGCGGAGTATGATCGGCTGCATGCGTAGCCCGGACCGAACCTCTTGGCCGAAAAGAACGAAAAACGGCGGGCAGGGCGGGGCGGGAATTTGCGTCGCGGCCATAGCCGCCGGGGCTGCGGTTGCTTACGGCCGATTCACGGTGAGCGGAGGTTGAGCCTCCCTGCTGGTCCCGGGTCCGGAGACTTCGCTCGGTTAGAACATGCCCTTGAGGCCGAAGACCCAGTTGGCGCCGTAGGCCTGCAGCCGGCGGAAGGCGGTGTCGCGGCCCTCCACCGAAGTCGTCGGCGAAGCGTACCAGAGCACCGGCACGTTGGTGATGTTGCGGCCCTGGACGTAGAACGAGACGGCGCGCGAGAAACGCCAGCCCAGCGTGGTGTCGAACTGGGTGATCGCGCCCTTGTAGAGGCCGTACGCGCCGTCGGGGGAGGCGTCGCGGAACACCATGCCGAGCGTGGCGCTCAGGGCACGATAGTTGTAGCCCAACCGGCTGGTGAGCCGGTGCGGCGAGAGCCCATTGCGGCGCTGGTTCGCATAGGAGCGCGTGTAGGCGACGTTGACGTTGATGCCGCGCAGTTTCTCGTGCGGCAGGAAGCCGAGCGTCTGGTTGTAGGCGATCTCCATGTTGCGGAAGCGCCGCTCCTCGGTGCTGTTGCGGGTGGAGCGAAACGTGAACGCGGAAAAATCCGGATCGTCGTTGCCGAATTCCGAGGCCGAGTAGTCGAAGGTCTCCCGCAGGTTGCGGATCTCGTTTTGCGACATCGCCAGCGAGAGCTGACCCGGCGAGCGGCCGCCAAAGTAGTAGGCCAGCCGCGACTGCAGGTTTTTCGAGTACTCCGGCATGAGCCTGGCGTTGGGCGCCGTGATGCGCTGGTTCACCTCGTCGACTGTCCACAGGCCGGTGAGACTGTCGATCGGCGGCCGGGAGATCGCCTGGTTGTAGCCGGCCTGAAACTCAAAGTTCGGGAGAATCTGGTATTTGACGAGCGCCGACGGAAAATAGTCGCGGTAGGTCGAACTGCGCGTGATCCGCGGCTGGCTCATGAACTGGTAAATCATGCCCGGAATCGTGAGGGCGCGTCCGCCATTTGTGCCCGGGGCATTGACGGTGTAGCCGGCGGCGAGCACCTGGGCGCGGAGCAGCGGATCGAATTCCCGGAGATCGTTGCGCGTCTGTTCGCCGCGCAGTCCGAAGCGGAACTGGAGCTTCGCGCTGGCGCGCACGTCGGCCTGGGCATAGCCGCTCGTGACAGTCTGGCGGAAGTCGCGCTTGTTGGCGACGAAGGCCGTATAGAAATTCTCCGGTGTGCCGGTGTGCACAAAGAGGTCGGGGCGGGTGTGGAAGAGATCCGCGACCTCATTGCGGTTCACCCGCGGCGGCATGCCCTGCACGCCGGCGAGGTTGAAAACCGTCAGGCCGTTGGTGCGGCCCATGTCGAACGGATGGGGCGAAGTGTATTGCGGTCCGGCATTGGCCCAGTTGCCGAAGGTGGCGTTCTGCCACACTTGAGTCGTGGGATTGACGGTGACCGTGTTGCCGCCCGGCCCGACGTAGGACCAGATGTTCCAGGGGGTGTGGTTCCGGTTGTCGCGGCTTTCCTCGGCCCACTTGCCGCCGAATTTCACGAGGGTGGGAAAGCGCTTGAACGGCAGCGCCCACCTGGCATTGAGCTGCCCGGTCCAGATCTCCGTCACCCAATACGGATCGTTGTTGCTCACCTGCGCCCCGCCGGAGCGGACGTCCGTGCTCGTGAAGCTCCGCAGATCATACCAGTCCGCCCCGGAGCGCTGGCGGATGGTCCACTCCCAGGAATTCGGGTGGGGGCGCGTAGCCACCCAGTCGCCCGCCACGCTGCCGCCTTCGCTCTGGAGGTAGCCGCGCTCCAGCGAGTCGAAATTATTGGCCGCCTGCGAATAGCCGGCGGCGCCGTCGATGACCCAGGCCCCGGACTTGTATTCGAAGCGGGGCGTGACGGTGCGGGTGTAGGTGATCTCGGTCGAGGAGCCGCCGGCGTTGGTGAGCGCGGGCACGGTATTGTTGCTCGCGCGATTGGTGCTCACCGTCAGCAGGCCGTCGCCGCCGACGCTCGACCGGCCGTTGTTGACGTTGGCGTTGTTGTTGGCCGCGACGAAATTGAAGTTGCGGTTGTGGAACTCGCCGCCGGCGTACGAGTAGATCACGTTGAGCGAGAGCACGAGGCTGCGCGTGGCGCGATAGTCGGTGGTCAGCAGGATCGACTGCTTCTCCATGAACTTCGGGCCGTCCTTGAACGAGATTTGCCGGACCACCATATTGCGGGGGTCGGCGGCGGTGGGACTGCGGTTGTAGTCGAGGTTGATGTCGTACTGCTCGGTGTAGGAGTTGGCGGTGCTCACGCTCAGGAGCACGCCGAGGCGCTGCTGCAGGAAGGACTCGGCGTATTCGAACGACAGATTGGGCTTCCACTTCAGGTGCTTGGAGTCGCTCGGGCCCTGGGTGGCGCTGAGGGTGAACTCTTCGGCGTTGAAGTTCACGCCCGTGGTGTAGCTGAAGACGCGACCCTTGCGGTCAAAGGCGCGCTTGGTCTTTAGGTTGATCGTGCCGGCGGGGGAATCCGCGTCTGATTCCGCGCTGGTGGTGCGGCTGATCTCGATGGAATCGACGGCGGTGATCGCCATGCCCTCGAAGCTGGTCGCCCGGGAGTTCTCGGCGCCGCCGCGCACCGAGTCAGCGCTGGCGATGCGCATGCCGTCAAAGGCCACGCCGACATACTGCGCATCCATGCCGCCGAGCCGCGGACTCCGCGCCAGCGACTCCACGTAGTCGAGGTCGACCCCGGGCAGATATTTGAGGAATTCACCAACATTGCCGTCGGCCACGTCGCCAAAGATGTCGGACGACACCGAGGTGCTGATGTCCATGTTGCGGCGCTGCGCCATGATCGCCTTGGAGTTGCCCTCGCGCTCGGAGGCGACGGTAAAGGCGTCGAGGCGCACGACGCCGTCCCGGCTGGTGGGGGCGGTCGCGGTGCTCGTCAGAGTAATCTCCCGCACCGCCGTCTGGCCGGCGCTGACCGTCAGCGGTTCGCGCACGGAATTGTAGCCGGTGTAAGTCACGGCGAGGGTCACCTCGCCAGGCGCCACCTGGGCAAACCGGAAGGAGCCGTCGCTCTCGGTGTACGTGACCTGGTTGGTGCCCTCGAGCCGCACCTCGGCGTTGTTGACGTATTCGCGGGTGGCCGGGTTGTACACGCGGCCCTGCACCGAACCGGTGCCGGGGACCTGGCCCAATGCGGCAACAATTGCGGCGAGCCAACCGGCGGCGAGTGCGAGGCATTGCAGAGCGGAGGAGCGCAGCGCAGGGGAGGGAAGGATCATTGGGGGGCAGCGCGCCGAGAGAATCGGAACAAGTCCGAGCTGACAAGGGTGGACCGCCGGGAGTGGAGAAATTGGGGTGCTTCTGCCGGTTGGCGGAGCCTCAGCGCGGCTGTCCTGCGGTTGCGTCCGGCGAGGAAGTAATCCGTCGCCGTGTCCTTGTTTTGCTGACCTTCGTCTTCTGAACCGGCGATTCTCGCAGTGCTGCCACCGCTCCATCTGGGCGAACTCGTTGGCAGACGCCCGCGCGTCAGGAATCCAACAATGAGACCAACCGGTGTTCGGAGGTATAAGGTTAAGGCTGAGGTCTTCGGCTTGCTCTGAGTTTGGGTTAACGATCCGAGATCTCCAACTTTCGGGGTCCACCACGCGAACGACGGCCCCGCGGTTACCGGCAGCCGCCGGCGGGTTAAAAGGTAATGTGCACCGCGATCCAGCCTTAGGCCTCCTCATTGTGACCGCGCTCTTGCCGGCTGTCGGCGCCTCGTCCACCCGGGCGGCCGAGGCCACTGCGCCCGCGCCGGCCAGCCAGGCCGGCGGGGCAGCAATCGAACGTCTCTTCCAGGCCGCGGACCGCGATCCGGATGGGCGGCTCTCGCCCGCGGAAGTGGAATCGTGGCCGCGAGTATCGGCGGACTTCCTCACCATCGACACCGACCAGGACGGGTTCATTTCGCGCCAGGAACTCGGCGCCGCGTTGTTTCGCTGGTGGCAACAGCAGAACGCCGCCAAGTCGGCCCCGGACGCACCCTTGGCCGGGCGCGCCGAGGCCGGCGGACCCGGTGCGAAAAGCAGAACGTCGAGTCCTGGAGCCACACGCGGAGGTGCCGGCACGCCCGCATCGGCAGCTAGAGTCGGATCCATCGACCAACATTCGCCGCAGTTTCGCGGCCCGCGGGGCGACGGCGTCGCGCACGGTGCGAATCTGCCGGATACGTGGAGCGCCACGAGCAACGCGCACATCGCCTGGTGCCAGCGCAGGGCCGCGCCCTACGTCACCTCGCCGCTGGTCTACGACGGCATCCTCTACGTCCTACTCGATGGCGGTTTCCTCGCCGCGTACGACGCGCGCACGGGTGCGGAGATCTGCGACAAACAGCGCTTCCCTGGTGGCCGGGCGGCCTTCACCGCCTCGCCGTGGGCGTATGATGGGAAGATCTTTTGCCTCGCCGCGACGGGCGAGACCCACGTCGTCGCCGCCGGCCGCGACAATATCAGGATTATCTCCAGCGGCGGCGCCTGCACACCGGCTGACCGCGCCCTGCTGTCGGAGCTCTCCGCCAAGCCCAAGGGCGAAGTCAATGACGTGGGGCAGGGTTCTGCCCGCCATGCTGCAGTTCATTCACCAACACACCGGCGACAAACGTTCGAACTAAGACCACTCCGCAGCACCCGGTTGGTCAGTGCCAAATCATGAATAATACCACTGCCATCTTCAGTCTGTCCGTTGTTTTCGCCTGCCTTCCTCTCTTCGCGCAGGAGTCGCCCCGTCCTGCCGGCGGCGGCCTCGCGGAGCGGTTCAACCAGCTCGACCGCAACGGGGACGGGATTTGATGAAAACCATCGCTCTGGCCTGGCTTACTGCCCTCTGCACGCTCGTCTCACTACTTGCCGGTGCCGAGTCATCTCATCTCGCCTTCGCCAGCGACTTCCCCGGCGGGAACATCGTGCTGGAAAGAATCGAAGGCGATGACGTGTCTGTGCATCAGGACCTGCGCGACACGAAGGGCGACTGGTTCTACTGGTATTTCGCTAGCTATGTGGCGGAAGGTTTCATGGACGCCTTCCTCGACGACTCGGAAACCACGAAATGGCTCCGCGAGCATGTGCAGTGCGCCGTGGTGCCGCTGGTGGACAAGGACGGCGTCGAGGCTGGCGACCAGGGCAAGAACCGGAAGCCGCACGACCACAAGGCCGACTATCGCGGCACCAGCATTTATCCTGAGGTCGCAGCGTTGCGCGAGTTCGTGACGAAGTGGGCTGGCGGCAAACCGGCGGTGACGCTCGACCTGCACAATCCCGCCATCAGTCACCAAGTCATCTACACCCACGCCCTGCG
>Ga0233425_10010633_pt1 | contig 11104 bp, 11 predicted proteins | sample Watercolumn_Towu_2_FD_181712 | JGI IMG/M metagenome (GOLD analysis project Ga0233425, IMG submission 181712) | Freshwater microbial communities from Lake Towuti, South Sulawesi, Indonesia - Watercolumn_Towuti2014_140_MG | ecosystem: Environmental > Aquatic > Freshwater > Lake | place...
CCTGCTCGCGGGCTGGGGGCTCTGGGGGCGCCGGCGCCGCGTGAGGGTGCGGGAGGTCGAAGTCCCGATCCGCGACCTCCACCCCAACCTCGAGGGCTACCGCATCGCGCAGCTCTCGGACCTGCACGTCGGTAGCTACGACGATCGCGATCGCGGCCTCGAGTGGGCGAGCCTCGCGAACACGCTCGAGCCGGACCTCGTCGTGGTCACGGGTGATCTGGTGACGAGCGGCACGGCGTACTACCGGGACGTCGCCGAGGTGCTCGGCAAGCTGCGCGCGAAGGACGGCGTGTTCGTCGTCCTGGGCAACCACGATCAGTGGGACGCCGAGGCCTTGGAGCGAGCGCTGCGCGAGCGCGGCCTCCGCGTGCTCCGGAACGAGCAGGTCCGGATCTCGCGCGGAGCCGGTGCGTTCACGCTGGCTGGAGTGGACGACCCCTACAGCGGCAGTGACGACATCGAGCGCACCCTCGTCGGCCGTCCTTCCGAGTTGCCGACGGTGCTGCTCGCTCACTACCCGGACTTCTTCCGCCACGCCGCGGCGCGAGGTGTGGAGCTGACGTTGAGCGGCCACACGCACGGCGGTCAGCTCGGCGTGCCGTTCCTGGCGGACAGGCTCAACCTGGCGAGCGCCCTCGGGCACAAGCCACGCGGGCTGTTCCGCGAGGGCGAGAGCTGGCTCTACGTGAACGCGGGGCTCGGCACCACCGGCCCACCCTTGCGCCTCGGGGTCGCGCCGGAGGTGGCGCTGATCAGGCTGCGGAAGAGCTGAGCCGCGACGCTACTCGACCCGCTGAGCCCGTGTTATCGGCAGCCATGGCCGAAGAGAAGAAGTCGAGCACGCTCTTGATCGTGCTCCTGGTCGTCGGGGGGGTGCTGCTCTTCGGGGTCGTCCTGGTGGGGATCCTCGCTGCGCTCGGTATCGCCGGCTTTCGCAGCTACCTGACCCAAGCCAAGGCTGCCGAGGGACGGAACGAGGTGATGGCGCTGGCCCGCGGCATGGTGGTCTGCGCGGAGCAGAAGCAGGCCGAGACCGGATCGCTGGCTCTGCCGCCGAGCGCGCCGCCCGTGCCCAGCACGCTCTCCCAGGTCTCGGGACGCAAGTACATGTCGAGCCCGAGCGACTGGTCCGCCGACGCCTACACCTGCGCGAAGTTCAGCGTCAGCATGCCGCAGTACTTCCAGTACGAGTGGCAGCAGGACACGCCCAGCTCGGGCAGGGCCATCGCGCGCGCGGATCTCGACGGGGACGGCAAGCCCGATCAGCAGCTCACCGCCACCGTGACCTGCTCGGGCACGACCTGCACGGCCTCGCCCCCGAGCGGGCCGTGACGCGCGAAAACCGCGTGGCCGGTGGGCTCTCCGGCTGACGGCCGGGCGATCCGGAGTAACATCCCCGGCGATGAAGCTGACCCCGGCCGCCCGAGTCGCCGCGCGATGGGCCGGTGTCCTCACGGGCGCTGCGCTGGCGGCCGCGGCCTGCAGCCGGGCGCAGGGGCCGCTGCGTCCCCGTGACTCGCTGCTCGACACGGCGCGCGCGCAAGGCACATTTTCGTCGCCGGCGACCTGGCGCTACCACCCGAGGAGCGAGGCGCCGCTGCTCGCGCGCGTCGAGCTCTCCAACGGCACGCTGCTCTACGCCGGCGAGCGGGGCGAGCGCTGGCAGTACGACAAGAAGTCGGGCGCCGTGCGCGCCGCAGCGCGGCTCGCGCCGGAGCCGCTCATCGCCATTCTGCAGCTCGAGGACGCCGGCTGGCTGTTCGTCGGACAGAGCGGTACCGGCTACGAAGCGCGCGAGCCGCTCGGGCCCTTCGTGCGGACGAGCGCGCCAGTGGACAAGCTGGCGCGCGTCGCCGCGGCCGGTACGAGCGTGGTCGGCATCACGCGAGCCGGTCAGCTCGTCCAGAGCCCCGACGCTGGCGCGACCTGGAAGCCAGTCGGCCCGGAGCGCACGCGCTTCGTGGACGTGATGCTCGCGGACTCGAAGAAGGGCCTGGCCCTGGCGGTCCCCGAGGCGCTCTTCGACACCAAGGACGGGGGCCAGACTTGGAGCAAGCTCGACACGCCGAGCCTCGGAGCCTTGGGCCTGGGCTGGGACGACCAGGCCGGGGTCGCAGTGCAGACGGCGCTCTCGTGGTCGCGCTGGGACCCCGCGACGGGCTCGTTCCCGCCCCTCGGCCGCACGCCCACGAAGGGGCGCTTCAAGCTCGCGGCGCGTCCGTCACGCGGACCCGACGCCGGCGCGCTCGCCGAGGGTCGAGCCCTCGTCATCGGTGAGGAATACCTGGAGGCCGCCCGCGACGACGCCAGCACCAGCACCTCGAGCTGGCGCAGCGGCAGCGAGACCTGGGTGCTCTGGCGCGGGCGGCTCGGCGGGGTGCTCGAGTCCAAGCCGCTCGAGGTGGCGAACGGCTGCCCGGGGGTGCGCATCGCGGGCTCGGGGCGACACCTCTACCTCGCGTGCTTCAAGGGCAGCGTGGGCGCGAACCAGTCCATCGTCATTCACAAGAGCGTCGACTCCGGGAAGAGCTTCGAACGCGAGGACTATGCGCTCGAGGGGCGAACCAGTGAGCTCATTCTCGCTGTCGGCGCGGGTGGAAGCCTGGCGGTCACCGGGGTCTGCGCGCAGCACAGCACGAGCCGAGGCTGCCTCCCCCAGGGCATTCACCACCGTCGCATCGCGCAGGTGGACGCGGGCGCGGAAGCGGGGGCGGGCAGGCAGGACGGCGGTGCCAAGGCGCCGGACGCGAGCGCGCCAGCGAAGGTCTCGAAGGACGGCGGCGTGGACGAGCGCCGCTGGGAGCTCGCACCCTCGGCGACGCCATCGCTCAAGGGCTCCGCGCTCGCGATGGCGTTCTCGCCGGATGGCAAGACGCTGGTCGCGGTCGGGCGCCGCACCAAGGACACGGGTCTGGCGGTCTTCGTCTCGAAGGACGGCGGCGAGTCGTTCGAAGGGCGGGAGCTCGAGCAGCTCCAGGGCAGCTTCGACGAGCCCGAGGTCGTGGAAGATCGCTGGGCGCGGCCGCCGCCGACGCCCGTCACCAGCGTGAGCTCCATCGGGCCGGCGGAGGACGGCACCTTCGCGCTGGTCTTGAAGAGCAGCGGCGCTCCGACGGTGGTCGTCGTGGACGACGAGGGCAGGGTCGTCTCGATGTCGCGCGCGCCTGGAGAGGCCAACGGTGTGGGGGCGGTCGGCACGCGCGCCATCGCGTTCTCGGACACCTCGCGCATGGCGTGGGAGTCCCTCGACGGCGGCACCACTTGGGACCCCATCGGGCGGCTCCCGGTCAGCATGTGCAAGCCCGGGACCTACGGCTGCTCGCCCACCGTGCGCTGCCACCTGGGCGGCTGCGTGCTGGGTAGTGAGCTGTCACGCGTGGGTTGGCGCGGCCAAGCCGACGACGATCAGGGCGTGTTCACTCCGACCGACCCGGGCCTCGGCGACGTCTTCGATCGCAAGGTGCGCACCCCGTTCGCTTGCACTCTGGACGAGAAGGCCTGGCAGGTGCTGGAGAGCGTGCCCGAGGCCCCCCAAGCCAAGCAGGCGGCCATCGGCAAGGTGGCTTGGTTCGCGCTGTCGCAGGACGATCGCAAGGCGAGCGCCAGTGTCTACCACGCTCACGGCGGCGTGAAGCCACGCGTCGAGACGGTGCAGCTTCTCGCGCCGGTCAAGAAGCCCGGCGACTTCGCGTACGCCGCCAGCACCCAGGTCGAAGGCGCGGCGGCGCTCCGCTACCCCGCTCCCGAGAGCGGCATCACGTCGCTCAAGAACGTGGAGGTGAGCTGGGACAACCTGCTCGAGGGCAAGGTGGTGCACCAGCGCCTGGCGGACGCGGGACCCGCGGGGGTGAACGACCATTCGCGCACCGGTTTCGGCGCCCAGCGCGCGCAGTACAACCTGCTGAGCATCGCGAGCGGTGGCCTGTACCTGCGAATCCACTACTCGCACGGCGAGTCGCAGCCGACCTTGTTCTTGGACGGCCGCAGCACGACCAGCGTGCCCGAGGTGCGCTGGCCGAGCGCGTCGGCCTTCGGCGGCCGCACTGAGATGGCGCACATCGGCGGCAGCCACGTCCCGGTGATGATGATCGGGTCCGGTGCCGCGCTGGTCCGCGCGCGCAGGGACGGCACGGGCTGGGCCTTCGACGCCTTCGCCACGGGGCTCGTCGAGCCGACGCGCTTCGGCCTGACGCAGGTGCGCGACTTGGCCTACGCGAAGGGAGTGGGGGGGCTTCAGGTCACGGCGTGGGACCCCGAAGGGACCCAGCGGCAGAACCTGTTCTTCCCCTTCAGGGCGAGCGGCGCGCCGACGGAACCGCCCGTCGATCTGCCCACGCAGCTCGACACCGGCGACAAGCCGGTGCGCTGCGGCAGCACCCACAAGAGCGATACGCCGCGCGTCGTCGTGCCCTACCAGGGTGGCACCCGCCACCCGGTGGTCGTGACGGACACCACCGAGCCGATGCGCGTCCTGCTCACGAGCCAAGCAGTGATGCATGGGACGCCGAAGGAGCCTTGCACCGCGGCCCTCGATGCCGAGGTGGTGTCCATCGACCCGAGCCTGGGCACACCGGAGCAGGAGCGCGCCATCATCGTCATGGACGACCTCGAGCGTTCCTGGATCTTCCGTACGATCTACGGACCGATGGGCGAGCCTCGGCTCGAGTATCGGCTGATGAGCTGCCGCTTCGATCCGAGCCTGGAGCCGCCCACGGAGATCTACGGGCACCCGGGGACGCGCGTGCGGCGGGTCCGGTAGAACGGGTCACGCCGACGGGGCCTGTGCAACGGCTGCGTGTCAGCTGCCGCTGCAGAGTCGTCTCGCCCGAGCGCGTTCCTCCTTGGAGAGCACGAGGGGAGAGACGCGCGGCCGACCCCTTTCGTCCCAGAACGGGCTCGGTCGCGCCAAGCCGACCAGCCGCGTGCGCAACAGCAGGAGGAGCGTTCGCGCCAAGAGGCGCCGCGGGAAGCGAGGATGCGAGCCCGGCGGGACGCGGCCATGGGCATCCTGCGCTTGGACGCGGTAGCGCACCGGCCCGAGATCGCGCTCGCGCGCGGAGGCTGACGGGCCATGAGCCATGAACGCATGCGGCATGCCGACGAACGGGATGTGCGGCGACGGGGCGGTGTTGCCGACCGGAGTCTTGCAGCATTCCGTATACCAGCGCATCGCGCCCTTGGGGCTCAGGCGCACGCAGCGCAGCCGATCCGAGCCCTGCTGGATCTCGATTTGGCCCGGAGCGAGCTGGAAGATGTCGGTCCCGCCGTGCTCGTCCAGGACGTCGGCGGCCCGGCCGAGGAAGTGGGCGTAGGTCTGACAGTCGATGCACATGCAGACCACGCGGGTCCCGAACCGGGGTGAGACCGCGCGGGCGACGCCGCGCACGGCACCGCAGCTGCAACGGAGGGGGACGTCGACGGCCATCTCGCCTCCGGTAGCTCAGGCGACGGTGGAGGGGAACCGCGGCGCCGAAAGGTGCTAGCTTCTGCGCATGCGCAACGTGGCGACTGGGCTCGGGGCGTGTCTCTTCGCGCTCTCGTTGGTGGCGTGTGGGGGCGACGACGGCGGCGGCGGAAGCGGTGGTGGCACCAGTAGCGGGGGCAGCAGCGGCGGCGGCGGCAGCAGCGGTGGCGGCTCCGGTGGTGGCTCGGGCGGTAACGTCGGGCCAGGGCCCAGCCTCGCGGGTTGTCCGATGTTCCCGGCGGACAACGAGTGGAACCGCGACGTGTCCGGCGACCCCGTGGATGCGAAGAGCGCCGACTACATCGCGTTCATCCTGGCCAACGGTGGGCAGAACGTGCACCCAGACTTCGGCTCGAACCCCGAGTACGGCATCCCCTACGTCGAAGTCGAGGAGTCGCAAGCCAAGGTGCCCGTCAGCTTCGACTACGCCGACGAGAGCGACCCCGGTCCGTACCCGATCCCACCGGACGCGCCCATCGAGGGCGGTCCCAACGCCAGCGGTGACCGCCACGTCCTGGTTCTTCAGAAGGGCGCCTGCAAGCTCTACGAGACCTTCGACTCGCACTACGTCGGTCCGGGGTGGCAGGCGGGCTCGGGCGCGGTGTTCGACCTGAACAGCAACGCGCTTCGCCCCGAGGGCTGGACCAGCGCCGACGCCGCGGGGCTGCCCATCCTGCCCGGGCTCGTGCGCTACGACGAGGCGGTCACGGCCGGCGAGATCCGGCACGCGCTGCGCTTCACCGTCAGCAAGACGCAACAGGCTTACATCCACCCGGCGACGCACTACGCCAGCAGCAACACCGATGCGAACGCGCCGCCCATGGGCCTGCGCCTGCGACTCGAGGCGAGCTACGACCTCTCGGGCTTCACCGGCCCGTCGCTCGCGGTGATGAAGGCGCTGAAGAAGTACGGCATGATCGTCGCGGACAACGGCTCGAACTGGTTCATCTCCGGCGCGTCGCACGCGAGCTTCGACGATGACGAGCTCGGTCAGCTCAAGGGCGTGCCCGGCAGCGCGTTCGAGGTGGTCGAGGTCAAGGGTCAGATCTACAAGCCCTAGGTGGACGCGGCCGAAGGGACGCGTTACGCCAGGCGCCGATGATCCCGCGCTACACGCCCAAGGAGATCGCCGAGCTCTGGTCGGACGAGAACCGCTACGCGGTCTGGCTCGAGGTCGAGCTCAGTGCGTGCGAAGCCATGGAGCAGGCGGGCCTGGTGCCGAAGGGCACGGCGGCGGCGATCCGTGCGCTCGGGCTCAGCCCGGACCCGGACGAGATCGACCGCATCGAGAAGACGACGCGCCACGACGTGATCGCCTTCCTGACCCACGTGGAGGAGAAGGCGGGCGCGCCCGCGCGCTGGCTGCACCGCGGCATGACTTCGAATGACGTGCTCGACTCGAGCTTCGCCGTGCTGCTCACGCGCGCGACGGACCTGTGCCTGGCGCGGGCGGATCGGCTCGTCGCCGCCCTGACCCGCCGCGCCCAGGAGCACGTGAAGACGCCCATGATCGGGCGCTCCCACGGCATCCACGCCGAGCCGGTCACCTTCGGTATCGTGCTGGCGGGCCACTTGGCCGAGGTCAAGCGCGGGCGGGCGCGACTCAGCGCCGCGCGGGCGGAGGTCGCGGTCGGCAAGATCGCCGGTGCGGTCGGCACCTACGCGCACCTCTCGCCGGAGATCGAGCGTGCCGCACTGGAGAGGCTCGGCCTCGTCCCCGAGACGGTCGCGACGCAGGTGGTCGCACGGGACCGCCACGCGGCTTTCTTCGCCGCCGCGGCGTTGCTGGCCGCCGCGGTCGAACGGCTGGCGACCAACGTCCGCCACTGGCAGCGCACCGAGGTGGGCGAGGCGGAGGAGCAGTTCGCGAAAGGGCAGAAGGGCTCGAGCGCGATGCCCCACAAGCGGAACCCCATCCTGAGCGAGAACCTGTGCGGCCTCGCGCGCATCGTGCGCGCTGCCGTCGTCCCTGCTCTCGAGAACGTGGCGCTCTGGCACGAGCGCGACATCTCACACTCCAGCGTGGAGCGCATGATCGCTCCGGACGTGACCGCCACGCTGGCCTTCATGCTCGAGCGCGCCGCGGCCGTGGTCGAGGGGCTGGTCGTCTACCCCGAGCGTATGCGCGAGAACCTCGAGCGCTCGGGCGGCCTGTTCTTCAGCGAGGCGGTCATGCTCGAGCTGGTGGGCAAGGGCCTGGCCCGGCAGCGGGCCTACGAGCTGGTGCAGAAGCACGCGATGCTGGCGTTCTCTGGGGGCGGTGAGTTCAAGCAACTGCTGCTCGCCGACGCAGAGATCGGCCAACACCTGTCAGCGGCCGAGGTCGATCGCTGCTTCGACCTCGAGCACGCGCTGCGCTGGTCGGAGAGCCTGGTGGCCCGCGCGGTCCGGGCGGAGTAGCCGAAAACTGGCCCGGCGAGCGGTCATGGCGCTATCCGACACCTCCCACCATGACGACCCTGACCCGTGCGGAGCTCGCGCATTATCCCGGAACGAACCCCACCGAGCAGGCCCTGGCGCACCACGCCGAGCACGCCCCGCGGGCGAAGGCGCTGACCCCACACGTCGCATCGACCGCCCGGGGCGCGGTGTCGCTGCCGAGGGTGCTGGACCTGCGCCCGTTTCCTGGTCGCGATCGCACCGAGCGCGTGATGGCCTGGCTCGTGGCGCACACGCCGCGCGCGGCGACCTGGTCGGTGGACTCGCTCCGGGAGCTGTCGGAGCGCATCGCGGCGAGCGGCCGAGTCATCGAGTGAGGCGAGCCGCCGGCGTGCTGGCAGCGCTGCTGCTGCTCGCGCCGAGCGCTCGGGCCGCGGGCGATGTGAACGCCGTCGCGGGGCCCAGCCTCGCGACCAGCGGCGGCGACGGTTGGCGCGGCGACGGCGCGGTCCCCTCCGCGCAGCTCCGGCTCGCGTACCGCTTCCCGTTCGGGGTGGGGCCGGTGCTCCTCACGCGCGAGGGCTACGCCAGGGTGGACCAGCGTCTGCTCACGCTGTTGTCGTTCGGTGCGCAAGGCTGGCTGAAGCTCGATGGCTTCCGCCCCTACGCGCGTGTCGCCTGGGCGCACCAGCACGAGGAGTCCTGGGCCTTCGCGAAGGAGGAGCCGTTCGGCGTGCTCTTCGGCGTGGGGCGCGGCATCCGTCACCGCGGTGGGCTCGACTTCGGGCTCGGCGTGGACGTGCCGGTCGCGCGCTCGAAGGGCGTGACCTGGTTGGTCAGCGGCGAAGCCTGGACGGACTGGCTGTTCGCCAGCGAGTCCCCCGGGCCCACGTACTATGCGGGGGGCACCGTGGGCTTCGGGCTCGACTGGTCGCCATGAGGCGTGGGGTGCTCGCCTTCACGCTCGCCGCTTTGTCCGCGTGCGTCGACGTCGACACCCTGGACGACTACCCGTGCCCCGACGGCGGCACCACGCTCGACTACGCGAGCTTCGGCAAGCCGTTCCTCGACGAGTGGTGCAACTCGTGCCACTCCGCGTCCGAGGGACACCGGCAGGGTGCACCTTCCGACGTGCGGTTCGACAGCGTCGACGACGTGCGCCGCTGGCGCGAGCGCATCTTCGAGCGCTCGGCGCTCGGCAACGACTCGATGCCGCCCGGGCTCGACGACCCGCCGGCTGGGGAGCGGCGCCGCCTGGCGGAGTGGCTGGCGTGCGGCGCGCCGTGACAAAAAGCAAAGAGGCGAGCGCGCCCCCGGGCCGCGCTCGCCCCTCGCCGGCGTCTCACTTGATTCCGAGCTCGTTGCGCACGGACACCAGGCGCTCCACCGCCTGCATGACGGCGTTGCCCGTCACGGTGTGGCTCACCGAGACCGGGACGACGTGCATCGCCTTGGTCAGCAGGCGCTTGTAGTCCTCGGAGTCGACCATCTTCCGGAGCTGGTCGACGGAGCCCTCGATCAGCATGTAGCCGGCCGTCTCGGCGAGTCGCCCCACCTCGGTGATTCCGACCTTGAACTCCTCGATGTTCCCCTTGGCCTTCTGGTCCATGTAGTACCCGATGGCCCCCTGGAACACCGACAGCCCCATGGACTCGCGGCCCGTGTGAACTGCCCCCCACGTAATCAAGATGGATGCATCTGCCATGTTCGAATCCCACTCTTTCCGGTGGCGGCGGGAAGTCCGCCGCAGCAGCGGAACATCACGCGTCGCTGGCGGCCTGGCAACCTGCACAGGTGTCGGGTAGGAGCGGGGGCGGGGCCAGGCGCCCGAGGGCGGCGCGGCGCAGCACGACGCCTGCGATGCTCGCGACGTGCCATGGCCTGAGCCCGCTCGCTTCGTCGCCGTAGACGGGGCGCACCGGGACCTCGGTCACCCGGAGCGCGTTCTGCGCCAGGAGCCCCAAGAGGTCGTTCGGATAGCCGAAGCGCGGCCAGAGCGACGCGAGATCCAAGCGGGCCAGCGCGGCGCGGCCGATGGCCGTGTAGCCACACTGCGTATCGTCGACCGTGAGCCCCGTTGCCGCGCGGGTGAGCGCCGAGAGCGTGGCGCTCCCGAGGCGGCGGAGCGCCGGCATGTCCCGGGACGCTGGGTGGACGAAGCGGTTGCCCTTCACGTAGTCGGCGCGGCCGGCGATCACTGGCCCCAGCACCCCCGGCAGGTCGACCGGGTCCATCTGCGCGTCCCCGGCCATCACGGCGACGACGTCGGCGCCGTCGGCGAGCGCGCGGCCGTAGCCCGTGGCGATGGCGGCGCCCACGCCACGGTTCTCGAGGTGGCGCGCGAGCTCGACCCGCGAGTCTCCCCATTCCGCGGCGACGCGCGAGGTCCCATCGGGGCTCGCGTCGTCGACGACGATCACCCGATCGACGAACGCCGGCATCGTCCGGAGCGTCTTCGGCAGCAGTCGCTCCTCGCGATAGGCAGGGACCACGACGGCAACTCGCGCTCCCAGGAACATGCGCTCCGCTCGTAACCTGGTTCCCCGAGCGCGTCCATTGGGTTCGCGCGCGAGCTGGGCTAGATCCAGCGACGCCGTGACGCGCCGTCGCCTGTTCTGGATCGCTGCGCTGGCCTCGCTGCTCGTGCCGGCGACCTGGGTGCTCTGGTCGTGGAAGCGTTTCCCGAGCGATCGCACGCCCGAGGGCGCCTACCTCCGCATCGTGAAGGCGGTGAACCTGGGGCGCGCCGAGGACGTCTTCCCCTACACCGAGGATCCCGCGCAGCACGACTGCTTCACGATCCGGAACTACCGCAAGCATGCGCGGGACCGAGTCCTCGATGCATACCCCGAGCCCGAGCGCAGCCGGCTCGCCGAGGCCCACGCCGCCGAAGCGCAGGCCCCCGATGGCTCGGACGTGTTCGCTTTCTTCGCCCGCAAGCGGGGATGGGTCGATCGCTTGCGCAAGGACCTCTCCGGCATCGCCAAGGTCGAGGTCGTGGGCGAGCGTGCCACCGTCGAGACCACGCGGGGCACGCGCTACCCGTTTCGCCGTCGCGACAACGGGATCTGGGGCCTCACGCTGTTCACCGCGGATCTGCGGATCGAGGCCGAAAAGGCCGCGCGCGATGCCGCACTGATCGAGAGGAACGCGGCGGACTACGCCCGCGTCCGCGAGCAGGAGCGCGCCGCCAGCCCGGATGGCGGCTGACCGCGTTGCGCTGCGGCGCGCGTCACGAGTATGCTCTTCGTAGTGTCCTCT
>Ga0233425_10010634_pt1 | contig 11100 bp, 10 predicted proteins | sample Watercolumn_Towu_2_FD_181712 | JGI IMG/M metagenome (GOLD analysis project Ga0233425, IMG submission 181712) | Freshwater microbial communities from Lake Towuti, South Sulawesi, Indonesia - Watercolumn_Towuti2014_140_MG | ecosystem: Environmental > Aquatic > Freshwater > Lake | place...
CGCCCAAAGCTACAGACTTTCCCAAAATCCTGCGCCCTTTTTCTGTAAGCACAACATCATCTTCATCAATATTCAAAACCACTTCATTTTCTTTTGCCGCAGCGTCCTTTTCTTTAAGGTCGAAAATTTCTTTTCCAGTGAATACGAAATCTTTAGCTTGCTTAGGCATTTGTTTATGTTAATTGTTCGCCTTTTTTTGAAACTCTATAAACTTCCTCCAAGCTCGTTTGTCCGCTTAGAGCCTTGATAATTCCATCTTGCTCAAGTGTGAGCATCCCATTTTTTACAGCGATGTCATGAATTTCCAAAGTCGAAAGTTTGTCAAAAATTGCTTTGCGAATTTGATTGTCCAATTTCAAAACTTCAAACAAACCAACTCGTCCGTGGTAGCCGGTATTATTGCATTTATCGCATCCTTTCGGCGCGTAAAATTTCATATTTTCCAAAAGTTTTGGGTCAATCTCTCCATTCAAATCAGCGCCTTCCAAAGCCATCTTCAAGCCTTTCAAAGTTTCCTCGTCAGCTTTTGCCTCGACTTTGCAATCGCACAATTTTCTTACAAGCCTTTGAGCAATCACAAGCTCCAAAGTAGATGAAAGAAGATACGGAGCAATGCCCATATTCAAAATTCTCGTGATCGTTTCAACAGCGCTATTTGTGTGCAAAGTTGATAACACCAAATGTCCGGTAAGCGACGCTTCGATAGCGGTGTCAGCAGTCTCTTTGTCACGGATTTCTCCGACCATTATGATGTTTGGATCTTGCCTTAGCGCAGCCCTCATCCCAGTTGCAAACGTATATTGAATTCCGGGATTTACCTGACTTTGATTGAGTCCGTCAATTTGGATTTCCACCGGATCTTCAATGGTCAAAATATTAACGCCGACTTTATTCAAACGAGCCAGCGCAGCGTACAAAGTAGTTGTTTTACCGGAACCGGTAGGTCCCGTATTTAATATGATTCCATTCGGCGATTTTAACGCAGTTTCAATATTTTTTAGAGCGCGTCCGGAAACTCCAAGCGCAGGCAAATCCGGAATACTTCGCGACTTGTCTTGTATACGCATAACGACAACCTCGCCGCTATTCACAGTCGGCATTGTCGACACGCGAAGATCCATATTTTTTCCTTCCTTTGTAGTAACTTCGGTGCGGCCGTCCTGTGGAATTCTTTGCTCGTCTATTTTTAAATTCGACATGATTTTTATCCTTGAAACAACCGCTGGATGAAGGTTTGTCGGATACTCAACAATTTGCTGAAGAACTCCATCCACGCGAAATCGAACTCTAACGCGGTTTTCCTCCGGCTCAATATGTATATCACTGGCGCGTAAGTCCAAAGCGTAACTAATCGCGACCATTACCAACTGCGGAATGTTCGCCGCAAGAATGGCATCCTGAAGCTGCTTTAATTTATCAGTATCTCCAATTTTTACCTGTTCCTCTGCCATTGTTATTTATATATTTTGAAAATAAGCATTTATTTTTACAGAAAAATTTACGCTCTCATCTCCGCTTTCAGAATCTTCATTAAAACTCATGTGAATTGATTGAATGTCCATCAATCTCACATTGTCCAAAATCGACCCAGAAGTTTCAATGTATCTCAAAAACTTCGCGAAATTCTCACGCGAACTTGTGATATTCATTCTCAAAGGCAGATATTTGTAATTTCCGTCAGGATCAACTTGTACGTCTTGATACTCAATATTTGAAATCACAAACGGATTCTTGGTTCTGTTTAATTCCTGCTCAAAAGCGTCAAAAGCTCTTGTTAATTCAGTGTAATTATCAGAAGAAGGGAACACGGTTTTTAAATTTCCTTCAATCTTCCCGCTCAATTCCTCAAGCCCAGATTTTTTCTCAAGATAATCACTTTTTTCATTTACAGAATCTTGTCCCAATTTATCAATCATCGACTCATTTGAAATAATCGCAGCTTTAAAAGTTGAATAATCAACCCATCTGAAATACGTATAAGCGCCAACAATCGCAAGAAAAATAAGACACAGCGCCGCATAAGCTTTTAAAGAAGTTTTTTGTTTTTGAATCACTAATTGATAATCTATTTTTGCCATTTTATTTTGTTATTGGGATGCCTTTTTGCGGTGTCAAAAAGCTCGGGATAGACTCAACATCTTTTGGCTTATCTTCGCTGTCCAAAGCGTCTTTTTGCAATTCAAGATCAAGCTTTAGTGTCGCAGTGTAGCCTTCATCCGCGGAACCGCTCTTTGTAAAAGATTTCATTGCGACATTTTTGAAATACGGACTCTGATTCAATTGATCAATCAAATTGGAAATCATCGTAAAGTTGTCTGTATTGTACCTTTTTGTTATCCCGGTAATCGTGATTTTTCCTGTCGTTGCGTCAAAGTCATAACTTGTGTATTGAACTCCTCCAACTTCATCAAAATATCCCTCACTGAAATATTGGTCGACATAAGTTGTTTCAAATTCAATCCTGTTAATGACATCAGACCAGCTTATTCTTCCGTTTTTAATTTTTTGAATGATACTGAATTCATCGAGCGTCAAATCGTTGATTTTTCCAACAAGCACAGCCAAATCAGCATCTTTCAAAGATTCGAAATCGGTATCTTTCAAAAGAGTTCTAAGCTCCTCATTGTTAACCAATTTTTGTGCCTGTTTATAAAGCTTATAATCGGGAGAAGTCTCATCTGTAAGTCCAATTCGGTCATTCAATAAACCAAGGAATAAAGTTTTCAATTCTTCATCGCTTGGTGCGTTAATATCAACCAACGGAATCGTAATTTCTTTTGTTAAATTTTCCTGAACAGCCTTAAAAGAATCGGTTAAATTTTTCTTTAATTCGTCCATTTTTGTTTTTGCCGCCGCCTTTTCCTCTTCTGTCGCGCTTTCGTTTGTATAGAGAGAATAATTTTTTAAATAATCATCTCCAAAATAGCTAAAATTATCCAAATAAATCGCTCCTTTCAAATACCTATAAAGATTTATGTCGGTTTGAGCTTCTTTAACCTTTTCATTCGAAGTTTTTAGTTCAGTCAAAGCACTAGGGATTTTCAGAGGATCAGTAGCAAAATTTAAATAACCATTCAACTGGCTTGTAAAAAACAGAAATGATCCAATCCCAACCGCAACAAGTAGGATAAAAACAACCTTTAACACATAAAGAAGAATGCTTTTTGGAGGTTCAATTTCCTCGAGAAGGGTTTCGTCAACAACCGGAGCATCAAGGAAAGTTTTATTTTTTGGTTCATCCTGAGACTTGATCGCACTTTCAATAGGAGCACTTGCTGTATTCCGCGGAGCTGCTGAGCCAGAGTCTGCCCGGGCAGACTTCGATGCACGTACAGACTTTTCAACTGCCGGATCAGCCGCCACTTTCTCAGGCTCGGTTTCCTCCTTCCCAAAACTAAACGGCAATTTCTCCTTTATTTTCGCTAAAAGCTGCATTGGTTCTTTTTGTTTTTATTTATCCTAACATTCTATCAGATTTTGATCTGTTAGTAAAGGGTAAAACTGCGAAAAGCACGCTATTTTACAAGCGCTGGGTTGGAAGGTGTAAACGATCGCACGCTAAGACGCGAATTTTCTGACTCTCAAAAGAGGAACTACACCAAAACTCTCATATCCTTCTTCGAGGCCAGGGATTTCAACCTTGGACATATAAACACGTCTTTTATCCGGACAGTACATCGCAAGACGGACTACGTCTCCGGAATCGTATCGTCCTAAGCGCATATAAGACGCTCTCAACTCGCCACCACTCTTGCTTGCCACAAAAGGCTTCCCGGTCACTTCTTCTATTTCCCTGATTTCCTTCTCGTCATAAGGAAATTCAAGCCCGCTACCTCGATCACCAGGGTGCGAAGACTCAAGAAACCATTTAAATATAGGCATAAAACCAACTTCTTTTCGAATAGGCTCTACTCCCCTACTTTTAAATACAGGATTCCCGTCTTTGTCGATGAAAACAAGTTCGCCAACAGGGCCATGCGCGCAAGTTACTGGATCGAAATCGCACATTTTATGCACCAACTTCAAATAATGACCGTCCTTATCGTTAAGACGTTTCACCAATTCAGCCCAAGAACAACGTCTACGTAATTTTTCAGGCAATCCATTGTATTCCACGGAGCAATTACACAGGAAAGTAGCTAATGCATTTGTATCGAGAGTAACGGAATCTACCATAGAATGGTCTGGGGATGGGGCAGCGCCACCAGTACGACTTGCTTCCATCGCTTTTAGAGGCATTCTTTTTTCGTGTGGACCTCCACCTCTGTATTCCGGATTTGCGGGTCTAGAGCCAGGGGCGGTGAGCCACGAACCATCGTAAACGCGACCAGTATCAGAGGGAACTTCACATAAGTTTTTCATACATATACGTGTTAAAAACCTAGGGAATAAGATAGTACACCTTTCTTGGAATTTGTAAAGCACGAAAAAACCGAACCCATCACTGGATTCGGCTTTTTTAAGCGAAAAATCGCTATTTATTGCAATTGAACTGTAGCGCCGGCTTCCTCAAGCTTTTTCTTGAGATCATCAGCTTCAGCTTGCCCCAAATTCTCTTTTACAGGTTTTGGTGCGCCGTCAACTAGATCTTTTGCCTCTTTTAGGCCAAGACCTGTTGCTTCTTTAACTACTTTGATAACAGCGATTTTGTTGCCTCCTGCAGATGCAAGAACAACAGTTTTCTTGTCGCTGACTGGAGCATCGCCTCCTGCTGCGCCGCCCGCTGGAGCTGCACCTGCTACCATCATTGGAGCAGCCGCAGAAACTCCGAATTTTTCTTCGAGAGCTTTCACAAGATTCGCCAATTCAAGAACTGGAAGTTTTTCAACCAATTCCATAATTTTTTCAGCGTCCTTGCTTAGTTCTACTGGTGTTTTTTCGTCTGACATAGTTTTTATAGGTTAGTGAATATTTTAAAGTAAATTTTTGTTGAGATTAAGCTGCCGCTGGGGCAGGAGCCGCTGGAGCAACCGGTTCAGCCGCCGCCACAGGAGCCGGTGCTGCCGGAGCCGGAGCCTTCTTCGCAATTCCATCAAGAACACGCACAAATCCAGCCATAGTCCCTTTGAGAACTCCATGGAAACCTGTAATAGGATATTTGAGCATGTAAAGAAGTTTTGCGATAAGTTCTTCTTTTGAAGGAAGAGATGCCAAAGTTTTGATTTCCGCAAGAAGAAGAACCTTTCCGTCCATCAAACCTCCAAGAAGATCGACTTTTGGGTGCTTTTTAGCAAAATCATTAACTGATTTCGCGCCTGCCACAACATCGTCATAGCTGAAAACAGTCCCAACAGCTCCAACCAAAACCTCATCTGGAACCTCATAGCCAACCTCTTTTGCGGCCAATTTGACCAAAGTTTTCTTCGCAACCTTCATTTCAGCATTTTTTGCCCTTAGACCGCCTCGAAGCTCAGCCAATTCGCCAACTGTTAAGCCTTTGTTCTCAGCAAAAGCCACAGATTTAGCCTTTTTAAACTTCTCGATAAGATCAGCGAGAATTTCCTTTTTTTGTTCTTTTGTTACTGCCATAGGATGTAGATGTTAAAAAAATCTCATTGAACGCCCGACAGGGCGGGTAGCCCTTCCCCGAGCCAAGCTGAAACACAAAGAGAAACTTGCTTGTCTCGGCAGGACTTGCATGGCCAGATCGGCCATTGCCTGCTGTCTATGACAGGGGGAGTATAGGAAGGGGGATAGGTAAAGTCAAGTAGAAAATTTGCCTTATTTCCTTTCCGAGTTATGATAACCAGGGAAAATTATGACAACTTTTATAAACACATTACCATATATCAGTAATCCAGTAGAAGAATTTAAAGATTTTGAATTTGTAAGCTGGGAACGAAATATTTACCCGAAATTTAAAGGTTTACTTAAAAAACAAGAAATAGATTTTTTTGTAAATTTAATTGCAAAAAGAGGGCTTGCAAGCATTTTAGATCTAGGAGTAGGTGGCGGATTTGAACTAACAGGGATAATCAAAACCCTAAAGAAACAAAAATACAAACTTAAGACAGTTGAAGCAAATGAGCTTAACGAAGATTTTATCATGCAGGCTTCAACTCTTTTTTATAAAAAAAACTTACATGTACTTATTCATAAAGGGAACTGGATTGGTCTGCCAGATGCTACTCCTCAATACGAGAATACTTTTGATTTTACGTTTCTGACAGGGAATTCCCTCTCATATTTAGGAGGAGGTTCACGAGAATATACAAAAGATGGGGTCAAAAGTATCCTCGGCAAGTTTAGTCAACTAATTCAAAAAGGTGGATATCTTTTTATAGATACGCGAAATTTTGACTACATTCGTTCATTAATAAATTTACCAATCAAAGAAGTTGTTAAAAATTTCAATTTTGATTACACGGTTTATTATCATGGCAGTCAAAAAGACATTGTAGTATTTCCTGCATATATTAGTGATACAATTGTTGTACTGCATTATTACGACATCAAACAGAAAATATGGAGTAAACTAGACTATTTCCCTCTTTATCAACACGATATGATTGAAATTCTCAGCCACGACTTTGAAATTGAAAAAATTTATCACGACTTTTCAGAGGAAAATAAAAGGAAAAGCATATTTATTCAATATCTCGCTCGGAAAAAATAATGACACTGTTATGAATCTTCTCACCCAAATTCGCACCTTTCTTAAAACCGCAAAACACCAAGCCGGCCCTGCTGACCACTCATCAAAACAACCCCCACTCCTCGTTCTCCTCGGCCCAACCGCCAGTGGGAAAACAGCCCTCTCTTTAAAAATCGCCAAAGCGATAAATGGCGAAATAATCTCGACCGATTCTCGCCAAATATACAAAGGGATTTCAATTTCTTCCGACGTTCTCCCAAAATCAAAACGCAAAGGCATTCTTCATCATATGATGGAAATCACGACCCCAGATAAAGAGCTTTCTTTAGCCGAATACAAAGACCTAGCGATGCAAAAAATTAAAGAAATTCAATCAAGAAAACACATCCCAATGTTAGTCGGCGGCACAGGCCTCTACATCTCAGCGATAATAGAAGGATACGATGTCCCGCGTATCGCCCCGGACAAAAAATTAAGAGAAAAATTATACAAACAAGCGGAAAAATATGGAGCCGAATATATCCATAAAAAATTACAAAAACTCGACCCTGCCGCCGCAAAAAGAATCCACCCAAACAACATCCGCTACGTCGTCCGAGCGATCGAAATAAACCTCAAAGGCAAACGAAACAAAGTTGATAAGAAAGCCAAAAAACCGCAATTCGACACGTTGATGATAGGTATAAATTGGCCAAGAGAAAAATTATACAAACGCATAGGTCTTCGCGTAGACAACCAAATCAAAAGAGGCCTAGTCAAAGAAGCTAAAAAATTCATAAAAAAATACAAAACAAACCTGCCGGCGGTATCGTCACTTGGCATAAAAGAACTAATTCCATACATAAAAGGCGAAAAACCTCTCGAAGAGTGCGTGGAAACGCTCAAAAAAAACACCAGAAACTACGCAAAACGCCAGATGACATGGTTCCGCAGATACAAAAATATACTTTGGATCGACGGAGAAAAGCTGTAATTCAATCCGTTGCAATCCTTTTTGACTAAGTATATATTCCACGCATGAGACAGTTCAAAAAATTAGTAAAACTCGCAAAAAAATTAAGATCTCCGACAGGCTGCCCATGGGACAGATCGCGCACAATTGAGGACATGGCGGAAAATATTCAAAACGAAGCCGAAGAAGTAAAACAAGCTTTTCACAAAAGAGATTACAAAAATTTAAGAGAAGAATTGGGGGACGTTTTATTTAATATTGTCTTAACAGCTCGGATCGCGGAAGAAAACGGCAAATTCACAATCAAGGACATTTTGAAAGATGTTGATGAAAAAATCCGTGCTAGACACACATGGGTTTTTGGCAAAGACAAGGCAAAAACACCGGAAGAAGCGTTGGAAATGTGGCGCAAAAATAAACAAAAAACTTAATGTCAATTCTCGGCAAAAAATGGGTTTTAAAAAAAGAAGGCTTAAGTTTGCCTATTTTCGACGTTCTCTTAGAAAACCGAGGCATGACGTCAGAAGACCTTGATGAAAATCTCCAAATGCACGACCCGTTTTGGATGAAAGACATGAAAAAAACAGTAGAAAGAATAATGAAAGCAGTAGAAAACAAGGAGAGAATAATGATTTTTGGCGATTATGACGTAGACGGGCTCACGTCGGCCGCGATACTTTTTCACGCACTAAAACGCCTAAACGCGACGCACTCAGTACGCCTCCCAAATAGAGAAAAAGACGGCTACGGTCTAAGTAGAAAATTCATGGATGAATTTATAAAACTAGAAATTAAACTTGTAATCACTGTAGATTGCGGAATTTCCTGTGCCGAAGAAATCGCTTACGCAAGCCAAAATAACATTGACGTGATTGTTACGGATCACCACGCGATCCCAACAAAATTCCCAGACAAAGCGTTCTCAATAAACCACCCAAAACAACAAGACTGCAATTATCCATTCAAGGAATTAACTGGCGCAGGAGTCGCGTTAAAGCTCGCACACGCACTATTCATCCACAACCTCGGCGAAGACGCCGCAAAAAGAGAAATTGAAGAATTAATAGAACTATCTGCGCTCGGAACAATCGCGGATTTAGGAATTATTCAAGGCGAAAATAGATTGATTGTAAAAAAAGGATTGGAAAATTTATCAAAAACTGCGCACCCCGGCCTAAAAATTCTAAAAGATATTTCGCAACTTTCAAAAGAAATAACAACATCATCAATCGGTTTTCAATTAGCGCCAAGAATCAATGCCGCCGGAAGAATCGGCGACCCATACAGCGCATTAAAGCTCCTCATCGGCAGTGACGAAAACGCTTTATATAAATATGGAAACGAACTCAACGAGCTCAATCAAAAACGCCAAAAAATGACAATGGACGCGTTTGAGACAGCGTTAGAAAAATTTGAAAATTTAAAATCAGAAAACAAACTCCCATACATTCTGGTCGCAGAAAACCCAAAATGGCACGTCGGAATCCTTGGACTTTTGGCGTCAAAATTAGCGGAAGAATTTGGCCGCCCGGCAATAATAATGCAGGACCTTGGTGAAACATTAGTCGGTTCCGCGCGAAGCATCGAAGCGTTTAATATCATCGAAGCGATTTCAAATTCAAAAGAGTTGTTAATGGCTTTTGGAGGCCACAAAGAAGCCGCAGGCTTTACGATAAAAAAAGAGAATTTAAAGAAATTTAAAAAAGCGCTAACCGCATACGCGGAAGAAAATCTAAAAGACAAAGACCTGCGTCCAACGCTCAACATCGACTGCGAAATCAGCGAAAACGAAATCACCGAAAAATTGACCGAAGAAATTAATCAAATGAAACCATTCGGCATAAAAAATCCAAAACCATTATTCTTATTAAAAAATATAAAACCGACATTTATCGAAACGGTCGGCAGAAACCGCGACCACATAAAATTTGAAGCAGAAAAAAAAGGAAAAACATTCAAAGCTATCGGATTTAGGCTCGGAGAGTTCGCGGAAGAGATGAGAAAACATCGATCAATAGACCTGGCATGCTACGTCGAAATGAACGAATGGAATAATTCAAAAAATCTCCAACTAGAAATAGTTGATTTTAAGAAAAGCTAGAGATACAATCACCCCCTATATTTAAAGAATTCTACCATTGACGCAGAGGGCAAAATCTTTTATAATATAAGGATATGAAATTTTCAGAAATACAAAAACAGATAATAGAACTTATAAAGAGGAATAACCATATTCTTATTCTCCCATCTCTGCCGGTCGACGGCGATTCCATAGGGAGTGCGTTAAGCCTTTATATAATTCTAAAGAAACTTGGAAAGGATGTTACAGTCGTTTGCAGCGACCCAATTCCCGAAGTCTTAAACTTCTTGCCGAAAGCCCAAATAATAGGAGGCAAACTACTTTCTTCAAAAGAATTCATCATCACGATTGATACAAGGAAAATAAAAATTGGAGAAATAAAAAGCGCTCAAGAAGGGGACAAGCTAAACATAGTTATTACTCCACAAGAAGGCAGACTTAGCGAAGAGCAGATTGCCTTTAACGAAGGGCAAGAAGAATACGATTTAATTATCACGGTCGACACAGCAGACATGAAACAACTTGGAAAAACCCGTGAAGAAAATCCGGACATGTTCCACGAAATCCCGATTATCAATATCGATCACCACGTTTCAAACGAACACTACGGAAAAGTTAATTACGTGGATATAATGTCGGCCTCAACAACCGAGCTTTTGCTTCCTCTTTTTGAAAAAATGGAAGAAGAATTTCAGCTCGAATTAATAGATGAAGAAATCGCAACCCTCCTCTTAACCGGAATTATCACCGACACGGGAAGTTTTCAAAATTCAAACACCACGCCGAAGGCTTTTGCACATGCGGCGCAGCTCATAGCATACGGCGCAAAACAGCAAGAAATTATCCAGCACATTTATAAAACAAAACAGTTATCTCAACTAAAACTTTGGGGGCGTGTTCTTTCAAAAATCCAAGTCGATGAAAAGTTTAAAATTGTTTGGTCTTCAGTCTCTCAACAGGATTTCAAAGACACAATGAGCAAGGAAGAGGAAACAGGTGATATTATTGATGAATTAATGACAAACGCTCCAGGCGCCGAAGTAATTTTGCTCTTAAAAGAAAAATCAGACGGTACAATTTCAGGAAGTGTTAGAACGACAAATCCGGCAGTCGACGCTTCCGCAATCGCAGAAATGTTCGGCGGCGGCGGCCACGGCCAAGCCGCAGGCTTCAAGATAAAAGACGGGAACTTCCGTGAAAAGGAAAGTGAGATTGTGAAAGAAATAAAGGAGTACCAAAAGAACCGACTGGGGGTAGAAGATAGCGCGCCCGAAGGGCAGCGCCTTGCAGCCCCTGAACCCGAGCCAGCCCCTCTCATCGACGTCAAACGTCTCATCGCCCAAGCCAAAGAAGCAGAAAAGGCCCAAGAATCCATGCCCACCGAAAAACAAGTAAAAAAATACAAGAAAGAACTAAAACTCTCCGAAGACCCAAAAGAAGCAGAAGCACCTTCAACACAAGAATCGCAAGACC
>Ga0233425_10010635_pt1 | contig 11097 bp, 6 predicted proteins | sample Watercolumn_Towu_2_FD_181712 | JGI IMG/M metagenome (GOLD analysis project Ga0233425, IMG submission 181712) | Freshwater microbial communities from Lake Towuti, South Sulawesi, Indonesia - Watercolumn_Towuti2014_140_MG | ecosystem: Environmental > Aquatic > Freshwater > Lake | place: Indonesia...
GTGCAACAAGGCATCGCGGTGCGCACCCGTCGGCGCAGAGCGTCTGCGTGGTCCCTCTTTCGGCGACGGCTGCTTGCCACAGCTGAAGACCAGGCGCTGCTCGCCAAGCTCTCAGCTAGCGACCACTCTCTTGCACCGCAAGATCGCCTGCTCATGGCTCTCACGGCGCTGGCTGGGTTGCGCCCCGCAGAGATCACCGCGTTGCAGGGGCGGGACATCAATCTGCGGGCAGGCGTGTTGCGGGCTCGCTTAGGCTCGCGGCTCATTCCGATGCATCCCGTGCTGATCGATGCCATCCGTGCGGCCACACGGGAGCGGCCACTTCAGAGCTATCGGCCGTTGCTCGCCGGGCCGCAGGGGCACGCCCTAGGTGAGCGCACGATTCATGGACGCTTTCAGCGCATCGTGAAAGCCATGGGAATCGTGGGGCTGAAGCCGGCTGAGTTGCGACGAGGTGCGGCGCGCAGGCTCCGAGCTGCGGGCACTCCGAGCACTCTGGTGCGTGCGTTTCTCGGGCTAGAGCGAGATCAGCCCTTGGCGCCACGGCGCGGGGCCTATCTCGAACTAGGCTGTATGCGCGAACGCATTCTGCAGTTGCTGTGAAGGCGCGGCTCTCAAGGGCGCGCGAGAGCTTGGGCGCGCCGATGCAGGGCGAGAGCCAATTGACCGGCAGAAGGCATGTCCCGCCCGACTGTGACGAATCCGTGGCCGCGACGAATGATGGCCGCCGCGGATCCGAGTTCGCTCGCGGTCTCGCACGCATCTTCCAAGGTGCCGAAGGCGCGACTCTCGCGGGTGAGCTTCAACGGAAGTTCTGCGGCTAGGGCATCTGCCCACTGCAACATGAGCGGATCGTGGCCGTGAAAAACGGCTTGTACGTCGGGACGCAGGGCATAGATGCGTTCATGCAAGAAGGCATCGCTCGATGGAGTCGCGCTACCGAGGACATGCATGACGAAGTCCACGCGGTCGGCGCGCACGACTTCGACGAAGTCTGTCCAACGTATGCCCGACTTCAGGCGCGAGCGCGTGGGCGTGATGACAAAGCCCGCAGGTGTGCGGAACGAGAGGTTCCCTGCCGACGCGCCACCTTCAACCGGAGCTAGGCCCTCAGCATCGAACCTGCCGCACCACTCCGCGAGCATGGCCATTTCTTGCGGGTACGCGCTAGGCGTGCGATCTCGGTGCAAAACGGCGAAGCGATGTCGGATGCCGCACTCAGCGTTGTCATGAGGCAGTTTCACCGACCGAGCTCCGCCCCCTCGCGACCGTCCACGAGGGCATTCACGATGTTGGGGTCGGCCAGAGTGGTGATGTCGCCGAGATTTTCGAGATCACGGGCGGCGATCTTTCTCAGGATGCGCCGCATGATTTTTCCACTGCGCGTCTTGGGTAGGCCGGGCACGAGTTGGAGCGCGTCCGGTGCGGCGAATGCACCGATCTCGCGTCGCACTGTGGCTACGAGTTCCTGCTTCAGATTGGCTCCGGCCGTGATGCCTGCTTTGAGGATGACAAAGGCGTAAATGCCTTGGCCCTTGATGGCGTGTGGCATCCCCACCACCGCTGCTTCGGCCACGGCAGGGTGGGTCACCAACGCCGATTCCACTTCCGCAGTGCCGAGCCGATGGCCGGAGACATTGAGGACGTCGTCCACGCGGCCTGTGATCCACCAGTAACCGTCCTTGTCACGAAACGCACCATCACCGGTGAAGTACATCCCGGGGAAGCGTGCAAAGTACGTGCTCTTGAAGCGTTCGTGGTCGCCCCAGACGGAGCGCATCATTCCCGGCCAGGGGCGGCGGATCACCAAGTTCCCGCTGACGGCATTGCCTTCGAGGACCTTGCCGTTGTCATCCACCAATGCGGGTTCGACCCCGGGCAGGGGCAGCGTTGCGGAGCCTGGCTTTTGCGCCACAGCACCGGGCAGCGGGGCAATCAGGATGCCCCCTGTCTCCGTTTGCCACCACGTGTCCACGATGGGGCAGCGTCCAGCACCCACCACGCGGTGATACCAGCGCCACGTCTCGGGATTGATGGGTTCACCCACTGTGCCGAGTAGGCGGAGGGATGTGCGCTTGCGCTTCAGCACGGGTTCATCGCCGTGTTGGGCGATGCCGCGAATGGCCGTCGGAGCGGTATAGAAAATCGTGACTTGATGGCGGTCCACCACATCCCAGAAGCGACCCGCGTCGGGGTAGGTGGGCACACCCTCGAACATCAGTGTGGTGGCCCCATTCGCGAGCGGGCCATACACGATGTAGGTGTGCCCCGTGACCCAACCCACGTCCGCAGTGCACCAGTAGATGTCGTCGGGGCGCCAATCGAAGACCATGCGATGCGTCCACGCAGCCCAGAGCAAATAGCCTGCTGTGGTGTGCAGAACCCCTTTGGGTTTTCCCGTAGAGCCTGAGGTGTAGAGAATGAACAACGGGTCTTCCGCGCCCATCGCAGCAGGTGGACACTCCGCCGGCGCTGCGTTGACCACGTCATGCCACCAGTGGTCGCGGCCAGCAACGAAAGGCACCTGTGCCCCGGTGCGCCGCACCACTAAGACATGCTGGATGCTCGGCGTGCGCGCGAGAGCGGCCTCCGCAATCTCTTTGAGAGGCACCACTTTGCCGCCGCGCAGCCCTTGGTCCGCGGTGATCAGCACCTTGCAGGCACTGTCGTTGATGCGGTCGCTGAGCGATTCCGCGGAGAAGCCGCCGAAGACCACGGAGTGCACCGCGCCGATGCGAGTGCAGGCCAGCATGGCGATGGCTGCCTCAGGCACCATGGGCATGTACAGACACACGCGATCGCCTCGCTCCACGCCGAGGACCTTGAGTGCATTCGCTGCGCGACAAACTTCTTGCAACAGTTCTGCGTAGCTGATGCGTCGCTGCTCACGCGGGTCGTCGCCTTCCCAGATGATGGCGGTGCGGGCGCCGTGTCCGGCCGCGACATGGCGGTCGAGGCAATTGCTGCTCACATTGATGAGCCCGTCCTCAAACCAACGGACTCGCGGGGTCTCGAACTCCCAGTCGAGGCCCTTCGTCGGCGGGCGCACCCACGTCAAGGACTGCGCTTCCCGCATCCAAAACGCAACCGGGTCCTTGGCCTCTTCTGCTGCGAGGGCGTCCCGCGCGGCGCGTCCATTGACGTGAGCGCGGTCAGCAAAGGCTGAACTCGGTGGGACAAGGTCTCCGTGATCGTGACTAGGTTGGCCTTCCGGCATGGCGTCTTCTCGCTCGCGGCGCGGAGTCTACTCGCGGCCCTTCGAGCGTGCGCCTGCGCCCAAACAGACTCAATTTCCACAAAGTTGTCAGTCGATACAGGAAATCAGTCCCCGGCGTGCAGCTAGCGCGATGCGGCGGGACTCCCTGTCCATGCGGCACTTACGTCGGAATGAAACTGAAGTCCTTGACACGGCCGGGCGGGCTCGGGGGCAAACTTCAAAAACCCCACAAAACTCCGTGGCTTCTGCTAGGCCCCGACTGTATGCTGGGGGCACCTTCTTCTGCGGGACTCCGGTTCCGCTCGAGCAGGGCGATCGCTTGTTCACCAAATGGGGGTGGGCTTGCGATGTGTCGAGTATTTCCACACCAGGTTCCAACATGAGTGACTTGTCCTGGACGCAGGGCCAGGGACGGGATCCGTCCCTAGATGCCCCCGTTCGACGAGATGGCGCTGGCAGCGCGTCTCGCGATCGCCGCACGCCTAGCGTGGAACCGCTGCGCGTGTTGCTCCTCGACGATGCGGGGGCGCCCGTTGCAGGGGCACGCGTCACTCTCGAGGCGCGCCAGGTGATGAGCGACGACTCGTTGCGGCTGACTCAAGTGCGCGGGCTTCTCGAGCCGCTCACCGAACTCAGCAGCGCGCTGGGCGAAACCGTGTTCCATGACCTCTCCGCGGTGACCTACCGCGTGGCCGTTCAACGGGACGGCTTCGTGGGGCGTGCGAGCATCGAGGCTCGACCCGGCGACGATCTTGTGATCGCACTGCGTCGCGGCCGCAAGTACACGGGCACGATTCTCGATGCCACGACCAAAGCTCCCGTGGTGGGCGCCGTGGTGCGCGTCGCCGGCGTGGACTGGAACAAGCGCGAACTCACGCGCGCGGTGGGTGAATCCGATGCCTCTGGGCACTTCGAAGTCCAAGGCATAGGTGACCACGCACTCGCCGTCACGATCCAAGCACCGTGGTATCCGGAGTTCAAGCGTGAGTTCCCCATGGGGACGGATCAGACCACGTTCCGCATGCACGCGGCCCCTAGAGCCGTATTCGGGCGCCTAGTGGACGAGCAGACCGGAGAACCGGTGGCAGGTGCGACGGTGCGAACGAACACCGGCAGTGCTGTGAGTGCAGAGGATGGCCGCTTCCTCCTGACTGGCGTCGGACTCGACGAAGACACGCGCTACCTCGAAGACGGCAACGCACTGATCTCGGTGCAAGCTTCGCATCCAGCGTATGCCACGAGGACGGGCGACGTCACTGTTCCTGCGGTGATCCCCGCAGGCGAGTCGCGCACGGTGAACGTCAAGACGGTGCCGATGGTTCCGCGCGAGACTTGCACGGGGCGCGTGGACTCCGCAGCCAACGTGCCGGTAGCCGATGCCTTGGTGCTGCTGGTTGTGCCGGGTTCAAATCTCTCACAGTCATCTGTGCTGCGTGAAACCCTGCGGACGCGCACTCGTGCTGATGGATCTTTCGTGCTGCCTGCGGTGCCGAGCGACCTCGGGTCGTTGCAGCTCGTCGTCCTCGCCGACAAACATGCCCCATGCGTGCTCGATTTTGATCCGCAGTCTGCGCGGCACATGGAACTGCATTTGGATGCCGGACTCGACCTTGATCTCGCAGCCCCAGCGTGCGCGAGTGGGAATCGCCAAGTGATTCTCGAGGAGTGTGCTCATGCTCCTTCAGGCCCGAGAACGACCCTACGTCGACGCAGCGAACAAGCGGACATGCAAGGGCGCGTCACCTTCTACGGTGTCCGCGCAGGTGCTGTGCGCGTGATCATGCCCGGCGGATCCACCATGGAGTTGGATGTGTCGGCGCGTGGTGCTGCGGCCCTGAGTGTGGCAACGCGCATCAGTGGCTAGCGCTGCAAGCGCGCGCCGGCGTCGCAGTTTGTTGAGCGCTAGCGCCTGAAGCCCGCCCGCATTGGGATCATTCGCGGCTAGAGTCTGCGCGGCTTGGCTTCCTCTCGCCTTGCTTCATGGAGCTTCACGCGATGCCATTCCGTCGCCTCTTGCTGTGTGCGTTGGTCTTGATTTCGGGGCTGCGGGGAGCGCAGCAGCCTGAAGCGAGCACGGCCATCGAGTCTGCGCTGCGTGCTCGCCTCGCGGAGCCCATGCGCACGTTCGACCTCGACCTCGTCATGCTTGGGGAGGACTTCTTTGGCATGGAGCCGCAGCCGATGCACTTCTCCAGCGATAGCCAGCGCTTCTGGTTCCGCTGGAAACGTTGGAATGAGCCGCGCGCGGGGGTGTACGAGTGTTGCGTCGCGGATGGTTCGTTGCGCAGGCTCGGGCAAGGAGAATCCCCGGAGGATGCAGGACAGTGGTCGCCCGACCACGCAGACCACGTGGTTGTGCGAGATGGCTGGGTGGAATGGACCCATGGGGGCTCGAAACGGCGAGTGCTGCGCGCGGCCGAAACTGTCAGCGGCATCGTGTTCGCGCCTCGTGGAGAGGCATTGATCTTCCGCATGGGGAAGGGGATCTGGCGCGCAAGCTCCGAGTCCCTCGAACAACTTTGCACTGTGGGTGACGGACCGCGAAAGGCCGAACCCACACCGAAGGCGAGCCCCGAGGAATCGGAGCCACCGAAGACGCTTGCAGAGTGGCATCAGCGCCATGAGCGGGCGCTGTTCCGCGTGCTCTTCGAACGCTGGCAGCGCGAAGAAGACGACAAGCGCGAACGTGCCGCACGGGCGGCCGTGCCGACCGGTGTTTATCGCTACGAGCCGCCTCAGGGCTGGCAACTCGATCGATTGGTGGCTTCGCCCTCAGGTGAGCACGCATTGGCGCTGCTGTCGCGTCCGGCGCCCGCAGGTCGCAACGTCGAAATGCCAGACTATCTCACCCTCGACGGTTACACCGCGCTGCGCACAGTGCGAGGAAAGGTCGGGGAGCAGGAGGGCGAGCGCAGCGCAGAAATTGTGGACTTCGCCGCCCGCACAGTGCGCACCATCGAGGTCCCGCAGGGTGGATTCGGCGTGGACGATGGCACTTTCTCGCCCTCAGGAAAGACCTTGTGGCTCTCGCTCTCCACCCACGACGATGGTGCAGCCATGCTGGCTGCGGTGGATCCCGCGGACGCGCGCTTGGAAGTGATCCACGAGGTCAAGGACAAGGCCTGGGTGCTGACGAGGCACCTGTTGCCGCGATGGATCAGCGCCGAGCACGGCGTTTTGATCAGCGAACAATCCGGATGGATGCATCTTGTGCGCGTGGAAGCCGACGGTCGCGGAACTCGCGCTCTCACCGAAGGCCGCTTCGAGGTCTCCGAGTGGCAAGCAACGCCCGAGGGCAAGACGCTTTGGTGTGTAGCCACGCCGCGCACTCCTCATGAGCGCGACTTGGTGCGCGTAGACGTAGAGAGTGGGGAAATGACTCTCGCAAGCAGCGGCGGCGGTTGGAGGAAGATCCTGCTCTCGCCCGACGGGCGCACGTTGGCAGAAGTGTTCTCGAAGCCGAACCAGCCTTGGGAACTGAGCCTTGTGGATCTCGCCACAGGTGAGCGGCGCACGCTCACGGATTCGCCCTCACCAGCTTTCCGAGGATTCTCATGGCAGTCCCCACCGATCGTGCATGTGGCTGCCAGCGACGGTGCCGCTGTTCCAGGGCGCATTTTCCGCCCCGCGAACACTGACACGGGCCTGCGCCCCGCAGTGCTCTTCTGCCATGGGGCCGGCTACCTCCAAAACGTGCACGATGGCTGGAGTCGTTACGAGCGTGAATACGCCTTTCACCACCAGCTCGCTGCAGAGGGCTACGTGGTCCTCGATCTCGATTATCGCGGCAGCTCGGGTTACGGCCGCGATTGGCGCACGGCCATTCACGGGCACATGGGCGGACGCGATCTCGCAGATTTCGTAGACGCCGCGCGTTGGTTAGTGGCTCATGAACGCGTGGATCCTCATCGCATCGGCATCTACGGCGGTAGTTACGGCGGTTTCATGACCCTCATGGCTTTGTTTTGCGAGCCCGAGATCTTTGCGGCCGGGGCAGCGCTGCGTCCGGTCACCGACTGGTCGCACTACAACCACGGTTACACCGCGAACATTCTTGACACGCCTCTCGAGAACCCGGCGGCGTTCGAGCGTTCTAGTCCCATTCATCATGCCGCGGGCCTGCGCGGCCGTTTGTTGATCTGCCACGGCATCGTGGATGACAACGTGCATGTGCAAGACACCATCCGCTTGCAGCAGCGTCTCATCGAACTCCGCAAAGAGAACTGGGAAGTTGCTCTCTACCCGGTGGAAAACCACGGGTTCAAAGATGGTGCGAGCTGGGCTGACGAATATCGCCGGATTCTGAAGCTGTTCCGCGGGCTTTGAGCGACGCGCGTTAGGACGCGCTCAGACTCGATAGACCGCGGGCTGCGGGCAGGTACATCATGCGCACGTAATCCGTGAGCATGCGTTCGGCAGAAAATCGCCAGCCGAGAGTGAGCAGGGAATGCCGGATGCGCGAGATCCACTGTTGTGGTGCGCCATCAGGAGCGCGTTCATAGAACAGTGGAATGACCTCGCGTTCTAGGGTGGCGAGCAGCGCTTCGTGATCGCGGCCGTCTTGGACGCTGTGATCGGCGTGTGGGCCTGTGGCGTTGATGGCGAAACCATTCTTGCCGTCAAACGCCTCCAGCCACCAGCCATCGGGAATGGAGAAGTTGAGTGCCCCATTCAATGCGGCCTTCATGCCGCTTGTGCCGCACGCTTCTTCGGGCCGCCTCGGGTTATTCACCCACACATCCACGCCTTGAACCAAGAGGCGCGCCACATGCATGTCGTAGTCCTCGATGAACACGACGCGTCCTTCGAGGGCGGGGTCACGGGACAGTTCGACCACGTCGCGAATGAGCTCCTTGCCGCCGTGGTCTTTCGGATGGGCCTTGCCCGCGAAGATCAGTTGCACCGGCCGCTCAGGGTTGGCCAGCAGGCGAATCAACCGGTCGCGATCACGCTGTAACAAGGTCGCGCGTTTGTAAGTTGCAAAGCGTCGTGCGAAGCCAAGCGTGAGAACGTGCGGATCTAACAGGCGTGCGGCGCGCGCTTCCGTGGCGGCAGGGTCTGCTCCGCGGCGCAATTCCTGAGTGATGAATCGGCGACGTACGAACCCGATGAGGTGCGATTTCAAGACACAGTGCACTTCCCACAAGGCGCCGCTGGAAATGCTGCTCAGAGTTTCTTGCAGTGCATGACCGGTGCCCGCGCGCGTCGATTCCGTGGAGAGTCTGTGCTCGGCGAGTTGCAGCACTTCGCGCGCTATCCAAGAGCGCACGTGGACGCCGTTCGTGATGTGGCCGATGGGGACCTCCGCAGCGCGTCGTCCTGGCCACATTTTCTGCCACATCTCGCGAGAGACTTCGCCGTGCAAAGCGGAGACGCCATTCGCGCGGGCGCAGAGTTTCAACGCCAACACGGTCATACAGAACGTCTCCTGAGCGTTGGATTCATCGACACGTCCTAGCCCAAGAAAGCGCTCACGGGACAGGCCGAGGGCTGCGCGCAATGGCTCAAGATGTTCGAGCACGAGTTCGGCGGGGAAGCGGTCGTGTCCAGCCGGAACGGGCGTGTGAGTCGTGAACACACTCTTGGCGGCCACGCGATCCCGCGCCTCTTCGAAACTAAGGCCGTTATCACTGAGTTCGAGGCGGATGGCCTCGAGCAGAGCAAAGGCGCTGTGGCCTTCGTTCAAGTGCAATACGCCGGGACGAATGCCCACCGCGGCTAGGGCTCGCAGACCGCCCACACCCAGCATCAGCTCTTGGCGGATGCGGCTAGATTGGTCGCCCCAGTACAAACGGTGCGTGAGTTCGCGCCATTCCGCGGGATTACCCACGACATCAGTGTCGAGGAGGAGAATCTGATTGCGTCCAACGCGCACGCGCCACACGGCAGCATGCACGGGGTGCGCTCCCGCTTGCACGGTGACGTGCAGTGCTTGGCCGTGATGGTCCTTCAGTTGTTCGAGGGGCAGTTCGTCGGGATTGAGGGGCGCAAACTCCTCCTGCTGCCAGCCCGAGGCATCAAGGCGCTGAATGAAGTACCCCTGCCGGTAGAGCAAGCCCACGCCCACCACGGGCACGCCAAGATCGGAGCTGGCTTTCATGTGATCGCCAGCGAGGACTCCTAGACCGCCGGAGTAGATGGGCAGCGATTCATGCAGGCCGAACTCGGCCGAGAAATAGGCCACCGGTCGCACATGCAGCACGCCCGCGTGAGCAGCGCCCCAAGTGGAATCCGTGCCAAGGTCTTGCTCCATCTGCCGAGCTGCGCGCAGGATGCGCGTCTCTAGAGCGAAGGTGCGCGAGCGTTCCCCGAGCGTCTGGTCATCCATGCGCGCGAGGAAGAGCAGCGGCTTGTGGCGAACGTCTTTCCACAGGCCCGGGTCTAGTTCGCGAAAGATCTCGGCCACTTCGGGATGCCACGTCCACCACAGGTTGCGCGCGATGAACTCAAGTCGTGACCGAAGGATGGATGGCGTCATGCGGTGTCCGATCTAACAGATCCCCCATCGACTAGAAACATGGCCAAAGGAAAGGACTTCGAATTCACTGCGCCCGGGGAGAGGTTTGCCGGCCCTTGTTTCGGCGAACACTTCTGGCACGCTCAGCCGCGTGCCCGCGGGACTGCCATTATTCCTCACGCATCCTCGGCTGCTTTGGCTGGATCTGCGGGCCAACCGCAGGCGGCCCGATCTGCGGGCCCTGCGCGCCGAACATGATCCCGAGGCCTTTGTATGGAAGGTGCTTCCCCACGCGGCGCGTAGCTTTGCGTTGTCCATCCTGTGCCTGTCCCACTCCCACGCTCGAGCCTCGGCCCTCGCTTACCTGCAGTGCCGGATGCTCGACACGGTGGAGGATCTAACCCTCGATCCCCTAGAGCGTCGGATCACCTTGCAGCGAATGGCTCACCGCCTGCGACTCGGCCATGAGATTGTTCCTCCGGCGCAGTGGAAGCGACAGGATGCACGAGACGATGTGCATCTCCTGCTGATCGAACGCTCGAGGGAGGTCGATGCGCTCACTCTCGCGCTGCCGCAGCGCGAACGGGAACTCATCTTGTCTTTGGTGGAGGAGATGGCTTGTGGCATGTTGCGCACAGATGCGGCGCGCGGCCCGCAGGGCGCCTTTCCGGACGATGTGGCGTTGGTGGATTACTGCGATGTGGTGATCGGCTCACCGTTGCGCTTTTGCGCGCGCTTGTTTCTGTCCGAAGACGCGCGTGGTGCCCAGCGCGTGGAGGCCGCATGGCCCCACATCCCCCGTGCGAGTGCGTTCCTGCAACTCGCCAACATCTCGCGAGATCTCGAGAAGGACCTTGCGCGGGGCGTGGTGCATGTGCCCGAGATGGTCGAGCTGCTCGATAGCGCGAATGACGCGCGCCGCATGACCGTGATCAGTGCGGCACGTGCGCGGCTCTCGCGTTTGGCCCTGGGTTTCAGCGCTGATTTTGACGCTGCGGCGCGGGCCGTGGCCCCACGTTGGGTTACACCCTCGGCCATGGCCGCACGGGTCATGCGCAGGGCCACCCTGCGCCATCACCAGCGCATGTTGGCTCGCTCAGCCGCCTCGGCGGGATGAGTGTCTCTTAGCCGGGGAGGTTGAGCTGCAGGCGCGCCGCTTCGGAGATCAGGGCCATGGACCACGCGGGTTCCCAGACGAGTTCCACCTGCGCCTTCTGCACACCATGCACACTGGCCACCTTGCGTTCGACCTCTCCGGGAAGTGAGCCGGCCACGGGACAGGCTGGCGAGGTGAGGGTCATGCGCACATACGCTTCGCCGGAAGTGTCCGCGCGGACCTCGTAGATCATGCCGAGTTCGTGGATGTTCACGGGAATCTCGGGGTCGTAGACAGTCTTGAGAACCATGGTCACGCGCTCGAGGA
>Ga0233425_10010636_pt1 | contig 11094 bp, 9 predicted proteins | sample Watercolumn_Towu_2_FD_181712 | JGI IMG/M metagenome (GOLD analysis project Ga0233425, IMG submission 181712) | Freshwater microbial communities from Lake Towuti, South Sulawesi, Indonesia - Watercolumn_Towuti2014_140_MG | ecosystem: Environmental > Aquatic > Freshwater > Lake | place: Indonesia...
ACAGCTGGATATTTTTTTGAAAGAATTAGAATCTAAGGCAAAAAAAGAGGGCTGCGAATTTGAAGTTTTAAGCGGATAAAAAATATGAAGCTCAAAAAATGCTCCAAATGCAAAACATACACATTGCAAGAAACCTGCAAAAATTGCAATTCAAAAACCCAAGAAGCACATTACAAGTTTATTCATCTAAAAGATGAGAAAGAGATACATCCGGAATAAATAAATTATTGGGCAAGGAGGATTCAGCGAATTCTTTCTAATACTATTAGAGCCAAATTCAATAAAAACATTGGTTAATACTTTTAATCTGGAGCGGATGATTATTGCTTAATTAAACCTTTACTACTTCTATTTCAAGATCTTTTCTTAATGTTTCTATAAACTCTTTCTCTTTCTCTTTCTGAATTAAACAGCCAGCAGCATTCATATGACCGCCTATTTCTATAATCATATCTGTTTCAATTTTTGTTCTAAAATTTGTAACTGCTTTTTCTAAAACTTCCTTCAAGTTTCTTTTTTCTCTTCCAACAATTCTTGCCGAAACTTTTATCTTATCTAAATTGTACGCCATCCCAATTAAGATAGTTCCTTCTTCATAATTCAAGGAGGATGAAAGTATAGAAGTGACTGTTCCGATTATAGTATCTTTTATTTCATCCTTGGCATTTAGAATAACAAAACCATTTCCTTTTATCTTTTCAATTTTTTCAATTGAATTAAGTGCAGATATAAGCTGTTGTTTATACTCAGTGTATAAATCTTCTGCTTGCTCTCTTGATTTTTCATCTTCCAAACACAAAGATATTGCAATATCACTATGCCCTGTTCTTGAACAGGCATTTATTAAAACAGAAAGTTCTCTCGCATCTTCTTTTCTGTTTAAAAATTTTATAAGATAAATATTCCCTATTATATTCTCTTTTTTATTTTGATTTGTTTTTCTTAATAAGATTGAGGTTATTAATCTTGATGTTTCTTCTTCTGTAAGCTCCTGCAATGACTTTTCCAATGGGATATTAGTCTCTCTTAATAACTCTAAAACTCCTTGAGATGAGCCGGTTACTCCGGGAATGTAAACAGAAGTGCAGTATTCTAGAGCTTTTCTTAAGGGTCTTGTTGCAGGGTATATTAAAAGACCTTTTTTAATTGTAAGATCTTTTGAATCAGCAATTATCTGGTTATATAATTTTGAAATATTTGCATCCAATCTGTCGCCAACCATTCCAATTATTGCAAGATTTGAGAGATCTGTATTCTCTTGAGATAATGATTTTGCAAAGAGATATGTGATTCCTGCTCCAGAAATTTCATCTTCTCCAAAAAGATGGGGGTTGATTATTTTTATATTATTATTCAGCTTTGTTTTATCTATTTCGTGATGATCTAAAATAAAAACAGGATTTTTTAAGTTTTGAAAAAGATTCAAGCTATTTGATGCAAGGTCTGTGAATATAATTATTTCTTTTTCATTTCTTAAAAGTTCTTTTTCCAGAAGTTCTTTTTCCAAGTTTTTTACTATTTTAATAGAAAACCGAAGTTTTGCTCTCTTAAATGCTTTAGCAAGTATCGCTGCAGATGTAATCCCATCTGTATCATGATGAGAAATTATTCTCACAGGTTTATTTTTTGATAATTCTAAAAATTCTTTTGCTATTGTACTTATTGAATTAATCATATTCCCTCTTTTAAAATTTAATAATCTATGACAAATATCTTTTTTTGATTTCAACGCGCGATTTTGCCTTTTGTAATTTGTGTTTTGTTCTTTTATCTTGAGGATTTTTCTTAAAATGCTCTTCTATTTTTTCGACTTTCTTAGAAATGTTTTCTAACTCCATTTTTTCATTATACTTGCCTATTTCTTTAATATAATGAGAAAGCTTTTTTCCATATAATCTGGCTGTTGGAATTCCATATTGATCTCTTAAAATTAACCCTATTTGAGCGGGAGGGTATTTTTCTGCCAGCTCAGCTATAATTTTTTTTAATTCTTCTTCGCTTACTTTCAGCCAAACTGGTTTTTCTGCCAGCTTTTTTTGTCTTGCCATTATAAACTCTACAAAATTGCGTTTAAAAAGATTTGGTTTCGGGATTGTTATTAGAGGAGTGTGACAGTTCTTGTTATTAGAAAGTTTTTAAAACTTCTTTTATTATCTAATGATGAAGCCCCATAGTCTAGCGGTCAAGGATACAGGCCTTTGAAGCCTGTGACCCCGGTTCGAATCCGGGTGGGGCTAGTATTAATGTTTGTAACGTCCTCTTGATTCGACTTTTTCTAATTGTTTTAAAATTAAAGTTTTTTCTTTTGGTTGATAGCCTTTGATGAAATTATTAAAAAATTCTTTATGTTTTTGAAAATGCTTTGCTTCTAAAGCTTGTTTGATTAAATGCAAGTCAACTGCTTTGTCCTCTATTCTTTTTGAGATAAAACCTAGGCCGAAGTCGATTATGAAGACTTGAAAGCCTTCGACTAAATTGTGTTTGCTGTCGCAAACTTGATTTAATGGTCGGCTGGCGCCTCCTCCAAGTTTATTAATTGAAATCGGATTTTTGATGTTGCAAGGTTCTGCTTTTGTTTTATGGGTAGGGGCCGATGAGTTTTTATCTGAACTTTCAACTAAAATTGTATTACTCGTGGTTAGATCTCCATGAATTATATCTGCGTCATGCAATTTGCCTACTTCTTCTCCTAAAATTTGCATTATTTTGAATTGCTTTTCTTCTTCATATGAATTAAGTGTTTGGGATAGTTTATCTCCTTGGATGAACTCTATTTCTAAGGAAAATTGATTTTGTTTTATCGGTTTTGGGCAAAGGATAATTTTACCTGCTTTTTCAAGCAAGTTTGCTTCTCTTTTTGTCCTTTGTTTTCTTAATTTTTCGTCTATTTCTTTTATTCTATAGGATTTGCTTATTCTATCTTTTAGAACTACGCCTTTGTTAAAAGAGATTATTGCTTCTGCACCTTGGGCGAGAATTTGTGATTGCGACATAATTCAATATGCATACAAATATTTTTAAAGGCTTGTTTTTTTCAAGTTTAATGAGCAAATTTATGTTTGATGGAAGATATACCCCTGGAGAAGAAGATAGGACTTTTAGCGGGGAGTTTAGGGTGGGCAGTGAAGATAAAAATAGAATGAGCAGTTTGAAAGGGATGTTAATTGACGGAAATAAGAGACCTTCTGTGAGGGATCTCATAGGAGTTATGCAGAGATATAATGGGGGTGTTTATTTAAATTTGTTAGAGCAGGGATATTGTCTTAATGAGGTAGATAAGCCAGCATTGTATTTATTTTATGGGCGGGCTCTGCCAGTTTTTCCTTTTGCTAATGAAGCTTGTTTTGAAGGAATTAAGCTTGGTTTGCCGAATGGAGATGGAAGATTATGGGATATTGGAAGATTAAGAGAGTATCTTCAGCAAGTGAAAATTCTTGAAGGCTTAAAAGCAGAAAGATTTTTTACTCATTCTTTGACAGTTAGAAGGGATTGGAGAGGAATTTAGGATATTGTAAAAATATCCCCGCTTTATAAAAAATGGTCCGATCTTGGTTGTGAAGGTTGTTTTGGGAGTGAGTGATAGATTAGGGTTTTATAATAGCATAGAAATTATGCGTCTACATAGAGATATTTATAAATGGTGTAGACGTATAGATACTATGGCTTATACAGAGATTAAAGAAAGAAATGGTTTAGAATTCTACAATTTAATTTTTCCTCTAAACTTCTTGGCTAACTTCATCATATCCTGTTGGGAAAGATTTCCTTGAGATGAAACTTTTTCAGCCATGCCTGAATGAATCATGCTGTTTAAAACTTTATATTGTTTTAATAATTCTCGGATTTCACTTGATGTAGTACCAGAGCCCTTGGAAATTCTAGCAATTCTTTCTGTTTGTTTCTCTAGAATTTCTGGATTTTCAATTTCTTCTTCTGTCATTGAATTGATTGCATGTTTCCAATGCTTCATCTTATCCTCTTGTTTTGCTAACATTGATTCTGGAATTTTAGCCTGCCCCATTCCAGGAATCATTCCGATTAATTTATCAAAACTGCCCATTTTATTTACAGATTCTAATTGAGTGTATAAGTCTAAAAGAGTAAATTTACCTTCTTTTAATCTCTCTTCTATTCTTTTTTGTTGTTTTTCATCTGTAGCTGAATGAACTTTTTCTATAAGTGCTTTTAAATCTCCCAAGCCCAAAAGACGGGATATAAATGATTGTGGATCAAATGTTTCTATTTCATGAACTTTTTCTCCGACGCCTATAAAGAAAACAGGTGCGCGAGTTTCAGCGCAAGCTGTTAAAGCTCCTCCTGCTTTTGCTGTTCCATCCATTCTAGTGATTATAACTCCATCAATTGAAAGAGCTTTTTGAAATTCATTTGCTTGTGTTTTTGCAGCCTGTCCAATATCAGCAGGCATTACTAAAATTCTGTAAGTTGGTTTTATTTTTTTCTCAACGATTTTTATTTCTGCAATTAAGTCTTTATTTAATCCGTCTCTTCCAGCAGTATCAACTAAAACTAGATCGTACTTTTCCAGCTCTTTTTTATTATTCTCGTAAATTTTTAAAGGATTTTTTTCTTTTTTGTCTATAAAGCATGCAATCTGGGCTTTTTTTGCCATTTGCTCAAGTTGATCCATTGCAGCAGGTCTTTGTGTATCTAATCCAAGACAAGCAACTTTTTTCCCTCTTTTTGCATAATAAAAACCAATTTTGGATATTGTGGTTGTTTTTCCACTGCCATATAATCCCAGAAATAAGATAACATCTTTTTTGCTTAGTTTTAATTCTTTTTTATCCCCCAGTATTGATTGGATTTGGTCATGTATTAGCTTGATTAATTGTTCTTTTTTTTCAATTCCTTTTACTGTTTCATCTATTGCAAGCTTTCTTATTTTTTGGCTTAATTGAAATACCAATTCAACATTAACATCTGCTTCTATCATAGAACGCTGAATTTCCTTTATGATTTCATCTATAAGTTTCTTGTCCACAAATATAGCATTTGTTATTTTTTTCACACTATTTGTTATTGCATTAGATAGTTTTTCCAGCATGTTTTATCAAGTAAAAGAGGGTTTTTATGGTTTTTGATGCGAGAAGAAAGATATTTAAATACTGCCCCTTTATAGATATAAGAAAATGAGGAGAAAATTCTCTTTAAACGAGAAAGATAGGGGTTATTTAGGCATTGCTGTTCTGATTATTCTGGCAATAGCTGTGATTTATGTTTTAGCAACACTTTTCAGCAATGAGGTTTTGTTATTTGGACCATTAAGTATTCCTATAGTAAACTTAGTGGAAATTTCTTCTGCAACACAATCAACAAACTCTAATTTGGTCGGGCGGTGCAACATATCTGATTTAGATTGGGATGGATCTAGTTTAACTTCTCAATATAGATGGTATAGGGATGGAATTATTTTCTCCGAAGGAGAGTTCTTAAATTTTTCAAGCGGGAGTTTAATTAATATTTCAGAAATTTCTTCAGAAATAATTACTGCAGGAATCTGGAATTTTTCATGCAGAGGGTTTGATAATTATAATTATTCTGACTGGGCAACCAGTTCATCTATTATTATAGATCCTTTTCCAGCTCTCTCATTTTTAGATTCGACAACTTCTGGATTCAAAAAGCAGAATTTTATATCGATAAATGTTCTTGCTTCAGATAACAATTTAGATACTTTATCTGTTTATTTATATAACTCTACAGGAAGTCTGCTTTTCAGAAATTTTTCAAATTCTAGCATTTCTATGGTGGTATCTAATTTAAATGATGGATATTATTTTCTTAATGCAAGTGTTAATGATAGTCTTGGCCATACAAATTTTTCAGAAACAAGAGCAATAATTTTAGATAATCGTGCCCCAATTTTTACTAATTTGAATCATATTGCACTTGATTATAATCAAGCATATACCCAGATTATCTCTGCTTTTGATGATAATGGAATAGATTGTATTCGGTTTAGAGAGGATACTGAAAATCTTTATTTTAACTTAAATTGTTCTGGGAGCATAGAAAATAAAACAGTTTTGCCTTTGGATATCCCTATTTATTGGATAAATTTGAGTGTGAATGATAGTGCTGGAAATATTGGATATGGAAGCTTTTATATTGCAGTAGCCACTCAAAATTATCCAATGAGGATTTTCAATTTAACTGTGTCCTCTACAGGGGGCTCTGCTGTTGTTACATGGTTAACCAATAAATTATCTGATTCAAGAATATCCTATGGGGCAAATCTTTCTTTATCTGCATCTACTTCATTTAATTCCAATAAGGCATTGTCCCATACATTTTCTTTGGCAAATCTTATAAATGAAACATTATATTATTATAATATCACTAGCTGCGAGTCTTCTACTAATTGTACTTTTTATTCATCTAATTTTACTACGGCAATACAACAGATAATTACCCCCCCAACTATAACAACAGACAATCAAAATATTTCATTAAGCTACTCTATCTTATCTAGCGGGTCTGAAAAGGATTCTTTGAAAGTTAATGATAATATCCTTATGAGTTTGGAAGGATCTGGAACAACTAGATATGCGGTTAAGATAGTTTCTGTTACATCTTCCCAAGTTCAGATACGTGCAGCAGGTCAAAGCGATACTTTTTCAATAGGCAATGTCAAGGATATTGATATAGATGGAGATGGAAAAAAAGATATAAGGATTACATTAAAAAATATCTCTGGAAGCTCTGCTAAAATGCATTTTATATATGCTCCCGGGCAAGATTTAACCTATGAAGAAGATACTTATACTTATGCGGATAGAAATGATTCTTCTCTTGGAGTAGTGCCTCAAGGCAATGAAACAGAGAGCGGGCAAGTGAATGATACTGGCGGGGAGGAATTATTTTGGAAATATTTTATTTGGATTATAATTATAGTCATCTTATTAATTATAGTCATCCTGCTTATCCTTAATAAGAAAAAAGTAATAGGATTATTCAATAAAATATATATAAAAGATAAACCAAGTGAAGGATACCTTAGAATATGGGATTTGATAAAAAGAGCAGAGTTTTTTATTCAGCAAGGCCAGAAAGAAAAAGCTTCTGCAGTCTATAGTGTGATAAGAAATATATATATTTTCTTGTCTGTTAAAGAGAAAGAGGCACTTAAACCAAGAATATTAAAGATATTTGGATTGATTAACCAAAAATAATCATTGGGGCGATTCAGCTATTTTAATCTGAAATATAATCTAAGATAATATGGGTTGTTTTATGATAAACCGAGCTGTTTTATGATTTTTTCTTTTTTAAATTCTTCTAAATCGTTATATGTTTGGCCTGTGCCGAGAAAAAGAATGGGCTTGTTTGTTGCTTTGCTTATTGAGATTGAGGCTCCGCCTTTTTCATCGATATCTGCTTTGCTTAAGATTATGCCGTCTAAATTTATTATGCCATTAAATGCTTTAGCTTGCTCTACTGCATCATTGCCTGTTATGCTTTCTCCTATGAATATTTTCATATCAGGGCGGCAAACACGAGAAATTTTTTCCATTTCTTTCATAAGGCTGTCTTTTGTGTTCATTCTTCCTGCTGTGTCAATTAAGACTACATCTATATTATGATGCTTTGCATAACTTACTGCGTCAAAACCAACAGAAGCAGGGTCAGAGCCATATTCTTTTTTTATTAAATGGACATCGAGGCGGGACGCATGTTGTTCTAATTGCTCTATTGATGCTGCCCTGAATGTGTCTGCTGCAGCAAGGCAGACTGATAATTTTTCTTTTTTTAATAAGCTTGCTATTTTTGCAATTGTAGTTGTTTTTCCACTTCCATTTATACCTACAAAAATCATTACAAATGGCTTTTTGCTTTTTATAGATTCTTTAATAGTTTTGATAAAATTTGGGGGATTGATTAAAATGCTTTCAATTGCTTTTTTGAGAGAATGTTTTATGTCTATTTCTGCAGGAGATTTTCCAATTATCTCTTCTTTTAATGTTTTTTTTATTTCTTCTACTGCTTGGAGAGCAACATTATTTTGAAGCAATGCAATTTCTAATTCTGAAAAAAGCTCTTCAAATTTATCCTCATCTATTTTTTCCCTTAAAAAATCAAAAAAACTTGATTTGCTTTTTTCTTTTGGCTTTTCTTCTGGTTCTATTTCTTTTTCATGCTTCGCTTTTTTTCCAAAGAGCTTTGCAAAGAAACCGGGCTTTTCTTTTTCTTTGCTTATTTCTTCTTCAATTCTTTCTTGTATCTCCCCTGCTTCAAATTGCTTTTTAATTTCTGCTTTTCCCTGCTCTTCTTCTTTTTTTATATCTTCAAGAATTTTTTTTCCTACATCTTTTACACTAACTTGCTTTTTCTCTTTTTTAGCTGTTTCCTTTTTCTTTTTTGTCTGCTTTTTGGATTTCTTTTTTGCTCTTGGCTCTTCTTCTGGCTTTAGCTTTCCTATCCAGCCTGCGAGTTTTTCCTTTAAAAAATTGAACATGGTTTTTGTTTTACTTTTGTTTTCCTTATAATAATAGTGAATAGAAAGATATATATATATATTTCCATTAAAAAATGGAATGAAATTTAGAATAAACCGGGGGAAAGGAAGGTTAAGCGAAGGAAACCTTTGGTGTCCAATACAGAGCGTAGCGGACTATCCTAAAGGAAGGTTAAGCGAAGGAAACCTTTGGTGTCCTCGCATTGAAAGGAGGTTTTTATAAAATTAATTAATATGAATAAACAAGATTGGATTTATGTTATAATTGCTATGGTTGTGGTTTCTGTGATTGTTAGTTTCGCTAGTTTAAAGATGACTGGGAATGTTGTGAAAGTTCCGACATCTATTGCAACTAGCCAAATAGATGTTTATACAACAGCAGAAGTTAACTCTAAGGTGGATTCTATTTGGAATTTGACAGTTCTTAACTTAAAGGATAAATGTAGTATGATCCCTTTTACAAAAAATAATGATAGCTATTTTGAAGGATGCGACACTGCCTGTGGCAGAATGGGTCTTGGAAGAAAAGGTCTATTTGGTTTTTTACTTTCAGCATTAGGCAATTCACGGATAACCGAACCAATATCTTCGGGTATAGTTGAAGCAAACCTTACAAATACCTTTTCAATTAGTTGTTATTGTTGTCGTAGAGCTTAACTACAATTTTTCCTTTTTTCTCTTTTTTTTCAATTAGATAGTTATTTAAAGTTTTTATTCTATAATTATAAATGAGCTTGATGATTTTGAAAAGTTTAAGCAAGAGATTTTGAAAAAGATAAGTTAGTTTGTTTTGGATATAAATTCTTTTAAAGCTGTTTTTTCTTGTTGGTGGATGATAACTTATAATGATTTATATGAGGCATTAAGAAAAGAGAGATATTCAGAGCAATTACAGCAGCTGCCGAAGAATTTTGTGGAGGATTGTCTGGCTTACTTTAAAGATAAGAGGGAGTTTTCAACAAAAGAAGAAGATTTGTTCTCAGATTTAACTGCAAAAAATAAAAAAAAGCTGGAAAATGCCCTCGCATTATTCAAGGAATTATTATTAAGAAGAAGAAAGAAATTATTAAGCTTAGCCTTTGTTGCTTCTGAAACAGGCATCTCAAAAAGAGATTTCGACAATATGTTTGATTTTGAAAGAGAAATGTTTGAGAGCATTGTAAAATCTATGGAAAAAGCAGATAGGGATTTAAATTCTCTCACTGTAGGAATTAAAGAAGAGCATCTTTTTAAAATAGTCAGATTTTTGGAAGATGTTCCTGAATTTTTGGACTTGAACGGAGAATCAATAGGACCATTTGAAAAGGGAGAGATTGCAAACCTGCCAAAAGAGATTGTAGATATTTTGTCAAATGACAAAAAGACAGAAGTTATAGATGAAGATAATTAGCGGATATCTGCATTAATTAGTTTAGTGTAACTTTCAGAAACCTTCCCAATAACATTTATATAGTTACACTAGGTTCATTTTATATAAAACGGTGAGCATATGTCTTATAAAAGGTATATTAAAAAAAATGGCAAATTATACGGCCCATATACATATGAAAGCAAATGGGTTGATGGAAAAGTTGTTTCTAATTATGTCCGAGATAAAAAAGAAAAAGCCACCCATAAATTAAAACTTGTTTATTTGATTATTGGAATATTAATTGCCGGGATTATTGCATTTATTTCTTTTAATATTACAGAAAAAATCCCTAGTGTAAATATAGAAAAAATCCAGAATTCAGTAATTACAGGAAATATTGTAAAATCTTCTTTAATTACAAATATTGAGAGCATTGGAAAAAAAATAATCTCTTTTTTTACCGGAGAAAAAGAAGAAAATATTTTAGGGAATAAAACAGAGATTCAATTATCTCCCGGTATGCCTGGTATGGGTGGTTCTCAATGCACTCCAAATCCTCCATCAGGAGTAACTCCTACGGGGGGACTTACTGGAAATGATAGCTGTAATTATACTTATATTCATCCAAATACGGGAGAGACATGCACTTATGTTGGGGTGCTTAACAAAACTTGCACTCAAGTGTCTTCTGGTGGGTGTGGGAATAGTTGTACTGGTTGGGATGGTTTTCTACAGGGACCTGTTTATTGTTTTCAACGCAGATTATTTTGTAGCAATTACCCATTTTTTATGAATTATGTAAGTGATTGTGATGGGGATACGCGTTTTATGAATCTTAATCCTGCAGATTATTGTGATGCTACTGATTGCAATCCCGGACCAGTACCTCCTTATGATCCTTTGAATTCAAATGAAGTTTATTATTATTGTGCGTATGAAGGGCCTGATTGCAAGACTCTTGCTGAAAAAGGAATTATTGGTTGTGCAAAATGTGAATTTAGAATTGTAACTTTATATGCTGATAAAGATGGAGATGGTTATACTGTGGGGGAAGGTGTTAATATGTGTATTGGGCAATATATACCTAAAGGATATAAGACAACTAAAAGTGCACTTGAAGATTGTGATGATAATAATCCCGATATTAATCCGGGGAAATTTGAAGTATGTTCTGATGGTATTGATAATAATTGCAATGATAAAGATGGAAAATATGATAAAGATCCATTGACTGGAGCAGATTGCGGAGACCCAATATGCAGGTTAA
>Ga0233425_10010637_pt1 | contig 11093 bp, 12 predicted proteins | sample Watercolumn_Towu_2_FD_181712 | JGI IMG/M metagenome (GOLD analysis project Ga0233425, IMG submission 181712) | Freshwater microbial communities from Lake Towuti, South Sulawesi, Indonesia - Watercolumn_Towuti2014_140_MG | ecosystem: Environmental > Aquatic > Freshwater > Lake | place...
CTTCCAACTCTTTGAATGTGGAGCAATAAATGGCTGTTGAACGCACCCTGTCGATCGTCAAACCCGATGCCGTGGCCAAGAACGTGATCGGCAAGATTTATTCGCGCTTCGAAAGCAACGGACTGAAGATCGTTGCCGCGAAAATGAAGCACCTGTCGCGCAAGGAAGCCGAGGGCTTCTACGCAGTGCATCGCGAGCGTCCCTTCTTCAAAGACCTGGTCGAGTTCATGACCTCGGGACCGGTGATGATCCAGGTGCTGGAGGGCGAGAGCGCCATCGCCAAGAACCGCGACCTGATGGGCGCGACGGACCCGAAGAAGGCTGCCGCCGGCACCATTCGCGCCGACTTCGCCCAGAGCATCGACGCCAATGCCGTGCATGGCTCCGACGCCGCCGAGACGGCGGCCGTCGAGATCGCCTATTTCTTCGCCGCCTCGGAGCTCTGCCCGCGCTGATGAAGGTCAATCTCCTCGACCTGGACGCCGAAGGCCTCGCCGCCTGGTTCGCGGAACTGGGCGAGAAGCCCTTTCGCGCCCGGCAGGTGCTGCGCTGGGTGCATCAGTTCGGGGAGGACGATTTCGAACGCATGTCCGACGTGGCGAAAAGCCTGCGGGCGCGACTGGCCGAACTGTCCGAGGTGCGACTGCCGCAAGTGCTGCGCGATGCCACGGCCGCCGATGGCACGCGCAAATGGCTGCTCGACGTCGGCAACGGCAATGCAGTGGAATGCGTATTCATTCCCGAGGAAAATCGAGGGACGCTGTGCATTTCCACCCAGGCGGGCTGCGCCCTCGACTGCGCCTTCTGTTCCACCGGCAAGCAGGGCTTCAACCGCAACCTGTCCGTGGGCGAGATCATCGGCCAGCTCTGGTGGGCGAAAAAGGAATTGGGCGATTATCGCGCGCCCGGCAGCGCGGATGGTCGCCGTATCACAGAGACTGACTTTTCCCGGGAACGCATCATCAGCAACGTCGTGCTGATGGGCATGGGCGAGCCGCTGGCCAATTACGACAACGTGCTGGCTGCGCTGCGCCTGATGCTTGACGACAACGCCTACGGCCTGTCGCGCCGGCGCGTGACCGTGTCGACCTCGGGCATCGTGCCGGCGATGGACAGGCTGCGCGACGAGTGTCCCGTGGCACTGGCGGTTTCCCTGCATGCGCCGACCGACGTGCTGCGCGACCGGCTGGTGCCGATCAACATGAAGTATCCCCTCGATGAACTGATGGCCGCCTGCCGGCGCTATCTGGAGAAGTCGCCGCGCGATTTCATCACCTTCGAGTATGTGATGCTGGACGGCGTCAACGATACGGACGACCATGCGCGCGCGCTGCTGCGTCTCGTCCGTGACGTGCCCTGCAAGTTCAACCTGATTCCCTTCAACCCGTTCCCGGCCTCCGGGTTCAAGCGTTCACCCGCCTTGCGGGTGCGCCGCTTCGCCGAGATCCTGATGCAGGCTCACATCGTCACGACGACGCGCAAGACCCGGGGAGAAGATATCGACGCCGCCTGCGGCCAGTTGGCCGGCCAGGTGCGCGATCGGACACGGCGCCGGGGACGGCGCACCATCACCTTCGCGGAGGTCGCAACGTGATTCGAGCCATTCAGCTGTTCTCCCTGATTGCATTGCTGGCCGCCTGCGCTGGCCAGCCGGGCACCCCCAGCGGGACAACAGGCCCGGCGAGCATACCGATTTCCGAGCAGGCCCCGTCGGGCATGGCCGAGAAGAGCGCAAAAACCCATACCGAGCTGGGCACCCTTTATCTGCAGGCCGGCAACGTGGCGGTTGCGCTGGAAGAGGCGCGCATCGCCACCGCCTTCGATCCCAACTATGCGCCAGGCCACAACCTGATGGGGCTGGTGCAGATCCTGCTGAACGACACGGCGATGGCCAAGGCGTCATTCGAGCGTGCCATCCAGCTTGCCCCGGGCGATCCGCAGATCGCCAACGATTACGGCTGGTTTCTGTGTCAAAGCGGGCGGGAGCAGGAGGCAATGAACTATTTCTCCTTGGCGGCGCGCAATCCGCTCTACAAGACGCCGACCCGGCCCTACACCAATGCCGGCCTGTGTGCCCTGCGCATGAAGGATGACAAGCTGGCCGAGGAGAATTTCCAGCGCGCGCTCGTGTTCGATGGCTCGAATGTCCAGGCGATTTTCCATCTGGCCAATCTGGCCTACAAGCGCGGCGATTATTTCACGGCCAAGAGGTATCTTGGCGAGGTGCAGCGGAACACCGAACCGAATGCCGAGTCGCTCTGGCTGGGCGTGCGCATCGAGCGCAAGCTGGGCGACAGACAGGCCGAGGCCAGCCTGGCCTCGCAGTTGCGCAGGAAATTCGCCGGCTCACCCGAGTATCAGGCCCTGATGCAGGGGAAATACGAGTGACCGACAGCGAGCGTCCCGAGGCCGAGGAGCGGCAGTCCGCCGGCGCCGGTGCGCTGCTGCGCATGGCCAGGGAAGCGCGCGGCATGTCCGTGGCCGAGGTGTCCGCGGCGCTCAAGCTCAGTTCGCGGCAGATCGAGGCCATCGAGAACGAGGACTTCTCGCGCCTGAGCGGGGCCACCTTCATTCGCGGCTTCGTGCGCAACTATGCCAAGCTGCTCAAGGTCGATGCCGCCCCGGTGCTGGCTGCGCTCGAGGAGAAACAGGTGCTGCCCCAGGTGGTGCTCATGGCACCGGTCGATGCCGGCGTGAAGATGCCGGCCATATCGGTGCGGCACGGTCGGGGCTATCTCCTGGCCATGCTGTTTGCCATGGCGATGCTGGCCGTTGCCCTCACCCTGTACTTCGACGGGATCGATCTTGGCGGGCTGATGAAGGGGAAAAAGAGCCCGGCCACGGCGAGCGCGCCGCGCAGCGAGGTCGCCCAGGTGGTGCAGCCGCTTCCGCAACCGGCCGCGGAGTCGCCTGCAGCCGATGCGACGCTGGCGGCTGCGCCCATCTCCGCGCCTCCGGCCGCCGTGCCCGGAACGCGCCAGCTGGTCTTCAGTTTCGATGGCAGTTCCTGGGTCGAGGTGAAGGAGGCGAGCGGACGCATCGTCTTCTCGCAAATGAATGCCAAGGGCACGACGCAGGTCGTCGAGGGGCGGCCGCCCTTCCAGCTGGTGGTCGGCAACGCCTCCCATGTTCGCCTGCAGTACAACGACCAGCCGGTCGACCTGCGGCCCCATACGTGGGTCGAAGTGGCGCGGCTCACGCTCGAATAGATCCGATGGACAGGGCAGTGGAATCTTCTGCCGGGCTTGCCGCCCGCCGCAAGACGCGCTTGGTGAAGGTGGGCGATGTCACCATCGGGGGCCTGCATCCCGTGGTTGTGCAATCGATGACGAACACCGATACGGCCGACGAGGTGGCGACCGCCATCCAGGTGGCGCAGCTCGTCCGCGCCGGCTCGGAAATCGTGCGCATCACGGTGAACACCCAGGAGGCGGCGCGGGCGGTGCCGAAGATCCGCGAGCGGCTGCTCGCCATGGATATCGATGTGCCGCTGGTGGGCGATTTCCACTTCAACGGCCACAAGCTGCTCGCCGAACACCCGGCCTGCGCCGAAGCGCTCGACAAGCTGCGCATCAATCCCGGCAACGTCGGACGCGGCACCAGGCGCGATGACCAGTTCGCGCAGCTGATCGAGATCGCCTGCCGCCACGGCAAGCCGGTGCGCATCGGCGTCAACTGGGGCAGTCTCGATCAGGCGCTGCTCGCGCGCATCATGGACGAGAATGCGCGACGGCCGCAGCCGAAGGATGCGGCCGAGATCATGCGCGAGGCGATGGTGGCCTCCGCGCTGGAGAGCGCGGCCAAGGCGAAGGAGCTCGGCTTGCCGGGCGATGCGATCGTGCTCTCCTGCAAGGTGAGCGGCGTGCAGGACCTGATCGCCATCTATCGCGACCTGGCCGCCCGCTGCGATTATCCGCTGCACCTGGGCCTGACAGAGGCCGGCATGGGCTCGAAGGGCATCGTCGCCTCGACGGCGGCCCTGTCTGTGCTGCTGCAGCAAGGCATCGGCGACACCATCCGCGTGTCGCTGACGCCGGAGCCGAATGGCGACCGCACGCAGGAAGTGGTCGTCGCCCAGGAAATTTTGCAGACCATGGGGCTGCGCGCCTTCACGCCGCTGGTGGCGGCCTGTCCGGGCTGCGGCCGCACCAGCAGCACGGTATTCCAGGAGCTGGCGCAGGAAATCCAGACCCACGTACGGGCGCGCATGCCGGAATGGCGGCTGCAGTACGAGGGGGTCGAGAACATGACCCTGGCCGTGATGGGCTGCGTGGTGAACGGTCCGGGCGAGAGCAAGCATGCCAACATCGGCATCAGCCTGCCCGGCACGGGGGAGACGCCGGTGGCACCGGTGTATGTCGACGGCGAGAAGACCGTCACGTTGAAAGGGGACGACATCGCCCGCGAGTTCAAGGCGATCGTCGACGATTACGTGGCGCGGAAATATCCGCGCCGCGCAACCAGCTGATTTACCAATGAGCCAGACGATTCAAGCCATCCGCGGGATGAACGACATCCTGCCCGACGAAGCCGAACTGTGGGAGCGCTTCGACGATGCCGTGCGCGGCTGGTTGCGCGCCTACGGCTACCGGCCGATGCGCATGCCCGTCGTCGAGCCGACGCCGCTGTTCGCCCGCGCCATCGGCGAGGTGACGGACATCGTCGAGAAGGAGATGTATTCCTTTGTCGATGCCCTCAACGGCGAGGCGCTCACGCTGCGCCCGGAAGGCACGGCCTCCTGCGTGCGCGCCGTGCTGCAGCACAGTCTGCTCCACGCCGGCCCGCAGCGCCTCTGGTATGCCGGCCCGATGTTCCGCCACGAGCGGCCGCAGAAGGGGCGCTATCGCCAGTTCCACCAGTTCGGCGTGGAGGCCTTTGGTTATGCCGGGCCGGACATCGACGCCGAGCAGATCGTCATGTGCGCTCGACTGTGGGACGAACTGGCGCTGACCGGCATCCGCCTGGAGATCAACTCCCTTGGCAGCACGGAAGAGCGGCAGCGCCACCGTGCCGAACTGATCGCCTACCTGGAGCGCCAGCGCGAGGCGCTGGATGCCGATGCCCAGCGCCGGCTGTATTCCAACCCGTTGCGCATCCTCGACAGCAAGAACCCGCACATGCAGGATCTCATCGAGGGGGCGCCCAAGCTGATGGATTTCCTCGGCGAGGCCTCGCTCGAGCATTTCGCCGGCGTGCAGGCCCTGCTCAAGGAAGCGGGGATCCCGTACCGTATCAACCCGCGCCTGGTGCGCGGTCTGGACTACTACAACCTGACCGTCTTCGAGTGGATCACCGACAGGCTCGGCGCGCAGGGAACGGTGTGCGCCGGCGGACGCTATGATGGACTGATCGAACAGCTCGGCGGCAAGCCGGCGCCGGCCTGCGGTTTCGCCATGGGCGTCGAGCGCCTGATTGCCCTGCTGCGCGAGGAGCATGGCGGCGAGGCGGAGGAGGCGGCGCGTGCCGAGCCCGACGTGTATGTGGTGCATCAGGGGACCGAGGCGCAGGCGCCGGCCTTCCGAGCTGCGGAGGCCTTGCGCGGCGCCGGCTTCGACGTCGTGTGGCATTGCGGCGGCGGCAGCTTCAAGTCGCAGATGAAGCGGGCCGATGCCTCCGGCGCGCAAGTGGCCGTGATCATCGGCGACGACGAGGCGCGCGAAGCGAGCGCCAGCCTGAAACCCTTGCGCGAGGACGTGGCCCAGCGCCGCGTCCCGCTCGAAAAACTGGCCGAGGAAATCGGCAATTACCTTTTTGGGGATGAAGAAGATGGCAACGTTTGACCTGGAAGAGCAGGAACAGATATCGGAGCTGAAGACCTGGTGGAAGATGTACGGCAACCTGGTGACGGCCGTGCTGCTGGTCGTCGCCATCGGCGTCGCCGGCTGGCAGGGCTGGAACTGGTATCAGCGCAAGCAGGCGACGGAGGCCTCCGCGGTCTACGCCGTCCTGCAAAGGGCGGTGGCCGAGCGCGATGCGAAGCGCGTGCGCGACGCTGCCGGCGAACTCGCCGAGAAATATCCCGGCACGGCCTACGCCGCCATGGGGGCGCTGACTTCCGCCCGCATGCAGTTCGATGCGGGCGACCTGAAGACGGCCAAGGCGCAATTGCAGTGGGTTGTCGGGCAGGCCGGCGACAAGGATCTGCGCGACCTTGCCCGCCTGCGTCTGGCGCATGTCCTGTTCGACGAGCAGGCGGCCGACGAGGCGCTCAAGCTGCTGGCCGAGGCGTCGGCCCCGGCTTTCGCCGCCCGCTATGCCGAGCTGAAGGGCGACATCCTCGCCGCCCAAGGCAAGAAGGCGGAGGCCAAGGCCGCCTATCAGGGCGCGATCGCCGGACAGGAAGCGGCAGACAAGGCCGGCGGCATGGCCGGCCGCGACGCGCAGTACCGTGAGCTGCTGCAGATGAAGGCCGACTCGCTCGGAGACAAGTGATGTCCAGACTGCCTGTTCTCTGCGTAGCGGCCCTGCTGGCCGGCTGCTCGACGATGGAGAAGCTGAATCCCGTGAACTGGTTCTCCAGCGCGCCGAAAATCAAGCCGGCCGAGTTGGAGCCGATCAGCCCGAGCGCGACGCTGGCGACCCTCTGGCAGTCCGGCGTCGGCAGCGGCGGAGGCTATGTGCTGACGCCCGCCGTGGTGGGTTCGAGCGTCTACGCCGCGGCGCAGGACGGTACCCTCGCGCGCTTCGACAACGGCGGACAGGTCTGGCGCATCAACGCCGGCAAGCCCGTCTCCGGCGGCGTCGGCAGCGACGGTCAGCTGGTGGTGGTGGCCACGCCGAAGGGCGAGGTGCTGGCGTTCGACAGCTCCGGCAAGGCCTTGTGGACCGCGCGCGTCACTTCGGAAGTGCTGGCCGCGCCGCAGATCGCCGAAGGCCTGGTGCTGGTGCGCAGCGGTGACAACAGGATCTTCGGTCTCGACGTGGCTGACGGCAAGCGCAAGTGGGTATACCAGCGCAGCACGCCGGCGCTTTCCCTGCGCAGCAACGTCGGCGTGATCGTGGCGGGGAAGGCGGCCCTGGCCGGCTTTCCGGGCGGCAAGCTGGTGGCCATCGCCCTGAACAACGGCGCGGCGATCTGGGAGGCCACGGTCGCCCTGCCCAAGGGCGCCACCGAGCTGGAGCGCGTGTCCGATGTCACCAGCGCGCCGGTCGTGGCCGGCAGCGAGGTCTGCGCCGCCGCCTATCAGGGCCGCGTGGCCTGCTTCGATCTGGCATCCGGCAACCATCTCTGGTCGCGCGACGTGTCATCGGCGGCCGGGCTGGATGCCGATGCGCGCAATATCTACGTCTCGGACGACAAGGGTGCGGTGCATGCGCTGGACAGGGCCAATGGCGCCACGCTGTGGAAACAGGACAAGCTGTTCATGCGTCAGTTGAGCCGCCCGCTCGCCCTGGGCAACCATGTCGCCGTCGGCGATTACCAGGGCGTGGTGCACTTGCTGCGCCGCGAGACCGGTGTCTTCGCCGCCCGCTTCAACACGGACAGCAGCGGCATCGCCGCCGAGCCGCAGCGGGTGGAGCGGGGCTTCCTCGTGCAGACGCGCAACGGCGGGCTGTACGCGCTGACCCTCAACTGAAACGGCAATGGCCGATCCGGTCGCGTTCTTCGACACCCAGTTCAGGCGGCAGGTCGAGGCGGGCGAGTACGCGCTCAATCCCTTCGAGCAGGCTGCACTGCCCTACCTGCAGGGGCGCGTGCTTGACCTCGGCTGCGGGCTGGGCAATCTGGCGCTCGAAGCCGGCCGGCGCGGTTGTGAGGTGCTGGCCCTGGACGCCAGTCCGACCGCCATCGAACGCATCAATCGTGCCGCCGAGGCCGAGCACCTGAAGGTGAGCGCCCGGCAGGCCGATCTCGAAACCTGTGCGATCGATGAGTGCTACGACACCATCGTCTGCATCGGCCTGCTGATGTTCTTCCGCCGCCAGCGGGCACTCGAACTGCTCGCCAACCTGCAGGCGCAGGTCGTCGCGGGCGGTTGCGCCATCGTCAATGTGCTCGTCGAGGGCACCACTTTTCTGGACATGTTCCGCGAAGGACATTACACGCTGTTCGACCGCGACGAGCTGGCACGGGCTTTCGCCCCCTGGGAGATCTGCCTCGCCCGCCATGACGAATTCGACGCGCCGCGCGGCACGCGCAAGGCCTTCGCCACCGTGATCGCACGCAAATCCAGACTGTCATGAAACCCACCCTCGTCATCGTCGGCCGGCCCAATGTCGGCAAGTCCACCCTGTTCAACCGCCTGACCCGCTCGCGCGACGCCCTGGTGGCGGATTTCCCGGGGCTGACGCGCGACCGCCATTACGGCCACGGTCGCCTCGGCGAGCGTCCCTATCTGGTGGTGGACACCGGCGGCTTCGAACCGACGGCGAAGGAGGGCATCCTGGCCGAAATGGCGCAGCAGGCCGAGGCGGCGATCGCCGAGGCCGACATGCTGATCTTCGTCGTCGACGGGCGCGCCGGCCTGACGGCCCAGGACAAGACCATCGCCGAGCGCCTGCGCCGCACCGGTCGTCCGCTGCTGCTGGCGGTGAACAAGGCCGAGGGCATGGAGCGTGCCATGGTCGGCGCGGAGTTCCACGAACTCGCCTGCGGCGAGCCGCTGGTGATTTCCGCCGCCCACGGCGACGGGGTGCGCGAACTGGTCGAGGAGGCCCTGACGCCCTTCCCCGAGGCGGAGGAGGCCGCGGAGGAAAGTCAGTCTCCACGGATCGCCGTTGTCGGGCGTCCCAACGTCGGCAAGTCCACCCTGATCAATGCCCTGCTCGGCGAGGAGCGGGTGATCGCCTTCGACCAGCCCGGCACCACGCGAGACGCCATCGCCGTGCCCTTCCGCCGCAAGGGGAAGGACTACACCCTTATCGACACCGCCGGCCTGCGCCGCAAGGGCAAGGTGTTCGAGGCCATCGAGAAGTTCTCCGTCGTCAAGACGCTGCAATCCATCGAGCAGGCCAATGTTGTCGTGCTGGTGCTCGACGCCAGCCAGGACATCTCCGAGCAGGATGCCCACATCGCCGGCTTCTGCGTCGAGGCGGGTCGCGCCATGGTGATTGCCGTCAACAAGTGGGACGGCGCCGAAGACTACCGCCGCGACCGCATCAAGACGGACATGGGACGCAAGCTCGCCTTCCTCGGCTTCGCCCAGGCGCATTTCATCAGCGCGCTGAAGGGGGAGGGCATCAACCCGCTCATGGCCTCGGTCGATGCCGCCTACGCCGCCTCGATGGTGAAAATGCCGACGCCGAAGCTGACACGGCTCCTGCAGATGGCCGTGGAAAAGCAGGCGCCACCGCGCCATGGCATCTTCCGGCCCAAGCTGCGCTATGCCCACCAGGGCGGCAGCAATCCGCCGGTCATCGTCATCCATGGCAACGCCCTCGACCACGTGCCGGATGCCTACCGTCGCTACCTCGAGCGCACCTTCCTCGAGGCGTTCAAGCTCAAGGGTACCCCGCTCAGGGTCGAGTTCAGGACGACGCGCAACCCCTTTGCCGACAAGGGGCGTTGATCCGGGCGGGAAACCCCGGCTGGCGGTGGCCCCAAAAATCCGGTAAAGTGCGGTTTCAAAAAACAATTCTTACGTGGGGCACACCATGAGCAATAAAGGGCAATTGTTACAAGACCCGTTCCTCAACACGCTGCGCCGGGAGCACATCCCGGTGTCCATCTACCTGGTGAACGGCATCAAGCTGCAGGGGCAGGTCGAATCCTTCGACCAGTATGTCGTCCTGCTCAAAAACACCGTGACGCAGATGGTGTACAAGCACGCCATCTCGACCGTCGTTCCTGCGCGTCCGGTGAATATCCCGCACGAGCACAGCGAGGGTTGATGGTCCGTTTGCCCGGCCGGGATTCCCCCGGCCGTTCCTGATGTTCGAACGTCCCGGCGGCGGCGAGAAGGCCGTGCTCGTCCAGCTCGATTTCGGGCAGGGCGACATCCTCGAACGCCTCGAGGAACTGAAGCTGCTGGCCGCCTCGGCCGGCGCCACCACCGTGGCCGTGGTGCAGGGCCGGCGCGAACGGCCGGATCCGGCGCTCTTCGCCGGCAAGGGCAAGGTGGCCGAGGTTGCCGACGCCATTCGCGATGCCGGTGCCGACATCGCCATCTTCAACCACGAACTGTCCGCCGCCCAGCAGCGCAACCTGGAAAAGGCGCTCGGCTGCCGCGTCGTCGATCGCGCCAGCCTGATCCTCGACATCTTCGCCCAGCGCGCGAAGAGCCATGAGGGCAAGCTGCAGGTCGAGCTGGCGCAGCTGCAGCACATGGCCACCCGCCTGGTGCGCGGATGGACCCACCTCGAGCGGCAGAAGGGCGGCATCGGGCTGCGCGGGCCGGGCGAAACCCAGCTGGAAACGGACCGGCGCCTGCTCGGCAAGCGCGTCAAGGTGCTGAAGGACCGCCTGAAGCAGCTCGAACGCCAGCGCGCCGTGCGCCGGCGCGCGCGCAACCGCCGCGACCTGCTGTCCGTCTCGCTGGTGGGCTATACCAACGCCGGCAAATCCACCCTGTTCAATGCCCTGACCAAGGCCGGCGCCTATGCCGCCGACCAGCTCTTCGCCACCCTCGACACCACCTCGCGCCGCCTCTACATCGAAGGCTCGGGGCAGATCGTCCTGTCCGACACCGTGGGCTTCATCCGCGACTTGCCGCACGCCCTGGTGGCGGCCTTCCATGCCACGCTCGAGGAGACGGCGGCGGCGGATTTGCTCCTGCATGTCGTCGACTCGTCCAGTGCCGATCGCGATGCGCAGGTCGAGGCGGTGAATGGCGTGCTGGAGGAAATCGGCGCCGCCCAAGTGCCGCAGATCCTCGTCTGGAACAAGATCGACGCCACCGCGGCCGACGCAGGAGTCGAGCGGGACGCCTATGGTAGAATCCTGCGCGTCCGTGTCAGTGCGAAAACCGGTGCCGGACTGGACCTGCTCCGGCAGGCACTGGCGGAAACGGCGCGGGAACATGCCGAATCCGCAACGCCGGCCATCAACGCCGCCTAACCCATATCGATACCCGATGATTACTGGCATTCTGATGTCGCTGAACGACCCGCAGTGGGGCAACAAGCCCAACCAGGGCCCGCCCGACCTCGAGGAC
>Ga0233425_10010638_pt1 | contig 11093 bp, 8 predicted proteins | sample Watercolumn_Towu_2_FD_181712 | JGI IMG/M metagenome (GOLD analysis project Ga0233425, IMG submission 181712) | Freshwater microbial communities from Lake Towuti, South Sulawesi, Indonesia - Watercolumn_Towuti2014_140_MG | ecosystem: Environmental > Aquatic > Freshwater > Lake | place: Indonesia...
ATTGGCGTTCGCTAGCAGAACGCGAGAGCCATGAAGTGTCGAGTCTTAAAGTCTCTCAATTTGCGAAATAGGCCTCAAACCAGCCCCATGTGAAATTGAAATACTTGTTGAATGTATCGTCGGGAACGTCATACAATCCCCAAACATCGACGATCCATGTCACTCCTGAAGTGGTGGTACCGATCCACACGAACCCGAAGTATTTCTTCGTGTCGGAAATACCTTCGTACGTGAAGTAACCAATCGCAGAATACAAACTCGAATTGTCGTACTTGAAACTGCTGAACTTCAGGTCGGTGAAATATTTCGGTAGCACCTTTCCTTGATACAGCTCAATGGCTTTCTCGTGCGAAGAGTTTGAGTCGAATGCGTATAACAGCATCGTGCCCTGTTCGCCCTTGGCATTCCCATTGCCGATGTCCGTCCAGCCCTCTGGCAACGGGAGTTCGAGTGCGCCCTTAGTCTTTGTCTGAACAACAAGGACTCCATCCGTTGCGACAGGCTCCGGCTGCTCCACGGGTGGCTGCTCTGGTTCGGGTTCAGCAATCGTGGTGACCACCGGGTCGAGAGGAAGGGGCGTCTCGGCAAGCGTCGTAGGAGTTGGAGCGATGGCCGGTCCGTCTTCGGGGTCGAGGCTAGGCAGTACTTCGTCAAGCGTCGGCTCTTCGTTCTCGACGACCGCAGGTGCGGTCTCTTCGCTGAGCGACGCACCAGCGCCACCAGCACCAATTTTCAGTCCGATTCCGAGAATTACTACGGCTGCGATGACGCCGCCGACAAGTGCTTTCGGTTGGATGCGGATGTTGACCGTACCCGGCGTACTAGCGGGCGTAGGGGGCTGGGGTTGCAACTCTTGGTTCATGATGCACTCCTTTGAGTGATGATGTCTCTTCGGGCAGTCCGAGCGTGTGCTCTGACCGATGTTCCGCAACTTGTGCAGAAGTTTGCTCCGTCGACGAGCGGAGTTGAGCACTCAGGGCAGTAGCCGACACCCTTGTTCGCCGACTCGAGCGAAACTCCTTTCGCTGCCGCCTCATTTGCGGCCTCAACGAGAGCAGCGTGCAGTACGACTCGCAGTCGTAGTGTCAAGTAGCCCGCTACGAGAAACGACCATGCGAGACCGGCCATAAGCCGGGCTGAGCCGTTCTCGAGACCGTCGAGAGCACCGTTTACGGCGAGCCAAACAACGAGTGTGAGTGTTGACGACAAGAGCGCTCTTGCATATGAGCTGCTGAACCTCCCTGGACCCTCTCCGATACCCGAGAACGCCGCAACTATGAGCCCGATAGCAGCCCCAAAGATGAGTGGCTTGAGCAGGCCAAGTTCGACGATGCTCGTGATCCACCTGATGGTGTCGACGTCGGTGGCCCGAACCTCGGCAGCCGCGATGTAGCCCCACGATTGGGCGAGAGTCGAACCCGCCGCGAAGGTAGAGCCGGCTGCCACGCCGAATGTCAGACCATCGATTAGGTCGTCGAATGCCAGACGGCGCGCGAGCACGACCGGGCCGATTTGGGCGAGGACGACTACGAGCAGGGCTTCCACGATCGCTGAAGTGATGGTTGCCGGGTCATAGCTGTACGAGCCGGGCGCAGTGCGGCCTTGGGTGGTGATGAACGCCTCTTGAATTTGGTTACTGGCAACCCCGAGGAGTCCGGAAAGAGCCACAATCAGCGCGATCACTATCCCAGGTTGATCATCCCACTCGTTCGCATCGTAAAAATAGAAGAGATAGAGCACCGGTACTGCCACGGCTGCAGCAGCCAGTCCGATCGCAACGAACCCGAGAATCACCAGTGCCATCGGAACTCCGACTGCGGCGAGTAACGCAAATCGAAACGCTTGTGGTGCGTCGCCGGAGGCATGGGGCATGAGGGATGTCACGAGATTGAACGAGAAAACGGATTCACCGGGATGTGCGGCATACTGGCCCCTCCGGTCACGGTCGTTCCTCAGAATGTCGGTTCCGCAGCGCCAGCAGAATCTGCTGGTCGCGCCAGCCGCGGCTCCACAATTTGGGCAGGTTGAACTCATGGTGTTGCTCCTTTGTTGATTCGTTACTGTTTTGAGATTTTGGCCTGCTCAATGACGAGATCACCCTCGGTTCCGTAATTGTCGGTCCACAGATTGGCGATGAGGGACAACTTCGTTCCGGTGGCTACTGGCACAGCGACCAAACTTGTGAGACTCGGCACACCGCGCTGAGGTATCTCGCGAACCGCAGCCAGATACGGCGGGATTGGCTCTTTGTCTTTATTGAGACTCTTGACCGCATAGTATTTCACCAGTGGAGCAATAAGGTCCGACGACGAGGGAGTCACGGAAGCAAAGGCTCCATTTACTTCTTGCCTGAAGCTCGGAATTCCAAATGTCCATTTGCCGCTCTTGTACGAGGCGGGCTGCGATACTCGCACCTTGGATTGCTGACCAGTGTTGGCTCGCACAAGAAAGGCGTCGAACACTAGAGACGACAGATCTCTGGAAAAGTCCGCAGTCACGAGCGAAGTGCCGAGGAAGAATTCGAACAGCGTTCCAACAGCCTGGGCTTGGTTGGGCCCGCCAGCGCCGACCGTAGCAACGACACCACTCGACGCTCGGACTTGGCCGTTCCCGACATCCTTTCCGAGAATGAATGCCCCTTCCATCGAACTGGGGAAAGGTCTCTGGCTCTTTAACGTTGCCTTCCATGCCGACGCGGTGAGATCAACAGCCAGAGCAACTTCTCCGACTGATGTCGTACCCGTGAGCTTGGCGTCGCGAATGAGACGTGTCCAGCCCGTGGGGTCGGGCAAATTCTGATAGGAGAGGCCGACGCCTTCTCGACGCCCTGGGAAGTAGATGGACAGACCTTGCGCACCCTTGTACGGCCCGTCAACCGACAGAGTCAGGCGCGCGCTCTCAATTGATGCGTAGAGGGCGTTGCGTGCCGAGATCAGATCGCGAGGGGCCGACGGTGGAATTCGGGCGATGAGGTCGCCGAGGTCATAGAGAGCGAGATCCCGATATGGAGTACCGTCCTCATTGCCAAACGCGACTGCGGCAACTCTTGCTTCGGCGAGGAATCGGTATCCGTCGTTACGTTTTACTTCGTCGACAAACTGCTTCAGTGCAGTTGTAACAGTGCCAATTCTGTCCAAGTCAAAAATTGCGGATGCAAACGCGTTTCTGCCTGCCTTCCGGTTCGTATCACCGCTCTTCGCGACGAGGGACTTCAGATACGAGAGCGCAGGCGTCGAGGAGTTTGCAATAGGAGGTTGAGCGGAGTAGTCGACGTCAACGGCGCCAATGGCCGGGTCTCCATAAGTGATTTCTTCACTTCCCCACACAAACTTCGAGACCGGCGAAAGTTCGCGGTATATTTCGTAGCTGCCGTTGAGGCATGTGGCGTGGATGATTGCGTCGAATCTCTCGCCGTTCACGCCACCTTTCCAGCCTTTCTTGACTGCCGCATCGATCCCGTCCCGAATGGCTGTCGTTGCGTCGGTCAGCGAGATGGGTCCGGCCTCTGATTTCGGGTCGTCCTTAGGAGTGTCGAGTTCGCGGCTGCCGAAGTATCCGTTCGGACCTCCACCATGGTCGTCGAGTACGAGCAGGTTTGTTGTGGCTGGATACGAGGTGAGTCCGTAATAGATGAACCAAGCCAAGGTCTGCGGTTCCATGGTGTACGGCTCACCGAGACTCTTGAGTTCTTTCGCTTTCCCATCCGAGCCGACTCGGAACACGTATCCGCCCGTGTAGCCAATGGGTAGGTCGAGATGCGGTGCATCGTCATCCTCTTTGCCTACAGCTCTGTCGTGGAAGACCACAAAATTCACTTTGTCTGCTTGCTTCACCATCTCGTTCAGGTCTCCCGGACCCACGAGTGATCCGTCGAGGTCGTTGTCACCGTGTGAATACACCAGCACCGTGATGTCGGCAGTGTCCGCGGCGAGTGCTGGGCTGCCGTCGTACCGTGGCAGGACCAAGGACCCGAGCAGAACGCAGGATGCTCCGACTGCGGCAGCGATGGCTAATGGTCTGTGACTCACAACTCCCGACCGTAGCAAAAATGAATAGTAGAGGCAATTATGCAAATATTCCGGCCGCGAAACGGTGCTTTCCGTCAGCGTCGAGCCTGAAGGGTCTCGCGTGCCAGCAATTGCCCGTTGTTCTGCGACTCCACTAGTACATCGATGGTCCAGGGCGTGCCGGTCGAGATGGGCACTGCGAGGATAGGACTATTTGCGGGTAGACCAGGTTGCGCCACGTATCCAATTTGGGTGTAGTGGGGCTTGCCGTCGGAGTTCGGCATCACCCGATAGGTGGAGAGAAGTGGCACGATGGTGTCGCCCGCCGTCGGGGTGGTGACAGCTGTGCCGCCGCTGTCGAAGATTCGAGGAGATCCGATGTTCCAAACACCACTCTTGAGGTGAATCGATGACTCAACCCAAACAAGGGTGGGTCGGCCTTCCGACGCCGAAGTTCGGATGGCCTCAAATCCGATCGTCTTGTTCTGGATGTTCAAGTACATGGTGGGAGCGCTTGATCCAAACGTGAAGTAGTGCCACGACATGGCTGCTTGCACGTTGTTCGGGCCGCCTGCGCGCAGGGTCGCGGGTACGACGACTCTTGCCTGCAGTCCTTGCTCACTGAGCACGCCGGAGTACATCGACGCAGTAATGCCGTTGGGTACGGGAGACTTGAGGGTCACGGTCGCTTTCCAGCCAGCGCTTGTTGAAGAAACCTCAGATGTCTGCACCCCAATCTCGGACGGGTCGCCGGCCTGTGCCTGCCGAAGGACGCTGAGCCAATTCGTTGGGTCAGTTTCTATTCCGTATGACGGCTCAAGCCACTGGCGACCCAGCGGATAGTAGATGCTCAAGCCTCTGGCAGCCGCATTCTCTCTGCCATTCTCGAGCGAAATACGGGCAGATTCGTTCGCAGCGTAGAGAGCATTGCGCGCCGCGAGCACCCGCGGACTCGCTGTTTGTGGAATACGTGCCAGCAGGTCGCCAAGGTCTACATAGGGAAAGAGCCGACGGTATTCGTACCACGTCTGACCAAGAACGTTGGAGAGTCGTCCAAACTCCAGTACGCCGGATGATCGCGCTTCTATCAGCGCAGAGTACTGGTTGGTGTCCTTGATCGTCCGCACGAATTGTGCCAAGGCTTGGTCGACGACTGCAATCTTGTCAAGGTCGTAGATGCTTTGCGTGTAGTCATCAGAGCGCTGTTCGGCTGTTCCCGCTTCGTACACCGAGACCGTCGACAGAGTGAGTGATTTCAGGAATTCGACGATGTAGTTGGTGCCGTCACGCCCTTGCGGGCTGATGGCCCGACGATAATCAAGGCCCCATGAGCCTTCATATAAACTCCCCATCGTGATTTCTTCGCTAGCGAGCATGTATCTGGCAAATGGAGATGTTGCGCGAGCGACTTCAAGCGTTGCGTTGAGGCAAGTGTCCCACACCACCGCATCTAGGCGCGGGCGTCCTGCGTGGCCCCTCCAACCTTTTGCGTAAGCGGATTCGAGCCCTGAACGCATCGCCGCTTTCCAGGACGGAATCAGAAAAGGTGGCTGCGCGCGCAGGTCATCTTGTGGTGTGTCGTCTTCAAATTGACCGAACAAAGCGAGCGGTCCGCCGCCATGGTCGGAAAACACCATAATGCTTCTCTTTGCGGGATACTTGGAGAGGCCGTACTGCACGAACCAAGCCAAGGTTTGGGGTGACAGTGAATACACCTCACCAAGGTCGACTATGTCGCCAATCCCCTTGGAAGTGATGGCGAGGACTTTCGCACCTGAAAAATCCCCGAGTCCCGGAAAATCTGCTGCCTCGGGCAAATCGGCAGATGCTGCCTTCGACGAAGCTCTGGAACGATCGATGAACACTACGTAGTTGACGTCGCGCAAGGGATTGTCGAGTATTTCCTTGAGTGCTCCCAGGAAGAAGTCATCTAAGTCGTTGTCGTGAGCCACATAGATGAGGACGGTCAGCTCTGCTCTCGATGCGGCGGACGAGCGGATGGGCGTCATCACCGCAATCAGCGAGTAGATGGCGAGCCCTAGAGCCACGGGCAAGAGGCGCTTGTTTCGCATATTGACGATAATTGTCTCTATTATAAGTTTATGCGATGGCTCCCCGCGAGTTCGTCGCATCCACATGGAGACTCGCGCATGCGTGGGGATACCGATGTTGCTACAAAACGCGGCGTGGCCCGGTTCGTCGCAGTAATTCCGATTGTCGTACTCGTTGCCCTGAGCGTGGCGCACCTCGCCCGACTTTCGGAACTCCGAGAGAGTTCACGAGCGGTAATTCGGCCCGACGACGGACTCATTCCGAGAGATGCATGGGTCGTGAATTATGAGCAAATCAACGAGGATGGCGAGCGACTCATTGGGCTCACGATTGCAGAGCACGCCACTTCGATGGCGACAGTCGCTGGCGAGCTGCCTGAAGCTCTCGCAGGTTTTCTTGTCGCCCAGCTGGGGACTCTGCAAGTCGGCCTGCTTGACCGAGGAGGACTTTCGGTATCTACCATCGTCATCCAAGACGGCAACGAAGCGGCAGGGCAGGTCAACGAGTTCTCGGTGCGTCTGAGGGGGGACAACCGCGTCCTGCTCACCCGATTCGGCAGCGGAGTGGATTATGCGTACGACCCGCCACTCCGGTACCCGACCAATTCGAGCCCCGAGTCGTCGTGGTCCGAAGCGGGGGAGATAGTCGGATTTGGGCGCTACCAGATTGCCGTAGAGGAGAAGTTGTCCACCGAGATTCCTGCTTTGCCTGAGTGGCTGAAAGATTGTCGACACTTTGAGATTGCCGTCATCCGTGACTTTGGTGCTTCGGGAAGAGAATCCTCGAAGACGCTTGATACCTATTGCGAGTCGCAATTTCCAGAACTGAGCAACGATCTTGTAGCGAAGACAGCGATTCGTGCCATGAACTTCTCCACGACCGGTAGTGAGATCACCACCGAGCCTTCGGGGGAAGCAGGTGGAGCGATTCCGAACAGTCAGGTGAGCGACGCGGAGATTTCTTCGATTGATGACAATCCCGGCATCGTCATTGAACCTCGGTGGAAGATGGACGTTCGATTTCCGTCTGTGATTACCGGAGAGTCAGTAGTCATATTTGACTCGGCGAGTCGCCGCCTGTTGGCTCACAGCCGCGCCACTGGCGACTTCACATGGTCCCACGTCGTGCAACCAGAGGTAGTTGGAATTTGTGGTCATTCAGGCGGGGCGGTCGTTGCAACAGTTGATCGCAAGGCATGGTCGTTCAGTGACTCTGGAAAGTTGCAGTGGGTAGTTTCGCTTCCCGATATTCCACTGCTTGATTGCACCGATACGGGCGAATCGTTGGTTGTAGTGACCACTGACGGTTCAGTGATCGAATTCGAAACTGTACGCGGAATGCAACTCGGACAGTCTCGTCTTCCGTTCTTACCTGTCGATACCGAGCTCATAGCCGCTGGTCGTGATTGGAGGCTCTTTGCGCTCAGTGCGGGTGGAGAACTCATCATGCAGGCACCAGGACAAGGCCCACGTGTGCTCAGTCCATGCGGTGCATCATCGCGACTTCGGAAGTGGTCAGAATCTGTGGTCGTGTGCGCGAATGACAGCTACGCACAGTTCATCGACATCGATGGAAAGCGAACCGCAGAGTACGACAGCGAAGACGCCTCATTTTTCTCTTCGTTGACAGAATGGACACCGCTCGGAACGCTCGATATCGCGATCTTGCGCGGCGAAGAACTCGGCTGGGACTGTCCGATCAATGAATACTGCCTTCTTACCGAAACTCGCGGTGAGGAAGGTCGGGATCGTAGATCAGTGACTGTTGGTGCGTCGCGTCCATACATGACGATCAACCGTTCGGAGATTGTTCTGGTGGCTAATGACGGGACTATCCGAATATTCGGGGCAACATGAAACGCGCCGGTCAAGTATTGATTGATGCTTTCAACATCATCGTGCGTAATCCCGTCGTCGGAGGTTTTCCTCGACTTCGTCAGCTCTCGCGCGCGGCCCGACAAGCGGTTGTCGCGGGCCTGGTGCTCTCGACTGCGACGGCAATTCTCATCGGGTTAGGCGATCAGCTTCGGAGTCTGAGCTCACTTCAGCGCGACACGTCAGCTGAAGTCGCGCTTTACATCCCGAGTGTGGCACTGGTCATCGTTCCCTACCTGGTTTCCTGCGCGCTTGGCGTGATATTGATCGGAGCTGTTCGGGCAGATCGCCGAGTCTTCGCGACGGTGCTCGCTGTGTATTCGCTGATTCAATTGGCTCTTGTTCGACTCACGCTCGACACAGGCGCAGGTGTTGTAGGTCCGGTTGTCGTCTTGAGTCTGGTGGCGGTGGTCGTAGTGACCTCCGCCGTCGCACGGCGCGTACCTTTTCCGACGGAGCTCCTCGCAGTGGTGCTCTTGGCAGCGAGCTCGCTCTCGATGCTTGTAGTCGTCAGAACCCTCAACGATGTGTCAACGAAAACGGGTGAAAGTTTCGACATCGTCGTTCTCCAAGTTGTGCTCCAGGCGCTCGCACTGCTCTGCTTGCCAATGGTGTTCATGGCGGGGCTGGATGCGTCGAAGTTTTCGATCGTAACTGCAAATTGGCTGAGCGAACAGGTGGCTCGAGTCAGAGGGAGATCGACTGTTGGTCTCGTAGCACTTCTTGTGTTCTTGTTGTCAGTCGTGCAAGGGGCGGGGCGACTACGTGACTGGTGGTTGGATTCGTCGTGGCGCGGTCTCGCGCCGGTCGGCGTTTGCGTTCTGTGCGCAGCCGCGGTCCGGCGAGTCATCAAGAACAGGACTGGTGAACAATCAGATGATGCAGCCGTGCGTTCGTCACAGTCGCTTGCCTTTCGTGTCAGTGCATTCGTGGTGGTGGTTCCTCTCCTGATTCAAGTACTGGGCTTGTTTCAGATAATCCTTGGTGTCTCAGCGCCCGCCAGCATCCGTGTTATTCAACCGATAGTTGACACGCTGCTCATCGATGAGCTGGCCCTGACAGCGCGGTTACTGGTGGGTGCCGGATTGTTGTATTTCGTTTGGCGTCGGCCCACGGCTCCGCTCAGTCGCGTCGTAATGATGGTGGCTGGACTAGTTCTCGTGATTGACAACACCGCGAGATTGACCGGTCCAGGTGCTCTTGTAGTCACTGCGCAACACGTGGATGTGGTGATAATCGGAGGTGTGTTGATGTTTGCCGTACGGTCGACGCTTGCGCGGCGGCTGCAAAGTGGGCAGCTTGCGAGCCTGGCGGGTCTCCTCGCCTTATCGGGAGTGGCGTCGCATAACTCGTTTGCGGCAGGTCCTCTGGCATCTCTTCTGCCGCTCGGAGGACTGAGTCTTTTGCTCTTCGGACTGTTATGGGGCGTGTTCACCGGAGCGGGAGATGCGAATGAGTCCAGTCCGTCATTCCCATCGGAATCCCGACTGCTGTTGTTTGCCGGCTATCAACTCCTCACGATTTCGATGGTGCTCTGGGCTGTGCTCACTCGGGATTCGACGCTCACCGACCAGCTCGCGTCTTCAACAGATCTCGGGGTGCGCACTGTCGGAATCGGGCTGCTGGTTGCCATCGTGGCTGGACACGCCCGCGAGTCAGCTCACAGGAAAGAGGCGATGTGACTGTGTCGATAAGGAGAGTGTTTCGAGTATCGATGCTCACGACTCATCTTGCGTTGGCCTTGCTGGGCATCGCCGTAGTTGTCAATGGATTGCTGAGCGATCGTTCGGGCAGCGGCGAGGACTGGTCGGCGTTAGTCGGTTTCGTCATTATTCTCGCCGTGCCAATGAGTGCAGTCATCCTCTTGCCTCTCGCGTTAGTAGTTCGTCGGTCGACAAGTCCCGCGCGTTCAGCCGTCGCGCCACCCCGAGTCCTCTGGGCAGTACTTGTTGCATATCTGATGCTGCCGCTCATGGGAATTTGGTGGCTTGGATTCGCATATCTCTTTATCGCTCCCGCTGTGGTGGCCCTCGTGCTGGTAATCGCGCTGTCAATCAATACATCCAAATCAGAAAGGAACATCCAATGAAGAAGAGTCTTATCGGAGCCGTGGTCTGCTCAATGATCGTCGGATACGGTGTCCCGGCGAGCGCCACGACTGTTTGCTTCAAACAGGGTGGCGTCGAGAAGTGCGTCACCTTCACTACACCTGCGCCGGAAGCACCAGTCACCACGAAGGGGGTGAAGGCAAGCTTGTCAAAGACGAAGCTCGTCGGTGACGATTCAACGACCATGACAGCTTCGGGATTCGTGAAAGGCGAGTATGTCCGCGCCTTCATCTTTAATGTGTTCGGGCGAAAGGCCGCCACCGAGTTGAGCGGTGGCGCGATAGCAAGCGCCAAAGGTGTAGCGCGAGTGACGTACGGGACGTTCTCGCTAGTTTCGGTGAGCGAACAGCGAACGATGTGTTTGCGGGGAGAACGTAGTCAGCGGATGGCGTGCCTACCATTCACTTACGAGGGCTAGTGCCCGCAGCGGTAGCGTGATGAGCCGTTCAGGCTCCCATCGTCTAGCGGCCTAGGACACAGCCCTCTCAAGGCTGCGGCACGGGTTCAAATCCCGTTGGGAGTGCCACTTGGCCGCGCCGATTATCCCGGCAGCAGCGTCGGCAACTCGCGTAAACATGCGTAGTCAGCAACGTCGTTGTAGAGAAACGCCGAGAGCCGCACACCGGTCACGCCGCCGGGGCTCGTGATGGCGATCTCGGCCGACAGCTTCTCGCGCGCCGCCACGATGAGTGCGTCTTCTTGCGCGGTCGTCAACCGGCGCGCGCCGGGAAGCGGCACCGCCCGCATGTACGGGGCACGCAGCGCCGCGTGCGTAGGCAGCGTCACCCCCCACGCGGCAGCGAGCATCTCGGCCGCAGCACCAACTGTCTCTCGACAGTGCCGGTCGCGCGCGGCAAGCGGCCAGCGCGACAAAAAGTCGAACGATGTAGGTGTCGCGAGATAGGCCGACAAATCGGCGGTGCCTTGCGTGTCGAACGAGAGCGGAAACCCGAGCTCGGCGTTCCAGCTTCCGGCCAGTGGTTCGAGCACTCGCGCGGCGCGATCAGACACCGCGACCAGCGCGGCCGACGGCCGCGGTGCCGCCACCCATT
>Ga0233425_10010639_pt1 | contig 11092 bp, 14 predicted proteins | sample Watercolumn_Towu_2_FD_181712 | JGI IMG/M metagenome (GOLD analysis project Ga0233425, IMG submission 181712) | Freshwater microbial communities from Lake Towuti, South Sulawesi, Indonesia - Watercolumn_Towuti2014_140_MG | ecosystem: Environmental > Aquatic > Freshwater > Lake | place...
ATTCCGGCAATTTCTTTATGCCCTTTTAAAGCAGCAAAATGCAATGCTGGGGTCGCTAATGGGGTGGTGAATTCAGCGAATTCTGCATAGGCAAATAGCAGGTTTTAACAGAAAATTATAGTATGTGAAACCATTTCTGTCAGAAAAGGTAAATCATGTGATGTGTTATGTCAAATTCGGACACTAAATGCCCCTAACGCCACTTGAGCACTTGAAAGCTCTTTTTCACACTTTAGGGAAAAATTTGATAACTGCGCCAATTAGCGCGGCTTGCTCCTTACTCAACTCGCCGATCTGCCCCCGCCTCTCGGCCATTCTCCGGAACCGGGTGAAATCCGTTGGTAAAGCCTCAGTACCTACCAAAAAAGCGATCCTCTGGATAATTTTTAGTATGTGTTCCGGAGATTTTACTCGTCCTTTTGACTTGGCGAAATAGAGCACTTTTATCTTCCCTCTTGTCCTGTCATAATCTACGTCTGTGACCCGATGGACAGCGAGGACAATGTAGTCGCCCAATGCCTGCCAAAATACTTCGTCGTACCCCTGCCACGTCGGCAGTAAAAAGCGCAGTAAAGCTGGTTCTATCATTCCGTTTTGCGGGATGCTTTTGTAAAGCACAACCGGACATTTCTCGACCTCTCTATTGTCTACCTGTTCGAGCATCTCGAACAAATGAGCCCTTTGCTGTTTGCGCAAAAGTTTGTCAAGCTGCTCCAAAATACTGCCCTGGCCGGGGATCGTACTTACTTTTTCGATAACATCTCTAATTCCCATATTCATGTCATTCCCTCCGGCACAGGATGCTCCCTATGCTCTCAATCACGCGGGTCTCTCTTGATACACGAAAAGTTCTTGCCATACATCGGCGTTGCATGAGCGGTAGTGCGATATCGACCGTAGAGCGGTCATTCAAGTCTACAACTTTTTAGATCTATATGTATACAAGTTTATATATACTGCTTTTCGCTATTCCCTTCTTCTGCCTTTTCTCATGATTTCCGGTATGGAAGTTGTTGCGGGGATACTCTCCTTTTGTTGGATGGTTGATACTCTTTTATGCTTTGGCAGAGTCGTGCTCGATGTCTCTTTTACCCCTTCAACTACTCCAACAAGCATGTCCTTAACTGCTCTTACCGCGGTATTGCCTATTACACCGGCTGCCTCTATAGCTCCACCCACCGCAGCAACTGCTACTCCCTCCACGTTCCCTCCGATTTCTTTCGTTGCCTCGATGACACCGTCAACAGCTCTCCTGCTCACAAGAGCCACGTCAGCGCCTATTTCAGCAGCTCCCTTCACTGCGCCTTTTACGGTCTGGCTCGCGATGGTCAAGGCATCTCCCCCAATATCACTGACGCCCATTATAATGCCCTTTGCCACACTTTTGGTGCTGAGAATAAGCCCGGTACCAACCTCCTCTGTTGCCAGAATCGCGCCTTTGACTACGTTTCTGGTGATATCAATACTTTCAGAGGAAAGAGAGCTCGATGATTTCAATGTATTCGATACAGTATTACGAACAAGGCTGAGGACCTCTGCCTCAATTTCATTAATTCCCTTCAGACTGCTGATAATCCCTTCTTTAACAGTAGCTCCGGCTTTGCCGAGCGAATCACCCATACCCTGCTCTTTCATGGCTCCTTTATTCTTCATTAGTGCCCTCCTCTTCGGAAATTAACAAAAAAACCATATCTGCTTCTTAAACTGCTTTCATGCAGTCTTCACGCCAAAGGCAACTCATTTGATTGCATTCACTAACATAAGCTGTCGCAAAACAATCATTATTCCCTTCTGTTTTTTGGATGGATCTTATAATCTCAATTTTACTCAGCTTTCCGGGCCTAACCCCATTATTCTTTGCGATTGCTCTAATATCCTGCATTTTCATGGCTGAACACTCCAAAAATATATTGAAATCACTGCCGGACCAAATATGCACTTTAAAATAGTTCATGTAACTGGTTGAGTTTACTTCGAGCATTTATATCTGGCTGTATGTCTTTCTCATTGACATGCGTTTATTTCATGTTAATCAAGATGGCAAATGTCCTAAAACGGGATGCCCAATCAATATCTGACTCAATGCAGAGTTGTCTGATGATCCTTCCTCAATCTTTACCCGGTTAGTTCCGGATAATGTCTCAGAATATCACGCCGAGCAACAATACCAACTAAACAATCTCCCTCTGTTACTGGTATCCTGATAACATTTTGTTCAATCATGATATTTAAAACATCATCCAACGATGCAGTTATATCAACAGTTATAGGACTTTTAGTCATGACGTCATTTGCTGTCAGTTCTTTCAAACCCTGCCCTGCCCGAATCTGTTTTAGCAAATCAATTTCAGTGACAACCCCTATAACCCTTCCATCATCATCGGTTACTGGCACACCACTAAAAAAATTGTAAAATATTTCAAAAGCTATTTCTTTTAGTGGCGTATGTTTTTTTGCGGATATGGCTGGCCTTGTTATAATTTCTGCTAATGTTAAGGTTATAATTTTCAACAGCGACTTCCTAACAATATAGAACTTCTCCATTGAGTGTCAATGCAAGTCTAAAAAGCGACTTGCATTTTAGATTTCGCAATCTTTTTTTGGATAAATACACGGTTAATGAAAAATATCTGAACCATTATTATTAATCCCTGCTTTTTCATAGCTAACACACACAATCGATGCAATACAATACCAGAAGAATATTACAGAAATATTAAAATTTGATGATTACCGTATGAAAAGCCTGAGGATATTTTTCGTTAATTCCCCCGCCTGTCATTAATGTTCTCCAGTATGGAGTTAATTGGGTAATTGTTGCTCAGTCCCTTTAATGTAGGCCAGTATAGCCTTCAAAAGTGAAGCACTATGACCTAACGTTTATGCTTCTTCTTTGGTCATGTCTCTGTTTTTTTTGCAGTTTGTATCCACATGTTTTCGATATATTTGCAATCTTGTCAAGTCAAAAGGGACAGGTCTACACAATTGACAATATAGAGAGCCGACGGCTCGACCACTCAGAATAGATTATTCAGGGGCTTTCTATCATGTAACCGCTCGGTGCAATGAGCGAAAGGACATATTCAGGGACGACAATGACCGAAAGCGGTTTCTTTCCTATCTGGAGACAACCGTTGATCGATATGAAGCAGTCATCCATGTTTATTGCCGCATGAACAATCATTATCATCTTTTTCTGTCAACGCCCGCCGACAATCTGTCACAGATACTACAGCACATCAATAGCGCATACACGGTGTATTTCAATAAGCGACATCGCCGGTTTGGCCATCTATTGCAAGGCAGATACAAGGCGATCCTTGTTGATGCCGATGAATACGGCGGGCACCTCTCATGATACATTCATCTTAACCCTGTGAGAGCCGGAGTTGCGAACCTGCCGGAGCAGGGAGAAGTACTTGTGGAGAAGCTATTTGAATTATATCGGCAAGGGGAAGGCCACACGGTGGCTCACGACCGATTGGCTACTGTGGTACTTCTGCAAGACACCGGCAGAAGCTCAGAAGAAATATCGTGGCTTTGTTGAATCAAATATAGGCTTGACAGAAGGGAACCCCTTGAAGGAAGCAATCGCTTCGACCATACTTGGCAGACCTGCTTTCATAGAAGAAATAAAGAGGAAATATCTCGGAAACAGGGAAAGGGGCCGGGATGTTCCAGCGGTTGGCGTATTGACAAGGCAGACGCCAGGGGAAATTCTGGAGAGCCTTCAACTGGAATTTCAAGACTGGCCGGAATATACCAGCAAAGCCGCAATCTATCTGAGTCACAGATTTAGCGGTATTTCTCTCAAGGAAATTTGGAAGCATTTTGGAATTAAGGAATCGGCAGTATCACAAGCAAGTCGCCGGGTTGAATCAGCCCTTTCATTAAATGTGAGGCTCAGAGAAAATGCAAAAAAAGCAGGAAATGCGCTTTATTGTGTAATGTGTAGACCTGACCCTTAATTAGATGTAGATAACAGAAAGGATTCTTGCTATTCAACAAAGATTTGTAATTCAGATGAAACGCTTTTTTGGTCCAAAAGCAGCTTAAGCACAAGCCGTTTCAATCTTTATTAACCCGGATTGAATGCTATCATATGTTGCTTTGGTGAGCATTTTTCTCGATTGAGATAGTCCTTCGTTATTCTTGATGATTGTTTCAACTGGCTCATTAATAGTAACACATGCTAATATCTGTTTTATGCCGAGCACTTGCCACACATGAGGGAGTAACTTCATATCATCAATCCAAGCAACGGGATGAGGGCATCCAATTGCCCATTTATCTGTACTTTGTGTTATATATTTTAAACTCATGGGGATGATCGGAATCCCCATTTTTGCTGGCACATGAAATAATGTGCTTTTAAATTGTTTCAGTCTTGTTCCGTCACTTGTTGTGCCCTCTGGGAAAACTACGAGAGAAATGTTATTGCTCAGGATTTTTTCCATTTTGATCAGCGCCTGCTGTGCTGATCTTTTTGACGCTCTATCAATAAATACAGTGCCTGCAAGCTTTGCAAGCAACCCTAACAGTGGCCAGTTGCCGACTTCATGCTTTGACACAAATATCGAAGGCCTCATGCTTGCCAAGATCATAATGTCGATATAGCTGACATGGTTTGATGCAATAAAGCAAGGCTGTTTATACGTATGATGCTTGGTATGTGTTACATGAATACCCAAGATACTGCATAGTGTTTTAGCCCAGAGCATGGTACAGAAGGCTCGTATGGGGATTTTGGTTTCTTGCTTGATAAAAAAACTTGCATTTAGGATTATACCGATACAAAGAAAGACAATATTTACGGTAAGGAGTAAAAGGACTTTATAAATTTTCAGAAGTATCATGCATTTTCTTTTTCGAAATAATGTCTTATATATCGGCCAACAATTTTATCATTTTCCAGGATAATAAGCAGATCTGCAACTCCAAATTGTTCATCAAAAGCAGGTTCTCCCGCTATACGGGCTCCTAGTCTAATATATGCACTTAGCAGGGGAGGCATATAGTTAGATACGACTTTCTTATCAGGAATTGCTGCCGGATTGAAACCAGGAATTATCTTGATAGGAAATACTCTGTACTTTTCATCCGCGAGAAACTTCTCCTTCAGATATGCATATATGGTACTGATAATATTAGGATTGACTGTATGAATGCTTCCGCATCCAAAAATATAACGAACTTCATGTTTAATAATATATTCTGCGATACCTGCCCACATACTATTGAGAACGGCTGTTCCTCGATAATCACGATGGATACACGCTCGTCCAAGCTCAAGTTTTTCTCCTGGTACTTTTTTCAATAATGACATATGAAATTCATTTTCCGCATAATAACCAATGGTGTTTTCAACCCTGGACCCAAGCAGCAGGCGATAGGTTCCAATGACAGCATCATTTAATGTATCTGTAATGATAAGATGATCGCAGTAGGTGTCATACTGGTCTCTATCGAGTCCTATGCTATAAGAAGACTCGAGACCTTCATTGAGTTCGAGATTGAACACTTCAAATCGCAACCGCAATGCTGATTCTATTTCAGCGCTGCTCTTAGCGTATTTTACTGCGAATTTAGTTAGCTGCTTTTTAACTTCCATAAATAGTATTATTTCTTTCTTTTGTGTTTGAAGATAAAATATTTTTTTAGAATAATGGAGCAATATTACATAGATATTTCGTTAAAGTGAAATTCCCGTGAAATGTCTATATTGTCTGTTTAAGAAACAACTTAAGACAGCTTTTTTGTTGTGGCAGTTATTTGATTTATGAAATCCCAATCCAACCCGGTACAAAGCTCCTGATATTTTTCACCCCAGCGGACACACGCAGTAAGAAGAAAGGAGAACTGGTGCATAATAGATGAGAAGAGTCTTGTTAAATTAAGGTGAATTCAACTTACAAGTGCGCCAGGTGAGAAAACAGTAGGACAAGATGGGTATTTCTGGCATAGCCGGCGTTGCTTTCGCAAGAAAAATGTTCAGGAAATAGTGCTTTTTTCAGATAACCCTTTTCTAAATAGGAAAGCGGGTTATCTGTTTTCTGATTCATCCAAGGACAGAATAATTTTCATATTTCTCAATACAAATGACACGCCACAAACCTGCCCTTAACCTCTTTCAATTCAGGAACAACTTTACCACATGGTTCAAACCGTTTCGGACATCTTGGATGAAACGGACAGCCGGGTGGGATATTGATGGGGCTGGGGACATCGCCGGTGTCGGTTTTTCTTTTAGAGGTTGAACTCCCGGAATAGGAATAATCACTCTTCATTTTCAAATCATCATTCTTGAATACTATCCCCGGCGCTGATGACAGGAGCAATTCAGAATACGGATGGAATGGCTTGATAAACAACTCATCCGAACTGGCATGTTCAACAATCCTGCCCAGATACATCACCCCGATATCGTCGCTGAAATAATGCACGATCTTCAGATCATGGCTTATGAAAAGAAACGAGAGTTTGTATTCCCGTTTCAACTCCTGAAGGAGATTCAGTATCTGCGCCTGTATTGAGACGTCGAGTGCGGAAAGCGGCTCATCCGCTACGATAACTTTCGGAGACACGGCAAGCGCACGCGCGATACAGATCCTCTGCCTCTGCCCGCCGCTTAATTCATGGGGATACCGTCCTGCAATCTCGGGGCCAAGCCCAACCTTTCCAAGCAGTTCCACAACCTTATCCTTCATCGCCAGTTTCTCTACAATCCTGTGTATTTTCAGCGGTTCAGAAAGGGTATTGAGAATGCTCATCCTCGGATTGAGAGAAGCAAACGGGTCCTGGAAGATAATCTGTACCGATTTGCGGAATGCCTTCAGAGAGTCGCCATTCAGTTCAGCAACGTTTTTGCCCTGAAAGATAATTTCACCAGAGGTAGGAGCAATGAGCCTCACCACAAGGCGGGCGACAGTTGATTTGCCGCATCCGCTTTCACCGACAAGTGCTAATATTCTGTCATCATCAAGAGAAAAATCTATCCCGTCAACCGCCTTTGCGAACAACGGTGACGAGAAAAATCCCTTTTTGACAGGAAAGTATTTTTTTAATGAACTGACCTTCAACAACGTCACGAAATTTCCTTATACCTGATGCATCTGACAAGGTGCGATGAATTCGGAATTTCCGATACAGCCTGAAGCTGGGGCTCACCCGCCCTGCATTCCTGACTGGCATACCGGCACCGGTCCGAGAACTTGCAGCCGGGCGGGAGTTTTTGCGGTTCAGGCACAAACCCGGGAATGGGTTTAAGAGGTATCCCCTTCCCTTTTGGAAGTGATTCCAGCAGTCCTATCGTATAAGGATGCTTTGGATTGCTGAAAATCTCTGAAATATTGGCAGTTTCCATAATCCTTCCGGCATACATGATTGCAACCCGTCCCGCATTCTCAGAAATGATGCCAAGGTCATGGGTAATCAGGAGGACAGCCATTTTCATATCATTTCTGAGTGCCTGAAGTAAATCCAATATCTGCGCCTGTATGGTTACATCGAGGGCTGTAGTAGGTTCATCAGCTATCAGCAGGGACGGCTTGCAGGCTATCGCCATGGCAATCATGACCCGCTGCCTCATGCCGCCTGACATCTGGTGCGGATATTCCTTCACCCGGATTTCAGGAGACGGTATTCTTACTTCCCTGAAAAGTTCAATGGTCCTTTCCATTGATTCACGCTTTGAAAGGCCAAGGTGGGTTGTCAAAACTTCAGCCACCTGATATCCCGCGGTAAGCACGGGGTTCAGTGAAGTCATCGGTTCCTGAAAAATCATGGAGAGTTCCCTCCCCCGCAGTCTCCTCATGGGTTCGCTTTCAAGTTTAAGCAGGTTATTGCCCTTAAAGACAATCTCCCCTTCCGCGTACGCATTTCGTGGAAGGATACCCATAATGGAAAGCGCGGTCAGGCTCTTGCCGCACCCGCTCTCTCCGACAAGTCCAAACACCTCAGACTCTCTAATCTCAAAATCAAGATCGGATACAACCTTTACAGAACCACTAACTGATCTGAAGAAAACGTTGAGATGGTTGACCGCAAGGAGTGACACGCGAAGTTATTTGCCCTCCTTTTTTTCTTTATGAAGGGGCTTCAGGATAAATGCCTTATCCGCATGTTCATCAGCCTTTTTTATAAGCAGCCATTCCTTTTCTTTGCCGGACATCCGGACAAGCGCAAAAATGCCCTTCAGTTTTCTTCCATGGAATTCTGCTTCCAGCCTTCCCTTTGCGACATCTCCGCCACGCAGTTCAAACTCCCCGGAATCCCAGATAATGACTTCACCTGCTCCATACATGCCTTCAGGGATTACGCCTTCAAAGGACGCGTAGTCAAGAGGATGGTCTTCAACCATGATCGCAAGCCTTTTATCCTTCGGATTCATTGAAGGACCTTTCGGAACGGCCCAGGACCGGAGCACCCCGTCCATTTCGAGCCGGAGGTCAAAGTGCATATGCTTCGCGTGGTGTTCATGGACAACAAACATTGGCATATAGAATTATATTGAGTGCTCCCCAAGATTGCAAACCCTAAATCACGCTGGTCCGTATGGTTAAGCATTGGAGTTTTGTGGTATGCTTAAAACAGATGCATATCTATTCAGGATATAAAATGAAAAGAATCCACATAAAAACCATTCTCATCGTTTTTATGTGCTGTCTCTTCCTGCCAAACCTTTCACAAGCGCAGCCTTCAATGGAATTTGCGGGGTACAAGCATGATTTCGGGGTGGTGGAGGAAGGGCAGATTTTAGAGCACGTATTCAATTTTGAAAATAAGGGGACTGAAGAACTCATCATTAAAGAGCTGAGATCTTCCTGAGGGTGCACTGCCGTGATGGCCAGTTCGGACCATCTGAAACCGGGTGAAAAAGGACAGATTATTGCAAAGATTGATACAAACGGACGGGCAGGGCTTCTCATGAAGAACATAAAGGTTTTTTCAAATGATCCAAAAACACCCGTCAAGGTACTTACCCTCACGGCACAGATACGAACTCGCTGAATCGTTACAATCCTTTATGCTGTTATCCCTGCTGCTAAAATATGATTAAGCCTGTTGCTAATAAGACCATAAGCAAGGCCGCATTATTAAAAAAATCCCTTCTAACCTCCCTTTGCCAAAGGGAGGCAATATGCCCCTCTTTGGTAAAGAGGGGAGCGGGGAGATTTTACGGTCGATGCGGCTTTGCTTATAAACTCCTTATTATTAACAGATGAAATTTATACCTGTTTCCTTTCCTGTTATTTTATTTTTTGTACTGGTTACACTTGTCCCTGCCGATGCCTTTCAGTCTGAAGTCATCCCGGATGAAATCAGGCCCGGCGACGTCTTTTTAATCAGGATAACCGGCGCTAAAACCTCCCGGCTTCCTTCCGGTTCATTTCTCGGCAAAAAGCTTATATTCAGCGGGTGCGGGGAAGGCTGCTTCATTGCAATCGGCGCTTCAGGGATAAAGACAAAACCCGGCACATATACCATACGGCTGAAGGCAGCGCGCGAGAAAGCAAATCTGAACATATCCGCAACACAGCCTGATTTCCCGTTAATGCATCTTACTCTTCCAAAAGAAAAGGTCTTTCTGTCTTCAGCAAACAGAAAACGTGCAAATGCTGAAAAGAATAAACTTAAGACTATCTTCGGGAAGGTGTCAGAAAAGCTATGGGAAGATGATTTCATACTCCCTCTTGAAAACGATATATCAACCGTATTCGGCACGCGCCGTGTAATCAACCACAAAAAAATCAGCGTTCACACCGGCCTGGATTTCAGGGGACCGGAAGGAGAGGAAATCGTTGCCTCAAATCAGGGAAAGGTTGTGTTTGCAAAAGAACAGTTTTACGGCGGCAATACGGTTATCATTGATCACGGGCAGGGGATATACACCTTCTATATGCATCTTTCAGGGTTTAATATCACCACCGGAGATGTTATCGCAAAAGGTGATGTTATAGGGTTTGTAGGCTCCTCCGGCCGCTCGACCGGGCCGCATCTTCACTTCGGAGCCAAAGTCCGGGGAATCGATGTGAATCCGGAGTCACTGTTCAATCTGGAACTGTAATACGATACAAAGACTCATGTCGTTATTATTATAAAACTGTAGTATTATTTACCTGGGATACATTCATGCAAAATTCCGAGGAGGTTATATGCTGAAGGCAAAGGACATCATGACAAAACAGGTTATCACAGTAAACCCGGATACTTCCATAGATGAATTCGCCGGTCTTTTGATAAAACATAACATCAGCGGCGCGCCTATTGTCGATGAAAAAGGGCATGTAATTGGTATTGTTACGGAAAATGACCTTATCCGCAAGAAGAGCAGGCTTCACATCCCGACCATCATGCGTTTGTTCGACGCCTTTATCCCGCTCGGAACAAGCAGGCTTGAGGAAGAGATCAAAAGACTTGCCGCATCCACAGTGGATGATATCTGCACCGCTAACGTGATAACCATTGATACAGATGCCACCATAGAAGACATTGCCACCATAATGTCAGAAAAAAACATCCATCTCCTTCCGGTTTTGCATAAGGGGAAGCTGACCGGAATTATCGGAAAACGTGATTTGATCAAAGGCATCGCCGGAGAAGGGGCGGCATAGCGTATGGCGAAGAAGCTTATCCTGACAGCCGTTATCATCATTTTTACCGCTTCAACACTGTTGAGCGCGGACCTGTATATGCGAAGACGTTATCTGATGGTTGAAAATGACATCAAGGCGCGCGGAATAAAAAACCGAAAGGTTATTCAGGCGATGCTGACTGTTCAGCGGCACCGTTTTATAGATGTGTCAATGCGGAATGAGGCATACGATGACAATCCGCTTCCCATTGGAGAAGGCCAGACCATATCCCAGCCTTATGTGGTTGCCATGATGACAGAGGCTTTAAAACTCAAGCCCACGGACAGGGTGCTTGAAATCGGAACCGGCTGCGGTTATCAGGCAGCTGTGCTCGCAGAAATAGTAAACGAGGTATATTCAGTAGAAATACGGAAATCACTTTCAGAATCCGCGACAGCCCGCCTGGATGAGCTCGGCTATAAAAAAGTGAAGGTTAAATACGCTGACGGATATTTCGG
>Ga0233425_10010640_pt1 | contig 11090 bp, 14 predicted proteins | sample Watercolumn_Towu_2_FD_181712 | JGI IMG/M metagenome (GOLD analysis project Ga0233425, IMG submission 181712) | Freshwater microbial communities from Lake Towuti, South Sulawesi, Indonesia - Watercolumn_Towuti2014_140_MG | ecosystem: Environmental > Aquatic > Freshwater > Lake | place...
GTCGGCGTACGTCCAGTTGACCAGCAGGTCGTAGACGAGGAACCGCGGGCTGGAGGGGATGTCGGGAGCTCCCTTTCTCCAGAGGAGCGCCGTGTTCTTCAGGTCCAGGAGCCGGAGGCGGACGAGCAGTTCTGCACGGCCAGGACCGCGGACGCCCATCGGCACGTCGAACGCGGGAGAGTTGTCCATGCCCGACTCGAACGGGGTGAGGACGGCCAGCATCCCGGTCGATGCGTCCAGCCGCACACGTGCCAGCCAGTCGTAGTAGGCGCTGACAGCAGGGAGGACCGATCGGAGGAAGGTGGTTCCTCCACCGGCATCGCCGCCGCGATCCACGTGACCGCCTCCACCTCCACCGGCCGCGTGCAGGCGCTCGACCGCCTGCGCGAGGAACGGCGGCTGGATCAGGTGGCTGTGGCGCCTCCGCCATGCCGCAGGCCGGCTCTGGCCGAAGACCGCCGAGAAGAAGGCCCCGCAGCGCCCCCAGTAGACGATGTGCCCGATGAAGCCGTCGGGGTCCTGTGTCGCCAGCAGGCAATCGAGCTCCTGGCGGGCCAGCCGAGGGTCGAGACGGGACAGGGCGATGATGTGGAAACAGGCGTCCCAGAACCACATCCAGCGGTATCGTCCGGGCGACGGCTGGGCGTAACTGAAGCGGCGACGATAATAGGGGTCGTAGCCCTCCCGGAGGCTGGCCCGGTGCCGCTCGAGCGCAGCCGCGGCGACCCGGGCCCGAAGAGCGGTGCGCTCGTCCAGTCGGGGATGGCGCTCGTGGCCGGGCGAGTCTCGAATGGGGATCACGGGAGGCACGAGTGTACATTTGAGTCGATGGCTCCCGAATCGACCCCTGCAGAGACACTCAGACTGCTGCCTTCGATCCTCGACCTGCCCAGGCCGCGCCTCGTCGACGCGCTGACTGCGATGGGCGAGCCGGCTTTCCGCGGCCGCCAGCTGTGGCGGGCCGTGTACGCCGACCTCGCCGAGTCGTTCGACGCAATGACTACGCTACCTCGCTCGCTTCGCGAGTCCCTCGGCCGGCAGTACGATCCGTTCCCCCTCCATCCGGTCGTGAAGCTCCACTCTGGCGACGACCTCGTCGAAAAGGTGCTGTTTCGCCTCGCCGACGGCGAGCTGATCGAAACGGTGCTCATGCGATACGGGCAGTTCGGGCCGGCCCGCGCCCGCAGGACCGTCTGCATCTCCACCCAGGCAGGTTGCGCACTCGGTTGCACCTTCTGCGCGACCGGTCAGCAGGGGTTTCGCCGCCACCTCTCAGCCGGAGAGATCGTCGGTCAGGTCCTTCACATGGCCCGGGTGGTCCGAAGAGAGCGGGCGATCAAAGGCGCGGCCGGCCGGGACGAGAACGGAAGCGGGATAGCCGACGCCCGCGCGGACGTGACGAACGTGGTGTTCATGGGCATGGGCGAGCCCCTGGCGAACTACGCAAACACGATGGCCGCGGTGGCGACGTTGAACGACCCCGAGGGCCTGAACATCGGCGCCCGCCACATCACCATTTCGACCGTCGGCCTCGCACCTCAGATACACCGGCTCGCGGAGGAGCCGTACCAGGTGAATCTGGCGGTATCACTCCACGCCGCAGACGACGAGACCAGGTCGCAGACCATGCCGGTCAACCGGCGCTACCCGATCGCCATCCTCATGGAGGCGGTGCGGGCCTACATCGCGAAGACGAACCGGCGTGTGACGTTCGAATACGTTCTCCTGAAGGGGCAGAACGACGCGCCGGCCCAGGCCGACAAGCTGGCCGGCCTCCTCCGCGGCATGCTCTGCCACGTGAACCTGATTCCGGTCAACCGGACCGCGGCGCCGTACGCACGCCCCGACGAGGGAAGGATCGGGAAGTTCAAGGACATCCTGCTTGGAGCCGGGATCGCGGCGACCGTGCGGTTCGAGAAGGGGACCGATATCGACGCGGGATGCGGCCAGCTGCGGGCCCGCGCGCTGGCAGACGAGGTCGCCGAACCGGGCGCCGGCAGCGCGATAACCGTCTACTCGTCGAACCTGTGCAGCGCCTGCCAGATGGTGAAGGCCTACCTCTCGCTCCGCGGGTTCCAGTACGCGGAGAAGAACGTATCGATCGACCGGAGAGGCCGGTCCGAGCTCCTCGCCCTGGGGTTCGAGTCGACCCCGGTGACGGTGATCGGGAAACGGGTGATCGAGGGCTACGACGGCGAGGCGATCGACGCCGCCCTCGCAGAGCTGGGCCCCGCACAGTCCTGACCGGTCCCGATGTACCATGGCGGACAGCTTGCGGCCGTCACTCAGCTTCCATCGGCAAACGGAGAACCGCCACATGCACGTACTCGAGGTCCTGAACCCCGTCGCCCCGCAACGAGGCTCGGTGAGCACGCTTCGCCTCACGCCGCGGCCGAGGTCGCTCGACAACAAGACGGTCGGCCTGGTGTGGAGCGGCACCCACGGTGGCGACGTCGCCCTGAAGCGGGCAGGCGAGATGCTGCAGGAGCGTTTCAAGGGCGTGCGGGTCAACTTCTACACCGGCGGCAACTACCCGACGCCGCCCGACGTCCTGAAGAAGGCCGCCACCGAGAGCGACGTCGTCATAGGGGCCACCGCCGACTGAGGGACGTGCGCGTCGTGGATGGTCCACGACATGATTGAGGTCGAGAAGGCGGGCAAGCCCGCGATCCCGATCGTTTCCGGCCGCTTCGATGGCGACGCCGTGGCAAGCTCCCGCGCATTCGGGATGCCCGACCTGAAGTGGGTCGTCGTACCCCGCATCTACCGCAACCTGGCGATCGAGGAATGCGTCCGGCAGACCGAGCTGGCGATCGACGAGATCGTGAAGCAGCTCACGTCGCAGGAGCAGGCAAAGCCGGTCGAACCCCCGAAGATCGAACCGCTCGAGCGGTTCGAGGGAAGCGACCGCTTCGACGCCGCCCAGAAGATGAACGACGAGTTCATGAAGCGGGACCTCGGCGATGGCTTCCCCCTGCACCCGCCGACCCGCGCCACGGTCGATGCCCTGCTGAAGGGTACGAAGCTGCCGAAAGACCACGTGGTCTGCGACATGCCACCGGGTTTTGGCATCGCGACGGTCGAGAAGATCGCCGTCAACGCCGCCCTCGCCGGGGCCAGGCCCGAACACATGCCGGTCGTGATCGCCGCGGTGAAGGGGCTGTCCCAGATCGGCGGGCAGGGCGGCAAGTCGCTGCTCATGTCGACCAGCCCGCAGGCGCCGCTGCTCGTGGTGAACGGGCCGATCGCGAACGACCTCGGGATCAACGCCCGCTCCGCGCTCGGGCCGGGCCGCGACAACCAGGTCAACATCGTGATCGGGCGCGCCTTCTACCTCTGCATGAAGAACATCGGCTACTGGTATCCGAACCAGATGGACATGGACACGATCGGGACCACCCGGAAGTTCGTCATGTGCATCGCCGAGAACGAGGCCGTTAGCCCGTGGGCCCCGTTCCACGTCGACCAGGGGTTCAAGCGTGACGACAGCACCGTCAGCATCTTCGTGACCGACGGTGAGCTGGACGTGCAGGACCAGGGCAACACCTCGGCCGAGGGTCTGCTGAAGAACCTGGCCTACGGGATCACATTTGGGACCTACAACCTCCAGGGCAAGGGCGGTGGCGGCGAGCGCCTGATCCTGATGCCGCCTGACGTCGCCGGACCGATCGGCGAGCACGAGTTCTCAAAGCAGGCCGCGCGCGAGTTCATTCATCGGCATGCGAACATCAGCCTTGGGAAGGCGACCCAGTACATGCCCCTGAAGGGCGAGGCGCGAGTAGCCGAGAAGTGGCGGTTCCTCGAAAGCTTGACCGAGGAGCAGAGGCTACAGATCACGGTGCCCGTCTTGCAGTCGCCGGAGCATTGCTACATCGTGGTCGTCGGCGCGGACCGCGCGAAGACGGCGGTGTTCCCGAGCGGACCGGCGCCAGTGACGGTCGGGATCGACCAGTACAGACGGTAGGTAGACGGTAGCTAGGCGGTAGGTCGAATGGTCGCTGGCACGTCCGATCCAAGACTCGACTTCGTGCTGAACCAGATCGAGACGATGGTCGCCTCGGAAGGCGGCTCGATCGAGGTCGCCAGCTACGACGACGGCTTCCTGAAGCTCAAGTACACGCCGGGAGTCAACGAGGAGTGCCCGGAGTGCGTCCCGACCCACCAACAGGTGCGCCACTTCCTGGCGGCGTCGCTCAAGGTTCACGCGCCATACGTCGAAGACGTCGAGGTCGTCTAGCGGCCCGATGACGAGCCGAAAGCGCCCGTCGGGCAATATCGGGACGAAGGTGCTTGCGGACCTGGAGCGCGTGAAACTGTGGGAGCTGAACCTGGCTCCGGGTCAGTCCAGCGAGTGGCACGCGCACCAGAACGAGTATGTCTTCGTCGTCATCGAGCCCAGCCGCCTCAGGACGGAGTACGACGATGGGACGGTGCATGAGGACGACTCGGAGGCCGGCGATGCCGTGTACCTGAAGCCGACGATCCACCGGGTGACGAACGTTGGCAAGGGCCGCTACCGCAACATCATTGTCGAACTGAAGCGTTGACCCAATTCTGACCTACCATTGCAGGCTCGGACCGCTCAAGGGCAGATTCACCGTTCCCGACGACTTCGACGCGCCAATGACAGCTGAAGACCTGGATCAGTTTATGGAGTTGCAGTTTGGCCAAAGTCTCCGGTAGCCAGCTGATCGCGCGCGCTCTGCGCGCCGAGGGCGTCGACACGATCTTCTCGATCGCCGGCGATCACTTCCTTCCGCTGCTCGACGTATTGGTCGACGAGCCGATCAGGCTGGTCGACACCCGGCACGAGCAGGGCGCCGTCCACATGGCCGACGCGTGGGCGCGGATCAAGGGCAGGGCTGGCGTGGTCATGTCGACCACCCCCGGGCACGCCAACGCGATCCCGGGCCTCGCCAACGCCATCCACTCGGAAGCTCCGATCGTCAACATCACCGGGTCGGCCGAGTCGACGAACCTGGGCCGGGGTGCCATGCAGGAGTTCGACCAGGTCGGCGTCGCTGCGCCGGTCACCAAGGGAGCGTGGCAGGTACCGAGTGCGGCGAGGATCCCCGAGTACATCGCACTGGCATTCCGGACCGCGATGAACGGCCGACGCGGGCCGGTGCACCTGACGATCCCGGTCGACCTGCAGGTCGAAGAGGTCGACGAGGCCGTTGCACAGCGCTATGCGCTTACGGAGCACGGGTCGCCGAGGCCGGTGGGTGGCGATGCCGCACAGGTCCGGCTGGCCGTCGACCTTCTGCGCAACGCTCAGCGCCCGATGATCCTGGCCGGCACGGGAGCAGGGGCCACGGCCACTGCCGGAGAGTTGACCCGGCTCGTAGAGACAACGCGTATCCCGGTCTTCACGATCGACAGCGCCCGAGGACTCGTACCCGACTCGCACCCGTATTGCGTGGGATTCGGATACCTCCCGCTCAACAAGGCGGTGCAGCGGGTGCGCGAGGCCGACGTCGTGCTGGAGCTCGGCCAGCGTCTCGACTACACGTGGGGGTATGGCGGATCGCCGCCGTTCGCCCGCGATGTGAAGCACATTTATGTCGACCCCGCCCCGGCGCAGATAGGCCGGGCAAGGTCGGTTGCGATCGGCGTCGCTGGCGATGTCGGACCGGTTGTGACGCAGCTCGCCGATGAAGCCGCGAAGCATAGCTGGCGAAAGTCCGACTGGGTCGACAGCCTTCAGGCGACGCGCCGCGCCCATCAGGAAGAGCTTGCCGAGCTATCGGGTCTGAAGTCGCCGATGCACCCGATGTTCGTGAGCGAGACCCTTCGCAGGTTCATCGACGGCGACACCTGCACCGTGTTCGACGGCGGCGACTACTGCCACTTCTTCAGGGCCTCGTTTGCCTGCGACCAGCCAGGCAGGTGGCTGTACGTCAGCAGCTTCGGCATGATCGGGGTCGGTGTTCCCTACGCCCTGGGCGCCCAGGTTGCCCTCCCCGACAAGCGGGTCGTACTGGTCGTTGGCGACGGCTCGTTCGGGTTCAACGGCTTCGAGATCGACACGGCTGTCAGGCACGGGCTGAACGTCGTCATGGTGCTCGGCAACAACTCGATGTGGGGCATCGACTGGCAGATCCAGAAGGGGCTATACGGCCGGCCGGTGATCACCGACCTTCTGCCCACGCGCTACGACCTCGTTGCGCAGGGGCTCGGCGGACATGGCGAGCTGGTCGAGTCGGCGGCCCAGCTGGAACCGGCGCTCAAGCGGGCCTTTGCCTCGAACAAGCCCGCGCTCGTAAACGTGATGGTGGACAGGGTCATCAGCCCGGTCGCGGAAGCAGCGATCTCCCGCAAGCTCGGGAGCCACGGGTAGAACGACATGCCGGACCTGGAAGCGACGGTCGTGTGGGACGAGGGACTGCGATTCACCGGCACCGGGGCGCGCAGCAGGTTCCCGGTCAAGCTCGACTCATCGGCTGGTGGCGGCGGATTCCAGGGCGCCACACCGACCGAGGCGTTGCTGGTGGCGCTTGGCGGCTGCACGGGGATGGACGTGATTTCGATCCTGGGCAAGATGCGGCAGGAAGTGACCGCCTACGAAGTACGGGTGCGGGGGGAGCAGGCAAGCGACCATCCGAAGGTCTTCGAGGAGTTAATCGTCGAGCACCGCGTGACCGGACGAAACTTGGACACGGCGCTGGTCGAAAAGGCGGTCCGGCTCTCGGAGACTAAGTACTGCCCCGTGTCCAACACCCTTGCCAGGGGCGTGAAGGTCAGATTCACGTTCGAGGTGATCGGAGGACAGTGAGCATGCCGTTCTTTCGCGAGGCGCACGTCAAGAAAAAGCCGCTCGTCGACGGCGTGGCGATCCGGCCGATGTGGGGCGACAGGGTGATGATGGTCATCGTCGACATCGCCGACGGCGCAGTCGTTCCCACCCATGACCACCCGCATGAGCAGACGGGCACTGTCCTCTCGGGCCGGATGGAGCTCACGATCGGCGTTGATACGCGGGTGCTTGCGAAGGGTGACTTCTACGTAATTCCCGGCGGGGTGCCGCATTCCGCCCGTCCGGTCGGTGGTCCGTGCCAGGCGCTCGACATCTTCAATCCGCCGCGCGAGGAGTACAAGGCCGAAGTCGTCCGGCTGCCCGGCCGGTAGCCAGAGCTACCTGAGAAGGTCGGCCGGGCTGGGGCGGCTGGACGGCGACAGGCCGAAGAAGGCGCGGTCGATGGCTCGCTGGAGAGCGGAGAGAAGTCCGGGCGCGTCGCGGAATCTGGCCGGATATCCAGGGTGGTAGGGGTGACGATCGTGGGCGATCTGCAGGGCCAGCAGGGCCGGTCTTGAGGGCCGGAGAACGGCGCCCGACGCTGACAGCGCCGCGAAGTTCGTCACATACGCGAACCCGGCCCCTTCACCCGCGGCGGGGATCGCGACGTCGCTTGGGAAGTCCAGGCCGTCGGCGGCACTGGCGATGGCCTGAATCGACCGTCCAGGCGTTATCCGAATGAGCCGGTCCTGGCTGCTGACCGCCACGAACAGATTGCCGGCCCCGTCGAACGCGATGCCGTCCGCTCCGACGAGCGCCGGGTCCTCCGCCCAGACCTCGAGGGTGCCGGGCGTGCCATCGCCGTCAACTCGGACGCGCGCAATGCGGCCGAAGTCCGAGTTCGCTATGTAGAGGCTTCCGAAGATGTCGAACTCGATGCCCGCGGCTCCGGTCGACCCGAACGGCGTCTGTGCCGGCTTTTGCCCCGCCAGCAACACATGTTCCAGCCAGGGCTCGAACGGCCCGTTCTCGGCGACCCGCCAGACGACACCCTTGGCGGAGTCGGAAACGTAGAGCCGCCCGAGGCGATCGAACGCGAGCGCGTTCAGGGCGCCGCCGATCGGTATCGACGCGTACTGCACGACACTGCCGCCCCGTGAGGCAATTCGCCATACACCGGATGCGCCGGGAGTCGGCGAGTTGACCGCCACGTAGACGTCCCCGGCGCCACCGAGCGCGAGCCCGGCAGTGGTGCCGTTCGGGATAGGGATTGGCGGGAGCGTCTGCTGGGTGCCATCCGGCGAGACCTTGATGACCTGGCGGATCGACGGTACCCATACGTAGGCGTTGCCGGCCGCGTCCACCTCCACACTCTCGGGTAGCCTGGGTGTGGAGAACTGCGTGATCTCGCGGACGTCGGCGGCGCGGGCGTCACGACCGACCGCGAGTGCGCTTGCGCAGACCAGAGCTACCGCGACCAGGCGAAGGAGTCGTTGGTATGTGCGCGCTGGGATTGGACTCGATGTCGGCACGTGTGACTCCCGCAAGGCGCGAGCGACGACCGCTGCAAGTGTGCCACACGATAGGAGGAGCGTAGGCAGGGAGTCAGCCTGCCAGTCCGAGCGACCGCGAAGCGCGTGCAAACAGGCGATCGTGCGTCCAGATCTCGTCTCCGTCGATCAGCGCCGATGCGAGCAGGTGGACATCGATCCATCCGAGTCCCATACCCTGAAGGGTTCGGGCCTCAACCAGTCCGCGTACCTCATCGTCCCCGGCAACAGTAGCTTGTGGCAACGCATCAAGGTAGCCGAGGACGCGCCGCCTCTGTCTGAGATTTCCACAGGCAAGCTCACCGACCACAAATGGGTGGCATCGCACGAGACCGTCCAGCAGTAACTGTTCCAGCCTGCGGCTGCCGGACCGGAAGTGGGTGACCCAGACTGAGGTGTCGACGAGGATCACGCTGGGGCGGTCCGCGCACGCCTGCGAGGCGCGACTCGAAAGTTCTTCTGACTCCCGCCCAGCGCGGCCAGCCGTTTCGCGCTCTCGCTCGCGATCAGGGCCTGTAGTCCCATCCGCACGAGTGCGGTCTTCTCGGCCACGCCGGTCAGGCGAGCCGCCTCATCGATCAGCGAGTCGTCGACATTGAGGGTAGTTCTCATGCATATCAGTATGTACGATTCGTGCAGAGCCGCAAAGCGTGCGATGTCATGGCACGGCACGTCGGCGTATCATCGCTGAACGTTGGTCGAGGCCGCGGAGACCGGTATGAAGTTCGGCAGGTTCTACGAGGAGTTCGAGGTCGGCGACGTCTATCGCCACTGGCCGGGCCGCACGATCTCCGAAGCCGACGACACCTGGTTCTCGCTACTGACGCAGAACCAGAACCCCCTTCACATCGACGCCAACTACACGGGACACAACACCGGGCATGGCAAGCCGCTAGTGAACGGCATCCTGGTGATGGCGATCGGTGTCGGTCAGAGCGTGCCGGACGTGTCTGGAAGGGCGATCGCGAACCTCGGCTACCAGGAAGTCGAGCACCTCGGACCCACTTTCCACGGGGACACGCTCTACTCGAAGAGCAAGGTGCTCTCCAAGCGTGAAACCTCAAAGGGCGAAACCGGGATCGTAGAGACAGAGCTGGAGGTCACCAACCAGCGTGATGAGGTCGTGATGCGGCTACGTCGAAAGACGCTCGTTCCCAAGCGCAGCCATGCGACCCTGGGCGAGGGCCGGCTGCCACACGACCGATCCTGAGCGGGCGCCCGTATGATGTCGGGCCATGAAGATCACCGATCTGACCGTAACGCTGTTCAGGTTCCCGCGGCCAAACAGGCTAGGCCAGCGTCCCTCCCTATTCGATGGCGACCGCCAGCTTGGCCTCGTCACCGTTCGCACCGACGAGGGAATTGAAGGCCACTCGTTCCTAGGCGGACCTCGCCAGGGCGCCGATGAGCTGGTCGGACCCCTCGTCCGTCTCCTGAAGCCGATCGTGATCGGGCGGAATCCGCTCGACATTGGCGCGATCTGGGCCGACTGCTGGAAGCACAACCGCCTCTACAACGCCCGAGCGATCTGCGCGATCGACGTCGCGTTGTGGGACATCGCCGGCAAGGCGGCCAATCTCCCAGTCCACCGACTGCTCGGGACATGTCGGGACAGGGTGTCGGCCTACGCAAGTTCGTCGTACATCGCCACCCCGGAGGGCTACGGCGACGAGGCAGCCGGCTTCCTCGACCGGGGCTGGACCGCCTACAAGACGCACCCGCACGGGAAGCCTTTCGAAGACATCGCGATCATCAAGGCGATGCGGAAGGCGGTCGGCGACCGGATGGTCCTGATGCTCGACTCGATGTGGGCGTACGACTACGAGAGCGCCCTGAAGGTGGGCCAGGTCGCTCAGGACCTCGACTTCTGGTGGTACGAGGACCCGCTTGCCGAGGACGACATCTACAACTACGTTAAGCTGAAGCAATACCTGCTGATTCCGATCCTTGCGACTGAATACGCCCCGGGGAGCCTCCACGGGCTGACCGAATGGATCCGGCATCAGGCCACCGACATGGTTCGCGGGGATGTCGCGGTCAAGGGTGGCATCACCCCGCTGGTCAAGATCTGTCACCTCGCCGAGGCGTTCCGCATGAAATGCGAGATCCACCACGGCGGCAACTCTCTCAACAACCTCGCAAATCTGCACGTCACCATGGCAGTCAACAACTGCGACTACTTCGAAGTGCTGCTCCCCGACTCCGACAACAAGTACGGCATGGTCCGCGAGATCGAAGTTGACCGACAGGGCATGGTCCACGCGCCTACGAAGCCCGGTCTGAGCGCCGAGATCGACTTCGATCTGATACGGCGGGAGACCGTTGCGACTCTGTGACAGCCTGGCCCTTGGAGGGTCATGCCATCACGACGTTGGGCGGGGCGCAGGCACCGGCTAGAATCGGCGGCAGTTCGAATGGGCATCACATATGTCGACGGCATCGCTAAGGGGCCCGGGGGCGAGGTCGGAGTTCGATTTCTCGTGGATAGCGGAGCCACGTACTCATTGCTACCTCGGGCGGTCTGGACCTTCATCGGTCTGGCGCCTCAGCGCGAGGTCGACTTTGCCCTGGCGGACGGGACCGTCATTACCCGGCGAGTGTCGGAGTGCCAGATAGTGCTTCCTCAGGGAACAAACCACTCACCCGCGGTCCTAGGCGAGCCTGGCGACGACCAGGCTCTACTCGGAGTCGTCACCCTGGAGAACCTGGGGCTCGTGTTCGACCCCTTCTCGCGCACGCTCCGGCCGATGAAGCTGCTGCTCGTCTGACGCGGACTGGCCGACCGTCACCGGTCGGCCAGCAGG
>Ga0233425_10010641_pt1 | contig 11084 bp, 8 predicted proteins | sample Watercolumn_Towu_2_FD_181712 | JGI IMG/M metagenome (GOLD analysis project Ga0233425, IMG submission 181712) | Freshwater microbial communities from Lake Towuti, South Sulawesi, Indonesia - Watercolumn_Towuti2014_140_MG | ecosystem: Environmental > Aquatic > Freshwater > Lake | place: Indonesia...
ATCCGGCAGGCCTTTGCCTTTCAGGCGCAGCACCTTGCCGCTCTGTGTGCCGGGCTCTACTTTTATTTTGGCCTTGCCTTCCACCAAAGGCACTTCAATGCTGGTTCCCAGGGCGGCGTCTACAAAGTTCACATAGCTATCGTAGAACAGGTTGTTGCCGTCACGCTTCAGCTCCGGATCCTCCTCCTCTTCGATGAGCACCAGCAGGTCGCCGTTGATGCCGCCACGGGGTGCGGCATTTCCTTTTCCGCTTACCGACAGCTGCATGCCTTCTGCCACTCCGGCCGGAATGTTGATCGAGATCACTTCCTCTTCCCGCACAATGCCATCGCCGTTACAGGTTTTGCATTTGTCCTTCACCGTTTTGCCTTCCCCGTTACAGCCGCTGCAGGTGGTTTGCGTCTGCATGGCTCCTAAAAAGGTCTGCTGGGTACGCACCTGCACGCCCGAGCCATTGCAGAGGCGGCATACTTCGAGCTGCCCGCTTTTGGCGCCGCTTCCCTTGCAGGTATGGCAGCTCACAAATTTATTGACCTTTAATTTTTTCTCAACGCCTTTGGCCACTTCCTTGAGGTTCATCTTCACCTTCACGCGCAGGTTAGAGCCGCGCATCACACGCCTTCCACCCGAACGGCCGCCGCCAAAGCCTCCTCCAAAACCGCCACCGAAGATATCGCCAAACTGGCTGAAAATATCCTCCATGTTCATACCGCCGCCGAAGCCGCCGCCACCCGCTGCACCTCCTACGCCGGCATGCCCGAACTGGTCGTAGCGCTGTCTTTTTTCAGGGCTGCTGAGCACTTCGTAGGCTTCTGCCGCCTCCTTGAATTTCTCTTCCGCCGACTTATCGTCAGGGTTTTTATCGGGATGGTATTTGATGGCCAGCTTGCGGTAAGCTTTTTTAATATCCTCCTCACCCGCTCCTTTGCTAAGGCCTAAGATCTCATAATAGTCACGTTTGCTCATGGTTCCTGCGTCTTAATTAATTTCCAACAACTACTTTAGCAAAACGAATAACCTTTTCGCCCAGCTTATATCCTTTTTCCACATCATCCACCACTTTCCCTTTCAGGTCGTCGCTGGGAGCGGGAATGTGCGCAATAGCCTCCATCGTATCCGCATCAAAAGGCTGGCCTGTCAGGTTCATCTGCTCTAAACCTTTGCTTTTGGCGGTCGACATTAATTTGTTATAGATCAGCTTCATGCCTTCCCTGATCGGCTCTACTTCCGTCACCGTTTCGTTGGCCTTAATGGCACGCTCAAAATCATCGATGGTAGGAATAAAGGCTTTGAAGACATCTTCTCCGGCAGAACGGATAATGTCGGCTTTTTCCTTGATCATGCGTTTGCGGTAATTGTCAAATTCCGAGTACAGACGCAAATATTTATCGTTCAACTCCGCGATTTTTGCTTCAAAATTGACAGGTTCCGCGGTTTCTTTGTTCACCGTTTCCTGCCCGCTTGTATGTTCCTGGTCGGCAGCATTCTGCTCCTGGTCTGAAGTGGTCTGGTTCTCTTCCTGATTCATATGTTCGTGTTCGTTCTGTTCCATTGGGATCTTGAAATTTTTTCGTAAAGTTAACAGCAATATGTTTGCCATTACTATAAAACCCGAAAAATTGTCAGGTTTTGTTGGAAAATCCCTACTTTTTAGCAGTAAAACCAGATTTGTCAGGCCATAATTACCTTTCGGAAATGCCTCCCTTTATCTGGCCAAAAATGAATACCTTTAGGGGCAATATTCCGGCACTTTTGCTGTTTTAAGCCTATGGGTACCAAATCACTTTTTTTAACATTATCAATGCTCGCCGCTCTGCCCTTTATGGCGCAGGTCAAGGTAGGCCAATGGACAGATCACCTCAATTATTCAAATGCGGTAAGCGTGGTAAAAGCGGGTCCGCTGGTATACTGCTCCAACGGCAGCGGACTGGTAAAATACAATACCGACGACAACAGTGTGGAGAAGCTGACCAAGATCAACGGCCTGTCGGATGTGGGGGTGAAGCTGCTCCGCTACAGTGCTGCCAATAACATGGTGGTGGTGATCTATGAAAATTCCAACATCGACCTGATCAAAGACGGCGTCATCACCAATTTCCCGGACATCGAGCGCAAAACGGTGACGGGCGACAAGACCATCAACGACATCTACTTTGACCGGAACATCGGCTATATTGCCTGTGCTTTCGGGATCATCAAACTCGACCTGAGCAGGATCGAGGTAAAAGACTCTTACTTTTTCGGCAACTCGGGCTCTTATTTTAACGTGAACCAGGTCACGAGCAACGACACCTGCCTGATGGCTGCCACCGATTCGGGCATATACGTGGGCCGGAGCAACCAGCTCCTGACCAATTTCGCCAACTGGCGTAAAGTACAGAGCCTGCCAAAAGGGCCCTATAATGCCATCGTTAAATACGATTCCAAGATCATTGTGAACTACTCGGAGCGGCGAAAATCCAATCAATCCCTGAAAGACACGCTCTACCGGTTCGATGGAAGCAGCTGGGACTATTTCAGCCAGAAGCCTTTCGGCTATGAGGTCAAACGCCTGTACGACTATTCGAATTTAAACCGGCTCCTGATGATCGACCAGAACGGGGCCATGCTCATAAACCCTTCCAACAATAACGAGTCCTCCATCAATAGCTACGATCCCAATACCTATGCGTTTGTAAATGACGTGTTCTTTGAAGATCATTTGCCCGAATACCGCATGTTTTATGTAGCGGACGGCCAGCGCGGCCTGGTGAAATCCTACGGTAACTATCCGGAGCCCAGCACCCGCATTGATGTGAATGGCCCGAACACCAGCCTGGCAAACGACCTGGAGGTGAAAGAGGGAAATTTATACGTCGCTTCCACCTACCTCGGCGACATGTGGAACAATCAGTTCAACGCGCCCTATATGAACGTGTACCAGGACGACAAATGGACCAGCTTTTACTCACCAATGGTGGATACCCTGCTGGACCTGAACTGTGTGGCGATCGACAAGAACGATAAAAACCATGTGGCCTTCGGCAGCTGGAACAAAGGCGTGGTGGAGGTCCGGAAGAATGTTCCGCAGAGAGTGTTCACGTCCTCCAACAGCCCGCTGGGCATAGCCTTCGGCTCCAGCCACGACAACCGCATCGGTGGCCTTGCCTACGATTACAATTCCAACCTGTGGGTGGTGTCGAGCCTCAACAATCATTTTTTAAGTGTGCTGAGGAAAAGCGGCTCCTGGATCAATTTTGATTTCAGCCTCTTCTTTTCCAATAACCCCAATGCCGGAAAATTAATGGTTGACAAGAACAACCAGGTATGGATCCAGCTGGCAAGGGGCGTTGGCCTGATGGTGTATAAGCCGGGAGAGACGTTCGCCGCGCCCAATTACAACAATACCAAGGTGCTTTCAACGGCTAAGGGTGCCGGCGCCCTGCCCTCGCCCGATATCTACTCGATGGCGGAAGACCTCGACGGCCATGTGTGGGTGGGAACAGCGAAAGGGGTTACCGTATTTTACAATCCGGAAACGATTTTCACGGGCTCCAACTGGGACAGCCAGCAGATCCTGATCGAGCAGGATGGCAATGTGCAGATCCTGCTGGAGAAAGACGGCATCACGGCCATTGCCGTGGACGGCGCCAACCGCAAATGGATCGGAACGGAAAGCTCGGGAGTGTATTGCCTGTCGGCCGACGGACAAACACAGATCCATCATTTCACCGCCGAGGAAAGCCAGCTCTACTCCAATGCCATTCGTGATATTGCCGTGGATGGCACTACCGGCGATGTGTTCATTGCCAGCGAAAAAGGCATTCAGTCGTTCCGTACCTCTGTGGTCAACGGCTTCGAAAGCTATACCAATGTACATGCCTTCCCAAACCCTGTACGGCCGGGCTACGGCAATAATGTGTACATCAGCGGCCTCGTCGACGAAACGGTGCTGAAGGTAACGGATGTGGCGGGCAGCGTGGTATGGGAAACCAAATCGCAGGGCGGCCAGGTAGAATGGAACCTGAAAACCACCAATGGCACCAGGGTCACTTCGGGCGTGTACATGATCTATTGTGCCACAGCCGACGGGGAACAGAAAGCGGTAACCAAACTACTGGTGGTAAACTAAATGCGTGTGACTACAAGCGGCATTGTGCTCCACAATGTCAAATATGCCGATACGAAAATCATTTCGAAGATCTACACAAAAGATTTCGGATTGCTGAGCCTCAATATCCAGGTAAGCAATACAGGCAAGTCCAAGATCAAGCCGGCGCTGGTGCAGCCGCTTTCACAGCTGGAGCTGGTGTTTTCCATGAAGGAGAACAAGGAGATTCACCAGCTGATGGAAGCCCGGCCTACCTATATTTATCAGGGGCTGAACCAGCATTTCGCGAAGCTATGCATTGCCCAGTTCATCAACGAGGTATTGCATAAATGCCTGAAGGAGCAAAGCCGCAACGAAGGCCTTTACGAATTCATCACCCATGTGTTTCAATGGCTGGACGTGAACGACGAAGGCTTTTACGACCTGCATATTTATGTGCTGTTTGAGCTGACCAAATACCTGGGCTTCTATCCGAGCAACAACAGGAGCGTATCGGAGAAGTATTTCGATACGCGGGAAGGCCGCTACCATGCCTACTCCCAAAGCTTTCCGCTGAGCTTCGACGAGGAGCAATCCGGTTTATTCGCGCAGCTGTTCAGCTACAGGCTCAACAGCGAGCGCTTGTTCTCCCGGTCGGAGCGCCTCAATATCCTGGACTGCCTGATGGCTTATTACAAGATGCATATCCCCGGCCTGCATGAGTTCAAATCCTTTGCCGTGCTGCAGGAAACACTGAACGGCTAGTATCCACGTGCCCGCAGATCACTCATAGGTGGCTGTCACCAATGCGTCGTGACGAAGCTACTCCGAACCTTAAAAGCCTTCCACTTTCAGCTCTTTGATGTATACGGTATGGGGATCCGCGTTCATGAGGAATAAGCTGATATCATCACCGGGCTTCCGGATATGCCTGCTGAAATAGTAAGGCACCTCTTCCCACTCTCCTGTATGAAGGAGGTATTTGTTCAATGCCACATAAAACTGCTCTTCCGTTCCGTCGTGGCACCTGACCCTGGCCACGATCATAGGATTGGAAAAACGGCTTGCCTTCAGGGTCACAAAGCCGTAAAGGTCTTTTCCCTCTATAGCAAAGGCTTTCAGCGCTATGAGCCCTGAATACGGATTTTGAGGGTCGTTTAACCGCAGTGAATACCCGTTGGCCTGTGTGGTATCGATAAAGGCCTGATCGGCGTAGGTGCTGTCAAAGAGGGTGCGATCGACGACGTTTGATTTCATCGGCAGCCGGTAGCCGATCCGGCCGCTCATGGACGCCTGCTCCTGCGGGAAGCCTGTGGGATCAATGCCTAAGGCATACAACAATTCGGGGCTATTGTAATAATCCGTCCAGCTGTATCGGATGTTCTGAGGCTGGAAATGTCTTAGAGACCGGATGCAGGAAGCGATCTCGGATTTCGTATTGAAATCGTAGTAACGTGTAGAAGTCGCAAAATCATAGGTAAAGCCGTTCTTCACTTCCGCCTGCTTTGGGCTGCGCCGGAAGAATATGGCGCACAGCCCCAGAACACCGGACAGAAAAAGCAGGAGCAGCACCTGTTTCCATTTGCGCGGCATCGCCGATAACATCATATATACAGCGATGATCAGCACCAGCATGGTATAGCTTACCGCCAGGGCTTTTTCAAAGACCGGGTTGCTGTATTCAAAGGTAATGCTATGCAGGCCAGAAGGCACAGGCACCGACATCAGCAGGCCTGCATTCCATATGATGTTTCTTTCAATGCCGTCTACTTTCACGCTCCAGCCGCTGTACCAGGATTGCTGCAGGTTAAGGATCAAGGGGCTGTGTCCCTTCACGTTCATCGCGATCTTCTGTGGAGAAAAGGCCGTATACTGAATACCGGCGCTGGCATTGCGGGCATGAAAGGTGCTCCTGATGAAGCGTGCCGAGGTATCTACCGGCAGGCCGGCTACGGGCTCCTGAGCATGCGGCAACGAAACGTAAACGAAAGGATAGCTCTGCAGGCTGTCTTTCAGGTCTGTGAGCTGCGAGCTGAGCTTATCGTAATTGCTGAAATAGAAGGAGGTCCAGGCATCCTCATTGAACAGCTGCTTTTTAAAGGCGCCGGTGTTCTTCCAGAAATGCTCCAGGTGCCCGAACTTATATTTCGTGTCGCTCAGCGCATCCTGCGAAGGAAAAGGGAAGCCGCTCTGCATCTTTGCAAAGTTGGCCTGCAGGTCTTTTGGCTTCAGGGTCCCGAAGGCGGTAAACTGCCCGTAAAGCCAGATCACCAGCGTCAGCTCGGCAACCGTGACTAAGGTCAGCTTTCTGAAAAAGCCGGCCTCATTACCGGTTCGTCTCCATAAGAGCCATCCCAAAGCAAGGAGGAGGCATTGCCCAACACTCACGTAAAGGGCTATTTCCCAGGGATCGCTGTGTATCACCCGCTGATGGAAGCCCTGCTGCCCGTTGCGCAAAAAGCTCAGGTGCCCGCATTTTATGTAACAAAGGATAGACACCGCGAAGCTCAGTGAGAATAAGACGGCCAGAGCCACATTCCTTTTCCTGGCTTGTTGCAGGATGCCAAGCGCATAGTTAAAATTCAGGGCACCATAAGCTAAGAGCATCAGCAAGGCCACAACCCTCAGCAGAGAAGGAAAGCGGAAGAGCTTAAAGCCTGGCAGGAGGTAATACATCAGCTTTCTCACCGGGATCGCATCTCCCAGGGAGCCGAGCAGGTAAAGGGCCGCAAACGACAGCAGGATGATCCCGACAGCGCTTTTGTGGCGTTTGAATAAGGCCACGAACAAGACCAGGAGCGGGATCAGGCCGAGAAAGGCATTCCGCATGGTCAGCTCGGTGTTGAACCAATCGTCGTGGCCGATGGTGAGCACAGGATTGAGAAAGGACAAAGCGCTCAGGGGCGAAAAGGGGTTCATCATCACCTCTTCCACCGACATGCCGTTGAGCCTGCCCACAAAGGGCTTTGCCTGAAACTGCGTCACCAGCACCGGTAGCAACAATACCGCCAGGACCGTCACCGAGAGAATGCCCGTCATAACCGTTTGCCGGATCAGCGCTGTTTTTTTCTCTTTGTAATGTACAAAGAGCTGTTGTATCACCAGCACTACGAAAGGCGGGATGAGCATGAACACAAAGGCCTGATAGCCGAGCGTCATTAAGAGGTACAGAAACAGACAGAGCAGGATGCTGTGCCTGATCGTTGGCTCCTGCAGCCAGCGCAAAAAGCTCCACAGCACATAGGGCAGCCACACCAGCCCGAGAATGGTCACCAGCGATTGCACATGTGCGATGAACAACCCGCTCAGGAGGTAAACGCAGGCCGTATAAAAGCCTGCCCGGCTGTCTTTAGCCAGGTATCTGAACAAGAGGAAAGCTCCCAGCGCTGCCAGGAACAGGTAAGCGATAAACAAGGCATGGAGGATGATGTAATTGTAGCCGAACAGGATGCCTGTAAGCAGGGTTTCGAGGTTCCAGTTGGTATATTGCAGGTCGGCATGTGCCGGGAAACCCCAGATCTGGTAAGGGTTCCACAAGGGCAGGCAGCCGTTCTGCAAACACTCGCCTGCAAAATATTTGGTAGACAAGGCGACGTCGATGTCGTCGTTGACCAGGGTATTTTGAAAACAGGTAAGCGGAATATACGCGATGAACACAACCAGCAATAGGGATAACTGGTATTTATATTTGGCTGCAAATTTCACGGTATGCCCGAAAGACAGAATACGATCCCGGTAAATGTATCAAATAATCGGCACTAATTCCTCATGAATTTGAATTCCGTGCGCCGGTTGTACTCATGCTCTTTGTCGGAGCACTCCATACCATCCAGGCAGCGGTTGCGGATCTCCGCCTCCCCTTTCCCGATGGCCTTGAGGCGGTCGCGGGCGATTCCTTTGGCCACCAGGTAGTCGACCACCGCATTCGAGCGGTTCTGCGATAATTTCAGGTTGCTGGCGTTATCACCAAGTGCATCGGTGTGGGAGATCACATCGAGCTTTACCAATGGGTAATTGTTTAAAATCGCCAGCACTTTATCCAGCACGATCTCTCCTTCCGTTAAGATGGTATATTGCGCCGATTCGTAATAAATGTTCTCCGTCACCACGAGGTCCTTCTTATTGGTCGCGTTGAATTTTTTATACTTCACGGTAATATCATCATCCTCCTCCAGCTCTGTGAGGCGCTCCACATCTACGGGCAGAAGCTTGTACTCGAAATTACCGGTGGCATTTTTTTTGAGCTCGGATACCAGCTCCCCGTTTTGCTTGGCCAGGAAGACTTTCGGGCCACCTTTGGTCTTACTGTTCTGCTCGATGCGGATGCTGAGGTTCTGGGTGGTGTCGACCTGCTTAAAGCGGAAATCACCGAAATTATCGGTTGAGGTATTGTTGATGGTATCCTTGTTCTCTTTCACAAGGTAAACCTTATGCTCCGTGAGAGGTGTTTTCTTCTTATCACCGATGAGCAGCTTTCCCGAAATGTCGGCCGTAGCATAAGAGGAGTTGATGCGGCAGATATTCTGAAATGTTCTTTCCAGCACCCCGATGCTGTCCGTCTCGATGTAGAGGCGGCCGGTCGGGTTCACCAGGAACAGGGAAGGCATTTGCGTTACCTTAAAGGCGCTCACCACTTTGTCTTTTTGTCCGTCGCGGGCCTGGTAGTTGGTCTTCTTTCCAGTAAACTTCGATTTGTTGTAATTGGTTTCCGACAGGATGCTCTTCCATTTATCATAGTCTTTTTCCACGCAGATGGTCACGTATTCGATCTGCCCTGCTCCTTTGCAGGCATTATTCTCGTACTTGTTGAGTACCTTCTCCACATCGTTATTAAAAGCGATAAGCTCCTTGGCAGGAGTTGCCGCCGAATAAAAATATACCAGCACGAAGCGGTCGTTCGCAATCTTGCTGTTCGGTAAGTCGATATTGGTTTCCTTCTTGTCCTGGTTCAACACCGTCACCCTCGAAAAAGGGATCTTCTCGCCCATCCTGAGCTTATTGTTTTTTTGAGCGAGGGACGTCGCTATGCAAAGAAAAAAGATGACACCACTAAGAAATTGCCTCATACATTTCCGGTTAATGCTTTGTTGACGGTTTTTGTGATTCCTAAGATACTAAAAAAGTGGCAAAAACCAGTTTTTAACAGAATTATACCCTGATTCGTCTGTCGGATGTGGCTTTTTAGCCTCCGTGGCATTAGCTGCAATATTGCCATTGACAGAGGCAAACAAGGCCAGGAAATAGGCACCGGAAATAAATTGCAAGGAGTGCATGAAGACCGCTAACGGGCTCCTGTAGAAGATCTATAAAAGGAACTATGCTCTCAAAAAAATCGGGTAGCTCAGACAAACTGCTTAAGCCATTCCCTGGCCTCCCGGTCGTTGGTAAAGGATTTCATCGGGATCGGCGGCGTTTTCAGCCGGAACAGAATATTCATAATGAGCTTTGAAAGGCCGGGCTTCGATACCATCGCCATGGCTTTATACACGTGAGGCAGTTGCTCGGTGGAGAAGCGGCGCGTTTCCTTATCCGGCACCGGCGAATCGCATAAGTAGATCAGGAGCGGTACGGTCTTATTACCGGTAATACGCTTTACCAAGGCTATATTATCCGAAATCGTTTTCACCGTGCGTAGGGTACTCTTGGAATAGGAGTACAAAATGCCATCCTCTCCGTAATGGTAGTCGGCAATCTCGCCTTTGATCAGCTCTGGCTTATTCATTTCAATTTCTGATAATTTGTTGGCAGCTGGCTTTACATGCCAAGATCCATGTACGACCTGTAAGTTTTGTTGTAATCGTCGATGCTGCGGCGGATCACCTCGTGTGCCTCTGCCCTGCCATAGGTTTCCGTGATCTCCACGATGGCTTTGCTCTCTCCCGGAATGTTCTTGTAGGTGAGGAAATAGTGCTTCAGGCGGTTGATGATCTGCTCCGGGGCGTCGGTAATGTCTTTCCACTGGCTGTAGATCTCGTCCTTGGCCATCACCGCAATGATCTTATCATCCGCCTCGTTCTTATCAATCATGCGGAATCCTCCGATAGGAATGGCTTCCACCAGGATATCGCCGCTGGTGATGTTACGCTCCGTGAGCACGCAGATGTCCAGAGGATCGCCATCGCCGACGATGCTGGTCCGGTTGGTACGCAGGTTTGCCAGCTCCGCAACCGAGTCGCCGCAAAAAGTTTGAGGCACAAAGCCGTATAAGGCGGGAACGATGTTCGAGAATTTCTGAGGCCTGTCTACTTTCCGGTAGCCGGATACTTTGTCGATCTCGTATTTGATCTGATCGGCAGGTACCATTTCGATATAGGAGGTAATGAGATCCGGCGCGTTTTCTCCATAGGAGATACCATGCCAGGGATGCGCTTTGTGCAATTGAACTTTCATGTTTGTATAATTCTGTTATTTAAAAAATCGGTTAAAGAGCCAGTAGAACAGGAATAAGCCGCCCAGGGAGCAGAGGAAGCCGATGATGAGCTGGTTGCTGGTTGGCAGGATGTTGCGGTTCTCAGCCGCCTTATTCGGATTCTCTTTCAGCACCTTATGCAGGCCGAGCTTCCCGCGGAGGAATTCAAGCTCTTCATCGTAGGACACACCTGTGGTTTCTGCAAAAAAATCTTCTTTGCTGTTTTTAATGAACTTGCGGCTGCGGCTGCAGAAGTCGAGCTTCGCATTATCGATCTGGTGGTAGTTGGCGTAGATGATCCACTCGTCGCCGGGCCTGAGCTCCAGCTTGCAGACATCCTCATCGTCAAACAGCAGGGTAAACTCTTTTGCCACCATGCCCTTGTAGAGCTCATCGACCGTAAATACCGCCACGCTTTTTTTTCCCTGAAGCATCACGCTGTCGATCCTGCCTTTAAAGATAATATCGTATTTGTCGAGCTCCGCCTGGCTGAGCGAGGTGAGCGGGCACTGGCAGGCCTGCGACGCTCCGCCCATCAATAAAAAAAAGAGTATGGCAAATGTATATTTCATAACTTAATCCTCCCGCCTGCTCCTCCAAAGAGGG
>Ga0233425_10010642_pt1 | contig 11081 bp, 14 predicted proteins | sample Watercolumn_Towu_2_FD_181712 | JGI IMG/M metagenome (GOLD analysis project Ga0233425, IMG submission 181712) | Freshwater microbial communities from Lake Towuti, South Sulawesi, Indonesia - Watercolumn_Towuti2014_140_MG | ecosystem: Environmental > Aquatic > Freshwater > Lake | place...
CGTACATGCGTCACTCCTCTGCTGACGAATACCGGATGTACCGAATCGTCGAAAGAGTGCAATCTCTCCTGAAGGGGCCGGTAACCCGCGTCCAATACCAGGAGCATATCGCCTTTCTTCTGGATGATGCGGCACACGACTTCTGCGAATACCTGTATGCCGAAGCCAACGGAAGGCGTGTTGCGGCAGCGAAGTATCTCGAATGGGCTCGGGGGGTGCTCGAATACGAACTGCCGCTCGGGTTGCTTCAGCCTATCAAGCACTCTCGGGATCGTGAGACGGCGTTGAAGGCAATCATGCTGACGTTGCCAGCGACGGTCAACAAGTGGAAGACGAATTTGGAGGATCTGTACTCGCGGATGACTCCTGAGATTGCCAAGAGTTCACCTGCGTGGAAACGGTACCTCTTGAAGAGACCGTTGGTGCGGCCCAGCAAGCAGCGTTTGCAAGAGTTCTCCGCGTGGGTTGACTACATCGTAACGACCACATTCCAGTGCCAGGATAGCTTCAAGACGGACTCAGGCCCCAAGAAGGCATGAAGAGGATGGGCATTTCCAGGAACATCGGAAGGAGCAGCATGGGGATGAAGAAAGCAACCGAGAAAGAGAAGAGCAACAGGAGTCCCGGTAGCAAGCAGCACGCAATCCCAAAGCGTTCCGAAGAGGATCGCCGGGCACATCAGGCGGTGCGGTTGGCCAACGTGATGCGGCTTCAGGAATTGCTCCTGGGGCACGGGAAGTTCAGCGTGAAGGGATTGGCTGCGGAGTTGGAGTGTTCGGAGAAGACGATCCACCGTTACCTGGAGGTGCTAGAGATTGCGGGCGTGCCCTGGTACTACGATAGGCATGAGAAGTGCTATCGGGTCAGGTCGGGGTTCAAGTTCTCAGTCAGCAACCTCAGCCCCGATGAGCTTCTGGGGCAGGCTGCGGCTACCGTGGTTACGGAGGCGATTGGGCTGGATGTAGGTGCGAGGCCAGCCACTCGAAAGATAGCAGCGGTTTCTTCTGAACAGGCAGCAGAGCTTCTCGCGGATGCAGAGGCCGTCATGACGGTCCTGGACCTGAAGTTGGCCGATCATTCCCGGCACCAGGAGATGATTCGGACCGTTCAGTGGAGTTTGATTCAAGGGAAGCAGGTGACGGGGCAGTACCAAAGCCCGTATCAGGAGCGGCCAGTCAAGCTGATTTTGCATCCTTACCGGCTCTGTCTTGCTGGGCAGGCATGGTATCTGATCGGTCGATCCACCGAGGAAGAGGCCCCGAAGACCTATAGGATTGCTCGTTTCCAATCCCTGCGGATGATTGATGCGGCGGCCGAGAAGCCCGAAGTCTTCAGTCTGGATGGCTACTTTGGTAACGCCTGGTGCGTCTATCGGGGCCAGGAGGCGTTCGATGTAGAGATCGAGTTCACTCCCGCTGCGGCGATCTTGGTGACAGAGACGAAATGGCACAAGACGCAGCAGGTGAGGCGGCTTCCCGACGGGCGAGCGGTCTTGAGTTTCAAGGTGGACGGGCTCGACGAGATCGTCTGGTGGATCCTGGGTTGGTCAGGCCGAGTGAAGGTCATCAAGCCCCAGAGGCTACGGGAAATGGTTGTCGAGAAGCTGCAAACCGGCATCGAAATGAACCGTGGATAGGGTTTCAATGGGGTGCGTCACCATGAAGATCGCCGGTTAGATGGCTTCGCAGTTTCGCTTATAGGCCCATATTGAGGACGGGCACCGGTGGAAGGGCGGGGAAGATTTCTAAGAGCATCCTGATGCGTGTAGGAGCGTCGGGTGTATTACGGCAGCACGCCGGTAGACACCGCGAGCCTCACGAATCGACAGCAAGGTGTTTCTGCAAATCCGTCTCTCTACTACAAGGAGAACGTCGTGGGGCGTCTTGACTATTTGTTGGATGAGCAACGTGACGAGCAGTTCCGGGATGGAGTCCAGTCCGACTTGGACATGCTCGTGTTGGAGACCATGCGTGCAAACGCCAGACGCGAGCGGAGACTGCGGGGAGGGAAACGCCGGGGTCATGCCACCTCAGGCTGGAGGAACCGAGGTTTCATGTTCTGGTTCGTCTTGGCGATCCTGGTGTACTGGTTCATCCTGAGGCCGCTGGGGCTGTAAGGTAAGTCTCTTGTCCCTGAAGGCTGGATCCTCGTTGAAATCCCCCGGCGGCAGGCTCCATGCCCGAATTCTGGCTTCGGTTGCGGGCGGGAAGGAAGCTCAGCCAGATCCGTAGGATCGTGGGCCTGGACAGGCCCACGATCTATTGGGAGCTGGAGGCCAGTTGACGATCCCTGCCGCCGGAGGTATCCTGAGAAATTGCCCGAACTGTAAGGAGTTGGGAAATGATCAACAAGGAACACGCAACCACCTTGGAAAGGGTTTTCAGGGGCTGGGGCCTCGTCGCACGCGTTGTCGAGACTGGCAATGGCTTGTGGGCGGTGACGATCACGCGAGACGACGGAAAGATCGTGTGCGTCAACGATGACGCTGTTGGTCTGTATGAAAACGAAGATGCCCTTCTTGACGGAATGGAATCCCAGGTCATCCCACTTTGCTGAGGCATAAGATCCCCATGAAGCTATATCGCGTTGTCGATCCAAGTCACGTTTACTCGATCTACGCGGTGGAAGTCCTTGCCAAGGATACCGACCATGCGAAGCAGTTCGCCTTGGAGGCGATGATGCGGTGTCCTTTGAAATACGTGGCTAAGAACGTCTTCGAGGAAAGCCTTGCAGCACTGACGGTTGAGGAGATGCCACATGGAGCCGGAAGGAATGAGCCATGACTTTTGATGAATTCCAGAACACACGTAAATGGCACGACAACCTGAAACCCCTTCTCAAGGAAATGGGGGTAATCTACGAGGAGGAAGCAGACGAGCCGTCCATCGCTGGGTACACCTACTGCAATGATACGCTCTATATTGAGGATGCAACCACGTTCCCCGAAACCGCACCGGGCTACGGGCATGGTCACTGGTGCGTTACGCTCGGCAACCGTCAAGAGCAGGACGACGACCTCGACAAGATCGAACACCTCCTCTACAAGGAGGCACTCGCCTTGGGGTACGAGTAACCTCGTCGGCTATTGGTGGTACCCCCCAACTTCTTTCTCGAAGAGGACGCCGCCTGCGTTGGGGGTGCAGTTGTGGTCAAATTGACGGCATCGAGCGGCGGCTGATTCAGTGGAAACCCGGAGGGCTTTGGGTCGGCCGGCAGAGTTCATTCGCGTGCCCTCTTCAAAGCCCGATCCTGACTGGTATAATGAGCCGCACGGCGTACAGCCGTGGTGGTTCTTGGGCTTTCAAGGAAGGCTGGCGATGCTGGACAAGATGGACTCGATGCACATCAACGGTGTTGTTGGCAATAACCCTGTCGGATTTCGTGTCGTCAAGATAGGGCGGCTTACTATCACCAAAGGGGTTATTGATCTACGCTGTTGTGGTAAGCGTTTCTTCCCCCGAGCAGTACGGAATGCTTTGCCGAAGGCGAACGGCAAGGGCCTGCAGTTGTTTCCAGAAGGCTTCCCCAAGCCAATTGAGACTACGCTCGTTGGTGGCACCGGCGGGCGATCCCAAATTACTTTTCGTTCGCGAAGTTGGGTTCGGGAGTTTGTTTCCAAATACGATATGCATGAAGGCGAAAAGGTATGCATTGCCAGGGTATCGCCAACCGACTATCAGATAACACCGCTGTGGCGTGACTTCAAGTTCATCGACCTTTTTGCCGGAATCGGGGGGTTGCGTCTCGCAATGGAAACGGCGGGAGGCAGCTGCGTCTTCTCCTCAGAAATTGACCCGCTGGCTCAAGCAACGTATGAGGCCAACTTCGGAGAGAGACCAGCGGGTGACATTACGCACATTCCGCCAGAATCGGTTCCCGATCACGATGTCTTGGTCGGCGGTTTTCCATGTCAGCCATTCAGCATAATCGGCAATCGAAAAGGGTTTGCTGATACCCGTGGAACCCTGTTCTTCAGCATTGAAGAAATTCTCCGTGTCAAACGGCCCAGAGCCATCCTGCTTGAAAATGTCAAGCTGTTTCGGACTCATGATAACGGGCGAACTTGCCAAGTCGTTCTCCGGAAACTTAATGATCTCGGTTATCACACCCATACAACGATTCTCAACGCTCTCAACTTTGGAGTCCCACAGAAGCGTGAGCGGACTTTCATTGTTGGCTTTCAGGAAAACCTGAGATTCTCATTTCCATCGCCTCTCGCTTATCGTCCCAGTCTAGCCACTGTGTTTGAACGGGACGAAGATGTCGACCCAAAGCTGTTCGTAACGCAATACATTCGCGAGAAGCGATTGGCTCGTCTGAAAAGACAGGGCCGAGAGCCCTTCTTCCCGTCCATGTGGCATGAGAACAAAGGAGGCTTTATCGGGATGCACCCATTTTCCTGTGCATTGCGACACAATGCATCGTACAATTACCTCCTAGTCAATGGATATCGAAGACCCTCCAGCCGCGAATGTCTACGGCTACAAGGTTTTCCTGACAGCTTCAAGATTGTAGTGCCTCACACCGCCGTTCGGGCCCAGGCTGGAAACGCTGTCGCGGTTCCAGTAGTCACGGCGATTGCTTTGAAGATGATGTTGGCCCTGCGTGAAAATAGGATCGTTCGTAACACCTTGTTTTAGTTTGGCGACAATGTGGCCAAAACCAGAATAGATAGTCCGCCGATCGCAACTCCTGATGCTGTTGTCGTGTTACCTGACCATCGCACGCCATTTCGCTTCTTCTGTGGCGATGCGTTCCTCTGCCTTCAGCAATTACCCAACTCTTGTATAGATGCGACAATTACCTCCCCGCCGTATTTTCAACAGAAGGACTACGGCACTGCGGATCAACTTGGCTGGAGCCAGGGGAGAGATGAATATCTGCAAGGGATGCATGCTGTACTTACCGAACTGCTGAGGGTTACAAGTAACACTGGATGCTGTTTTCTCGTAATTGGCGATTCCTACTCACAGAAGTGTCAGCAGCTCATTCCTCATCGGATTGCAGTAATGGCGTGCGAAATGGGCTGGACTCTTCGAAACGATCTTATTTGGTCTAAGCTCGATGCAGCCCCTGACGGTGCCAAAGATCGGTGGCGACAGTCGCATGAGCATGTTCTGTTCTTAGTGAAGAACCGCAGTGCTTATCAATTCTTTGATCGGGCTATACGCGTTCCGTACTCGGAAGTCACCGTCAAGCGATGGGGAAACAATCAGGCGTATGGAGGGCCGAAGGCAACAACAAAAGCCAGTCCAGTAGGCCAACGCTTCCCTCGCGGCAAGACATTTCGCCTTAGCCCCCACGGCACAATTCCTCCGGATGTTATAAGAATGGCAACCGCACGTTCAAAGGAAAGACACTACGCCACCTTTCCGCAACAGCTCGTTGAAACGTTCGTTCTAGCGGTCACAAGAGAGGGAAATACGGTACTTGATCCGTTCGTGGGAACGGGAACGTCTGGAGTTGTGACCATTAGCCACAGGCGACTCTTCCTTGGATTTGATTTGAACAGCGACTATCTCAATATTGCTCGAGGTCGATGCGAAGCCACCTATGGCCAGTCTCGCATGAATGCATAAACCACAGGAAGCAACCATGCCGACCCTCTCCGAAGCCAAGAGCCGCCTCGATAAGCTGATACGCAAGAGCAGAACGCATTTCTACAAACCAATTGCCATCGCCGAAACGCTATATCGCAACAGGGTCGGTGAGGACAACGTTGATCTGTCAGAGCTCGAGCAGTACAGGCGACGATCGGAAACATGGTGCCAACTGGCATATGCGGCACTGTATGGAAAGATCAAGAGTGCTTCAAACGCACGGTACTGGGATCAACTTTTCGACCCTGCTGTGCTTCCGCCAGAAATGCTTGTGGTGCTTGGTGAGGAAAATCGGCGAACAAGCGGGCTTGTGGAAACGTACATCTATGCAAATTTGGTCGATAAGTCTGCTGCGATACTCGGTCTTGCGAGTAGTCTTCGTTCTGTCTCGCCGCAAGACTTCGGTCTGGCTCAGTTCATTTCGCGATTTGAAAACGATCCTCGATTCAAGCGAAGCGTCGATAAGGTATATGAGATCGTCGTCTACGCTCTTTTTAGTGCGGTCACGAGGCACCTTCGTGCAACCGTCACGCTCGCAGTCGATTTGCGTCAAAAGGAAGTTCTAGTTGACTTCGAAGATTTCGCGAGACTCGTACTGGGAATCGATTCCACACACCCTCAGATTACTCACCCCGCTAGACTCTATCGCGTGGGAACGGCAAATGCGGCTGATGCTGGATTGGACATGTGGGCAAATTTTGGTCCAGCCGTTCAGGTCAAACACCTTTCGCTGTCGCCTGAGGATGTCGACGATATCTGTACATATATCCAAGCGGACCAGATTATTATTGTCTGCAAGAGCATGGAAGCGATAAGTATTGAAAGTGTTCTTCAGCAGGTGGGATTGGGTGGCCGTATTCGCGGCATAATCACAGAGCAGCACTTAATTAAGTGGTATGGAATTGCCTGCGGTGGTAAGTACTACGGCACCTTGGGGGCGGACTTACTTGAAGCCCTCCGTAACGAGTTTGCCCTAGAGTTTCCCTTGACTCAAGATCTGCAGGTTCACGCATTCCTAGCCGAACGCCATTATGACGTGTCCCAATTAACGGATCTCTGGAGTCTTCAGAGAATTCAGGAGGAGTAGTTCCTTCCTTACGGCAGCTTGACCACCCTCTTGAAAGATGTCAACCGAAACACAAGCCCTTCGAAGTAAGATAATGGCCGCCGTTCGGAGCGTAGACACCACGCCCGAAATGATAGTTAGGCGAATCTTGTATCGTATAGGCTGTCGTTATCGCTTGCATCTGAGATCGTTGCCCGGATCCCCCGATATCGTCTTTCCCGGTAGGCGGAAAGTCGTTTTTGTGCATGGGTGCTTCTGGCACAGGCATTCCTGCAAGAATGGTCGCAGCCTGCCAAAGACGCATAAGGATTATTGGTTGCCGAAGTTCGCGAGAAACCGTAAACGCGATAGGGCTAATCGGGCGGAATTGAAGAAACTCGGATGGGATGTTCTGATTGTGTGGGAGTGCTGGACTCGGAAGCCAGATAGTTTGGCCACGAAGTTGGCACGCTTCGTTGGCCGCTGAAGCCATGTGGTGCATACTACCAGGAGGGTTCTTCTGTCTCGCCCTTCTATGTTCTGGCGGATGCCACTTCTACCGATCGTATCGTTTCAACAAATCGAATGACAACAACAGTTCAGGGACAGGACACCCAGCAGGACAAGTCGAAGCGGAACTTCCTCGATGAGTGGTGCAAGGCCGTGAATGCCCAGGGTGGATTCGGAATCTGGGAGTGGGATGTATCGTTTGAGCCGGAGGATCTGAAGGGCATTTTGATGAAGCACAGCGAGGAGGTGTAGCGATGAGAACCTCTCGGTCCAGACGCAAACCAACGGGTTCAAATGAGTGGGTCACGTTCTTTATGGATCTTCGAGAGCGACTTCGATCCCCGGTCGAGAACGAAGTGAAGCTCTACCATGCTGTATTCCTGTCGGGACGCGGCGGCACGAGACGCTTCTCACACATCATCAAGAGGCTGGAGCCTTCTTTCGAGGTGAACCGACGGAAGCCTCTACGGCATATCCCTGTAGATGCCGGAGACGGTGTGTGGGCACATCACTGCTTCTTTGGCCAGACTGATAAAGGCATCCAGATACTTTGTGAGGCGTTGAAAGGACTGTCTCATCAACTCAACCTGGCATTTGAATCTGATGCTCTGCCTGCGTTTGACCGTGTGAAGGTGAAGGGGTATTCTGAGGCGAACGTCATAAGGTGGGTTGGCGTTCTGTACTACCTAGCATGGAAGCACGAGGACCCCAGTCTTTGGGCCGAATTGGACTACTCAGATTCGGATGTCGATCTTCATCTTCCTTTTGAAATATGGGATGAATGCGAGGCGTCAGAGACCTGCGATCCCAGGCCGTTCATCACTTCAACCGGCTTGCAGAATCGGAAGCTCATCCTGTGGAGTCCCATTCATAGACCACCACATCGTGTGTATCCGGAATTGGTAACAGCATATCTGACAACGGATGTTCTTCAGGCATCCATGGCTGCAATCGCGTTGCTGAAGTACTATGGTGTCAAGCCGCAGCCATCGGATGCGGTCAAGCCCAGGAGAAAGCACGAGAAGAAGTCAGCAAAGAAGCATGAACAGACGGCTCCCGCTGAGGAAGGCATCTTGAAGGGGACAGCCGCGGATCGGGAGATCCGTTGGGTGTTGGTCGATCATTATCGCTGCTTCAGGGACGAAGTTATAACCGAGTACATCAACACGGTGCAAATTGCAGCGAAGTGTTCGGAGAACAGACTAAGAAAGAATAGGCATGCGAAGCAGATGAGCCCAGGCACAGTTTCCAAGCGGATGCCGTATATCTTCCCGAAAGGTGGGCTACAGCGGTACGATGAGCTATGCGGCGGTGATGAAAAGATGACTGCGAGCAAGGTCAGGATCAAGAAGTACTTGGAGGAGGTCTGCGAGAACGAACTCGGGCGGCTCGAGGCCGAGCAGGTGAGTCAGATTGACTCAGAGGACAGTTCCGAGTCGATTCTCGACTCCGGCCACGCAAGAAGGATCAGCGAGGGCACGCCAGGTCACTTTATGCGGGTCAAAGGGAAGATGCAAGGAATTGTGCGTCGCGTTTCTGAGCCCGAGGATTCAGAGTGACTTTGTGCCCCGTTACAGCAATTCCGCAAATGGAATATTCCCCAATTCGGTCGATGGAATAGGCGGAATACTTCTCGGTGTGCTCCTAACTCTTTGCTTGGCATCTAGTTAGGATGCCTTCTCCCGACACTCTGTCGGTTCTTCCTTGTCCCGATGAGCATTTAGGGCAAAACAGTCTGCCCTGTTAAGTCTCGCGAGGGAGTCTCGCTATGGGGCGTTGGGAAGAACAAGACGGCGTGGTCCGGCCGGAAGAGCTGTACACCCTCGAAGCCTTGAAGCGGCGTCTCGGAATCCGAGACGCTACTCTTCGGGCTGCTCGTCGGGCGGGGCTTCCGGTGTATTACAGGCATGGTCGCGGATTCGTCCACGGTCGTGACTGGATTGCCTACGTGTGCTCCCCCAATCAGCTACCGCGTTAGGACTTTGACGAGACCAGCACACAAATTCCGTTTCCCTTTTCCAGTTAGATCCCTGAATAGGAGTAGCACGATGAGATCCAAAGATTGTCGCAAGATGACGAAGAACCATGTAGTTCTAGATCCGGGCCTTGTTGGGCTGATTGAGCCGAGCGACCAACCAGAGGAGCAGCCGCAGCCCGATGAGGATGGTTTCGCGGGAACGAAGGTGACGCATAGCCTTGGAGTGGTGCGGGTCATCTTCGCCATCGTGGGGAACTGCCTTAATGGCTTCGAGTTCTCGATTGGCGATATGCTTCGGGAATTAAGCCAATATAGGAGCAGTCCCGAAGACCGGCGAACCGTCGTCAAGTTGTGTGGCAAGGAAGACGACGGCTTGAAGCTCTTGAGGCGGGACGGCCTCTTCTTGCCGTGTCGCGAGAACGCAGCTAAGGCTGTACGTCGCCTGCATGAGTCTGATCTGCATGCGGCAGCCAAAGCGATTGGTGTCCAGGATGTTCCGGCCTTGGTCGAGGCCATTAACGCTCTGCCGTCGGGGCTCGAATTGATGGCTCGTGATCGTCAACCCGATACCGCCGAGTAGGCAGTTGCAACCGTCTTACTCTCTTTCAAACCAGTACTTAGCGAGGAGATCTGAAATGAAACCTGGTACCCTACGAATTGGTGCTCCACTCAACGGCCTTATTGAGCCGACCGATCAGCCTGAAGAGCGATCTTACCCGAAGAAGGTTCTGAAGATGAGGCTTGGTTCTTCAGTCGCCCTTCCCTGGGCGATCGTGCGGTATTGCCTGAATGGCACGAGGTTCTCCGTGGCGTCCGTGTATGAACATGCAGAACTTGTAGACGAGGGTTTTCGGGGATGGGAGTATGCGGCCCGTGAGTGCGGCAAACAGGAGGGCGGTATGCGGTTGTGGATTCGGGAAGGGTTCTTCCTGCCCTGCCGCGAGAACGCAGCCAAGGCCCTCATGCGAATCCCAGAGTTGTTCCTGGAGGCCCTTGCAGAATCGGCGGGCTTTGTCGATCTTCGGGAACTCGTGAATGCCGTGAACAGCTTGCCGAGCGGCTCCGATAGCGAGAACTTCGTGGATCGGTCCCACAGTTGACTGTCACCGTCCCTATCCTGGATGAAAAAGGGATGGTGCCATGCGGGAAATCGAAGTCAAGGTGACGAAGTACGCGGATCGCAAGAACTACGTGATGTACTACGTCGATCCCGTCACGGAGAAGGTGAGCACCAAATCGACGGGGAAGCATACTCGTCGTGGAGCAGAGCGGGCTGCCGCCCTGTGGGAGCAGAAGCTCCGGTCGGGCCGCCCAGAGGGCGATCCCCGGATGACCTGGAAGGCTTTCCGGGAGAAGTACGAGACTGAGAAGCTGGCGAGCATGTCTCCCAGGACGTTGGAGGCGACCGACACCGCCTTCAATCACCTGGAGAGCCTGCTCAATCCGGCGAGGTTGAGGAGTCTGACAGAGAACACCATCAGTCTGTTTCAAGCCAAGCTGCGGGCAAGGAAGGTCAAGGAAACCTCGATTGCCAGCTACCTACGTCACCTCAAGGCAGCGTTGAATTGGGCCGTTTCGATGGCATTGCTTCCCAGTGCTCCCAGGATCCACATGCCCAAGCGGGGCAAGGGGCAGAAGATCATGCGGGGACGTCCGATTACCGCGGAGGAGTACGAGAGGATGCTGGCGGACGTGCCCAAGGTGCGGTCCAAGGATGCGGCCTCTTGGCAACATTACCTGCAAGGGCTCTGGTTGTCCGGGCTGCGGCTAGAGGAGTCCTTGGTCTTGGCCTGGGATGAGGACTCCCCGATTTCGGTGGATCTATCGGGGAGGCGTCCCAGGCTGCGGATCTACGCTGAGGCCGAGAAGGGGCACCGGAACCGGCTGCTGCCCATCACTCCCGACTTCGCGGAGTATCTCTTGGCTACGCCAGAGGACCAGAGGGAGG
>Ga0233425_10010643_pt1 | contig 11081 bp, 9 predicted proteins | sample Watercolumn_Towu_2_FD_181712 | JGI IMG/M metagenome (GOLD analysis project Ga0233425, IMG submission 181712) | Freshwater microbial communities from Lake Towuti, South Sulawesi, Indonesia - Watercolumn_Towuti2014_140_MG | ecosystem: Environmental > Aquatic > Freshwater > Lake | place: Indonesia...
ATAATAAGGAAAACAATATGAAAACCTTAACTGAAATTATTTCTACCAGACAAATCAAGGGAATTTCTGACTATTTTTCTTTAAATAGAGAGATTGAGATCGCGATGAGCAACAATGAACTTGTTACTGGGAAGAGTATCAAGATCGCACTTATCTGCAGCTCAACTATAAATGGAATAAAGGAAACTCTCCGTGTCCAATGCGGCGAATTTGGCGTAATGACGAATTTTTTTGTAGGGGGGTACAACCAATATGCGCAGGAGATATTAAATCCCCAGAGTGACTTGTACAAATTCAATCCGGACCTCGTGATTATCTTCGTAGATTTGCGAACAATTGCCGGAGACATGTTCTTACTTCCATATGGGGTGTCTGATGATGATAGACGTTTATGGATGAATATGAAGCTAGATGAACTCTTCAATTTAGCAATTACGGTTTCTGAACTGTCTCCCGCAAAAGTGATTTTTCATAATCTTGAAGAGCCTGTGTACTCACCGTTAGGATTGGTAGAAAGCAAGCAAGAGTTTGGATTTATCGAGTCCATTGCGGCCATAAACAGCGGTTTGAGGGATCGCTTCAAGAAAAGCAGTCAGATTTTCGTATTTGATTATAACGCTTTCTGTTCACAGGTTGGAAAACAGAACATCCTGGATTATAAGATGTATTATCTGGGAGACATAAAATTGAACCCGCAGTATATTCCACATCTCTGCCGAGCCTACACGGGTTATGTAAGCGCACTCGCTTCACTAACGAAGAAATGTATTGTGCTTGATCTCGATAATACCCTTTGGGGTGGGGTCATCGGCGAAGATGGCATGGATGGTATTCGTCTAGGTCCTACGCCGGAAGGCCGGCCGTTCTTGGAGTTTCAAAAATACCTGTTGTCTCTTTCCCAGCGGGGGGTCATTTTAGCAATTAACAGCAAGAATAATCCGGAGGATGCTCTGGAGGTGTTGCGGAACCATCCGTACATGATTCTAAGAGAAGAACATTTTGCCGCATTGCGAATGAATTGGGACGACAAGGTAACAAATATGAAGTCACTTGCCGATGAAATCAATATTGGCGTTGACAGCTTTGTATTCCTCGACGACGATCAGGTTAACAGGGAAATGGTGAAAAAGTTTCTACCTGAAATAACTGTCGTGGATATGCCGAAGGATCCGGCGCTTTATGTTAAGACGTTGATGGATCTTAACAGCTTTGATACCATGCGTATTACAGAAGAAGACAAGAAAAAGGTTGCCATGTATGACCAGGAGAAGAAGCGACGTCAGTTTGCGCAAAGCACGAAGGATTTAACGGAATACTTGCGGCAACTAGGTGTGACGGTGACTATTGAAACGGCGAATTCATTCACGATACCGCGCCTCTCACAGATGACTAAGAAAACTAACCAGTTTAACATGACGACACGGCGTTATACGGAAGAGACGATTCAACAATTTGTCGACAGTGATAAATATTGCGTGGTGTCGGTCCAGGTAGCAGATAAGTTTGGGGATCATGGGCTGACAGGCATGGCTATTATAGAAAAAAGAGATCAAGATGTTTGGAATATTGACACATTTCTTTTGAGCTGTAGGATTATCGGTATTAGGGTGGAGGAGACAATCTTTGCGTATGTGGCAAATGAGGCCAAGAAAGCCGGTGCGCTCTTCATCCATGGGGAGTTTATTCCTACCAAGAAGAACAAACCTGCCGAAGGCTTTTACGGCAAGAGCGGTTTTACAAAGATTAAGGATGATGCTGAGGGCGAACTCTGGCAATACTATTTGAGAAATGACTATCCATTTCCTGATTTCATTGATGTAAAAATCAAGTAGATGCGACCGGAAAGCGAAAATGTATTGTGTCGGACGATTAAAGAAACAAAAAATACATAAGCGTTAAAGATAATCGGCTAGTATATGCAGAAGGATCAATATGTCTGAAAGTGAAAACTTGCAAAAATTATTAGAAATCCTGGCCAGCGTGTTGGATATTGCTATCGGTACGATCAACGATGAGACCTCGCCGGAAAATACGGAAACATGGGATTCGTATAACGGGCTCATGATGATTTCCGAGCTTGAAAATACATTTAATGTTCATTTCACGATGGATGAGGCCATTGAAGTGACCTGTGTGAGGGATATTAAAAAGGCGTTAAAGAGGCACGGTGTAAGTATTGAGGTGCAGTGATGCAGTTGAAACAAAGAAAGGTTGCACATATATGCCTGACGCAGCGTTGCTTATTTATGATGAGATAGAGATTGGTAACGTCTTCACATTTGAGAGATCAATTTCTCAAGAAGATGTAAGCGCTTTTTCAGCGCTCACGGGTGATGCGAACCCTTTGCATGTTGACCATGAGTTCGGCAGGAATAGCAAATTTGGAAAAAATATCGTCCATGGCATGCTGTTGGGCAGCTTGTTCTCTACCCTTGTTGGCATGCACTGTCCAGGAGAGAAAAGTTTGTATATGAGTCAGACGCTTCAATTTAAACAACCGCTATTTGCCGGTGACACTGTTACGGTTAAAGGGACGGTCGCACAAAAGCATGACGCGATCAGGCTTATAACGATGAAGACAGAAATTTTTCGTGGTAATGACGTGATAGTAGTTGGTGAGGCCAAAGTGCGGATGATGGAGTAGGGGGTAGAAATAGATGGAAAATAAGATAGCACTTATAATTGGAGGGAGCGGTGGAATAGGAGCGGCCGCGGCAAGGCGTCTGCTTAAAGATGGGCTGCATGTCTGCTCTACGTATTTTCAGGACAGCGAAAGTATTGATAGCCTACAGCGTGAATTCGGAGCAGATAGTATTTTGGCCTATGGATGTGATTTCAGAGAAGAAAAGAATGTGAAATTAACGATTGAGAATATACTTGAAAAGTTTAAGAAGATTGATGTTATTGTTATTACCGTTACAATACCATTGAGGCATAAGCGTATAATCGATCTAGAATGGAATGATGTTTATGAGCATGTTGAATTGCAGTTGAAGGCTATACTGTATGTGATGAAGTCATTACGTAAGCAAATTTGTTCGAAATATAAAACTAAATTCATTATTATTTCATCGGAATCTTGTATTGGTACTCCACCAAAAGGATTTGCGCATTACGTTACTGCAAAATGTGGAGCCATGGGGCTCTCCAAAGCGATGGCAGTTGAGCTCGCGCAGTATGGATGTACTGTCAATCTGATATCTCCAGGGATGGTTGATACAGCCTTACATAAGGATACACCGCGTAAGCTTATTGAGATAACAGTTCATAATAATCCCCTGAAACGAATTGCGCTCCCAGAAGACATTGCAAATGTTGTTTCATTCCTTGCTTCTGATGAGGCAGACTATCTTAATGGTGTGAATATTCCTGTTAATGGCGGTGGAGTTATAAACTAAAACACGAGAGAACTTTCGTAGATTGTTTTGCCTTAGACGCAAATGGACTTTACAGATGAAAAGTAGTCTTTTTGAAAAAATTCGCAGTGTGGTAAAAATCACTCTTTCTGGTGATTTTAAGAGGCTAACAGAGCAATTGACCAGGTATGCACGCCACAAATTAAAGGATCAGTGGGAGTTTGTCTATTTTGAATTGCCACTTGATGAGGCAATATTCTCCATAAAGATGCGCGAGAATGTTCTGATTCGTTCCGCAGTTCAAAGTGATATTTCAAGAATCGAGTCACAGATATATCCTTTTGTCGGAAGTAACGAGAAAAATGATAAACGATACATTTCACTCATAGGGAGAAAAGGGATTAGGTGTTTTGTTGCGGAGAAAGATGATAAACTCATTCATTACTGTTGGGCATTTGATAGAGCGCTGGAGTCTCCTCTCATGAATACTCCCTTTGACAAAACAAAAGTGCTTGATGAGGACGCATATCTTGGACCAGCTTTTACAAACCCAAATGTTAGAGGTACGTGGATCTTTCCCTACTCACTTTCAAAGATTTGTGAGTATATAAAGAATAATACAGATGCGACAAGGGTTCTCCTTTTTGTACATAAGGACAATCCAGGTGCGGTCGGTTTTTATAGACGATTAGGATTTAGGGAAATTGTAAATGCATGTCCCTCTGGACCTGTAGCGGCAGTGAAACAAAAACTAGTTAGGTTGTGGAAGTAATATAATATGAGGTGTTATTCTCTATGAAACCAGGAGTTACAGTACTAACTACCGTGTACAATGGCCTTCCTTATTTACGGGAGGCCATTGAAAGCACTTTAAATCAAACGTATGTAGATTTTGAATATCTAATTATAGACGATGCCAGTACGGATGAGTCTGTTGAGTGTATTAAGTCATATAAGGATCCTCGTATCCGTCTTGTTAGAAACGAGCATAATCTGGGTACTTCCGACAACATCAACAAGGGTCTTTCAATGATTGATACCCCCTATGTTGTACGCCTTGATCAGGATGATGTTAGTCTGCCGAAGCGTATCGAAGAGCAGATTGACTTTTTGAATAAGAATCCTGATATATCAATTGTTTGTTCCTGGGAGTATACAATTGATTCTTCCGGTAAAAAAATGCGAGAATGGAAACGTACGCTGAGGAACTACGGTGATTTTATCGGCTTCGTATTACTGGGGCTGTGCCCTATTTGGCATCCGTCAATCACATTTCGAAAAGAAGCGATGGTGAGCGCCGGGGGGTTTAGTGCAGAATATGCGCGTGCGGAAGATTTCGAGGTTACTACGCGTCTCGCTCTCAAGAGGCTTAATGCTGCTGTTGTGCCGCGCTTTCATTTGCTGCAACGCCAGCACAATAGAAGACAGTCAACAATGTACGATGACAGACAGGCGAGTGTAGCGCGGAGAGTGCATCATGAGGCAATAAGCCGTTTTACCTCTCACCCTGATGTCAATTGTCTTGCCGCTTTACTGAGGTTAGAGAGTGATCCGTGTGGGAGGAAATATGACAGGAGACATACAAGGGAAATACTTTTTGCGCTGAAGGAGATGATAAGCAGTGTTAAAGATAAGCAGAACTTATCACACGCTGAATTGGAAGCAATGAAGAATATAATATTCAAACGTCTTGGTTTTGGAGTTCGTTACGGTGGCGTGCTTACACGCCTGCCCGCACTGCTTTTTTATCCAGTCTTCTTTGGCTTGTCACCCCTGCTTATTCCAGGTGTACGGAGTTTACTTTCCCGTGCATACAATGGGTTACAGGAATTACTTAATTCTGCTTTGTTATTTAAAGGCAGAATAGAAAGAACTAAACAATAAAATATGAAATGTAACGGACCGAAAAATAATAACCGACCAATCATTCTCGGCGGCGGGTTAGCAGGTTTGAGTGCCTGCTATCACGGAGACGGGGTGGTATATGAGCAGGATGAAACTGTTGGAGGCCGTGCTAAGTCACACGTGCGTGATGGATTTACGTTTGATGAGGGTATCCATGTTTTGCACACAACAAACGAGTACGTGCTCGAGCTTCTTGAGAAAACTCAGGCAAATCTTGATATTCGAGAGAGAGAAGCTTGGATCGTCTCACATGGAGCACTGACTCGCTATCCATTTCAGGCAAATACGTATGGATTACCAGTTAACATTGTCAAGGATTGCTTGCTGGGTTTTATAGAGAATGATTTTAACGATCACAATAAGGTCATGAATTATGAGGATTGGTTGTATTTTATGTTTGGAAAGGGAATTGCTCAGCACTTTATGATTCCTTATAGCCAGAAATTTTGGGGGGTACTTCCCTCAGAACTTACAACCGATTGGGTGAATATTAGACATCCCCGACCTTCTTTGGAAGAGATTATTGAAGGCGCACTGCATGATCAGAAGAAAGTCTTTGGAGTAAACGCGCAATTTCGATATCCCAAGAAAAAAGGCTACGGTGCGATAGCGGAATCATTAGTTCAGGGATGTAATAATCGTATACAGTGCGGGATGAAAGTTACGAATATTGATGTCCAGAGGAAGATGGTTGAGTTTAATAATCGAGATCTTGTTCAGTATGAGAATATTATCAGTTCAATTCCGCTTCCTGATTTGGCGGCTCTTATTTCTGATATTCCGAATTCAGTAAGGGAAGCGATTAAGAAATTGCGCGCGAATTCAATCTTCGTCGTAAATATAGGGGTTAAAAGACCAAATATATCGGAAAAAAGCTGGATTTATTACCTGGAAAATGAATTTTCATTTTTCCGGATTAGTTTCCCTTTTAATTTTAATGGGTCTGACTCTATGGTGCCGCAAGGTTATAGCTCCGTGTCAGCTGAGATATCCTACGGAAATGAGAATCCATTGCCCGCAAGTAAGGGTGAAATGGTCAAGATTGTTGTAAATGAGTTAATAAAATCGGGGATACTTCTGCAAGATGATGAAATATTATTTACAGACACTATTGATATAAAATTTGGCTATGTGATATATGACAAAGAACGCAAAGGTGCTGTTGATATTATCCATAGATATTTGAAGAGTCAGGGAATAATCCCTTGCGGACGATATGGTGACTGGGAATACCAGTGGAGTGACGAGGCTATTTTGAGCGGCAAAAGAGCGGCTCAAGAAATCAACAACAAAAATTGAGAATATTCTATACCGGCCAGAAATAAACTCTTTCCTACAAGGTCCCTCTATCCTTATTTCATTTCAGTATTGTAAATAATCAATGTCACTAATTCATACTTTATTGGCGGCGGCCTATCCTCCCTTACGCCTGTGTAACAGCCTGTTGCGACGTGTCGGAGCAAAGCCCGCCGGCCGGATGAGGGTACTGATCTATCACGATATCTCTCCACAAGAACAGGAAAAATTTGCTGTCCAATTGCGTTGGTTGGCGCGGTCGTGGACATTTATTTCGCCGCAACAATTTGCGGCCATGATGCGCGGCGAGGAACCTATCAAGGGGGCAAACCTGCTCATAAGCTTTGATGACGGTTTTGCTTCCAACCGCAGAGTGGCGGAAGAAATTCTTGATCCCATGGGAATTAAAGCCTTGTTCTTTATTGTGTCAGGCTTTGCGAGTCTTGGCCTTGATGATGATTGCCGGGCCTTCATCTCCCGTCATATCTGCCCGGGAATGCCTCCTGAAGTTGTTCCCGATGCTTGGCGTAACATGACTTGGCACGACCTGGCATGGCTCCTGGAAAATGGGCACACCGTCGGCGCCCATACGCGTACGCATGGACGCTTGTCCGAAATAAAAGAAAAGAGTGAACTAGAGGAGGAGATTATTGGGAGTGCCAATGAGCTGGAAAATAATTTAGGGATTAAAGTTGAACACTTTGCCTACCCCTTCGGGAATCTGTCCAGTTTCAGCCCCTTAGTGTTGGCCGCTGCCAGGCGGCGTTTCAGTTTCATCTATACCGGGTTGCGCGGCGACAATGCCGGTGGCGCGCCTCCCTGGTCCTTGCGCCGGGACGCCATGGCCCCTTCCAGCCCCCTTAAACTGGTTGGTTCTTTATTGGAGGGTGGCGCCGATACATACTATGCCCGGGATCTCACCCTGGGCGAGTTATGGGGGTTAAACAATAAATAACTGAAGTCTTGCACATTTTAGACACATAGTTGTTCCAGATAACTATCGAGAATATTTTGTTTAAAAGAGATTTTCATAGATGCCAGTGTGCCGGTTATGAATTAAACCAAAACGAATTTCCGGACTTGCTAGGCCAGTAGGCGAATCGAAAAATTTAAAGCCAGTTTTTTATCTTTGAACCATTGGAGTATTTTCAGAATAGTCAAAACGAAATAGGCCATCAGGGATAATGCATTATTGAAGTGATTTAAGTTTTTTCCTTGCAATGGGTCACCTTCGCTACTTTTACCGACGGGGTAATTTCTAACCATAATGCAATCGATGGGGCCAAATCTACTACGATATTGATGCGTCGCATTTTTTTAATGGAGCGGTACGTTCAGAGAAGTGAGAGGAGCGATGTCGGTAAAGGAAAGGAGTCGCTATTCAATCCTTGACTCACGCCCCCTTACCTACATGGAGTGAGTTAGTAGCCGCATTAAAGACACCTCCGTTACTAGATAACGAAATATCTGCCCCATGGAGACGCTCTGGCGATGTAGCAGTTTGGTTTTCTCGTTCAGCATGGTCGTTGCTGGCGATTGCTCAATGGCGTAAGAGTCTTACAGGGCAACCCTCCATTACCGTGTGGTTGCCAGATTTTTTTTGCAATGCTTCACTCATCCCCTTGCGCAACATGGGGGTACGGTTCCAGTTTTATCCGCTTACCGACCTGATGTCGCCCGATCTGGATGCTTGCCGAACCTTGGCTGACGAAACACGTCCTGACCTATTTTTGCTGGTTCATTTCTTTGGTAGGCCATCACCGGCAGAGGAGGCAGTGGCGTTTTGCCGCAGCACTAACGCATGGTTGATCGAAGATGCTGCCCATGTTCTAAGACCGATAGCGGGTGTTGGTGAGCATGGGGATTGCGTTCTCTACAGCCCTCACAAACACCTGCCGATACCCAATGGCGCCGTTCTAATGGTTCGCAAGAGAGGGCCTGCCCGTTTAACCGACCAAGCCTCGGCGATGGAGATCTTCCAAGATGTTCATAGTTGCCTCCACAAAACCCATGGATATTCTCATTGGCAGCCAGGGTTATGGCTGGTCAAGCGTGTCCTGCAGTTGCTGGGTATACGGCCTATGCTCCGAACATCCTCTTTTTTAACAGACGCTATTACACAAAATACGGATTTAACACATCCGAAAATGAGCCTGCTTTCCAGACGCCTATTGTCCGCTCTGCTGGGCAGTCTCGATGGAGTTGCCTTTAAACGATTGCAGAATAGACTAATGTGGGAGAACCTCTTGATTAAATCAAAATCTGTTCAAGAGGCAATTTGGACAACAACCGAAGCTTATACTCCGTACTTTTCTGGTTTTATATTTAAAAACGAAACGTTAACTGAAAAAATATTTCTTCGATGGCAACGTGCTCGTTTGCCGGTGTCAACTTGGCCTGATTTACCTCCGGAGGTAACAGCCCAGAAAGATCGCCACCGCAATGCCTTGCTACTGCGAAAGACCCGTCTCTATCTGCCAGTTCACCAATCTATCAATCATAGTCAAGTATCTGATTGTGTTCATAATCTTTAAAGGATGAGAAATGTCTGAGGTTTTTCATTTGCAGGAGATATCCCTTGATGAATGGGATACTCATTGGTTGCATGTGCCCAAAGCAAATTTGCTCCAGTCTTGGCAATATGGGACGGCCAAAGAGCAGGCCGAAGGCTGGCGTGTGTTGCGGTTTCTTGTTTCAGACTGTAGCGGTAAGCCGTTTGCTCTTGTCCAAATACTTATAAAAAGTCTGCCTTTTCTGGGAGGCATTGCTCGATTAAATCGCGGTCCCCTTTTGTTGGAAAAACTTCCTGATGAACAGACGATTGAGAACGTTTTGAATATATTACAAGTTTTATTAAGAGAGGCATGTAAGCGGCATTGGTGGATGATGCAAATTGCTCCGGAATTGCCAATTAACAAGAAAGTTGTGAAAGGTTTGATGGAAATGGGATTACGTCAACGTCAAGAGCCAGCTTGGGCCTCTGGTCGTTTGGCTCTTAGCGTAGGCGAAGATTCTTTGGTGATGGGATTTAACGGAAAATGGCGTAATTGTTTACGTAAAGGTGAACGCTTAGGAGTGACAGTGTCGCGAAACAACGGAACCGGAGCGGATTTGGATTTGTTGGTTCGAAATTATTTAGATTTGCAGTGATCAAAAAGCTTTCAAGGTCTTTCTGAGGCATTGATTCGCAGACTTGCCGCACAACATGGTAAAGCGTGGGAGTTTAATCTGTTTTTTGCTCGAACCACAATCGAGTCAACTAGTGAAGAACCGATTGGCATTCTAGTCACTATCCGTCATGGCGACACTGCAACCTATCTCATTGGGTCCACAAGCGACAAGGGGAGACATATGCAGGCAAACTCTGTCTTGCTGTGGAGGGCCATTCTCCACGCAAAAGAATCTGGCTGCGCATGGTTTGATATAGGAGGACTGAGCGATATTACGCCCAAAGGGGTGGCTGAGTTTAAGAAAGGAATTATGGCCACTCCGTATGCCCTAGTCGGAGAGTGGCGGTGGTACTACCGGCCATGGTAACAGAATACTTGATTAAACGAAAGATGAGTCTTGAAGAGATCGGACATTGTCTCCTTCGGCTTCGGACAGCAAGGCCTGAACTTTAATTAAACGGGTTCATTAATGAAAATTCAACACCTTTATGTCTGGAGCGTGGTGCTTGAACCCATGCTTTTCTTTGTTGTGACAACGCCTGCAGTTTCCGCGGTTGGAGGGAACATTTCGAGAATTTTTCAGGCAACCGTTTTCGTCAGTTTGTTGATGTCATTCCTTATGGGAAAGAAACGTTTTCTGCTTCCGAATCCTCTGCATTATAGAACTTTCTATCTTGCAGCCTACATAGTATTAGCTGTTCTTGCCGGTTTACTAGGCGTTATGCAAGGCGTGTACAATGTGTCTGGAATTAAGACTGTAGAAGAAAGCATGGTATCGGCCTTTTTGAATTCCTCTCTTATCAGGCCTCTATTTGAATACGTTATCTTCGGTTATTATGGCCTCTATTTCGTGGTTATGCCCTCTTTTATCCTGGAAAGGAAAGAGGAAATTCGGTATTTCTTTAAAGTATTTTTTTTTATGTTCAATATGTCCCTTGTGCTTGGCATTATTGGGATAGCCCTTGCGAAAGGTGGATATGATATAATGCCGCGACATTTATATGAGGTGGTAAAGGGAAACATAAGCGCTGCGGGGTTTCGTTTCCATGGTCTGGCAGGAGAGCCCCGCGATGCTACGGTTTTTCTTGGGTTGGGAGCGGCTATGTATTGTCTTCGTAATTTCGTTGAGGATATGCCGTTAAAGAAGATCTATTTTGCGATCATTATCACGTGCGGGTTGCTGACACAAAGCGCATCGGGATTAGTGGGCATTGTGATTTTTATGATCATCAGCCTCTTCATTTATCTGTTCGACTCAAAGCATTCGTTGTTTGCCAAAACGGCTACAATCTGTTTGGTTATTTCTTTCGTAGTAGTTTTATCTTGGCTTATGGTTTCTTACTCTCCGCGGATT
>Ga0233425_10010644_pt1 | contig 11079 bp, 10 predicted proteins | sample Watercolumn_Towu_2_FD_181712 | JGI IMG/M metagenome (GOLD analysis project Ga0233425, IMG submission 181712) | Freshwater microbial communities from Lake Towuti, South Sulawesi, Indonesia - Watercolumn_Towuti2014_140_MG | ecosystem: Environmental > Aquatic > Freshwater > Lake | place...
CCAAGCGAAGCGGATGAAAGAGCTGGAGCGTGAGAACGCCCGGCTGAAGCGCTTGGTGGCGGATCTGTCTTTGGAGAAGCAAGTTCTCAAGGACATCGCTGCGGGAAACTTCTAGCACCCGCCCGGCGGCGGCAGGCGGTTGATCATGCCTTGGAGCGATATGGTCTATCGGAGCGACAAGCCTGCCGCATCGTCAGCCAGCCGCATCTCGTGGATTTCCTCAAGTACCCGCCGAAATTCGGGCTTGGGCGCAAGACACATGGTGCGATAGGTCTTCAGGAACGGCAGCCAGCCGCTGGCCATCGCGCAAGCCGCTCCGTTTTCCGGCCGTCTTCTGGCGCGAGCCGGTCTCGATCGAAAGACATCGTCAGTGCCCCGACGCCGGGGCCGAAGCGCTCTCACCCGGCGCGCATCGGGCGCCGCTCGCTCCAATATTTCGCGGCAACGAGGAACCGGCCGAGCCGGTTCGATCGAACCCTGCCGCAATGAGTCTACCCTCGATTCCTTCGGTGACACCCGCTCGCGGTCACCCATGCCGCAAAGGCTTGGCCTTCTAGACCAAATATCTCTGAGTACTTTTATATAGTTAATATCAATATATTATACGATATAATTAATCTAATATAGTAACTTGAATAAACCGCCTTGACTCAAATTGTATACGATATACAATTCTGTTGTCACATCGAAAAAGGACTTTCGGCATGCCAGCCAATCCGTTCCACGGCACCATCCCCGCGCTGATGACGCCCTGCAAGACCTCGCGCGAGCCCGATTTCGACGCCTTGGTCCGGACCGGCCAATCGCTGATCGCGGCGGGCATGAGCGGCGTCGTCTATTGCGGCTCGATGGGCGACTGGCCGCTGCTCAGCGACGAAGCACGCATGACCGGCGTCGAGCGCCTGGTCCGCGCCGGCATTCCGACCATCGTCGGCACCGGCGCGCAAAGCCCGGCGCGCGCCGCTGCCCTCGCCGCCCATGCCAAGAAGGTCGGCGCGCAAGGCTTGATGATCATTCCGCGCGTGCTCTCGCGCGGCGCCGCCGTTCCGGCGCAGCGCGCCCATTTTATGGGCGTTCTCGAAGCCGCCATCGACCTGCCCTCGGTCATCTACAACAGCCCCTATTACGGCTACGAGACCAAGGCCGATCTCTTCTTCGAGCTTCGCGCCAAATACCCGCATCTTGTCGGCTTCAAGGAATTCGGCGGCGCCGACGCCCTGTCTTACGCGGCGGAGCACATCGCGGGGCGCGACAAGTCGCTCACCCTGATGGTCGGCGTCGACACCCAGGTCTTCCACGGCTTCGTCAATTGCGGCGCGGTCGGCGCGATCACCGGCGTCGGTAACGCGCTGCCGGCCGAGGTGCTCCATTTGGTCGAGCTTTGCCGCAAGGCGGCCGCCGGCGATCCGGTCGCGGAGCGCCGCGCCCTCGAACTCGATCGCGCGATGCATGTGCTCGCGACCTACGACGAGGGTCCGAATCTCGTCCTCTACTACAAGCGCCTGATGGTGCTCGCCGGCCACCGCGAATACGAGCTTCAGCTCAATCCGAGCGACGCGCTGAGCGACAGCCAACGCAACTATGTCGACGCGCAATGGGCGCGCTTCAAGACCTGGTACGCCGCCTGGCGGCCGTCGGGTCCCTAAGCGGTTTTCAGCGAGGCCAAGCCCATGAGGGTCATCGATTCCCACACCGAAGGCGAGCCGACGCGGGTCATCGTCGAGGGCGGACCCGATCTCGGGCACGGTTCGATGGCCGAAAGGCGCCGGCGCTTCGCCGCCGAGTTCGACCACCTCAGGAGCTTCGTCGTCAACGAGCCGCGCGGCCACGACGCGATCGTCGGCGCGCTGCTCTGCCAGCCGGTCGATCCCAAGGCCGCCGCGGGCGTGGTCTTTTTCAACAATATCGGCGTCATCGGCATGTGCGGCCACGGCACCATCGGGCTCGCCGTCACGCTCGCCCATCTCGGGCGCATCGGCCCGGGCCATCATCGCTTCGAGACGCCGGTCGGCGACGTCAAGGTCGATCTCCTCAGCCGGAACGAAGTCGAGATCGAGAACGTGCCGTCCTTCCGGCATCGGAAGGGCGCGAGCGTCGACGTGCCGGGCCTCGGCACCGTCGTCGGCGACATCGCCTGGGGCGGCAACTGGTTCTTTCTCATCTCCGGAGCGCCGCATGACTTGATCCCGCGCGAGATTCCGGCGCTGAGCCGCGCCGCCGACGCGGTCATGCGCGCGCTCGATGCCGCCGGCATCCGCGGCGCCGACGGCGCCAAGATCGATCACGTCGAGTTCTTCGGCCCGCCCGTCGATCCCAGGGCCGACAGCCGCAACTTCGTGCTCTGCCCGGGCGGGGCCTACGACCGCTCGCCCTGCGGCACAGGCACGAGCGCCAAGCTCGCCTGCCTCGCGGGCGACGGCAAGCTCCTGCCGGGCGCCCCCTGGGTGCAGGAAAGCATCATCGGCGGCCGCTTTGTCGCGTCCTACAGCCCCGGCGCCGACGGCAAGGTCTTGGCGCGCATCCGGGGCCGCGCCTTCGTCACGGCCGAAGCGACGCTGCTCGCCGATCCCTCGGATCCCTTCGCCCACGGCCTCCGAGGTTCTACATGACCCTCGACGGTTTCGTCGCTCTCGCCGCGCGCCGATCGGGCGGGCGCGAGGCGATCTTGCGCTAGGCCGTCTTCCGGATCTCGGTCGAGGGCCGAGACAAGAGCACGGTCACGGTCGTGCCCTTGCCGATCTGGCTTTCGATCCTGAGTTCGCCGTTCATGGCGTCGACCAGGCGCTTGACCACGGTCAGTCCGAGGCCGGTGCCCTCCTGGTTGCCGGTAAGCGGGTCCTGCAAGCGCTCGAAAGGCCTGAGCGCCCGCGGGATGTCCTCGCCGCGCATGCCGACGCCGGTGTCGGCGACCCGGAGATAGCAGCTCGTTCCCTCGGTTCCCGCCGAGATGGCGATTCGCCCGCCCGGCAGCGTGTATTTCACGGCGTTGCTGACGAGGTTGATCAGGATCTGGCGCATCGCCTTGCCGTCGGCGAGCGCGACCGCGCCGGGATTCGTCGCAAAACGCGCTTGGTGCCCCCGATCCGCGGCCATCTTGACGATCAGACGCTGGGTCCGCCCGACGAATTCGCCGACGTCGAAAGGCAGGATCTTGATGTCGTAGCGATCGGAGTCGATCCGGCTGATGTCGATGACCTCGTTCAACACCTCGAGCAAATGACGCGAGGTGACGACGAGGTCCTTGGCGTAGTCGACATAGCGCCCTTCGCCGATCGGCCCGTGCGTCTGGTTGGCTATCAGCTCCGAAAATCCGATCAGGGCGTTGAGCGGCGTCCGAATTTCGTGGCTCATGGTGGCGAGGAACGCTGATTTCGCGCGATTCGCTTCCTCGGCGGCAAGCCGCGCCCGGTCCATTGCGCGTTCGATTTCCTTGCGGTCGGTGATGTCCTGAAAACTGCCGACATAGTTGACGACATTGCCTCTCTGGTCGTGGACCGCGCCGATCGCGAGCCAGGCCGGGAAGACTTCGCCGCCCCGTCGTCGATTCCAGATTTCGCCCTGCCAGGCGCCGCGCTCGCGTAGCGCCGTCCACATGGCGCCTAAGAACGCCCGGTCGTGGCGTCCCGATTGCAACGTCGAGACGTTCCGGCCGACGATCTCGTCGGGCTCGTAGCCGGTGAGCGCCGAGAAGCCGCGATTGACCTTGCGCACGATGCCCGACGCGTCGGTGATGACGATACCCTGCTGCGACTCGAAGGCGATGGCATGCAGCCGGCGCTCGATGTCGATCTCCTTGGCGAGCGTGATGTCTTCCTTGACCGCCAGGAAATGCGTGATCCGCCCGTCCTCGGCCCGGATCGGCGAGATCGAGGCCGCTTCCCAGAACAGCGTCCCGTCCTTGCGTCGATTGTGGAACTCGCCCCGCCAATCCTGGCCTGACGTGATGCGCGTCCACAGATCCCGGTATTCCTCGATCGTGGTTTCGCCGGATTTGAGAGAGCGCATGTTCTGGCCGAGGACCTCGGACGCGGCGTAGCCGGTGCTGCGTTCGAATTTCGGATTGACGTATTCGAGCAGACCGGCCGCGTCGGTGATCGCGATCGACGCCGGACTCTGCTCGACCGCGCGCGAAAGCTTGCGTCGCGCCTCCTCGGCCAGCTTCTTCTCGGTGACGTCGACGATGACCGTGATCCGCGCCGGCACGCCGCGATAGTCGATCGGCCGGTTCCAGACCTCGACGTCCATGACCGAACCGTCCTTCCGGCGATGGCGGAATTCGCCGCGATAGCCGCCCGGCGGCAGCGCGGCCAGGACGCTGCGGAGCTTCGGCAGCTCGTCAGGCGGTCGGATCCCCTCGAGGCCGAGCGCCAGGAATTCCTCGCGCGAAAAGCCGTATTGGTCGAGCGCGGCCCGGTTGACGTCGACGATCTTCGTGTCGGTCATCCGGTACACCAGCATGGGCAACGGCGAGCGATCGAAAAGGTACTGGTAGCGGGTCTCGATCGCGGCCAGTTCGGCCCGCGCCGCCTGCTCTTCGCTGTCGACCCGATACGAGTATCTTTGGAAAAGCCCGAGCCCGACGACGACCAAGGTCGACAACGTCAGCCAAAGTCCGACCTGAAAACGAACGTAGTCGCGCCAAGGCGCAAGGACCGCGTCGGCATCGCGCCCGACCGCGATGACCACGTCCTTGTCAATCCGCAAGCCCTCGACCGATACGCTTCGAATGGCCATGACGCGCTTTTCGCCGGTCGCCAGGACCAGGCCGGTGTCGACGATTTCGGTCTGCCCGCTCGCGCGAAAATTCGAGAACATGGATCCCGGCCGCATCAGATTGCGTCCCGATTGGCCTGCGCGATCGGGCACCATGACGAATTGGACGCCGTCGCCATGCGCCACGGCCGACCACATGTCGGTCGCGTAATTCGCCGCGCCCAGGAGCGCCCGAAAATAGCCTGGATCGAGCGTCGCGACGATCAGCCCGGCGAAAGCCCCGTCGGGCGCGACGACCTTGCGCGTCAGCGCCATCGACCAATCGCCGGTCCCCGATATGAAAGGCGCGGACAGCAGTAGGACATCGGGGTCGGATGCCTCACGCGTCGCGCGAAAATAGTCGCGCGCGGCGAAGTTTCCGCCGACGAGCGCGTCGACATTCGCAAATCGCACGTCGCCCCTCGCGTCGAGGAACGCAATAGCGCCGATGCCCGGAATGGCCAGCACCAAGGATTTGATCTTGGAGGTCAGGCTCGGATCCTCCGCGCCGAGCGAATGCGGAACGTCGTCGAACACCGATTGGATGGCATTGGCCGTCGAGCGGATCTTCAGACCAAGATTGTCGGCGACGATACGCGCGTTCCCGAGCAGGCGCGCGCCTTCCGACGTCTCGATACGCTTGCGATCGCGCCACGCATCCTGCGCGATCAGCCCGCCATAAACCGCGAGCCCGAGTCCGAGGCCGAGCCACGCCGCCAGGAACGACCGGCGTTTGGCGCCGCTCTTGCGCGCAGGTCCATCGTCGGTCGGTGCCGTCGGCATGGTCGATTTTACACCGGCGGACGCGACCGCGCGCCAATCGATTTCCGAGAACCGGTTTCGTGCCGGCGTCCCAAAGCGCAAGTGCTGCGGCCGGCCGAACAATGCTAGGATTCCCGCCAACTTTCCGAGGGAGGATGTCATGCACGAGAGCAGGCCGTGGATGGCGGTTTTGGCACTCGCAAGCGTATGCCTCGCGGCCCCGGTCGGCGCCCAGGACTGGCCGGCCGGCAAGCCGGTCCGCTTCGTCGTCGCCCACGGCCCCGGCAGCTCGACCGACATTCTGGCGCGCATCGTCGCCGACAAGCTCGGGCGTCTCGAGGCCGGCAGCTTCGTCGCCGAGAACAAGCCGGGCGCGGGCGGCAACATCGCCTCGACCTTCGTCAAGCGAGCGCCCGCCGACGGCTACACCATCCTGGTCAACAGCGTGTCCTTCGCGGTCAATCCGTCGCTCTACGCCAATGCCGGCTACGATGCGATCGCCGACTTCGTGCCGGTCGCCCTCGGCCCACGCACGCCCAACCTGATCGCGGTCAATCCGGCGACGCCGGCCGCCAGCCTGCCCGAACTCGTCGAGCTCGCGCGCAAGACGCGGCTCAACTACGCCTCCTCCGGCATCGGCACGACCACGCATCTTTCGGTCGAGCGCCTCAAGACCGCGGCCAAGATAGACATCGTCCACGTGCCCTATCAGCCGGCCCAGGCGGTCAACGCCGTGGTCGCCGGCGAGACCCAGATGTCGAGCACGTCGATGCCGCCGGCGGTCCCGCAGGTCCAGGCCGGCAAGCTCCGCGCGATCGCCGTGACCAGCGCCGCGCGTTCGCCGCTCTTGCCCGACGTGCCGAGCGTGACCGAATTCGGCTACAAGGAATTCGACGACTACACTTGGTTCGGCTTCTTCATGCCGGTCGGCGCGCCGCCGGCCTTGGTAGAAAGGCTGAACGCGCATATCAACCGGATCTTCGAGATGGCGGACGTCAAGGAGACCTTCGAGAAGCTCGGCTTCGAGACCAAGCGCGCGAGCGCCGCCGAATTCTCCGCCTTCGTCCGCGCCGAAGTACCGAAATGGGCGGCGGTGGTGAAATCGTCAGGCGCCAAGGCGGAGTGAGCCCGGCATGCGCGATCTCGACGCGACCAACATCTCGTCCGCGTTCCTCGCCGCCTGCGGCCCCGAGACCTCGCCGCGCCTGCGGCGCGTCCTCGAGAGCTTGACGCGGCATCTGCATGGTTTCGCGCGCGAGGTCGCGCTGAACCACGACGAATGGCGGACGGCAATCGGCTTTCTGGTCGAGGCCGCGCGCCTGACCGACGACAAACGCAACGAATTCATCCTGACTTCCGACGTGCTCGGCCTGTCCTCACTGGTCGACATGGTCAACAGCGCGCCCGTCGGCACGCCGTCGAGCGTGCTCGGGCCGTTCCATCTGAGGGGCGCGCCGATGCTCGCGGTGGGCGGCGACCTGTTGCGCGACAACGAAGGCAGTGTCGTCTTCGTCGAAGGCCGCGTGCTCGACCCCGATGGCCGGCCGCTCGCCAGCGCGGTACTCGACGTCTGGCAGACCGCAGCCAACGGCCTTTATTCGAACGTCGATCTCGCGCAAGAGCCCTACAATCTGCGCGCGCGCATGACGGTCGGCGCCGATGGGCGCTACGCTTTCTCGACCGTCCGGCCCGCACCCTACACCGTGCCCGACGACGGTCCGGTCGGCGAACTTCTCCGCGCCACGGGCCGCCATCCCTGGCGCCCGGCGCATTTTCATTTCATTGTCGAGGCGCCCGAGCATCGGACCCTGGTCACCGAACTCTTTCCCGACGACGATCCCTACATCGACCACGACGCGGTGTTCGGCGTTCGCCGCGGCCTGGTGGTCAAGTTTGAGCGCCACGTCGCGCCCGCGCCCCTGCCCCGCGGCTTCGCGCTCGCCGAAGCGGAAGCCGATATTCCGTCCTTCGAGACCGTGGCGTTCGACTTTGTCCTCGCGCCGCTCTGAGGCGCCGCTACTTCCGGACTTCGGTCAGAATTCCGATCATCGCGGCATAGCCGCGCGTCTTGGCGTGATCGAGCGGCGATTTGCCGTCGCGATCCGCGATGTCGCGCCGCGCGCCGGCCGCGACCAAAAGCCGGACGATTTCGGTATGCGCCGGTCCGCCGTCGCCCAGGATCACGGCTTCGAGCAGCGCCGTCCAGCCCAGGCGGTTGACGTGGTCGATGTCGATCTGGGTCTTGAGCAGTTCCCTTACCGTCTCGACGTGGCCGTGATGCGCCGCCGGAATGAGCGCGGTCCCACCATAGCGGTTGACGCTCCTGAGATCGGCGCCCTTGGCGAGCGTCAGGCGCAGGATCTCGAGCCGGCCCTCGGCGCCGGCATAAAGATAGGGACTGTCGTCGATCCGATCCTTGGCGTTGACGTTCGCGCCTGCCTCGATCAAGAGGCGCGCAACGTCGACATGATTGCGATGCGTCGCGAGGAGCAGCGGCGTGCAACCCGCGGCGTCGCGAGCCTCGAGATCGGCTCCCGCCGCGATCAGCCGGCGGACCTCGGCCGCATCGCCCTTTTCCGCCGACGCGAGCAGTCTGCGCGCCGCCTCGTCCTTCGTTTGCGCCATGCTCGCCCTTCCGCCGATCGCGATCGCGATCGCGATCAACCCTCCCATTGCCCGCCGTCTTGTCGCCGTCGTCAGCGCCACAGTTTGGGACCTCCGGCATCGGTCAAGGCCGCGCCATGGATCATGCGTTCGATTCCCGCCCAGTGAGCCGCCGCCTCGCACATGGCGCAAGGGCGCGAGGACGAATAGAGCGTCGCGCGCGCGAGACCGCGCGAGCCGAGGCGCCGCGCCGCGTCGCGGATGGCCTCCATCTCGGCATGCGCCGTCGGGTCGCGCTTCGTAACGACGGCGCTCGGCGCCTCGCCGACGATAAGACCGTCGCGCACGACGACCGCGCCGTAGGACTGGTCGCCGCCGCGCTCGGCGAGTTCGCGCATGGCAAAAGCGCGTTCCATGAACGCCTGTGGCCCGGGCGAAATCGGTTGGACGATCTCCGGGTCCGGCGGGGACGCGTCGGACCGCCGGGCCGCCAGCGCGCCGACGACGGCGGCCACGCCCGCTATCCAAAACCGACGCAGGAAACCTCGTCGCTGCATTCGCGTTCCCATTGTGACCGCCGACGACATCGCTAGAGTGTCGTCTTTCGCGCACGCAATCAATCGCCTCGATGGGAGCCATCGGAATGAACGAGCGCACGCCGCCGACGCCGACCGGTCTCGACGCCTACCGGCCGGCCGAGATCGCCAAGCTGATCGAGAGCGCCGGCGTCGCCAAGACGCGCCTGCCGCTCCTGTCGCTCGCGACGCTCGGCGCGCTTGCCGGCGCCTTCATCGCGCTGGGTGCGCTCTTTCACCTCGCGGTGCTGATGGGCGCCGACCCGACGGACGGTCTGGCGCGGCTCGCGGCCGGCGCCGCTTTTTCGCTCGGGCTCGTGCTGGTGATCGTCGGCGGCGCCGAGCTCTTCACCGGCAACGCCCTCTTGATCATGGCTTGGGTCGACGGCTTGGTCGAGCTCGGCGCGTTGTTGCGCAACTGGACCCTGGTTTACGTCGCCAATTTCGCGGGCGCGCTCGCGATCGTCGCTCTCGCCTGGGCGGCGGGCCTCGACCAAGGACCGCTCGGCGCGCTCGCCCGCGCGATCGCCGAGCGCAAGTTCCAGCTCGGCCCGGTCGAGCTCTTCGCCCGCGGCCTTCTCTGCAACGTACTGGTTTGTCTCGCGGTCTGGCTGAGCTTCGCCGCGCGCGGCGCGGCCGACAAGGTCCTGGTCATCGTGCCGCCGATCGCGGCGTTCGTCGCGCTCGGCCTCGAGCACAGCATCGCGAACATGTTTCTTTTGCCGTTCGGCATGGTGGCCGGCGCCGCGGCGGGCCTCGGCGCGCTCGCCGACAACCTTCTGTGGGTCACGCTCGGCAACATCGTGGGCGGCGGCGGCGGGGTCGCGCTCGCCTATTGGGCGGCCTACCGCATGCCGAGCGCGTCGAACAGATGACACCGCCGGCCGGTGCACCCATAATCGAAGCAACGGGAGGGATTCTCATGACCAAGACTCTTCGCTTCGGCCTGATATTCGCTGCCGCGCTCGGCGGCGCCGCGCCCGCCCTCGCCCAGGAAGCGACGCTCCGCGCCGTGACGTCGTTTCAGGAGGGCACGTTCTTTTCCAGGAATTTCGAGCGCTTCATCGAGAAGGTGAACGCCGACGGCAAGGGGCTGGTCAAGATCCAGTATGTCGGCGGGCCGCGCGCCGTACCGCCCTTCGAGGTCGGCAACGCCGTCCGGACGCGCGTCGCCGACATGGCCAACGTCACCGGCGCCTTCTACACCAACCTGATGCCCGAGGCCGACGGCCTCAAGCTCGCGACCAAGCCGATGAGCGAGCAGCGGCGCAACGGCGCCTGGGAATTCGTCGACAAACTGCACAACGACAAGCTGAACGCGCATTTCCTCGCGCGCCAGCATCAAAACGTGCCGTTCCATCTCTATTTCAACGCCAAGCCCGATCGCGCCAAGCTCGCGGTCGGCGATCTCGCGGGGCTCAAGGTCCGCGTCACGCCGGTCTACAAGGATTTGGTCGAGGCGCTGGGCGGCACGACGGTCACGACGCCGCCCGGCGAAGTCCATACCGCCATGGAGCGCGGCGTCGTCGACGGCTACGGCTGGCCCGTGATGGGCATTTTCGATCTCGGCTGGCAAAGCGTCACCAAGCTTCGGCTCGATCCGGGCTTCTACAACGTCGACGTCAATGTGCTGGTCAATCTCGACGCCTGGAAGGGCCTGAACGCCGCGCAGCGCAAGGTGCTGAGCGACGCCGCGCTTTGGCTCGAGGCGCTCGACGCCGAGAACGTCGCGGCCATGGGCGCGGAGCGCGACCGCCAGACCCAGGCTGGCGTCCAGGCCCTCGCCTTGAGCGAGGCCGAGGCCAAGAAATTCGTCGCGCGCGCGCATGACGTCGCCTGGACCTCGGTCATTCGCCGCGCGCCCGAGACCGGACCGCGGCTCAGGCAATTGATCGCCGACTGAACCGACGCCGCTTGCTTCGGAGCATGACGCGGTTCGACGATCTGTACGGCCGGTTGCTGGGCGTCTTCGCCGCCGCCGGCGCGCTGTTGGTCCTCGCCATGACCGTCGCGATCACGGCCGATGTCGTGCTGCGCAATCTTGGTCTTGGCGGCGCGGGACCCGCGGACGAGCTTTCGGAGTACGCGCTCTATCTCATCACCGTCCTGACCGCGCCTTGGCTCCTGCGCCAAGGCCAACATGTCCGCGTCGACGCGCTCGCAACCGCGTTGCCGCCGGCGCTGGCCTGGCGCCTCGAACTCGCGGCCGACGCGCTCGGGATCACGGTCTCGGCCGTCCTGGTCCGGACCGGCTGGACGATCGCCGCGGAGAGCGCGCGACTCGGCGCGGTCACGATCAAGACGCTGAGCTTTCCCGAATGGTGGCTTTATGCGCCGCTGCCGATCGGCTTCGCGGCGCTCGGGATCGAATTCGCGCTCCGCCTGC